>Ga0308174_10000639_pt1 | contig 15157 bp, 12 predicted proteins | sample PhyPR2_FD_203894 | JGI IMG/M metagenome (GOLD analysis project Ga0308174, IMG submission 203894) | Soil microbial communities from UC Gill Tract Community Farm, Albany, California, United States - DLSLS.P.R2 | ecosystem: Environmental > Terrestrial > Soil > Agricultural land | place: USA...
CTCGACCATCCGCCCCGCCGGGTCGGTGAGCATGCGGTGCCAGGTGGCGTCCGGGTGGGAGGCGATGGCGCGGGCGAGGCCCGCAGGGACGACGGTGCCGCCGGCCAGCACCCCGGGGTCGTCGGCCAGGCCCATCACGGTCTGGACGGGGACCGTGAGGTTGACGATCGGCCGGGCGTACGACGGCGTCGGCACCCCCTCCTCGCAGCCGGTCAGCAGGTCGATCGCGAGGTCCGACTTCAGCTGGGTGACGGTTCTCGGGTCGCCCTCACGGCGCCGCTGCCGTGCGGCGTGGGTGAGCCGGTGGTCGGCCAGCCGGACCCGGTCGACGGTGGCGCTAACGGTCAGCTGGGCCATCCCGTCCGGCAGCGAGACCCGGCGTACGCGCCGGTCGGCCACCGCCTTGCGGTGCATCGCCTCACTGTGGGCGGCGCGCAGGCGGTTGAGCTCGTAGGTGAGCTTGTTGCGCAGCTGCTTGGGCGTGCAGGCCACCAGGGGTGGGACGCCCGGCAGCCCGTGCGCGTCGGAGAGGTGTCGCTCCAGGAAGGCCTGCACCCGCCGGGCGAGGGTGTGCAGCAGCACCGGGTCGTCGAGGGAGTGGCGGACGTTGTCGGCGATCACCCCCGCGCGGTAGCAGTCGAGCTGCCCGTTGCGACACAGCTCCCAGACCTGCGGGAAGTGCTGCTCGAGGAACAGGGCCACGTTGAGCTCGTGGCGCACCCGCGACTCGCTCAGGCCCCAGAGCGCGGAGACCTCGCTGACGGTCTGCGCGCGCGGGGTCAGCGTGAAGCTCGGCGAGATCTCGTGCCGCAGCCGGCAGTCCCCCTCCCTGCGCCGATGGAACTCCACCAGCCGCGCCCACCGCTGCCAGCCCGCCCGTGACTCCGCCATCCCGTCGGCCACGCCCCCGGCGAGCAGGTCGTGGTCGTCCACGTGCTCCAGGTCAGCTTCCATCGCGACACCTCTCGAGAAAGTCGACCCCTCGAGAGAAGACGCTAGACGTGACCACCGACATTGCGTCTTGGCCGAGGCAGGGCCTGTGGATTCAGTCGTCGAGGACTGGACTCCGGCGTCCTTCCGTCACCGTGTCCTCGGATCCCCGCCGCGGTGCGTTCTGTCGAATCGCGTCCGCCTGGACGGCCGACACCGCGACCGCGTTCGGCGCGGCGTTGCAGTTCAGTCATCGGGGACTGGACTCCCTGCCCAGGGCTCCCGTCGTGTCGCGAGCCAGTGCGGCCGACACCAGTGGCCGCTCAGGGCACGGCGTATGGGTTTCAGTCATCGAGGACTGGATCGCCGTGTCCGTCCGCCACCGTGTCGCCAAGTCCCGCCTCACGGCCTCTATCGACTGACGCGCCTTCTGCGCGGTCGGGGCCGCGCAGTGCCCCGCGGGCAAGGTTGCCGCGCGAGAGCGTCGCGGACGGACCCGGGCCGGCGGATGCTGCGCGCATCCTCCCGATACCTCGCCGCCGAGCCACATGCCGATGAAGACCGCCCTGCCCGCCAAGACGCAGCGTCGAACCGCCCAGATTGACGCGCGCGTGTCGGGACCTTGTGGCTGCCGCGCGGGCGGCTTTCGGATCTGCGGCGATGGACCGCTGCAGCGGGAGCTCCCGCTCGGTTCGGGGCTGGCTGCTCATGTCGACGGTCTCGACGCGTCGTCGGTCTCGCATGTCTGGCGGAGCGTGTCGAGCGACTGCTGCAGGACTCGGGTCAGCCGCTGCGAGGAGATCAGCGCAATCATGGGAGGTCCGGCCATCGACTCTTCGACGATCACGCGGGTTCGGCGGGGGCCGTCCGGATCGAGCGTGTAGCGGTGCACGACCCTGACACCCAGGGATGTTCCAGTCCACGCGAGTTCGCGCTCTTCGTCGACCACGGCGAAACGCGCACGCACTCGGGCACCGTTCAAGGTGCGCCGGAACTCGCCGTCGACCCGGACGCCGTCGGCAAGGCTGATGTCGCGGGCGTTGCGCTCGAGGTTGTCGGCCCAGGACGGAACGTCGGACAGCTTCTGCCAGACAGTGGCAACCGGCGAGTCGATGAGCGCGTTCGCGCGCGCTCGCACGGGCGCAAACTCATCGATCTTGCGATGCTTCGCGTAGTCCTCGTGCAAGGTTGCGAGCGAAGGCCCGCGATAGGTCAGTCGTCCCATGAACTTGGTAACGACGCCGAGACCCGCCCGGTTCAAACGGCACGGGAGGGCCTGGTGGTGACCGCCGCCACGCTGGCATCTCACCGACCTGTTCACTGGGGAGTCGTCGTACCGATCCAGCGTCGCCGTGACGATCTTCGAATCGAGGTCGATCTCTGACATGCCGCGAGTCCCGTCTATCGGGACCAAGAGGGTGCCGGCCTTGTCCAGACGTACTTCACAGGGGTGAATGCCAGGAACATGCAGATGCGTGGTGAGTCATCCCGCCGCCAGCCGGACGTGTGCGAACCGCAATGATCCGCCGGTACGCGCACGCCAGATCTACCGCCCCGGGAGTAGGCGCGGTAGCCCGAACCACGGCAGCACGCTGGCCTCGAAGCGGGTCATGCCGCAGATCTGGCCGCCGGCGAGGGTGAGCACGTAGAGGGCGGCTGCGTGGCGGAGGCCGGCCGGGTCGCGCAGGTACAACCCGAACGCGGGCTGGCCGTTGGCTCGGGTCGGCACGAGGTCGTACCTGCGGCCGGCGGCGAACTGGCGGGTGCAGTAGCGGGTCACGAGGTCTCGGCCCTCGTATCCGAATGGCTCCGGAGGCATCGCGATGAAGACGTCGTCGGTCAGCAGGGCCACCAGCGCGTCGAGATCGGCTGACTCCCACGCACGGGCGAACTTGGCCACGATCGCGTCCTCGGTGGGCGAGCCTGCGGTCGGCGGCGGCGGCTGGTGGCCGGCGGCCGGCTGCCGGCGCTGCAGGCTGGCGCGGGCTCGTTTGAGGATGCTGTTGGCCGATTGGACGGTCACCTCCAGCATGCCGGCCACCTCGCTGGCGTGGAATCCGAGGACGTCGCGCAAGATGAGGACGGCGACCTGGCGTGGCGGCAGCAGCTGCAGGGCGGTCACGAAGGCCAGTGAGATGGCTTCGCTTTGCTCGTAGCGGGCCTCCGGCCCGGGCGGCGCGTCGAGGAGGGCGTCGGGGAACGGCTGCAGCCAGATGGGCTCGTCGCGCGGGGTCGGCACGGGCGCTTCGAACCGCGACACATCCCACTCTCGGACCGGGCGCCGGCGCGCTGCGCGGCGCGCGTTGAGGCACCGGTTGGTGGCGATCTTGTACAGCCAGGTACGCAGCGAGGCGCGTTGCTCGGTGAACCCGCCGATGCCTTGCCAGGCGGCCAGCATCGTCTCCTGGACGGCGTCCTCGGCGTCGGCGATGGATCCGAGCATCCGGTAGCAGTACACCTGCAGCTCCCGCCGGTGGGACTCGGCCAGCTCCCGGAACGCCTCGCCATCCCCTGCCCTCGCCCGGGAGAGCAGATCGGCTGTCACCATCCTGCGCGCCCTTCCTTCCTCCATCACGTGATGCTTCCACCGGTATATACACCGCCCGGAGGGCGAACTGGGCGGCTCGCAGGCGCCCAGTTTCCCAGTGCCGCGGTGTATGCACTACCGACTCGCAAGCCAGGAGCCGTGGTCGCCACGGATGTCGGGGACCCGGCCGACCAGCAGCCCGATGGGTGCGACACGAGGTCCGAGACCAGTCTGCCAAGGAGACCGCCATGTACAACCCACACCTGAGCGAAGCTCTCGCCACCGCACGGCGCACCGAGATGCTCGCCGCCGCGGAGCAGGCACGACTCGCCCGTCAGGCGCGCGAGGCTAGCGCGTCCCAACCCCCCACCACTCCGGCCCGCCGGCACACGCCGGCCAGTTGGCGGACCGCGGTGCGGGCGTTCCGGGTCCGGGTCGCGGGCGCCGACGGCTGAGACGCCCGCCCTAAACCGCCTACTCCTCCCTGGAGAGACGTTTGCCCGTTACCAACTTCCGCGGAGGATGCACGCCCGCGAATCACCACTGGACATGAGACGGGCCGTGCCGCATGTTGACCCGATGCGGCCGCCCCTTGCCTCCGGCAACGTCCCGTCCAGGACGCCAAGCCAATGACCGGGCAGAAGATTGGGCAGCCTTCCATAGCGGCTGTTACCCGCGCTCGGCCAGCAGTTCCACGGCTACGCGCGAGTCAGGCTCGGCCATCCCCCTGGGTCGGACGAACGAACGAGTTTTTCGTGTCGTCGCGGCCAGCGGATGCACGGATCTGCGGCGTTGAGTGCGGTTTCGATAGGTGAGTCATTCCGCCGCCAGTCGGCGCACGAGACCGGGGCACCCTGGTCGAGGTCGAGGTCGATCGCCTCGAGCGCTGGGGGCCGTCGCCGATCGGTGTGGTGGGTCCCGCTGGTCGCCCGCTGCCGGTCAGCTCCCGCCGGCCGGCAGCGCCTCGAGCATGACGTCGGGGTGGTCTCGCGCGGTCGTCTTGGCGCGCCACTGGTCGACGAAGAGCGCGAGGTGGGTCCCGTCGCTGCGCTGCAGGACCTCGACGCCCCGGATCCCGGCCAACGCGGCGGCGCCGACGGCATCGGTACGCCGGGCTACCTGGTAGTCGAGCCGCGAGAAGCGGATGGGGGCATTGAACTCGTTGGTCATACGGTCCTCCACCACCTCGAACTGCATCGGCCCGACCGCCGCGAGGACTGGGTTCTGATCCCCGCGAAGGTCCGAGCGCAGCACCTGGACGACACCCTCCTGGTCGAGCTGCTCGATACCGCGGCGGAACTGTTTGTAGCGTCCGATGTCGCCGGCGCTGGCAGTCATGAAGTGCTCGGGGGCGAAGGTCGGCACGGGCGGGTACGCGATCGACGGGCCGACGTACACGGTGTCTCCGACCCGCAGCGCAGCTGCGTTCACCAAGCCGATGATGTCGCCGGCCTCGGCAGTCTCGACCGACGTCGTCTCGCGACCGAAGACCGCCTGGGCGAACTTCGTGGCGAAGGGCCGGCCGGTGGCAGCGTGAGTGACGACCATCCCGCGCTCGAAGGAACCCGACACCACCCGCGCGTAGGCGAGGCGGTCGCGGTGGGCGGCGTTCATCCCGGACTGCACCTTGAAGACGAAGGCACTGAAGTCGTCGGTGACCTGGCGGACCGAGCCGTCGACGCCTGTGGTCGCGCCGGGCCCCGGGGCGAGGTCGAGCAGCAGATCGAGGAGCTGTGCGACGCCGAAGTTCTGCAGCGCCGAGGCGAACATGACCGGCGTGGTGACCCCGTCCAGGAAGCGTCCTTGGTCGTGGTCGGCCTCGTCGAGCTCGAGCAGCTCGTGCTCCTCGACCGCGGCGGCCCAGGCCTGGGCGTCGGGCTCCTCCACCTCGCCAGGCCCCATCCGTCGCTCGGGGGCGCGCGTGGCGCCGCCGGCGGTGCGGGTGTACTTCAGGAACTCGCCCGTGCGACGGTCCAGCACCCCGCGGAAGTCTCCCGCCTCGCCGACCGGCCAGGTCAGCGGGGTCGGCCGGAGCCCGATCTTCTCCTGAATCAGGTCCATGAGCTCCAACGCGGAGAGGCCCGGTCGGTCCCACTTGTTGATCACGGTGATCACCGGGATGCCGCGCAGGGCGCAGACCCGGAACAGCTTGAGCGTCTGGGGTTCGAGGCCCTTGCCCGCGTCGACCAGCATCACCGCAGAGTCCACGGCGGAGAGCACCCGGTAGGTGTCCTCGGAGAAGTCGCTGTGGCCGGGGGTGTCGACCAGGTTGACCACGTGGTCGCGGTAGACGAACTGAAGCGCGGCCGAGGTGATCGAAATGCCGCGGGCCTTCTCCATCGCCATCCAGTCGGAAACCGTGCCCCGGCGGTCGCCCTTGCCGTGGACCGCCCCGGCCTCGTTGATAGCCCGGGCATGGAGGGCGAGCGCCTCAGTCAAGGTCGACTTGCCCGCGTCGGGGTGGCTGATGACGGCGAACGTACGGCGGGGGCGAGAGTCGGGCACCGGACGAACCTAACGGCCCACCGGTCGCTTCCTCGACTCGTGCGTGGCCCGTCCGCTCCATCGCAAGCGAAAGGATGATTATTCGAGGGCGACCACGATCACCAGCAGGGCACAGCTGCACGAATCCGCGTCACTTCGCCGCCTGACGGCTACTTCCATTTGTGCCAACGAACGCGTCCTCGATCGCCGGGCGATGGTCAGGTCGGCCCCCAACGCTAGTCCCGGGGGACGCTCCTTTCGCGGGGATCGGTCGGACGGTGAGGTGACGGTCCAGCGCCGGTTGTGGCCCAGCTGGCGAGCATGACGAGCGCGTCGTGGGACGGGGTGCCTGGTTCGGCGAGGTAGGTGACCAGGCTGGTGGTGGCGCCGGCTTCGACGGGTAGGGACTCGAAAGGCAGGTCGAGGTCGCCGACGATTGGGTGGTGCAGCATCTTGATGCCGGTGCTGTGCATGCGGACGTCGTGGGCGGCCCAGCGGACCCTGAAGTCGTCACTGCGCGTGGACAGCTCGCCGACCAAGGCGGACACCTGTCGGTCGTAGGGGTCACGGCCGGCTTCGGCGCGCAGCAAGGCGACAGTGTCGTTGGCCACGACATCCCACTCGCGAAACAGCACTGTGGCGCGCGGGTCGAGGAACACGAGGCGGGCGTTGTTCACCGGCTCGTCTGTGTCGTAGAACGGGTGGAACAGGGCTCGGCCGAGCTGGTTGGTGGCAAGGACGTCGAGTCGGCCGCTGAGCACGACGGCGGGCACGGTCGGCATCGCGTCAACCAAGCGCTGGATCGTCGGCCGTACCCGACCGGGCGCCGGCGCGCGACGCTTCCTGGCGCGGCTGGGCGCGCCCGAGGTGCGGAACAGGTCGAGCAGGTGCGCCCGTTCGGCGTCGTCGAGCCGCAGCGCATGCGCGATGCCGTCCATGACGCTGTCCGAGACGCCGGTCGCGTCGCCTCGCTCCAGCCGGATGTAGTACTGCGGAGACACCCCGACCAGAAGTGCCGTCTCCTCGCGGCGCAGTCCCGGCACTCGGCGGCGGTCGCCGCCGTACGACGGCAAGCCCGCCTGCTCCGGGGTGATCCGCGCCCGACGGGTGGTGAGGAACTCCCGAATCTCAGCCCGAGCAGTGTCGCGGGGGCTCGGCTCGGAGGCGCTCATGCAGCCACTGTACGAGCGCCGCGACCGGTGCGGGGGTCACTGCTGGTGACCCCCATGGCAGGGACTCCCGGACCCTGTCTCGCGCTGGTTGTCTGGTCGATGGCGGACCCAGTGCCGCTGACCACCGCCCACACATCGACGAAGAGAAGTCTTGATGAAGAACGCACAACTGGGTGACCTCACGGTCTCCCGCATCGGCCTCGGCGCCATGACCATGGCCGGCACGTACACCACCGGCGGACCGCTCGACGACTCCGAGTCCGTCCGCGCCGTCCACCGGGCACTAGAGCTCGGCGTCACGCACATCGACACCGCCGAGGTCTACGGCCCCTTCCACAGCGAGGAACTCGTCGGACGCGCCGTCAAGGGCCGCCGCGACGGGATGAAGATCGCCACCAAGTTCGGTCTCGTGCAGCACCACGGCGACCACCACACCCTCGGTGCTGACAGCAGCCCGGCCAACGTCCGCGCAGCCGTCGAGGGCTCACTGCGACGCCTCGGCACCGACTACATCGACCTCTATTACCAGCACCGCGTCGACCCGAACACGCCGATCGAAGACACAGCGGGAGCCGTGGCCGATCTCATCGCCGAGGGGAAGGTCCGACACTTCGGACTCTCCGAGGCCGCGCCGGCCACGATCCGCCGCGCCCACGCCGTACAGCCGGTCACCGCGCTCCAGACCGAGTACTCCCTGTGGACCCGCGACGTGGAAGACCAGATCCTCCCCCTCTTACGCGAGCTCGGCATCGGTCTCGTGCCCTACTCACCCCTCGGGCACGGCCTGCTCACCGGACAGATCCGCACTGTCGACGACTTCAGCGACGACGACTGGCGCAAGACGAACCCCCGCTTCACCGGCGATAACTTCCAGCGCAACCTCGCCCTCGTTGACGAGGTCACCGCGATCGGAGCCGAGATCGGCGCTACGCCCGCCCAGACCGCGCTGGCCTGGCTCCTCACCCGGGGTGACGACATCGCTCCCATCCCGGGCACCCGCCGCACCGCACGCGTCGAGGAGAACACCGCAGCCGTAGACATCGAGCTCACCACCGACCAGGTCCAGCGGCTCGACTCGCTCGAGCCCGCCGCCGGCGAACGACACGATGAAGCCAACATGGCCTCGATCGACCGCTGACGCCACCGCTGACGCCACCGCTGACGCCACCGCCCGAACGTCCAGATCCGCCGCGCGGAGAACGCGGCAAAGCCGCGTCTTACCGCCGCCTGACGGGGCCGATGCGGGGAGTCTCGCGCGACCTCGCAGTCCCCCGCATACGCCGTCTCGGCCTGCGTCGGCACCCTCCGATGGCGAGCACCGGAGTGCTCTGGTTGGGGCGAGTCCTCGGAGCGGATCATCGCGGGGCCGGGCGGTGTCCGCCGCCACCGCCAGGATCGGGCGTCTGCTGCGTCACCAGCCGGGCGAACAGCCACACCAGCGTCGCCTGCCAACCCAGCACGAAAGAGAACAAGAACAGCAGCCACCAGCTCCCAGACCCATGCGCCACAAGCGGCAGAGCCGCGAGCACGAGCATCAGTACCATGCCGATCACGTAGGTCACGGCCGCCGCGGCCCAGTAAGCGCGGGTCCGATCGCGCGGGGGATCAATGCCGAGTGCGCGAGCCTCGTGAGGCGGGTGGTCCCTCACCATCTCCCGCACCGAGCGGTAGACACGGGTGCGCGGATACCGCTGGGCCAGCATCCGGCGCGCTCTCGACGCCGCCCGCGGGTTCCAGCGCACTCCGGCCGGCAGGGTCACGGCCTCGATGCGCGCTTGCGCCGCGCGGAACCCGCGGTCGCCCAGAACGCAGCGTCCACGAGCGGCGATGACCGCGCTCGCCGGGCCGAGTAGCACCATCGCGCTGCCACCGGGCAGGTACCAGCCGTACAGACCGCAGCCACAGTCAATCCCTGGTGGCGAGTGGTCCGCCTCGGCGGCGCACCTTGCCTGCTGAAACCTGCTCTCCCACGGCCCTGATCCCGAGTACACGAGGGGATACAGCCCGTCGGCACGCAGCTCGAACTGGCGATACCCACGCAACTCTCCTGGCACAAGCGCTACACCTCGGCGTGGCGCTGGCACCGGCACCGTCATGTTCGTGCAGGGGCAGGCGATGGTGGTGCTGGCTCAGTCCGCCGGACGGGCTCTGCCGGGACGGGCTCGGTCACCGGCTCGGCCGTGAGGGGTTCGAACTCGACTTCGCGCCGTTCGGTGCCAATCTCTCCCATGGTGTGCTCCCCTCGTCGATTCGGTCCGTGAGTCGACGCCTCAGACCCACTCGCGTGCGAGCGGGCTCCTTCGCTTCCATCCTCGACGCTCCATGGGCACCTGTCGAGGCCACATCGGGCAAGGACTCGAGCGCGAGGAACCGCTGCCAGGGGCAAGAACGTGCCCCGGTCCGTGTGGTGAGCAGCGCCCAGCGTGGTGCGTCATACCGCCGCCATCCGGTGCCCCAGTCGCAGCAGGCGAATCGGCTGCGGTCACTTCTGGGGTGAGAAGTCGGAAGTTCGATCGCGTGCGCCGCGACCTACCCAACTGCGAAGGTCGCCGATTCGACGACGCACGTCGGGCCGGAAGGTCTCAGTCATCCCGAAGTGGCGCATGTAGGCATGCGGCTCGGCGAGCAAGTAGGACGCAAACTCCTTTTTGATGGCCGCTTCAGCTGCCGCCACCTGATCGTGTCGACCACTGACGACCTGGATCAGCCGCGAGCCCCCCAAAGCGACGTGACCGCGCAGTCTCCAGCCAGGTTCCAGCGTCCTGCCAAGCTTCACGAATCCGGGGAACGCGACGAGATACAAGAGATCCCTCGCATCCGCCTTGATGCGCCGCTCGTCAGGTTCCCAATCTGGGCCATTACAGTCAGGGCAAAACGGCGGCGCTTCCACACCCGCCCGGTTACGGAACGGAAAGCGATGGCGAGGACTTATGTACCCGCACGGTTCATGGCGGTACCACTCGTCGGAGAAGCCCCACCCGCTCTCATACTGGGCGCGGCGCTGCCGCACCCAGTGTGCTGGGCACGCCATGAATCCCACCAGCGTGAAGCCAGGACGATCGCAATCCCGGTGATGCGCGCGCCGAATGACGTCGCGGTCACTCTCAGATCCGGCCATCTCACAATCCACGCATGGTTGTCGAATACCACGGTGCGTGACCTCACCGTAGCCGCAGACGGCACAGGTCAGCAGGTCGTGGGAGTAGCCCTCGATTGGCGTAGCGATGATCTCTGGCGTACAGGACATGCAGTACGACTCGCAGTACGACCTTTGTCGGTCGCAGCGCGGCGTCCGCGTTCGGCATCCACATCCAGGGCAGGTAGACATTGCCGACATGGTGCGGCTTGTCCGCACCTTCCGCAGCGATTTCGCGACCAGATACACCAAAGATGCCTTCGACGCAGGTCTCGACCCCGGCACGACAAGGTGCACCCCAACGAGCGATCGTGCCCGCGGGACATGCTTATGTAGTTGCGTCTTTCCGGCTCCCCTCTGTTGTCAAGGCAGCGGCTTCGGCTCGTTGGAGTGTGCGCCGCCGCTTGTCGCGGTCAAGGTCGTTCGTCCGGTGGGGCGCTCCATCTTGACGGCTCCGGCGCGCCGGCGGGTTGGCTGGGAACCCGAGCCCGTGTGGGGGTTCGCACGAGTCGTGGTCGCGGGTAGCGTCGTGGGTGCGGGTCCGGGAAGTGGCTGATCCGAAGTGTCGATGTGCGGGGGCAGGTCGACCGCGCTGGATTGATGAGACGCCCCGCAGTGCCCTCCCGGGCCCGTGCTCGCACCGGCACGGGCCAGCCGTTGGGCGTCGGCGACGAGCTGGCGGTAGATGGCGTCGGAGATCCGTCGTTTCAGGCAGCGCAGCGCCTCCATGCGCTTCTTGCCGGCGCTGCGCTTGCGCCGGTAGTAGGCCCGGCCCGGGGTGTCCAGACGGACCTGGGTGACCGCGGCGATGTGGAGCATGTGGTTCATCTTCCGGTTCCCGGCCCGCGAGAGTCGGTGCCGGTTCTGCTCACCGGAGGACGCATCCAGGGGCGCGGTGCCGGTCCAGGAGGCGAACCGGTTCCGGTCGGCGAACCGGGCGACGTCGCCGACGTCGGCCAGGATCCGCGCGGCGACCACGGGTCCAACACCCGGCAGGTCCATCAGGGTCGAGCCGCGGGCCAGCACCATCGCCTTCAGCTCCCTGGTCAGGGCCTTGATCTTCTTCTCGATGACGACGAGCTCGGCCAGCTGCTCGGCGGCGAGCCGGCGGCGGGTCTTGCCCGCCACGTCGCGCGGCCGCACCGACGCGAGGATCTTCTTGGCCTGTCCCGTGGTGAGGTCCTTCTTGGTCGTGCCGGGCCGCAGCTCAGACAGGAGCCGGTGTAGCCGGTTGACGGTCTGGACGCGTGCCCGGGTGAGCTCCTCGCGGCGGTCGGCGAGCATGCGCAGCGCTTCGAGCTCGGCGTCGAAGGACAGCACCCGAAGGCCTTGGGTGCGGACCGCGACCGCCGCGACCGCGTGCGCGTCGTGGGCGTCGGTCTTGCGGTTGTGCCCGGTGTCGAACAATCTCGCCCGGGCGGACAGCTTCGCGGGCACGTCGACCACGTGTTCGCCGTCGGCCAGCAGCCGCTGAGCCAAGGGTCGGCCGGCGCCGTTGCTGCCTTCGACCGCCCAGACCCGCTCCACCCAGGGCGCCACGGTCTTCCGCATCGTGGCGTGGCCGGCCTTGTCGGTGCCGAACCGGCCGGTCGCCAGAACCGTCTCGTGCCCATCGACAACCTCGATCGTTGCCGACAGCTTGTGGGGATCGACCCCGATGAACACCTTCGCCATGTCACTCGCCCTTCATCGTGAACAGGTAGGACCGAGGCGGGCATTGCTGTTGCGAGCTGGGCAGTCCCCTCTGGAGCCACGCCTCGGCACAGCGTCCGACGGCACGCAGACCGAAAGAGAGCCACACCAGAATGCAGGTGGGCAGCCGCGAGGAGAGCGTTCCGCCGAACGCCTAGACCGAGTCTGGCCGGACACCGGTCCTAAGGGAATCGTCTAACAGCCGCGAGACGGCAGGCCATTCAGCGAAGCGGCGCGCGGTTGAAGTCACCTCATGGCGATGATGATGCGGTCGTCGTGGCGAGAAGGCGTCGCGCCCGACGGCCAAGGTCGCTTAGATCCACCCGACCCTCCTCCGCGGCTGCTGCCAGGCGCGCGGCGAGGTCCATTGCCTCCTCGAGCTCTGGCGCAGCGGCGGCCACCTCTTGGCCCATGTCGCGGAGGATGGTGATCTCTGTTCTCGACGCGATCAGGGGATCAGGGACCCCGTCGATCCAGACTCGAGTCCGGCGGCCGTCACCCCGCTCCTCGCCAATTATTCGCTCTAGGGCGAAAATCCGGTCGGCGCGCGCGAACTTTCCGAAGCCCAAGGCCACCATGCGGGAATCCGACGCCACGTAGTCATCTTGCCATCGCTTAGCACCTTTGACCGGGTGCGCGGCCGTGGCTGGCGTCATTCTTCCGCATGTCGACCACGCCGAAGCAGAATCAGGTAGCAGCCGATGCACGGCAAGTGCGTGCGCGGACGATTGGAGTCGCAGTGATGTCGTCGACGAGACGGACGATGCCTTCGCGGGGGCAATAAGCCATCGTCAGGGCAGTCGTGTCTGTGAACCATTTCTCAACACCGCTCTGGGCCAAGCCAGTGGAAATCTCGACATACGACGTCTCGCCGTCGCCGTGGTCTCGGAGGTGATTCAGGAACGCACCGCGATCGCTGACGTCCGCGACGTGCAGCAGTTCGTGGTGAGCCGACGAGACGACCGAGTGCCCGTCCGCGCCGAAGAACTCCGAGTGGCCGTCTGTCACGGATGAGTCGAATCGGACGACGCCGATCGCCGCCAGCGCACGCACGTAGTCACCGAGCGACTCCGCGCGACCGAACCGGGCGTGGAGGTCGTCGACCTTGGCCTACGTGCACGCGACATACAAGCTTGGCCACAGCGTCGGCACCGCTCAGCCGCAGATAGCGCGATCCTGGCGGTTTGCCTGTGCCCGCCAAACGATTTCCGCAGTCATCACGGGGCGCGACCAAGACCGCGGAACCTTCAACTACCGAGGACGCGCCGTCGCCTCAGGTCAGCTTCTCGAAGACCATTGTCGCCTGAATTCGGTCGCCACCGCCAAAGCCGCTGCTCTTTGCGGACGCGGTCGTGATCGTGTGCAGCCGGTACCCCTTGGCGGCCTGCTTGTTGAGCTCGCCCTCGAGCTCGGAGAGGTTCCCTGAACCCGTTCCAAGGAACTTCTCCTTGAGGGTTACCTGTATCACCACGTAATCCATGCCTAGACCCCTTTCGTCTCCGCCGGGGATCGATACCTCGTGCCCCATTGCGGAATGTCTATCGGGTCCGGCCACCGAATTCGCAGCTTTCGGGACAATTCGGTCGGTCATGTCAGTTTCGCCCATGGCAACGCTCAAAGGGGTTCGGTACCTCGACACTGTCGGCGCGGTAGCCGCTGATCGCGCTTTCCCACTTGCGTCATACCGCCGCTTGTCGACGACGCATTTCTGCGGTCGATGCGGGGGCTGACTCGTTGCGCCAAAGTAGGAAAAGAAGGAGCTGAAGCCTCGGCGGGGACGGGTTAGCCGAGGCGTCAGGCGTAGCGCTCGCGTCCTCGTGACAATTCAGCTCGCCACCAGGCGCCACTCTCGATCCGCTCGAGCCGACGCATGACGAGGTCACCGTCGGCAAACCCCTCGACCTCGGCGCGGGTCAACGGCCATGGCGGTCCCGTCACCTCGGACTGCACCTCCCGAGTGGTCGCCATAACCAGCAGCGTGCCTTCTGACGCCACTAGGGCGGCGATGTTCCGCGCGGCGACTGCGTGCTGCTCGGGCGGCATCGACTGCACGGTGAGACTCTCGACGACCAGGTCGAACATCTCCTGCCACTCGCGAGGAAGATCCAGGACGTCGGCAACGAGGTAGTTCACCTCGCTGGCCGGATACCTCCGCCGCGCACCAGCAATCGCCGTCGGCGCGAAGTCGAACCCCGTCGTGCGAAATCCGAGGGATGCGAGGAACTCGGCGTCGCTTCCGTAACCACATCCGACCACCAACGCATCGCGGCCACCTCCCGCGATATTCCGGGCCTCGGCCCACTCCACGAGCTGTGGACGAGGGGCGCCGTAGTCCCAAGGTGGTTTGGCCCCACCCGCCTCCGCGCCCGCGTACATCGCCTCGAACATGCCGGATGACTCGCTCGTCACCGCTTGAGAGTACCGACCGCGTTGCGTTCCGGTACCAGTCCAGAACATCAACCGGACGGAGTGATGCACGAGTCTGCGTCAGGCCTGACCTGTCCCATACCGCCGCCTGTGCCACGGGATCCGTCACACGGAACAGTTCCACTGCCCGCGCTGACCTCGAAGGAGGTTCGGCCTGGCCGCCGCCGCGAGGCCGTCAGCGCTCAATCCCGAGTTCGTACCGGAATGCGTCCCTGTTCCTAGTTCCTCCCGAGTTCCTCACGGCGACCTTTCCGAGGACTTTCGCTCGGGGATGGCCGCGTAGGCCGTGCCTAAAGCCTCCCGCCCCGCAACCCCAAGTCCCGTTGAAGCGAGCCGCTCATTACCCATCTATGGCTCCGAGGCACGCTGAGCCGGTCCATCACGAGACGGCGGTGCCCGGAGCGCACAGATGAGTGTCGGATACCGCCTGTCTACGTGTCGGCTACTTGACCTCGGAGCGGCGCAGGGAGAGCAGCCCGACGACGAGGGGAAGGACGATCCAGATCATCGTGGTCGAGCCGAGCATCGCCCACTCCTTGAGGGTGTTCGTGGCGCCATCGAGGAGCGCCACCTGCGTGTAGTGCCAGTCGATCCACGGCTGCAGGTCCTCGAACCGCGAACGCACCTGAGCCAGGAGCGCGAGGATGCCCGGCATGACCAGTGAAGCGACGAAATAGCCCACGATCGCGGCCGCGGAGTTGCGCAGCACGACACCGAGGGCGAAACCGAAGGCCATGCCAACCAGGTTGTAGAGCACCATCTGGAGTGCCATGGACAACGAAATGTCCC
>Ga0308174_10000641_pt1 | contig 15139 bp, 9 predicted proteins | sample PhyPR2_FD_203894 | JGI IMG/M metagenome (GOLD analysis project Ga0308174, IMG submission 203894) | Soil microbial communities from UC Gill Tract Community Farm, Albany, California, United States - DLSLS.P.R2 | ecosystem: Environmental > Terrestrial > Soil > Agricultural land | place: USA...
AACGCCTTGTATCCGGTTCTTGTCCATCGACTCGCACGTTTGTTCCATGCTTCTTTCAGACCCCGCCTCGCAGCGGTAGCCCTTGCATCATCACTAGTCCTTCACCTCCATCAGGTTGAACAGGGGCTTTCACCCTTAAGCTGCTGAACATGCTCAGCACACAACATAGCCGACGTCGTCGGCCAAGCCCGATTTTTAAATCGAGTTCTCGGCCTGTCTCTACGCTTCTTCGCGCCCGCGCTCGCCTATTCGCGACATAAACTAATTCCTCTCCTCACCAGTGTTACTTGTCTTAATTTCTCGCTCTGCGAAGCTTCGCAACAAAATCTTGCCCCTTGACTCTCGAGCAGGTGCGTTTCATCATCGTTGATATTGCCAAACACGCCCTTAAGAAATATTTCTCGGCGGAGTCTTCTCGCTGCCTCCCTCGTTGCTCCGCTCTTGAACACCCGAGCGTGGCCGCAGGCCGGCCGTCCAGAGCTATCCGGATTCCCCGGAACGCATTTCCGGGATTACTCCAAATGCCTCCCGGAGTATCTGCAGATACTCGCCCAAGAAGCGGTTCAGATTCGGACCACAGCGCTGGAGAAACTTTCTTCACGTGCGGAAATAGCGGTTCGTCAGACACGTGTACGAGAACTGCTGTGGGGTCTTATAGGTGGCCCTGAAACACAGACTCCGCTGAATCCTCGGACCACCGGCGAGGTGAAACGCCTACATTACCGTGTGGAGAAGCTCGTTTATGAAAGTCAGCCACGCCTGTTGGTTTCGGCCAACCTATATATCCCTTCAGGCTCTGGACCTTTCCCGGCCGTGCTCTTTCAGAGTGGTCACTACTGGGAAGGAAAGGCATATCCGAGTTATCAGCGCTGCTGCCAGGGGCTGGTGCAGCTAGGGTTTGTTGTTCTGGCCTTTGACCCGATTGGCCAGGGAGAACGGATCAATTACCTGAGTGCGTCCGGAAGCAGCAGCCGCCTGCCAAGCTGTGACGCCGAGCATACAGTTCCCGGTAAACAGCTGATCCTCTTCGGCGACTCCATGACAAGGTTGCAGTTGTGGGATGCCAAGCGCAGCCTGGATTACTTGTTCTCACTTCCGTTCGTCGACCCCAAACGGGTCGCCTCGGTGGGGCATTCCGGGGGCGGTACGTTGACCATGTTGCTTGCTGGCGCGGATGAACGACTTGCTGCCGCCGCGGTGTGTATGGGCAACACCGAAAACATCATTCAGATCCCGTTTCGATCTCCGGGTGCGACGGACGATGCGGAACAGGATTTCGTTTATTCAGGGCCGGCCGGGTTCGATCGTTGGGATCTGTTCTACCCGTTTGCACCGAAGCCAATGTTGCTCTGGCCGAGTGATCGAGACTTTTTCGCCACCTACTCACCCGACTACGTAAAGAACGGATGGCAAGAGTTTCAGCACCTGAGGCGGATTTACGAAACGCTTGATGCTTCCGACCACATTGCTTGGGCGGACACGCCGCTGCCCCATGCGCTCGCCTACGACAGCCGGATGCTGATCTATAAATGGTTCTCGCGGTGGCTACAGGGCCAGAGTTCGGTACCAGAGGAACCGCCGGGAGAGCCAGAGTTACCGCAAGTGCTGTGGGCGACTCCAAACGGCAGCGTCGTTCGATCACTGGGCAGTGTGACCCCCCACACGCTAATCAGGGCCAGAAAAGTTGAGCGGAGCCCCGCGCCGTTGACAGCACTGCTGAAGATCAGCGCACCAGAGCCGCGGACGAGGCCGGCAAAAATCGGGCAGGTCAGATCGCGTGACATCAATGTCGAGGTCCTCGAAGTCACGTCAGATCAGGCAGTGTGGCTGCCTGCCTTCCTGATGACTGGGCAGAAGACGCGTGAAACGAGTCCAGTCCTGTTGGTATTAGACGAACGAGATAACGACCGCCTTTGGTTCGCACCTGAAGTTGATCGAGTTCTAGCAGACGACACTCCCGTAATTTGCGCAGCTGGCTTAAGAGGCGTAGGCGCCGTGAGTCCGGAGTTCAGCCCGGGCGCCGCCGAATACGAGACCTGGCATGAACAAGAGGAAAACTACGCCTGGGCCTCGCTTGCTTTGGGTAAGCCGCTAGTGGGCCAACGCGTTCAGGACATCCTTGCCTTTGTAAATGCCTTGCGTGTACATCCGACAACCAAGTCTAGGCGTATCTACGTTGCGGCACTCGGCAAGCTGACGGTACCTGCCCTTTTTGCCGCAGCAATTGAACCTGAGATCAGGGGTTTGTATCTAGCTGGCGGACTCGTCTCGTTTGGTAATCTAGTGCAAACCGAAGTCCCCCAATATACGTTTGCCAATTACGTTCCCAGCCTGCTAAATCATATCGATTTGCCGGACGTGACCGCATCGCTTGCACCCCGCAAGGTAATCCTCGCGGGTACAATTGATGCCAGCGGCAGGACAATAGATTTGGCCGGCGTTCGAAAGTTATATGCGCCGGCTGTAAATGCCGGAAATGTCGTGCTCACGCCAGATAGGGCTTGGTCGGCTAAGAGTCTGGTCGCATATATTTCAAGCGAGGCAGGTTCGCAAAGTTGACGAGAATTTCGTCACGCGCCTCACTTGGCAGCGTTTTGTTCGAGGTACTTAACTCGCTCAAACTGCTGCCGCGCAAGATCAGTCTTTCCAAGCCTTTGGTAAACACGTGCGAGTTGATAGTAAGCGCTCGGCTCAGTAGGCCGCAGTCCAATAGATCGCTCAAGAACGGACGCTGCCTGCTCATAACGGCCCAGGGCAACATATGCCTTGCCTTGAAGAAGATAGACCTCCGGATCATTCGGAGCGGCCGTTGCCGCCAGCGCCAACTCTTCAAGGATCTTTGTATATTCGGCTGGTCGCTGGTTCGACATGGCCCGTGCTAGCAATACATGGATCATTGGATAATCCGAATGTTGACGCTCCAGTTCGCGCAGGGCTTCGATCTCCTCAGCAGGATTAGCAGCCTTGCGGCCTGCATCAGCGATTGAGATGTACGCTTCGGACGTGTCGGGTGCTGTCTGCAGGACCTGCCGGAGAATTTTCACGCCCTGTTCGTAGTTTTCGGTCCGGACCATGTTGGTGCCCAGGGCTAGCAACAAGGCATTGGAATCGGGCAGATGTCTGCGCCCCTGCTCCAACACAGTGACGGCATCGGAATAGTTCTGCTCTTGTTCGAACAAATCCGCCAATGCTAAATACGAGTTTTCCTGAGAAGGATCCAACTGGATGGCTTCGCTCAGGTATTTACGGGCTTGGTCGCCCTGCCGTAAGCTCTCGTAGCTCAGCCCCACGATGCCGGCCGCGGTACCACGCACCGCCTCGGGAAGGGCATAATTACGCTCGACAGCAAGAGCGTTACGGATGGCGTCGGCGTAGGCGCCCACGGTATTCTCTAGAACCGAGAGCTGTATCTTTGCATTCCAATCGTCCGCACTCGACCCGGATCGTAGAGCCTCTGCCAGAGCCAGAACAAAAAGGTTGTGCTCCGCTAGGAAACGGGCCAGCACCGTGTGTGCGTCGGTGTCTTTAGGGAAACGCGACGCCAATTCCCGGAGATTTGATTTCAAAGACTCCAGGTCGCCGAGCGAGTAATTGACGCGAACCTGCATGACGAGCGGCATCGCTGTCGTCGGCTGCAGACGGTCCGCCGTGCGCAGAGCGTCGCGAGCGTCGACGAAGTGGCGAGCTGCCGCTTCCGCCATTCCTAAACCGTAATATGCGCGGGCGCTGTTCGGGAAAAGGCATACCGCTTGTTTGTACGCTGCTACAGCTTCTTCGGGCTGATGTCGCCCCATTGCGGCTTCAGCTTTGCCATCCAGCTGTTTAAATTGAGCGATTCTATCCTGAAGCCCCACTCCCGAGCCGCAGTCAGTCGCCTCGATATAGGTGCATGCGCAGATTCCAAGTGCCGCCAATACTGGGGTGCGCGACCTAACGAACGCTGCAATGAACCGGCGCGCACCAATTAAGTTCATATCCATCCTTACGAGCCGGATCTCGCGTGAGAGGCTGTGCAGTACCCCGTATGTCTTCCGCGCAACTCATCACAGCATAATCGCCCGGAACAGCATTCCACTCGTACCGCCATTGAACCCAGGCGTGCGGACTTGGCTGCGACTGTAGCCTAGCGGGACTCCATTGTTTCCCGCCGTTGATGCTAATCGAGAGCTTACGTATAGCGCCTCCGCCGGACCATGCAAAACCCCAAATAGAATAACGTCCGGCCGGTAGCTTCAACCCGTCCATGGGCCACGCCAGTACCGATTTCACTTGAACCGAAGAGACTCGGGTGATCTGCTTGGGCCCCTCGGCGTGTCGTACGCGATTGTACAACCGATTCATTCCACTGCGCTCGAAGGTTGTTCCTTGCTCATTTGCGCCTAGCACAGTAAGTCGCCGGAGCCATTTCACCGAGTTCATGCCATACAGTCCAGGGAAGACGGCACGTGCCGGAAATCCATTCCGCGGGGGCAGGGTGAGGTCGTTGTACTTATATGCGACCAGACTCGCCCTGTCCCGGCACTTTTCTATGGGAACTATCTGAGAATAGGGCAGTAGAGGGTGGTCAGGGTAAAGGCGTCCCGAATCAGCGCCTTCTAACTGGACACTTGCCGCATCTGCCACTGGCGCTGCAGCTTCGAGCAACGAGGATAGCGCCACTCCCTCCCACGAGCCATTGCTGACAGCCGATCCGTTTGCCGCATTTCCGGCGCACTCTAAAAACGCTTCCACCTTGATACTTGGCATTTCGACAAGATCGGAGAAGCCGATTTCATAGGGCCGCTGCACTTGACCGTCGACCTGCAGGCTCCATGCGTCGAGCGAGATTTCAGGTTCGTTGAAGTGGTCGCGAACAAACAGCAGATCAGGCGGCGTCACTGAGCCGTCGATCATGCGAAGCGCATACGACTGATTCTGCAGTTCGTACGACTTCAAGGCCGCTCCGGCGAAGAATCCGGAGCTCAACCGCAGTAAATTCCTTCTGGTCACCTTAAAAGACAAGTTTAAGCGCGCCCTGCACAATGCGAGGATCGCGCGCGGTTGTAATCCGCCCGAATGTGCTGTCCGACAGCACCGTATCCGGGTTATTGAACTGCGCATGATTGAGGACGTTGAAAAACTCTGCTCGAAACTGCAGGTTCATGCGCTCCGTCAGCGTAAACAATTTATGGGCCGAAAAATCGATGTTGAAGGTTCCCGGCCCAATCAGGATATTCCGCCCTGCGTTCCCGAATGTGTTCGGTGCCGGAGCGCCGAAGGAGTTCGTCGTGAACCATTCAGCAAGCCTGGCTGCCTTTGGACCGGTTGTGTATTGCGGAGGCGATAGAACCTGAGCCTGGTCATTGCCGACTTCGGGAAGGCTGTAGGAGTAGTCGCCTCCGGAAGAAATGTTCAAGGGAAATCCGCTCTGCCAGTTCAGGATGCCTGATGTCTGCCATCCGCCTAACATAGCTTTGGAGAGGCCATGCTTGGGCGACGGCAGCTGCCAAAGGTAGTTCAGCACGAAACGATGTGGCACATTGAAGTCAGAAACGCCGCGATACGCCCGGAGGTTGTATGGATTGATCACGTTGATGCCGCACAAATCCGTCTGATAGGAAACCTCGTCGATGCTTCTGGCCCACGTGTAGTTTGCACTCGCGGTTACCCCATGTGAAAAACGCTTTTCTACCTGGACCTGCAACGAGTTGTAACTGGAGTTGCCGTTGGAGGCGTCCTGCGTGATCTGCTGGAATTGCTGGTAAGGCCTTCGATCTTGTTCGTTGTCGGCCGTCGCATCGGGGCTCGGGAGCGGAGCGTTCACATCAGTGTTGTAGGAAAGATGGGTTCCTTTGGAAGCGACGTAACCGACGCTCAGAAGAGTATCTTTTGCAATCTGATGCTCAATCGTGAGGTTCCAATTCATTACCTCAGAGGGATGCCAGTTGGATTGATAAGAAACAGCGAGTGGCAGCGGAATCGGGAACGCCACATCTTTCGCCGGAGTGAACGGTGCAAACTGAGCCGGGAATGGATTGGGCGTACCCCGGTACGGGTTCATAAAAGGTGTGCCGATGAACTGGTATTGCGGGCTCCAGGGCGGGCTGTCAACCATGTTGTTGAACGCTTCGACGAATGGTGGTTGATAGAAGATGCCCCACCCGCCCCGGATGGTGGTCTTCCCTGCCCCTCCCACGTTATAAGCAAATCCGACTCGGGGAGCCACTAGTGCCCATCTGGAAGCAAATCCGCCGGAGGGACAGCCAGGATCGCCCGCGAACAGGTATCCGGTCGGAGAGTTCGGGAACTTTTGTGATTGGATACCTGGCACAAAGCATTCGGTTCGTCCGTTTGTATCGCTGTAGGGAACGAAGGGATCCCACCGCAGTCCCAGATTCAGTACCAAGTCACGCCGGACACGGTAATTGTCCTGAATAAACAAGCTGCCAAGATTAGCACGACGACCCGCGAACTCACCCCCACCCTGAACAAACTGGCGGGCGTAACCGAGCATGAAATCGGCAAGCTGATTGCCGCTGTAGTTCGTGCTGCTGAAGGTGAACGAGCCGTTTTGCCTGTAAGTATTAATCAGGTCTACGTTCTCTTTGAGGTAATCTCCTCCAAACGCAAGATCGTGACTGCCGACAACCCAATGAATGCTGTCGGAAATATGAAAGTCCTGGCGATTCACTTTTGTGGGATGTCCGGAACTGATCGCGAAGTATCCCGACACCGAAATGGCCAACTCCGGAGGCGTTGTGCTTGCGATCGGAATGCCCAGGCTGCTTAATCCAAAGGGAGCCCCACTGGTAACGGTACTGTAATTGCGGTTATAGGAGAAGATCAAGCTGTTCAGCAGGTTTGGCCTAATCGTGTAGGTGTCGCTGGCGGCGGCCCCCTGGTCGAACAGATCGAAACCTCGATTGGAGGTGAGAATGTTCGAACTGCCAATCACCGCATCTTTTCCATACCGCGAATAGAAGTACCTTCCGTAGATCCGATGTTTGGTGAGATCATAATCGCCGCGCGTCAGGAATTGATTTTCGTGTTCATTGTCGGGCAGAGAGTAGTAGGTAACTCCGCTCGCTGTGGGCGCCGGAAGCAGGCTGAGGATCTTGACGCTGGCAGGTGCGAACTCATTTGTCGGGATTTGGTTGTTCGCGAATGGGGTACGAGTAAACGGATTCACCAGCGGTCGGCCTACCGACGAGAAGTCCCCGTGCAGTTCAGCAGCCGTGGGCACGGTCGCTGAATTTCCATAGCTTACGTTTCTCGATTGCGTGCCTTGGTATGAACCGAAGAAGAACAACTTGTCTTTGACAATCGGGCCGCCCACACTACCCCCGAACTGGTTGCGCTTCAATTGATCCACCTGCGAAGCGAAGAAGTTGCGCGCGTTGAGGTCACCATTCCGGATGAAATCGAAAGCCGATCCATGGAACTGATTGGTTCCGGAGCGAGTTACCACGTTGACGATCGCACCCGAACCACGCCCGTACTCAGCACTGTAGCTGTTTGTTTGGACGCTGAATTCCTCGAGGGCGTCAGGATTTGGGAAGGGGTTGTTTACGTTCGTGTATGGGTCTTGGTTGCTACCCCCATCCAGGTTGTAGTTGACCATGTCCGTGCGGGCGCCGTTCGCACTGACGGACTGGGCTCCGGGATAAGACGTGCTTTGAATCGTGTCCTGGTTGCCTGAGAAGTTGCCGGTGTTCGTGTCTGCGGTGCCAGGAGTAAGCAGGACTAATGCCGCCGCGTTACGCCCATTCAGCGGAAGCTCAGCGATTTTTTGTCTCCCGATCACCTGATTGAGGGCTCCGGATTGCGTTTGGACCATCTCGGCGTTGGATTCGACGGTAACGGACTGCGTCGCGCTGCCGATCTTCAGCACCACTGGAACGGTAGAAGCCTGGTCGGTCTGTACCTCAATGCCACGCTGCTGATAGCCCTGAAAACCGGGCGCTTGCGTGTGGAGGTCATAAGATCCAACTGGAAGGAGCGGAAACACGAACCCGCCATCTGCAGCCGTAGTCGTATTCCTGGTCAACCCCGTACTGGGGTTCGTGACAGCCACTGTAGCCCCCACAACGGCCGCCCCGCTAGGGTCCGATACGGTACCGGCTACCCTTCCCGTGGGATCGACCGCCCAAAGAACGCCGATCAGAAAGGAATAAATCAGAACGCTCAGATTCAGACGCACAGCAAGTTTTCTCATCTATGGCCCAAGGTTTAGACCAGTGTGGGCGCGGCACTTGAAATTGTCAAGGACTTTGTGAAACAATTTCTGGCGATTACACAACAGTAGTTTGCTTCAGGTGGCCTGAAGAAGCTTGAACCTGCCGGACAACGGCGCTGGCGACAGCATGAACTGGCCCGCTGGAGAGCCAGATCGGCTTCTGACCCGGCGCAAGAAATATGCACATGGCCCGTGAAACATTTCTCAACAGAGCGAGTTCCTGTGTATAATGCCACCATGCAGAATGCAGCTGTGTCGCTGAACAATTTTCGATCAGGAGAAGCGGAGATTAGTATCTATGCTTCGAGCGAGGAGGCCGGAACCGCTGCTGCCGAGAAGGCTGCACAGGTTATAACGGCGGCGATCTCGAGAAATGGCAGGGCTCGCGTCATCGCGGCCACGGGCAATTCACAAATTCCAGTTGTAGAGGTGCTGGTGAAGCAGCGGATTGATTGGCAGTCCGTCGAGCTGTTCCACCTGGATGAGTACGCCGGAATTACGCCCGATCATCCGTCGAGCTTCCAATACTGGATCCGAACTCGCATCGCCGAAAAGGTGCGACCGCTAAAGACCCACTATCTCAAAGGGGATGCCCCCGATTTGCAAGCTGAAATGCGATCTTATGCGGAACTACTCAATGCCGCGCCAATTGACCTGGCCTTTGTGGGCTTTGGAGAGAATGGCCACATTGCATTCAACGATCCGCCCGTAGCCGATTTCAATGATCCGGAGATGGTGAAACTGATCACGCTCGACCCGGCGTGTCGTCGGCAGCAGGCCGGCGAGGGTCATTTCAAGGATGTGGACTCTGTACCGAAGGCAGCGCTCACGATTACCTGTAGCGGGCTTTTCCGCGCGAAGGCCTGGATCTGCAATGTGCCCGACCTGCGTAAGGCCGAGGCTGTCAAGAACGCCTTGGAGGGACCTGTTTCGGAGACATGCCCCGCGTCTCTGGTTCAGCGCCATCCCCACTCTTACGTATTTCTCGATTCGGATTCAGCCTCTCTGCTGTCGATTCCCGCCTCCGGCTCGCGCCCTTGAATCAGCCCATGAAACACATACCTGGATTTGGCGAGCTAACAGCCTTAGCAATTCTGACCTCCGCGTTCTGTGCGCAAGTGTCAGGCGCGCCGGTAAAGTTGGAGCGCTCTCCGGGCCAGATCGAAGTTCTTATCGATGGTCGGCCCTTTACGACGTACTACTTGTCCCCGGCGACCGCCAAGCCTTATCTAATGCCCATTCGTTCCGCATCAGGCGCAGTCGTAACGCGAGGCTTTCCTGTCGTGAACGATGTCTCTTCAGCAGATCCCAAGGCGTCGGGCTTCGAACCGCACCAGCGGCCACTTTATTTCGGTCACGGCGATTTCGACGGACTGGACTTTTGGCAGGAACCCGTGTTCGACAAGTATTACACCGATCACGGAAAACAGGCTTACGGGCACATGCGCCTGAAAGCCGTAGAGCAGGCGGCTGCAGGTACCATTCGTGCACGGTTTACCCTGAATAGTCCGAACAATCGAGTCATCGGTGAGGAAGCTCAGTCATTCACGTTTGGGGGCGATGGACAGAGCCGGGTCATCGACTGCGAATTCATTCTTTATGCCACTAACGGTCCGCTGGACATCGGGGACACCAAAGAAGGGACCTTCGCGATCCGTCTGGCGCCGGAACTGAGCGCGCCGCATGCGCACATGTTGAATTCCGCCGGTGCCACGGGCGAGAAAGCAATTTGGGGAAAGCCCGCGAATTGGGTAAGTTATTCCGGCACAGTAGACGGAAAGCATGTGACGGTCACCGTTTTTGATTCGCCGAAAAGCTTCCGTCACCCCACGACCTGGCATGCGCGGGCATATGGACTGTTTGCAGCGAATCCGTTCGGGATCCGCGAATTCACCGGAGATCCCAACAAAGACGGCAGTTGGACCATTCCGGAAGGCAAGTCACTGACATTCCGTTATCGGGTGATAATCCGTGAAGGTGACTTTCCATGGGCCCAAATCAAAGAGACATACCAGCGCTACGCGAGCGAACAGTGAGCCGACTCCGTTGGTGGATTGTCTGGACGCTGTTTTTGTCCACCACGATCAACTACATCAACCGGCAAACTTTATCCGTTCTCGCCCCTGTGATCTCGCGTGAGTTTCACCTTAGTCACACCGAACTGTCTAACATCTTCGGATCCTTCCAATTCGCCTACGCAGCGACATGGCTGGTAGGCGGAATCTTTCTTGATCTGCTGGGAACGCGGCTTGGATTATCAGTAGCCGTGATCTGGTGGTCGCTGGTCAGCATGTTGACCAGTTTTGCGAACTCGGCGTTTTCATTCGGCGCACTCCGATTCCTGCTCGGCATGGGCGAGGGGTTCAATTGGCCGGGCGCCAGCAAAGCCGTTGCCGAACACTTCCCCGCTGAGGAGCGGAGCCTGGCGGTCGCAATCTTTGACAGCGGCTCGAGTGTCGGTGGCGCCATCGCGGCCATTGCCATCCCCTGGATCGCGCTGAAAATCGGCTGGAGATATGCGTTCGCGTTTTCCGGGGTTTTGGGTCTGATCTGGCTGGCGATTTGGCTCGCCGTCTATCCGCGTTCCTCAACTTCCTCTGCAGCAGTAAGCTCAAAATCGTTGAACTTGCGTCACATGGACAGTTGGCTCCCGCTGCTGAAACGGAGAGATACGTGGGGCGTCGTCATTGGTCGATCGCTAACTGATCCGATCTGGTGGTTCTACGTTTTTTGGCTACCGCAGTACTTCAGCGATACGCGCGGATTCAGCTTGAAGCAGATTGCTGTTTTTACGTGGATCCCGTTTGTGGCTGCTGATATCGGAAATTTTGCCGGAGGATTCATCTCCGGAGCACTGGTGAAGAATGGGATGCCAGTTCTGAAAGCGCGCAAGTGGGTGTGCGTGGTCTGTTGCATTCCTATGCTGGCGGGAATCCCTGCCGTGCTGACCAGGAGTCCATACGCATGCTTGGCCCTGATCTGCGTGGCACTTTTCGGGTATGCCGCGTGGTCGACAATGGGCCTGACTTTGCCTTCGGATCTGTTTCCGTCCGAGGTCGTGGGGAGCATCACAGGGTTAACCGGTCTGGCGGCGGGGTTGAGCGGCACTCTCTTCACCCTCGTCGTGGGCGCATTGGTGGACCATTTTTCCTACGTTCCTGCTTTTGTAACGGCTGCGCTCGCGCCTCTTGCGGCGACGCTTAGCATTGTCTTTCTCATTAGCAGCCAGCCTGCTACGGATACGAAGGTCCCGGAACCCGGGCCGATACTGGATAGGATTTGACGGATCGGGACAATGAGAATGCCAACATGTTCGAGACGCAAATGGCTTATTACAGCCGCTACGTGCGCAGCTGCAGCCAAGTTGCGGGGCGCCGCTCTTTCCGGTTTGTACTATCGCGACTACTCCAAGTGTCTGCCGGACTACTTGGCATCGCTGGCTCGCAATGCGTACGAAAAACGAAATGCGCAACTGAACCGGTTGACCACGGTTTCAGCGATTCAAGAACGGCAACAGTGGGTGCGGAAGAAGTTTTGGGAATTGATCGGCGGACAACCAGAGCGCACGCCGCTCAATCCGAGAATTACGGGGCAGTTTGATCGATCCGGCTACCGTGTCGAGAAGATTATCTACGAGAGCCGGCCCCGCGTATTCGTCAGTGCCAATCTGTACGTGCCTACTACGGCCAAACCGCCATTTCCGGGTGTTCTTTTTCAGATGGGCCATTCCATCACTGGCAAAGCCTACCCGAGCTACCAAAAGTGCTGCCAGGGACTGGCCCGGCTCGGCTATGTTGTCCTTGCGTTTGATCCCATGGGACAAGGCGAGCGGATTGCATATCCGGATGCGTCCGGCACAAATACGCGGTTGGGATCGGCTACGGACGAGCACGATGTGCCAGGGAAGCAATTGCTGTTGCTTGGCGATTCTGCCTCGCGCTACCAGGTTTGGGATGCGATTCGCAGCCTGGATTATCTTGCGTTACACGAGAGCGTGGACCCGAAAAGACTCGCTTCCGCGGGACAATCCGGCGGAGCTACGCTTACGATGATGCTCGCTTGCGTCGATGATCGCCTGAGCGCTGCGGCAGTTTCCTCCGGCAACACCGAGGACCTGGCGTGTGCCAACTTTATTGCTCCCGGCTCGACTGATGATGCGGAGCAGGATTTCATTGGGTCGGGTCTGATCGGTTTTGATCGCTGGGATCTTTTGTATCCGATTGCTCCGAAACCTTTATTGGTCGAGGTGAGCGCACATGACTTCTTCGGCACCTATTCGCCCAATTATCTGAATGACGGGCGTGAGCAGTATCAGCGGCTTGCGCGGGCTTACGCCACGCTCGGCGGATCGGAGAGCCTCGCTTGGCGTAGCACGCCGCTGACGCATGGCCTCACTTATTCCCTCCGACTCGGAATCTATAACTGGTTCGAGCGTTGGCTGATGAAATCAGGTCGGGTTATCGAAACAGAACCGGCCGTCTCTCCGGAAAGCGATCGACAACTCTGGGTCGGTCCCACCGGAAACGTCACACGTGATTTCGGCAGTTTGCGGCCCTTCGATCTGGTTCGTCGACGTGCAGCGGCGATCCAGCGTGACAGACCAGGAACTCAGTGGATGCGGGCCTTGCGCGTCTCTGTTCCTTCTACCAGCTTACGATTCGAGCAGCTTGCTACTGTTCCGATGGCACAGGCACAGGTCTCTGCGGCGGAGGTAAACACGGAGGCTGAGATCTGGCTTCCCGTTTGGCTGTTTGCGCCTGATAAGGGCAAGCCGATCAGATCGTCCCTGATCGTGCTAGATGATGCCGGCCGAAATGCCAATGCTCATGAAGATGGCTTGTACCATAGCCTTGCCCGCGAGGGTTTTCTGGTATGCGCGGTTGATCTTAGGGGTATCGGAGACAGTCGTCCCGAGGTGGGCCGGGGCAATCCGGGCTATCAGATTCCTCACGATGCGGAAGAAGAGTTCGCCTGGGCTTCTCTGATTTTAGGAACTCCATTGCTGGGACAGCGGATCAGGGACATTCTGGCGATAGTGGAAGCTGTAAAGAATAGCCCCGAAGCGGCACGTAAACCGGTCGCTCTGGCGGCCCGTGGCCGACTTACTGTTCCCGCGCTTTTTGCGTTTGCAGCTAACCAGGATCTAGGCTCTCTATACCTTGCAGGTGGCCTCACATCCTTCAAGAGTGTGCTCGAGACCGAGCAATATGCTCATCCTCTTGCCAACTTTGCCTGGGACGTGTTTCGATTCACAGACCTTCCCGAACTGGCTGCACAATCCGCACCTCGCCCGATTCACATAGCAGGTGCTGTCGACGGCGGCAATCGTCGGTTGAGCTTAGCGGAAATGCAAGCTGTTTACACATCAAGAAATCTCCGCTTTTCTTCTGAACCTAAATGGGAGGCGACGAGCCTTGCCTCTGTATGATGGGATAGAATGACCGGGAAAATTTCTCCGCGACGAGAAAATATCTCAAAGACGAGCGATCCGAAGAAGAAGTCGTTTAAGGAAGTTGCCAAGCTGGCAAAGGTTAGCCAGGCCACCGTTTCGCGAGTAGCGAAAGGTCAGGTCAACGTCGATGCGGCGATACGGGCGCGTGTCCGAAAAGCAGCGGAGACATTAGGGATCGACCTGGACCAAAAGAGGAACGAGAAAGCGAACATTGTCGCTTTCATGCTTGCGAACCGAGATCTACTGCACAACTTTCAGGCACGCATTCTGTTCGGATCTGAGACCTACTGCGCTTCGCAGGATCGGGAACTTCTATTCATGTCGTTCCGGTATTCCGCAAATACTCCTTCTAAAGAGCTGCATCTGCCCAAGATTCTGAATCACGGGGGGTTGGTGCGCGCGATGATCCTGGGCGGAACGAACTCCTCCAATTTGCTGAACGCGCTGCGCGAACGTGATATCCCCTTCGCCGTGCTGGGAAACAATGTGGTTGGGGACTGGAATCCGAGTGAGTTCGACGCCGTGTACTCGGACGATGTGCAGGGCGCCTTCGACCTGACATCGCACTTAATCGCCGAGGGCCACCGAGACATCTGGTTTATCGGCGATATCGAGTTCCCTTGGTATTCGCGCTGCGCCCAGGGTTATCGCCAAAGCATGATGGAGGCGGGCTTGCAACCCCGACTTAGCGAAATCCACTCGGACGATCGTCAACTCGGATACTTGAGCATGCGATCTATTCTGTCGCGACGCGATCCGGTTACGGCAGTTTTTGCTGGATCGGACCAAATCGCAAGTGGCGTTTACGAGGCGCTTCGCCAGTCGGGACTGAGGATACCCGAGGACGTGAGTGTTGCCGGGTTCAATGATAGTGAGGCGTCGCTGATGGATCCTCCGCTAACAAGCGTGCGCGAGTTCCCGGAGGAGTTAGGCAAGCATCTGGCGGAGTTCGTCCTGAGAAGAATACAAAATCCCGACCGCGAGCCGCAACACCTCACAATTCCGACTCGCGTGGTGCTGCGTCAATCCACTCGCGCGTTGGTGGGCGCGGTGCACACCGGATCCTGATCGTCAGACTTCTTCTGGTACCACGAACGGCGCTCGATATCCTCTGTCTCCGTCACGTAGAAGACTCGCCGCTTCTTCGTCTCCAATGACCTCTTGCGTCTCTGGATTAAAATTGATCGTCCGACGGAGACGATAGGACGCATTTGCCAGGTGCACCATTCCAGCCGAAATGTGCCCCTCTTCGATCGGCGCGTTCAAAGCCGACCTGTTGCGGGTAGTGACGCAATCGACAAAGTTTTGGAAATGGGCCAGTTCGCTCCCGCCGTGTACGGGGGCCTGTTGGTCCTGATCGCGCCCCATCCAGATCGCGTATGTATCCGCGTCTTCGTCTCCGGTGGCCAAGTAGCCTTTCGATCCATAGAAGATGTCTCCGACAGTGTTATGAGCGCCTGAAAGTGGGCCTA
>Ga0308174_10000642_pt1 | contig 15088 bp, 13 predicted proteins | sample PhyPR2_FD_203894 | JGI IMG/M metagenome (GOLD analysis project Ga0308174, IMG submission 203894) | Soil microbial communities from UC Gill Tract Community Farm, Albany, California, United States - DLSLS.P.R2 | ecosystem: Environmental > Terrestrial > Soil > Agricultural land | place: USA...
GTTCCGTTCGGGCTCATCAGGAAGTTCCCTTCCGTGTCGGGTCTCGCCCGTGGGTCGAATGTGACCACCATCACCGTGCGCTCTGAGCCGCCGCATCGCAAAAGGACCGTGCTCTAGGAGAGACCTGCTGCGAGGTCCGAAATGGCGGCGGCAACCGAAGCCGGGAGAGTGGTGAAGGGGATGGCCGACACGGCCCGGCGCGCCCCCCGGCCGGTCCAGCCCCAGGTGCCGACGATCCTGCCCTCGCTGACCACGGTCGGCCGGAACATGCCGTTGTTGCCGGGGACGATGCGGTCGGCGTGTGCCGGGTCCAGCACGGCGCCGCGGTCGGCGTAGCCCAGGACGAACTCGTCGAAGCCGGGCAGCAGGAAGACCCCGCGGGCCTCCGGGCGCACGGCGGCGAGGAGGTCGGCCGTCTCCGGGGCCAGGAAGTACTCGACCCCGTCGACGTCGAGGCGGGCCAGGTGCGGTGACGCGACGGCCAGGCCGGCGCGCACGTCGCCGAGGGGCAGTCCGGCCCAGCGCGCGAGGTCCTGGACCGAGGCGGGGCCGTGGCCGGTGAAGTAGCGCAGCGCGAGCTCCCCCAGCGCCTCGGCGCGCTCTCGCGGCCGCGACGCCGGCGCCCACTCGTCGAGCAGGACGAACAGCTGCTGCCCGGCCTCGGTGGGCCCGAGGCAGAGGGTGCCGGTCTGGGCGAGGTACCAGAGCAGGTGGTAGCCGCGCTGGCCGGAGACGTCCACACCACCGTCGGCCAGCGCGGCGAGCAGCCCGTCGCGGCGCAGCCTCCGGCCGCCCTCCAGCGCTCCGACGGCGATCGCGCGGGCGCGCTCGGCATCGGCGTCGGTCAGCCCGAGGCGCTCCCGCCGCCCGGCCGCACCCTTCAGCACGCGGGGACCCAGCACGTCCAGCAGCCACCGCAGGTCGTCGGCCGCGACCAGGTGCAGGGTGCCGCGCAACGGCCACGAACGGACGACGTCGCCGGCATCGAGCGCGGCCTCCACCTCCGCGCGCCGCCGGCTCACCGTGCGCAGGGCGACCGACGTGAGCGCGCCCGGATAGTCCTGCCCCTGGAGGGCGGTGAGCGCCCGCACCGCGTGGGCGGCGGTCGGGTGTGCCGGCCCGGCGATCCGCTGGGCCACCAGACGGAGCAGCCCGAGCTCGCTCGACGAGGTCACGTGCCCACCGTGACAGGGGGGTATGACAGCCGTCGAGGACCGGAACTCGAACGTGCGCCGGAATCCGTCCGCATCACGGATGAGGAGGGCTCAGCCGGGTATCTGCGCCCCGGGCACGACCACCAGGGGGAGCACACATGAATCGGCTGTCCGGACGCCGCGTCGTCGTCACCGGCGGAGCGCAGGGCATCGGTGCGGCGATCGTCCGCACGTTCGCCGCCGAGGGCGCCTCGGTCATGGTGCTCGACGGCTGCGCCGAGGCAGCGGCCCTGCTGGCCGAGGAGGTCGGGGGAGGGGCCCACGTCGTCGACCTCACCGATGTCGAGGCCGTCCGCGACGCCATGGAGCGGGCGACCGACCGGCTCGGCGGCCTCGACGTGCTGGTCAACAACGCCGGCGTGATGCGGTTCAGCGCGCTGCTGGACGTGGAGTCCTCGGACCTGGGCGAGATCTTCGACATGGGCACCCGCACGATGCTGATCACCACGCAGCTCGCCGCCCGCGCGATGATCGGCTTCCGGACGCCGTCGGACGAGTGTGTCGGCAAGATCATCAACGTGGCCGGTACCTCGGGCACCGGCGGCGGCGGGCAGGCGCACTTCGCCGCGTCGAAGGCCGCCGTCATGGCGCTGACCCGCGCGGCGGCGCACGAGCTCGGCGCGCACGGCATCACCGTGAACTGCCTGTGTCCGGGCTACGTGCTCGACCGGCGCGAGATGGCCTCTGCCGGCCGCGGGCACGTGGCGGAATGGTCGGCCCTGTCGCCGCTGGGCCGGCTGGGCGAGCCGCAGGACGTCGCCCGCGCCGCCCTCTTCCTCGCCTCCAGCGACTCCGACTACCTGACCGGTGACGCGCTGAACGTGGCCGGCGGCATGCCGCTGCACTGACAGACTGGCTCCCGTGCGAGCCGAGGAGTGGGACGAGCGCTACGCCGCGAGCCAGCAGTGGTCGGCCGAGCCCAACAGGCTGATCGCCGAGCTGCTGGACGGCCTGCCACCGGGCGACGCCGTCGACCTGGCCGCGGGCGAGGGGCGTCACGCGCTGTGGCTCGCCCGCCTGGGCTGGCGGGTGACCGCGGTCGACTTCTCCGACGTGGGTCTGCGCCGGGGCCGCGGGCAGCCCGGCAGCGACCGGGTGAGCTGGGTGACCGCCGACGTCCTCACCTGGTCCGCGCCCCCGGCGAGCCTGGATCTGGCGCTGGTCGCCTATCTGCACCTGCCCGAGGCCGACACCGCCGACCTCTTTTCCCGGGCGGTCGGCTGGCTGCGTCCCGGTGGCCGGCTGCTCGTGCTCGGCCATGACGTCGCCAACATCGAGCACGGGGTCGGCGGCCCCCAGGAGCCGGCGATCCTGCACAGCGTCGAGCGCCTGGCGCCGGTCGCCGACCTGCTCGTCGTCGACCGTCTCGAGCAGGTTCCCCGCCCGACCCCGGCCGGCACGGCCCTGGACACGCTGCTCTGGGGCCGCCGCCGGGCCTGACCCGGGCTCACGACGCCCCTCCACCGTCGCGGACGCCGGACGAGGGGTCCGCGCGGGAGTGCCGTTGGTCCCTGGGGGAGACGCCGGGGGGCGGTGACCATCGAACCGTGGCGAACACCCGATCGGCCACGGCAGCGACGGTGCCCATCGCGGTGCAGGTGACCGGGCACGCGTCGCCGGAGACGGCGGGGTACGCCGAGGAGCGGGTGCGCGCGGCCCTCCGGGTCGCACGCCGGCCGGTGCTGCACGCCCGGGTCCGCATCACCCGGCACCCCGATCCCAGCCTCGAGCGGCCGGTGGTGGCGGCCGCGAACGTCGACGTCGACGGCCGGTTCCTGCGGGCGCAGGTGGCGGCACCCAGTGCTCAGGAGGCCGTGGACCTGCTGCACGACCGGCTGCAGCGGCGGCTCCGGCACGACCTGGAGCGTGCGGTCGGCCACTGGGAGGACCGGCGCGCTCGGCATGCCCAGGGCGAGCCCCACGAGTGGCGGCACGGCGACGAGCGCACGCACCCGCGGCCGTACTTCCCTCGCCCGGTCGACGACCGGCAGATCATCCCGCACACGTCGGTCACGGCGAACCCCTGCGACCTCGACCAGGCGGCGTTCGACATGGACGCCATGGACTACGACTTCCACCTGTTCACCGAGGCGGGCACGGGGCTGGACAGCGTGCTCTACCGGGCCGGCCCCAGCGGGTACCGGCTGGCGCAGCTCGATCCCCGGCCCGGCGACCTGGCGCCCCACTCGCTCGCCGTCACGGTGAGCGGGCAGCCGGCGCCGACGCTGTCGGTCGCCGAGGCCGTGGACCGCATGGCCGTCTGGGACCGCCCCTTCCTGTTCTTCCTCGACGGCGACCGCGGCCAGGGTGCGCTGCTCTACCACCGCTACGACGGGCACTACGGCCTGATCAATCCGGCCCGGCCCAGCCACGGCGGCGTGGTGTAGGCCGGACCACGAGCGCGCCGTCGGCGCTCAGGACGACGGGGGTGCCCCGGCGTCCGTCCAGCACCGCCCGCAGCCATGCGGTGTCCTCCGGCGTGGCGCGCTCCAGGCGCATCCGGTGGGCGCGCAGGACCGTCATGCGCAGCTCGACCAGTCGCCCGCTGTCCGGAGCCACGCCGGGAAGGTAGGCGATCCTCAGCTCGGGTCGGTAGTCCTCGTAGCCGCGGATCCCCTCGTAGTCGTCGACGAAGTCGCCGCAGCCGTACAGCACCAGCCTGTCCCGGTAGACCTCGATGGGCCGGGGGTGGTGCGACGAGTGGCCGTGCACGACGTCCACCCCGCCCTCGATCAGCCGGTGGGCGAACCGGACCTGCTCGTCGGGCACGGCGTAGCCCCAGTTGGACCCCCAGTGCACCGAGGCGATCACGACGTCGCCCGGCCGCCGCAGCTGCCGCACCTGCAGGGCGACGTCGTCCGCGGCGGCAGGGGAGAGGACCGGCAGCAGCCGGACGCCGGGGCGCCGCGCCGTCGCCGCCCAGTGCGAGGGGATCCCGCTGGACGCCGCGCCCAGCGCCAGCACGACCACCCGGTGGTCGTCGTCCACGGGAACGATCGCCGCACGGCGGGCGGCTGCGAGGTCCGCTCCCGCGCCGGCCGTGCGCAACCCGGCGCCGGCCAGCACCTCGAGGGTCTCGGTCAGCCCACGGACGCCGAAGTCGAGGACGTGGTTGTTCGCCAGCACGCAGACGTCCGGGCGCACCGCCTCCAGGCAGGGCAGGTTCGCCGGGCTCATCCGGTAGCAGACCGCCTTGCCCGGGGCGAAGTCCGCGGAGCGGGTCACGCTCGTCTCGAGGTTGACGATCCGGGCATCGGCTGCGGCCTCGTCGAGCACGGCCGGCGCGTCCCCCCACGGCCACGCCGGCGGCACCGGCCGGGGGATGTGCCCGTGCGCCTCCTCCGCCAGGCGCACGTAGGTGCGCGCGTCCCGGACGATCTGCTCGCGCAGCTCCGGAGACCCCGGGTGCGCCAGGATCTGGTCGACCCCCCGCCCGAGCATCACGTCACCGCAGAGGAAAAGGGAGAGCTGGCCGTCGCGCACGGCCTCAGCCGTCCGGCTCCGGCCCCGCGCCCCCGTGGCCGAGGAACCAGTCGCGCGCCAGGGCCGCGGCCGCCTCCAGCGTGCCGGGCTCCTCGAACAGGTGGGTCGCGCCGGGCACCACCGCCAGCCGGTTCTCGCAGCGCAGTCGCCGCCGTGCCGCCTCGTTCAGTTTCAGGACGACGTCGTCCCGGCCGCCCACGATGAGCAGCGTCGGCGCGCGCACGTCCGCGAGCCGGGCTCCCGCGAGGTCGGGCCGGCCGCCGCGCGAGACGACCGCGGCGACGTCGGCGTCGGGCTCGGCGGCAGCCCACAGCGCGGCCCCGGCCCCGGTGCTCGCGCCGAACCAGCCGATCGGCAGGGCCGGCCACCCCGGTTGGGTCCGCACCCAGGCGGTGACCTCGGTCAACCGCCCGGCCAGGAGTCCGACGTCGAACACCGACGCGCGGTGCACCTCCTCGGTCGGTGTGAGCAGGTCGAACAGCAGGGTCGCGAGCCCGGCCTGCTGCAGCACCCCGGCGGCGTAGCGGTTGCGCGGGCTGTGCCGGCTGCTGCCGCTGCCGTGGGCGAAGACCACCAGCCCGCGGGCAGGCCGGGGCACGGTCAGGTGACCGGCCAGACGGACGGCCCCGGCCGTCACGCCCACCTCCTCGTCGCGCGGCGGCGGCACGTCGACGGGGACGCCGGCCGGGTGTGCGGCCCGCTCGAGGAGCTCGACCACCTCTTCGTCCTCGGTCGCCCGGAAGTCGGCGTAGAACTGCCCCACGGCCACGAAGTCGCGCGGCGTCTCCAGGCAGATCAGCTCGTCGACATCCGCGGCCAGCTGCCGGGCGGTGTCGCGCGCGCACACCGGTACGGCGAGCACGATCCGCGCCGCGCCCAGCGCCCGCGCGACGGCGCAGGCGGCACGGGCGGTCGAGCCGGTCGCGATCCCGTCGTCCACCAGGACGGCGGTGCGGCCGGTGAGCGGCACCCGGGTGCGGTCGCCGCCGCGGAAGCGCTGCACCCGGCTGTCCAGCTCGACCCGCTCCCGCTGTTCGGCATCGGCGAGCTCCTCGGGGGTCACACCCGCGAGCCCGACCACCCGCTGGTTGACCACGAGGACGCCGCCCTCGCCGACGGCTCCCATCGCGAGCTCGTGCTGGAACGGCACCCCGAGCTTGCGGACGACGATGACGTCGAGCGGTGCGCCGAGGGCGGCGGCCAGCTCGGCCGCCACGGGCACGCCCCCGCGCGGCAACCCCAGGACGACGACGTCCTGGCCGCGCAACTTCTCCAGATGCTGGGCGAGGCGCCGCCCGGCGTCACTCCGGTCGCGGAACCGCACGGCGTACCTCCGGCACGGGTCGGGGTCGGTCCGGTGCCGATGGTGGGCGGCTGGCAGGGCCGGGCGACAGGGGTGCGCGGCCCCGCCTCAGGGCCCTTGGTCCCTGGCCGCCGCGGCCCGCGCACGCTTTCCTGTGAGGACGCACGCGGAGACGGCAGGACCGTCCCGCGGATCGCAGCGGGGCACCCAGTCACCACCGCCGCACGAGCGGCACCACGCACTCGGAGGATCGTTCATGCCGCTGACCGCGCTCGCCACCGTGCACGACCCCAGCGTTCGCTCCGCCGTCCTGCGGCTCTCGGACGAGTTCCCGGAGCTGGGGCCGCGCTCGATCGTGCTCGTGGCCAACACCTGCCGCGAGGAGCTGCGGGGGTCACCGGACGGCGCGCTCCCCGAGCTGGTCGAGCGGCTGGCGCGCCAGCGGCTGCGGGTGTCCCTCCCCGAGACCGACGGCGGCCGCTGCTGCGGATGACTGCCGGCCGGTAACCCGAATGCCCGGACCGGGAAGATGTCCGGGTGGGCTACGTCGACGTGACCGGGGTGCGGCACACCCTTCCCGATGGCCGGGTGCTGCTGGACGACGTGAACTTCCGCGTCGGCGACGGCGTCTGCGCGGCCCTGGTCGGTGAGAACGGCGCGGGCAAGACGACGCTGCTCCGGATCATCGCCGGCGACCTGACCCCCGAGGCCGGTTCCGTCGCCCGCGTCGGCGGCCTCGGGGTGATGCGGCAGTTCATCGGTTCGGTCCGCGACGACACGACGGTGCAGCGACTGCTCATCGACCTGTCGCCGCCCGCCGTCCGTGCGGCGTGGGACGCCGTCGAGGCCGCCGAGCTGGCCCTGATGGAGACCGACGACGAGCCCACCCAGATGGCCTACGCGGAGGCGCTCGCGCACTGGGGCGACGCCGGGGGCTACGACGCGGAGGTCACCTGGGACACCGTGGCGGTGGCCGCGCTCGGCGTGCCGTACGAGCGCTGCAAGTACCGCGAGCTGTCCACGCTCTCCGGTGGCGAGCAGAAGCGGCTGGCCCTGGAGGCGCTGCTGCGCGGCCCCGACGAGGTGCTGCTCCTCGACGAGCCCGACAACTACCTCGACGTGCCCGGCAAGCGGTGGCTGGAGGAGCGGCTGCTGGAGAGCCGCAAGACCGTGCTGTTCGTCAGCCACGATCGCGAACTGCTGGCCCGGGTCGCCGACCGCGTCGTCACCGTCGAGGGCGGCACCGCCTGGGTGCACGGGGGCGGATTCGCCAGCTACGCCGACGCGAGGACGGCCCGGCACGACCGCATGGCCGAGGTGCGGCGGCGGTGGGACGAGGAGCACCAGCGGCTGATCGACCTGGTGCGCACGCTGCAGCAGCAGGCGGCCAACTCACCGGACATGGCCTCCCGCTACTCGGCGATGCAGACCCGGCTGGCCAAGTTCGAGGCCGCGGGGCCGCCGCCGGACCGGCCGCCGGAGCAGAAGGTGGCCATGCGGTTGCGCGGTGGCCGCACCGGGGTGCGGGCGGTGATCGCCGAGGGGCTGGAGCTGTCGGGGTTGATGCAGCCCTTCGACACCGAGATCTGGTACGGCGACCGGGTCGGCGTCCTCGGCGCGAACGGGGCCGGCAAGTCGCACTTCCTGCGGCTGCTGGCCGGCCAGCCGGTGGCGCACAGCGGCGAGTGCCGGCTGGGGGCTCGCGTCGTCCCCGGGTTCTTCGCCCAGACCCACGCCCATCCGGAGTGGCAGGACCGGACGCCGGTCGACCTGCTCTGGCACGGCGAGCCGGGCCGTCCCGGCGTCGACCGCGGCCGGGCGATGGCCGCGCTGCGCCGGTACGGCCTCGCCGACTCCGGCGATCAGCTGTTCCGGAGCCTGTCGGGTGGCCAGCAGGCGCGGTTCCAGATCCTGCTGCTGGAGCTGTCCGGGGCCACCCTGCTGCTGCTCGACGAGCCGACCGACAACCTCGACGTGCTCTCGGCCGAGGCACTGGAGGAGGCGCTGGCCGCCTTCGACGGCACGGTTCTCGCGGTCACCCACGACCGGTGGTTCGCGCGGTCCTTCGACCGGTTCCTGGTGTTCGGCGCCGACGGCCGGGTCTACGAGTCGGCCGAGCCGGTGTTCGAGGAGACGCGGGTGCAGCGGGCCCGTTGAGCTGTTCAGCGGGGGAGCGTTGGCCCCGTACGCGACATTTCGCGCCCGAAAATGTCCGGTCCCGGGACACTGCCCTGCCGGGCTCTACGAGCCGGCGGCGGACCGCCGGCGCGGCACCGGAGGGTGAGTTGCTCAGCCGAAGGCGCGACCCTCGCCGCGGTAGGTCGGGACGGCGCCGGTCAGCGCGTCGCCCTGCAGCAGGTGCAGGACGTCGACGTGCTCGCCGAGCTCGCCGGCCTTGGCGTGGCGGAACCACACCCGGTCGCCGATCCGGAGGTCCGCGGTGCCGGGGCCCCGCAGCGGCGTCTGCACCTCGCCGGCGCCCTCGGTGCCGAGCAGGTGCAGTCCGGCCGGGTAGGTCGGCATCGGCAGCCGGTCGACCCCCGCCGGCCCGGAGGCGATCCAGCCGCCGCCCGCCACGGTCACCGTGTCGGGCGCCGGGCGGCGGGTGACCGGCACCGCGAAGAACGTCGCCGGCCGCGACGCGAAGGCGCGATAGCCGTCGAACAGCACCGGGCAGTACAGCCCCGACCCCGCGGCGACCTCGGTGACGACGCTCTCGGCCGCGGTCCGCTCGACGCTGCCGGTGCCGCCGCCGTTGACGAATTCCAGGGGCGCGATCGCCGACACCGCGGCGACGACCGCGGCCCGTCGTCCGGCCAGCTCGCGGGCCGACCGGGCCTGCATGCCGCGCACCGCCAGCCCGCGCACCGGCCGGCCCGGTGGCGCGTCCTGGATTCCGGCGATCTGCGCCTCGTAGGCCATGAGCCCGACGAGGGTGAAGCCGCGCCGGCCGGCCACCACCCGGGCGAGGGCCGCGGCGTCGGCCGGGTCGTGGACGGGGGAGCGGCGGACGCCCAGGTGCAGCCGCCCTCCGGCGGCCCGCAGCGAGGCGTCGACGTCGAGGCAGACCCGCACCTCGGGACGGCGCTCCGGCGGGACGACGCTGTCGACGAGGTCGAGTTGCTCGACCGAGTCGATCATCAGCGTCACCCGGGCGGCCCGGGCGTCGTCGGCGAGCAGCAGCCGGAGCGCCGTCCGGTCGGCCGACGGGTAACCGACCACGACGTCGCCGCTCACCGGATCCTCGCCCCCGGCGAGCCAGAGCGCCTCGGCGAGGGAGTAGGCGAGCACCCCGGCGAACCCGGGCCGGCCCAGCACGCGTCGCAGCACCGCCCGGCAGCGCACCGACTTGCTGGCCACCCGGATGGGGGTACCGCCGGCCCGCCGGAGCAGGTCGCCGGCGTTGGCGTCGAGGGCGTCGAGGTCGAGCACCGCGCACGGCGGGTCGAGGTCGGCGGTGGCCCGGTCGAGCCGGGCCCGAGCCTGCGCGGCCGTGCGGTCGGGGGAAGGCATGCTCATGACGGCGCAGCGTGCTGGGCGACGGTGACCGGGTCAACCGACGGAGCCGTTGACCTCGACAGTTCCTACGCGGCAGGCTGCCTGCGCCGACGACGAGGGAGGCTGCGTGTCCGGAGGGCCCGTGGGAAGCGGAGAGCGCACGCGGTGGCGGAACTGGGCGGGCAACCAGCGCGCCGTCGTGGAGGCCGTGCACCCCGCCTCGGCCGGCGAGGTCGCCGCCCTCCTGACCGACGCGCTGGCCGCGGGCCGGCGGGTCCGGCCGATCGGGAGCGGCCACTCGTTCACCGGCATCGGCCGGCCCGAGGACATCCAGCTCGTCTGCGACGAGCTGGCCGGGATCGAGCCGGTCACCGACGACGGGCTGGTCACGGTCGGCGCCGGAACGCCGCTGCACCGGCTGAACGCCGAGCTCGCCCGCCATGGCTGGTCGCTGACCAATCTGGGCGACATCGACCGGCAGACCGTCGCCGGCGCCCTCGCGACGGGCACGCACGGCACCGGCGCGCGCTTCGGCGGACTGGCCACGCAGGTGCGCGGACTGGAGCTGGTGACCCCGGCGGGTGAGGTGCTCGCCTGCGACGCGGACCGGCACCCGGAGATCTTCGCGGCGGCCCGCGTGGGGCTCGGCGCCCTGGGCGTGGTCACCCGGGTGACGCTGCAGGCCGAGCCGGCCTTCGCGCTGCACGCCGTCGAGGGGCCGGGCACGCTCACCCTGGCGATCGAGGACTTCGACCACCTCATGAGCTCCACCGACCACGTCGAGTTCTACTGGTTCCCGCACACCGACGCGATCCTGCTCAAGTGCAACACCCGAGTGCCGCTGGAGGAGGGCCTCGACCCGCTGTCCCGCTGGCGCGCGGTCTGGGACGACGAGGTGCTGGCCAACGTCGCGTTCGCCAGCGTGATCGCGGCCGGCCGCCGGGTTCCCGCGCTGGTGCCACCGCTGGCCCGCTTCTCGGCCAAGGCGCTGGCTCCCCGCGCCTTCACCGATCACTCGCACCGCGTGTTCGTGAGCCGCCGCCGCGTCCGCTTCCTGGAGATGGAGTACGCGGTTCCGCGGGCCGCCGCGCCGGAGGTGCTCACCGAGCTGCGCCGGGTGCACGAGTCGAACAACTGGCGCGCGGCCTTCCCGGTCGAGGTCAGGCTCGCGGCCGGCGACGACATCCCGCTGTCGACGGCGTCGGGGCGCGACACCGCCTACATCGCCGCCCACGTGCCCGCCGGCACCGACCCGGGGCGCTGGTTCGCCGCGCTCGAGGCGATCGCGGGGGGGGGGGGCGGCCGGCCGCACTGGGGAAAGCTGCACGGCCTGGACGCGGCCACACTGCGCGAGCGCTACCCACGGTTCGACGAGTTCACCGCCCTGCGCGACCGGCTCGACCCGACGGGCGTGCTGAGCAACGACTACCTCGACCGCGTGCTCGGACCGATCGGCGTCCCGCCGCGGCAGGCCTGATGGACCCCCGGCCGGTGCTCGCCGGCCCTCCGCCGGGTGCGGCGGACGGGCCGACGGAACGGGTGGGCCACGCCTGGGCCACCCGTTTCGCGCTGGTCTGGCTCGGACTGTGGGCGGCGCAGCTCGCGCCCGTGCAGTTGTTGCTGCCACTGCAGCTGGCCGACGCCGACCCCGCCCACAAGGTCCGTGACTTCGGACTGGTCAACGGAGCCGCGGGTCTCGCCGCGCTGGTCGCCCTTCCCGTCTTCGGCGCGCTCTGCGACCGCACCCGCAGTCGCTGGGGACGGCGGCGGATCTGGGTGGTCGGCGGCGTACTCGTCTACGTCGCCGGTCTGCTGCTGACCGCCGCCGCCGGCAGCTGGGGTGCGGTCGCTGCCACGTGGGTGATCGCCCAGCTGGGCATGTACGCCGCGATGGCCGGGCTGACGGCCACCATCGCCGACCAGGTGCCGGCGGGTCAGCGGGGCGCGATCTCCGCCGCGATCTACGGCCCGCAGGCCCTCGGGATCGTCCTGGGGCTGGGTGTGGTCGCGGCGCTGGGGGGCGCGACCGGCCCCGGGTATCTCGCGCTGGCGGTGCTGCTGGCGGCTACGGCGTTGCCGTGGGTGCTGCGGTCGCGGGACGCCGTCGCCACCGCCGGCCACCGCCCCCGCTCGCTGGCCTCCGCCCTGGCCGACACCTGGCGGGCGCCGACCCGGCACCCCGACTACGCGTGGGCGTTCGGCGGCCGGTTGCTGGTCAACCTCGGCAATGCGCTGGGCACCACCTATCTCCTGTACTTCCTCACCGATGGGCTGCGGGTGACCGACCCCGAGGGGGCGCTGCTCGTGCTCACGCTCGTCTACCTGGTCGCCACCGTGGCGGCGACGTGGGGCGGCGGCGTGCTCTCCGACCGGACCGGACGCCGGCGGATCTTCGTCGGCGGGGCGGCGGCGTTGCAGGCGATGGCGTGCGCGCTGCTGGTCGTCGCGCCGAGCTGGCCGAGCGCGCTGGCCGCGGGGCTGCTGCTCGGCGCGGGGTACGGCGCCTACACCTCGGTGGACCAGGCGCTGGTCACCCAGGTGCTGCCCGACGCGCGCACCGTCGCCGGCGAGCTCGGCGTGATGAACGTGGCGGCGGTGGCGCCGCAGGCGCTCGCGCCCCTGCTGGCCAGCCTCGTCATCGCCGAGCTCGGCGGCTACGGCGTCCTGTTCGGCACCGCCGGCGTGATCACGGTGCTGGGCGCGGTGTCGGTGGCCCGGATCCGGTCGGTGCGCTGAGTCACGCCGTGGGGGAGCCGCCGATCTCGTCGAGCTCCTCCAGCTCGCGCGGACCGAGCACCAGCGCCGATGCCGCGAGGTTCTCCTCCAGGTGGGCGACCGAGCTCGTGCCGGGGATCAGCAGGACGTTCGGCGAGCGGGCCAGCAGCCACGCCAGGGCGACCTGCATCGGGGTGGCCCCGAGCCGGCGCGCGACCGCGTCCAGCGCCGCCGACTGCAGCGGGGTGAATCCGCCCAGCGGGAAGAACGGCACGTAGGCGATGCCCTCGCGGGCGAGCGCGTCGATCAGCGGGTCGTCGTGCCGGTGCACCAGGTTGTAGTGGTTCTGCACGCACGCGACGGGTGCGATGGACCGCGCCTCGGCCAGCATCTGGGGTGTCACGTTACTGACGCCGAGGTGCCGGATCAGGCCCTCCTGCTGGAGCGCGGCGAGGGTCTCGAAGGGCTCGGCCAGGGAGCGCTGCTGGGGCTCGGCGAAGCCCGGCAGGCGCAGGTTGACCGCGTCGATCGCGTCGATCCCGAGCCGGTCCAGGTTGTCGTGCACCGCCTGCCGGAGCTCGTCGGCCGAGAGGGCCTCGGGCCAGTGGCCGTCCGGAGTGCGGCGCGCGCCGACCTTGGTGACCAGGGTGAGGTGCTCCGGGTAGGGGTGCAGGGCCTCGCGGATGAGCTCGTTGACCACGTACGGCCCGTAGTAGTCGCTGGTGTCGATGTGGTCGACGCCGAGCTCCACGGCCCGACGAAGGACCGCGATGGCCGCGTCGCGGTCCTTGGGCGGCCCCATCACCCCGGGGCCGGCGAGCTGCATCGCGCCGTAGCCGATGCGGTGCACCGGCCGGTCGCCGAGCTGGAACTGACCGGACGTGGCGGCGGTCGTGATCGTCATGGGTACTGCCTACCCCCTCGCCCGGGGCCGCCCGCGGGCGGAGTCAGGGCTCGAGCAGGACCTTGACCGCGCCGTCCTTCTTCTTGCGGAAGTTCTGGTATGCCTGCGGTGCCTCTTCGAGCGGCACACGGTGCGTGGCGAAATCGTCGACGCCGAGCGGGTCGTCGTCGGTGAGCAACGGGAGGATGTCGGGCACCCAGCGCAGCACGTTGGCCTGTCCCATGCGCAGTTGGATCTGCTTGTCGAACATGCGCATGAGCGGCAGTGGATCGGTCGCACCGCCGTAGACGCCGGAGAGCGAGATCGTTCCGCCGCGGCGCACCGCCGCGATCGCCGTGCTCACCGCCGCCAGCCGATCGATGCCGGCGACCTGCATGACCTTTTCCATGATCATGTCCGGGACGACCGCGGTCGCCTTCTGCGCCAGGGTCGCGAGCGGGGAGCCGTGCGCCTCCATGCCGACGGCGTCGATCACGGCGTCGGGGCCGCGGCCGTCGGTGGCGTCCCGCACGGCGGAGACGACGTCGTCCTTGGCGGTGGACCCGATGACCGTCACACCACGCGCGCGTGCGCGCGCGAGCCGCTCGGGGACGTCGTCCACCCCGAACACCTGACCGGCGCCGAGCTGCTGGGCGATCCGGGTGCTCATGTCGCCGATCGGGCCGAGGCCGAGGACCAGGAGGCTGCCGCCCTTCGGGACGCCCGCGTACTGCACCGCCTGCCAGGCCGTCGGCAGCACGTCGGACAGGTAGACGAAGCGGTCGTCGGGCGGGCCGTCGGGCACCTTGATGGGCAGCGTGTTGCCGAACGGCACCCGCAGGTACTGGGCCTGGCCGCCCGGCACCTGGCCGTAGAGCTTCGTGTAGCCGAAGAGGGAGGCCCCGAAGCCCTGGTCCCGGTTCTGCGTGGTCTCGCACTGCGACTGCAGGCCCCGGGAGCACATCCAGCACGTGCCGCAGGAGATGTTGAAGGGCACGACGACGCGGTCGCCGGGCTTCACCGCGGTCACCTCGGAGCCGACGTCACGCACCACGCCCATCGGCTCGTGCCCCATCACGTCGCCGACGGACATGAACGGCGCCATCACCTCGATCAGGTGGAGGTCCGAGCCGCAGATGCCGGTCGAGGTGATCTCGACGATCACGTCGGTGGGCTCCTGGATCACCGGGTCGGGGACGGTGTCCACCCGTACGTCGGCTCGTCCGTGCCAGGTCACTGCGCGCATGCGGTCTCCCTCGGTGGGGCGCAAAACCGGCTTCGACAAGAGCCTTTTGCCCCGTCATGGCCAGGATCGCGCGAGTTTCAAGCAAACCCGGCGCGCCACTCACTCTGTGTAGTGCAAGCAGTACGCAGATGGGAACGACAGGTGTGGATCTTTGTGCGCCAGGCCACAGAACAGGCCGTATCTACCCCGCCGCGCAGATCACGAACCGATCACGGCGTGTTTACATGGGCCCCGCCTCCTCTCCCCGGGAGGCGTTGTCATGTCGGTCAACGGAAGTCAGGTGCATGAGCTCGCTCCACCAGGACCACCTCCTCGCCGAGGGCCCGGAACCCGTCTCGGGAACCGGATCGACCCCCGCCTCCGCGCGCAAGAACGCGCGTCGGACGGCCGGTACGGCTGAGAAGAAGGCATCCAGTTCGGTCCCGACGCAGCGCCAGGGGAAGGCGCAGCGAGCGGGGTCCACCTCGACCTCCACCGCGCCGACGACGGCCGCGGCTGCGAAGCGCGCGACCGCCAAGGCCGCCCCGGCGAAGCCCGCCCCGGCGAAGGCCCCCGCGACGAAGGCCGCCGCGACGAAGGCCCCCGCGAAGGCCGCCGCGACGAAGGCCGCCCCGGCGAAGCGCGCGACCGCCAAGGCCGCCCCGGCGAAGCCCGCCCCGGCGAAGCCCGCCGCGGCGAAGGCCGCCGCGGCGAAGGCCGCGGTTCGGCGGCCCACGCCCTACAAGCGCACTGCCCTCCCGGCAACT
>Ga0308174_10000644_pt1 | contig 15060 bp, 11 predicted proteins | sample PhyPR2_FD_203894 | JGI IMG/M metagenome (GOLD analysis project Ga0308174, IMG submission 203894) | Soil microbial communities from UC Gill Tract Community Farm, Albany, California, United States - DLSLS.P.R2 | ecosystem: Environmental > Terrestrial > Soil > Agricultural land | place: USA...
CTACACGCGAGATATTGCGTCGACCAAAGTTGAGCAAGTCGTTAGCCATGCACGGCAGGCGGGACACCCGCTGCAGTGCGTGATGGAGGAAGCATGATTGCCCAGGAACTGGAAGTCAGTCTGCACATGGCGTTTATGGAAGCACGTCAGGCGCGGCACGAGTTCATAACGGTCGAGCATCTTTTACTGGCCTTGTTGGACAATCCGACCGCGGCTGAAGTGCTGCGCGCCTGCGCAGCAAACATCGAGGATTTGCGTCAGAACCTGCGCAATTTCATTCATGACAACACGCCGACCGTGCCCGGCACGGACGACGTCGATACCCAGCCGACGCTTGGTTTTCAGCGCGTGATTCAACGCGCGATCATGCACGTGCAATCGACGTCGAACGGCAAGAAGGAAGTGACGGGCGCGAACGTGCTCGTCGCGATCTTCGGCGAGAAGGACTCGCACGCGGTCTATTACCTGCAGCAGCAGGGCGTGACGCGTCTCGACGTCGTCAATTTCATCTCGCACGGCATCGCGAAGACGAACGGCGGCGACGCGGCGAAGGCGAGCAGCGAAACGAATCCGGAATCGGAAGACGCCGCCGCGCAGAAGGAAACGCCGCTCGCGCAGTTCACGCAGAACCTGAATCAGCAGGCGAAGGACGGCAAGATCGATCCGCTGATCGGGCGCGAGCTGGAGGTCGAGCGCGTCGTGCAGGTGCTGTGCCGCCGCCGCAAGAACAATCCGCTGCTGGTGGGTGAGGCGGGTGTCGGCAAGACCGCGATCGCGGAAGGCCTCGCGTGGCGCATTACGCGCGGCGAAGTGCCCGACATTCTCGCCGATGCGCAGGTCTACTCGCTGGACATGGGCGCGTTGCTCGCCGGCACGAAGTATCGCGGCGATTTCGAGCAGCGCCTCAAGACGGTGCTGAAGGAACTGAAGGAGCGTCCGCACGCCATTCTGTTCATCGACGAAATTCACACGCTGATCGGCGCGGGCGCGGCATCGGGCGGTACGCTCGACGCATCGAATCTGCTCAAGCCGGCGCTCTCGTCGGGGCAGTTGAAGTGCATCGGCGCGACTACGTTCACCGAATATCGCGGCATCTTCGAGAAGGACGCGGCTCTGTCGCGGCGCTTCCAGAAGGTGGATGTCACCGAGCCTTCCGTCGAACAGACGGTCGCCATTTTGCGCGGTCTCAAGTCGCGCTTCGAAGAGCATCACGGCGTGAAATATTCGTCGGGTGCGCTGTCGGCGGCGGCTGAATTGTCGGCGCGCTTCATTACGGACCGTCATCTGCCGGACAAGGCCATCGACGTGATCGACGAAGCGGGCGCGGCGCAACGCATCCTGCCGAAGTCGAAGCAGAAGAAGACTATCGGCAAGAGCGAGATCGAAGAGATCATCTCGAAGATCGCGCGCGTCCCGCCGCAAAGCGTGTCGCAGGACGATCGCAGCAAGCTGCAGACGCTCGATCGCGATCTGAAAGCTGTCGTGTTCGGCCAGGATCCGGCTATCGATGCGCTGTCGGCGTCGATCAAGATGGCGCGTGCGGGTCTCGGCAAGATGGACAAGCCGATCGGCGCGTTCCTCTTCTCCGGGCCGACCGGCGTCGGCAAGACGGAAGTCGCGAAGCAGCTTGCGTTCACGCTCGGCATCGAATTGCTGCGCTTCGACATGTCGGAATACATGGAGCGCCATGCGGTGAGCCGGCTGATCGGCGCGCCGCCGGGATATGTCGGTTTCGACCAGGGCGGTTTGCTGACCGAAGCCGTCACGAAGAAGCCGCATTGCGTGCTGCTGCTGGACGAAATCGAGAAGGCGCACCCGGACATCTACAACGTGCTCTTGCAGGTGATGGATCACGGCACGCTGACGGACAATAACGGGCGCAAGGCGGACTTCCGAAACGTCATCATCATCATGACGACGAACGCGGGCGCCGAGGCCATGGGCAAGGCGGTGATCGGCTTCACGTCGCGCCGCGAGTCGGGCGATGAAATGGCCGACATCAAGCGCATGTTCACGCCGGAGTTCCGCAACCGTCTCGATTCGATCATCAGCTTCCGCTCGCTGGACGAGGAAATCATCCTGCGCGTGGTCGACAAGTTCCTCATGCAACTGGAAGATCAGCTGCACGAGAAGAAGGTCGATGCGGTCTTCACCGATGCACTGCGCAAGCATCTGGCAAAGCATGGTTTCGATCCGCTGATGGGCGCGCGTCCGATGCAGCGTCTGATTCAGGACACGATTCGCCGCGCACTCGCCGACGAACTGCTGTTCGGCAAGCTGCTCAACGGCGGCCGCGTGACGGTGGATGTCGACGCGGAAGACAAGGTGCAGTTGACCTTCGACGAGAACACGGCGCCGCCGCGTAATCCGAATCCTGAGGCAATCGAAGTGGATTGATAGCGTTCGATGAACGAAAAAATGGCGCGGTGAAGACCGCGCCATTTTTTTTCGCCGGTGCCCCGCGTGTTCAGTGCTTGCCGGTGCTGCCGAATCCGCCCGCGCCGCGCTCGCTCGCCTCGAAGTCGTCGACGATATTGAACTGCGCCTGCACCACCGGCACGATCACGAGTTGCGCGAGGCGCTCCATCGGGTTGAGCGTGAATGCGGTATCGCCGCGATTCCACGTCGAGACCATCAGCTGGCCCTGATAATCCGAATCGATCAGACCGACCAGATTGCCGAGCACGATGCCGTGCTTATGGCCGAGCCCCGAACGCGGGAGAATCAGCGCGGCATAGCCGGGATCGGCGAGGTGGATGGCCAGGCCGGTCGGCACGAGCACGGTCTGATGTGGCTCGATGACGAGCGGCGCTTCCAGGCACGCACGCAAATCCAGGCCGGCGCTGCCGGGCGTTGCGTAGGCGGGCAGATAGTCGCGCATGCGCGCGTCGAGAATCTTGACGTCGAGTTTCATGGGTTCAGGCCTGGCCGCCGAGCGCGAAGGCATCGGCGAGAAGTTGATAGGATCGCGTGCGCGCGGCGTAGCTGCCGGCGACCGTCAGGACGATTAGTTCATCCGCGTCGAACTGCTCCTGCAGCGCGTGAAGTTGCTCCGTTACGCGCTCGGGCGTGCCGATGATGCTGCGGGCTTTCTCATGCTCGATTACCGCGCGCTCGCGCTCGCCGTACTGCTGCGCGACGCCTTGCGCGATGGACGGGATCGGCTGATTGAGACCGTAGGCCATCTGCACGCGGCGTAAATCGACGGCTTTCTCCAGTGCTTCGGCTTCGTCGTCCGTATCGGCACAAATGGCGAAGACCGCCGCCGCGAGATACGGCTTCTCTTCATGACCCGCAGCAAAGCGCTCGCGATACGCCTCGGCCACGCGATGCCCATACTGCGCGTTGATGAAGTGCGCGAACGCAAAGCGGATGCCGAGCTGCGCCGCGAGCAGGCCGCCGAATTCGCTCGAACCGAGCATCCACAATTCGGGGCGCGTGTCGATCTGCGGTTGCAGCAGCACGCCTTTGGCGAGTGAATCGTCGGGAATGTTGCCTTCGAAGAGCGCGATCAGCTCCGCGACTTGCTGCGGGAAGATGTCGCCGCGATTGTACGAACCCGCCGCGACCGCCTGCGCCGTGCGCATGTCGCCACCGGGCGCGCGCCCGACGCCGAGATCGACGCGATTCGGAAACAGCGCTTCCAGCATCAGGAATTGTTCGGCCACCTTGAACGGGCTGTAGTACGGCAGCATGACGCCGCCCGAGCCGATGCGGATGCGCTTCGTCAAGCTGCCGATGCGCGCGAGCATCACTTCGGGACACGGGTTGGAGACGCCGTACAGTCCGTGATGCTCTGCGCACCAGTACCGCGTGTACCCGAGATCGTCGGCGAGTTGCGCGAGATCGAGCGTCGCCGCAATGGCGTCGGCCGTCGTATGGCCGTGGATGACCGGCGTCTGGTCGAGAACGGAGAGTTTTGTCATGGCTCAGTCGAAGAGCGTGCCGCCGCTAGGCGCGCGCCTGGCGATTTCCGCAATGAGCTTGCGTGCGAGCGTCTGCTTGTCCGCGCGCGGCAAGGGCGTCTTGCCGGATGCCTCGAACAGCACGACTTCGTTGTCGTCGCGGCCAAAGGTCTGCGGGCCGAGATTGCCGATCAGAAGAGGCACGTTCTTGCGCTTGCGCTTTTCTTCGCCGTGCAATTCGAGATCGCCGCTTTCCGCTGCGAAGCCGACGCAATAAGGCGGATTCGGCAACGCTGCGACCGACGCCAGAATGTCGGGATTTTCGACGAAGTCGAACGCCGGCAGCGGCTGCCCTGCGGCCTTCTTTATCTTGTGCTCGCTCGGGTGATCGACGCGCCAGTCCGCGACCGCCGCCACCGCAATGAAAATGTCCGCATCGGGCGTGGCCTGCATGACGGCGTCGTGCATCTGCTGCGCGGTGTGCACGTCCTCGCGATACACGCCCCACGGCGTCGGTAGCGAAACCGGCCCGGCGACCAGATGCACGTCCGCGCCCGCCTGCGCTGCTGCACGCGCCAGCGCAAAGCCCATCTTCCCCGACGAGCGATTCGTGATGCCGCGCACCGGGTCCAGGGGTTCGTAGGTCGGACCGGCGGTAATCAGCACGCGCTGCCCGCGCAGAATCTTCGGCTGGAAGAACGCGGAGATTGCTTCGAACGCGGCTTCGGGCTCGATCATGCGGCCATCGCCGACTTCGCCGCATGCCTGCGAACCCGAGTCAGGGCCGAGCACGTCGACGCCATCCGCGCGAATCTGCGCGACATTGCGCTGCGTCGCCGGGTTCTGCCACATCTGCCGGTTCATCGCGGGGACGACGAGCAGTGGACAATCCCGCGCGACGCACAGCGTCGAGAGCAGGTCGTCGCAGATGCCATGCGCGAGTTTGGCGATGAAGTCGGTCGAAGCGGGCGCGATCACGATTGCATCCGCCTCGCGCGACAAGTCGATATGCGGCATGTTGTTCGGCATGCGCGCATCCCACTGCGACATGTACACGGGACGCCCCGAAAGCGCCTGCATGGTGACAGGGGTGATGAATTGCGTGGCCGCCTCGGTCATCACGACCTGCACGGTCGCGCCGGCCTTCACGAGCAGGCGCGTGAGTTCCGCGACCTTGTAGCACGCGATGCCGCCCGTCAGGCCGAGGACGAGGTGCTTGCCTGCGAGTTCTGCCGTGTCCAACTTGCCTCCGCCAGAGAGAGTGCGCGGTTCAGCCGATCGAACCGCGCGTCAGGTTCAACGCGAGCCGCGCACGCGCCGCAGTTCGTCGAATACCAGCAGCACCGCGCCGATGGTGATCGCGCTGTCGGCCAGATTGAACGCGGGCCAGTGCCACGCGTTCACGTGGAAGTCCAGAAAGTCGATCACGTGACCGTAGGCGAGCCGGTCGATCACATTGCCGATGGCACCGCCCATGATGAGCGCGAGCGCCGCGCAGAAGAGCCGCTGCGCCGAATGCTTCTTGAGCAGATAGCAGATGACGACCGCCGCCACCACGCCCAGCGCCGTGAACGCCCAGCGCTGCCACCCGCCTGCCGCCGCGAGGAAGCTGAACGCCGCGCCGCGGTTGTAGACGAGCAGCAGGTTGAAGAACGGCGCGAGCGCGTGCGGCTCGCCGTAAGCGAACACCTTTTGCACCGCGATTTTCGTCAACTGATCGAACAGAATGACGATCAGCGCGACGCCGATCCACGGCGCCAGCGATCCATTCGAGGAAGTTTGTTTCGCCATCGTTCTTGCCATTATGCTGCGCCTCGCGTTTCGCCAGCGCCGAAGAGATTGGAGAAGCACCGGCCGCACAGCCCCGGATGATCCGCGTGCAAGCCGACATCCGCGCAGTAGTGCCAGCAGCGCTCGCACTTCAAATAGCTCGATGCCGTGACGTCGACGCCTTCTTCCGCTTCGCTCGCCACGTGCTCGACTGTTGCCGCGGACGTGATGAGCACGAAGTGAAGCGCATCGCCGAGGCTTGCCAGCGCGTCGTAGCGCGCGCCGTTTGCACGCACGACGACTTCCGCCTGCAACGACGAGCCGATCTCGTTCGCGGTGCGCGCTTCTTCGAGCGCCTTCGTCACGTCGCTGCGCGCGGCGCGGATGAGCGTCCACTTGTCGAGCAGCTCGCCCGCGTTCGCCACTTCCGGATACGCGTGGAAGACTTCGGTGAAGATGGTCTCCTGACCGGACTTCAGCACCTTGTACGCTTCTTCCGCCGTGAACGACAGATACGGCGCGACGAGCCGCAGCAAGCCATGCGCGATGTGAAAGAGCGCGGTCTGCGCGCTGCGGCGCTCGCGCGAATCAGGCTTGGTCGTGTAAAGACGGTCCTTCAGCACGTCGAGATAGAAGCCGCCCAGGTCTTCCGAGCAGAAGGTCGCGAGCTTCGCGACGACCGGGTGGAACTCGTACTTCTCGTAGTGCGAGAGCGCGTCGTCCTGCAGATTACGCGCGAGCGCGATGGCGTAGCGATCAATCTCGAGCCAGTCTTCGACCGGCACCGCGTTCTTCTCGAAGTCGAAGTCCGAGAGATTCGCGAGCAGGAAGCGCAGCGTGTTGCGAATACGGCGGTACGTCTCCGTCACGCGCTTGAGAATCTCTTCGGAGATCGCGAGTTCGCCCGAATAGTCCGTCGATGCGATCCACAAGCGGATGATTTCCGCGCCCAGCCGGTTCGCCACTTCATGCGGGTCGACGCCATTGCCGAGCGACTTCGACATCTTGCGGCCTTCGCCGTCGACCGTGAAGCCGTGCGTGAGGAGCGCGTCGTAGGGCGGACGGCCGTCGATCATCGACGCGGTCAGCAGCGACGAATGGAACCAGCCGCGATGCTGGTCCGAGCCTTCGAGATACAGATCGGCCGGAAACTGCAGCGAATCCTTGTGCGAGCCGCGCAGCACGTGCCAGTGTGTGGTGCCGGAGTCGAACCACACGTCGAGCGTGTCGCGGTTCTTTTCGTACATGTTGGCGTCGTCGCCGATCAGCTCGCGCGGATCGAGCGATTGCCACGTTTCAATGCCGCCTTCCTCCACGCGCTTCGCCACTTCTTCCAGCAATTCGAGTGTGCGCGGATGCAGTTCGCCGGTTTCCTTGTGCACGAAGAACGCCATCGGCACGCCCCATTGGCGCTGACGCGAGAGCGTCCAGTCCGGACGATTCGCGATCATGCTGTAGAGCCGCTGCTTGCCCCACGCAGGATAGAACGCCGTGTTTTCAACGCCTTCCAGCGCGGTCTCGCGCAGCGTCTTGCCGCCGTCCTTCGGCGTCACGTCCATGCCCGCGAACCATTGCGATGTCGCGCGATAGATGATCGGCGTCTTGTGACGCCAGCAGTGCATGTAGCTGTGGGTGTACTTCTCGGTCTTGAGCAGCGAGCCGGCGCCGTCGAGCGCCTGGACGATCTCCGGATTCGCCTTCCAGATCGACAGCCCGCCGAAGAGCGGCAGCGATTCGATGTATCGGCCATCGCCCATGACCGGGCTGATGATGTCCGAATCCGCCATGCCGTGCGCCTTGCACGACACGAAGTCTTCCACGCCATACGCCGGCGACGAATGCACGATGCCCGTGCCGCTTTCGGTCGTCACGTACTCGCCGAGATACACGGGCGATGTGCGCTTGTAGCCCGGATGCGCGGCCGCCAGCGGATGATGAAAGCGCAAGTTGGCGAGCTTCTCGCCGGTGGTCGTCGCGATGGTTTCGCCGCTCAGGCCGTAGTTCTGCAGACACGCTTCGATGCGCTCCTGCGCGAGGATCAGCAGGCCGCGCGGCGTATCCACGAGCGCGTACACGATCTCCGGATGCACGTTCAGCGCCTGGTTGGCGGGAATGGTCCAGGGCGTCGTCGTCCAGATGACGATGCCGCCTTCGGCCTTCGGCAGCGACGGCAGGCCGAACGCCTGCGCGGTCTTCTCCGGCTCCGCAAACGCGAACATCACGTCGATGGTCGGATCGCTCTTGTCCTTGTACTCGACTTCCGCTTCGGCCAGCGCCGAGCCGCAGTCGAAGCACCAGTTCACGGGCTTCAGCCCACGGAACACGAAGCCCTTCTCCATGATCTTCGCCAGCGCGCGGATTTCGCCCGCTTCGTTGACGAAGTTCATTGTCTTGTACGGATTGTCCCAGTCGCCGAGCACGCCCAGACGCCGGAAACCAACCTTCTGCTTCTCGATCTGCTCGCTCGCATAGGCGCGCGCCTTCTGCATCACTTCGGCGGCGGGCAGCGACTTGCCGAACTGCTTCTCGATCTGAATCTCGATCGGCATGCCGTGGCAGTCCCAGCCCGGCACGTAGACGGCGTCGAAGCCCGCCAGATTGCGCGCCTTGACGATCATGTCCTTCAGAATCTTGTTGACCGCGTGGCCCAGATGGATGTCGCCGTTCGCATACGGCGGGCCGTCGTGCAGGATGAACTTCTTGCGGCCACGGCTCGCGGCGCGGATCGTTTCGTAGACCTTCTTTTCCTGCCATTCCCTGACCCACGCCGGCTCGCGCCTGGGCAGGTCGCCGCGCATCGGGAAAGGCGTGTCGAGCAGATTGACGGGGTACTTCGAGGAGGCTTTCTCTTTCTTGTCGCTCATGGGTGACTCGGTGAATTCGGTGAGACGGCGCTTTGAGTCGCGCGGTGATTCGAGGCGGGGCAGCGGGCGGCGCAGTGCGAGAAGACGCGAACGCCGCGCGCTCACCTAATTCGATCGGTGGCGGAAATGGCGAAGCCGGATGCGCGGCCGCCCGCGTTGCTCGCTGGCGGCATGCCGAAGTAGGCGCGCGCGTTGGCGACGTCCTTCGCGATGGCGGCGGAAAGCGTTTCGAGATCGACGTATTTCTCTTCGTCGCGCAGCTTCTTCAGAAACTCGACGCGCACGAGCTTGCCGTAGGCGTCGCCGTGCCAGTCGAGCACGAAGACTTCGAGGAGCACGCGGCCGGAATCGTCCACGGTCGGACGCAGGCCGAGGCTCGCCACGGCGGGCAACGGCTCGTCGGCTAGACCATGCACGCGCACGGCGAAGATGCCCATGAGCGCGGGGCGCTTGTGGGCGATCGGCAGATTGAGCGTGGGAAAGCCGAGATCGCGGCCGAGCTTCGCACCATGCACGACATGGCCGCTGATGATGTACGGACGCCCGAGCGCGACGTTCGCGGATTCGAGGTCGCCCGCAACGAGCGATGCCCGCACCGACGAAGACGAGATGCGCGCGCCGTTCGGATGGGCGACGGTGGCCATCTGCTCGACTTCGAAGCCATGCTTTTCACCGGCGGCTTTCAGGGATTCGAAATCGCCCGCGCGCTTCGCGCCGTAGCGGAAGTCGTCGCCGATCATCACCCAGCGCGCGTGCAGCCCGTTCACGATGATGTTCTCGACGAACGTGTCCGGCGACTGGCTCGCGAACGTGTGGTTGAAATGCTCGACCACGACGCGGTCGACGCCATTCGTGCGCAGCGCTTCCAGCTTGTCGCGCAGCATGGCGATGCGCGGCGGCGCGCCCGCCGGATTGAAGAACTCGCGCGGATGCGGCTCGAAGGTCATCACGCAGACCGGCAGTCCGCGCGCGTCGGCGGCGGCCCGCACGCGCGCAAGCAGCGCCTGGTGGCCGCGGTGGACACCATCGAAATTGCCGATGGTCAGTGCGCAGGGCGCCCGGCTTTCGGCATTGGGGAGGCCGCGAAAGACTCTCACGATAGGCGTTGGTCGGTGGGAGGGCTGATGCTGCAAAGCGTTCGATTATAGACGCTCACACGGATGCAGGGGCGCGCCAGGCCGGGCGCGGCGGTGCGACGCGTGCGCCGGCGTGCGCGGCGCAGGGTCGTCGCCCGCTTGCTGCCCTTTGGCACGATTTTCGCCGTCGGCGAATGATAAAATCGCCGGATGAAAAAAATCGTCATTCTGATTTCCGGACGCGGGAGCAACATGGAGGCTATCGTGCGTGCTTGCGCGCGCGATGGCTGGCCAGCTCGCGTCCGTGCGGTCATTTCCAACCGGCCCGATGCCGCCGGGCTCGGCTTCGCGGCCGCGAACGGCATCGAAACGGTGGTGGTCGATCACCGTGAGTTCGATGCCCGCGAAGCCTTCGATGCGGCGCTCGCGCGCGCAATCGACCGCTTCGAGCCCGATCTCGTCGTGCTGGCAGGCTTCATGCGCGTGCTCACCGATGCTTTCGTCGAACGCTATTCGAGGCGCATGCTGAACGTGCATCCGTCGCTGCTGCCGTGCTTTCCGGGCTTGCGCACGCATCAGCAGGCGCTGGATGCCGGCGTGCGCGTGCACGGCGCGAGCGTGCATTTCGTGACGCCGAAGCTGGATCACGGGCCAATCGTCGTGCAGGGCGCGGTGCCGGTCATGGCAGGCGACGACACCGCCGCGCTCGCCGCGCGCGTGCTCGCCGTCGAACACATCATTTACCCGCGCGCGGTGCGCTGGTTCGTTGAAGGGCGTCTCGCCATCGAGGGTGAGCGTAACGACGGTCGTGTGCTGCTCACACCGTCTGAGCCGCAGTGGCTCTTTGCCGACATTGCCGGGGAGGGCGCATGAGGCTTCATGGATTCCTGATTGGACAAACCGAAACGTTGCTGGCTGACGTACTCCGCTTCGCCGGTCCCGCCGATGCCGCGACGAGCCGCTTTTTCCGCGCGCATCCGAAGCTCGGTCATAGCGAGCGCGGCGTCATCGCGGAAGCGGTGTTTGCCGTGCTGCGCCGGAAGATGGAGTTCTCGCATCTGGCGGAAAGCGGCACGGGCAACCAGGCGCGGCGTCTGGCGCTGCTCGGGCTGATGCAGACGGCCGGCCTGACGGCGGTCAAGCCCTTCGTGTCCGCCGATGAATATCAGTGGCTCGCGCAAGTTTCGAAGATCGATCCGGCGAGCCTTCCGGTGCGCGTGCGCACGAACTTGCCGCAGTGGATCTACGACGCAATGGCGAAGCGCTTCGATGCCGAAGAGCTCGCGAAGCTCGCTGCGGCGCTGAACTATCCCGCGCCGCTCGACCTGCGCTCGAATCCGATCAAGGCGAGCCGCGAAGTCGTGCTGAAGGCGCTACTCGACGCTGGCATCGACGCGGGCGAAATGCCGTTCGCGCCGTTCGGCATCCGCGTGGACGGCAAGCCCGCGCTCACCCGCCTGCAGCCGTTCCAGGAAGGCTGGATCGAAGTGCAGGACGAGGGCAGCCAGTTGCTGTGCTCGCTGATGGCCCCGCGCCGCGGCGAGATGATCGTCGATTTCTGCGCGGGCGCGGGCGGCAAGACGCTCGCGCTCGGCGCGATGATGCGCTCGACCGGCCGTCTCTACGCATTCGACGTATCGGACCGGCGTCTCGCGAAGCTCAAACCCCGTCTCGCGCGCAGCGGTTTGTCGAACGTGAATCCGGTGCTGATCGACAGCGAGCACGACGCGAAGATCAAGCGCCTCGCGGGCAAGATCGACCGTGTGCTCGTCGATGCGCCTTGCTCGGGCCTCGGCACGCTGCGTCGCAATCCTGACCTCAAGTGGCGGCAATCGCCCGCGACAGTCGCGGAACTGACGCCCAAGCAACTGTCGATTCTCACGAGCGCTGCGCGCCTCGTGAAAGTCGGCGGCCGTCTCGTCTACGCCACGTGCAGCATGCTCGAAGCCGAAAACGAGGGTGTCGTCGCGCAATTCCTGGAGACGCATCCGAACTTCCGCGTGGTGCCCGCGCGCGACGTGCTCGCCGAGCAGCGTATCGAGCTCGATACCGGCGACTACCTGTCGCTCTGGCCGCACAGACACGGTACCGACGGCTTCTTCGCCGCCGTGTTCGAGCGCGTGCCCGGCGAAAAGCCGCAGAAGACGGCAGAGGCCGAAGACGCGGCGCAGGACGACGCCGGCCAAGCGAGCGCATAAGCGCGCCGATGCAGAATCGCTTTCTGACGCATCTCTCCGAGCGGCTTTTTCGCGATTTCGGCGAGCCCGAGGTGCTTTGGCAGGCGGTTGCGCTGCTGGCTCTGCTCGCCATCGCGTGGTGGTGCGCGCGTCTTCTGCGAAGGCAGCTCGACGCGCGCCGCCAGTCGCGCTTCGAGGCCGTGCGCTTCGGCGCGGAAAGCCTCAACAAGGCGCTCTTCCCGCTGCTCGGCACGGTTTTCGTGACTATCGCGCAACTGTCGCTCGCGCCGTTCATCCACACGGCGCTCTTGCGTCTCGCGCTGGTGCCGCTATGCGGCATCACCGTCATCTACACGATGTTCTACGCCGTGCGGCGCGTGTTCCGCAGAAGCGGCAGCGGCGCGGAGCACGAGGCGGGCGCGTTTCTCTTCCTTTTCGAGAAAGTGGTGACAGCGGTCGTCTGGCTGGCGATGCTGCTCACCGTCACGGGCATTCAGGACGACGTCGTTCGCTGGATGGCGAGCGTGCGCTTCAACTTTGCCAACGCGCACATGACGCTGCTGTCGCTTGCGTCGGGCGTGCTGTGGGTGTGCGTGACGCTGATCGTCGCGATGTGGGCTGGCGCGCTCCTCGACGATCGTCTGATGCGCTCGCGCTCGCTGGACGCCAATCTGAAAGTGGTGCTCGCGCGCGTCGGCCGGGCGCTCATGATCCTGGCGGCCGTTCTCGTGAGCCTGTCGATCGTCGGCATCGACATCACGGTGCTCGGCGTGTTCGGCGGGGCGCTCGGCGTCGGGCTCGGCTTCGGCTTGCAGAAGATCGCGAGCAATTACGTGTCAGGCTTCATCATTCTGCTCGACCGGTCGCTGCGTCTCGGCGACATGATCAACGTGAGCGGCTACCAGGGCACCGTCACGCAAATACGCACGCGCTATACAGTCGTGCGCGGACTGGACGGCATAGAGACAATCATTCCGAACGAAAAGCTCATTACGGATGTCGTACAGAACCACTCGTCGTATCTGACGCGCGGGAACGCGAAAATCGCCGTGCAGGTCAGCTACCGCTGCGACGTGGAACGCGCGTTGCAACTGCTTGTCGATGCAACGCAGGGCGTCGAGCGCGTTTTGCAGGATCCGGCCCCGGCAGCACTGCTCGCAAGCTTCGGCGCAGATGGCGTCAATCTGGAACTCAGCTTCTGGATCGAGGATGCCGCGAAGGGTACGGGCGGCGTTAAGTCGCAAGTCAACCGGAGCGTTTGGCGGCTATTCTGTGAGCATGGCATCCAGATTCCCTACGCACAGCGCGAGATACGGATTGTGAGCGGCGCGGCGAGTGATTCGGTAGGAAATGCCGGATTTCGACGCGACGACTCCGCGCCCGCGTCGGAATTATCGCGTTAATGGGTCGCGAGCGCGCTGTTCCTTCGGTTTTCGAAGGAAGTCAGCCTGAGAACGGGGCGTGAGTTCTTCCTCGTTTCGACGCGATTCAAAAAATTTCACCTTTACGACAACGACTTGGAACGCATGAAGTAGAATGCGATCGAACTTCGGCGCGCACCTTTCACGCGCCCGACAGGTTGCGATAAAGCTGTTCGTACCCGTGTTGATCGGCTATTTTTTCCGAATTCCACAGCTATATAGGTAAACCGCCTTGCTGAATTCCTCCCTCGAATTTCTCGCCAATGGATTGCTGAACTACTCCTGGTGGCAGATTCTGCTGTTCACGCTCGCGATGACGCACGTCACCATCGCTGGCGTTACGATTTACTTGCACCGCTGCCAGGCGCACCGCGCGCTGGAGCTTCATCCCGTGGCGAGCCATTTTTTCCGCTTCTGGCTGTGGATGACCACCGGCATGTTGACGGGCCAGTGGGCGGCGATCCATCGCAAGCACCACGCGAAATGCGAGACCGAAGAAGATCCGCATAGCCCGCAGACGCGCGGCATCTGGAAGGTGCTGCTTCAGGGTGCGGAGCTGTATCGTGCGGAAGCGAAAAACGAAGAGACGCTGCGTCGGTTCAGCCACGGTACGCCGAACGACTGGATCGAGCGTAACGTCTACACGCGCTATCCGATTCTCGGCATCAGCGTGATGATGGTGATCGACGTCGCGCTGTTCGGCCTCGTCGGGCTGTCGGTGTGGGCCGTGCAGATGATCTGGATTCCGTTCTGGGCGGCAGGCGTCGTCAACGGACTCGCGCACTTCTGGGGTTATCGCAACTTCAATTCGTCCGACGCCAGCACGAACATTTTCCCGCTCGGCATTCTGATCGGCGGCGAAGAGCTGCATAACAATCACCATACGTATGCGACGTCGGCGAAGCTGTCGAGCAAGTGGTATGAGTTCGACATCGGCTGGATGTACATCCGCATTCTGTCGGCGGTGGGTCTCGCAAAGGTGAAGAAGCTCGCGCCTACGCCGCGCCTCTCGGAAACCAAGTCGGTGCCCGATCACGACACGCTGCAAGCCGTGCTCGCCAACCGCTATGAAGTGATGGCGCGTTACGGCAAGGCGCTCAAGCGCGCTTACGCTCAGGAACTTGCAAAGTTGAAGGAAGCCGGCGCGCGCGAGAAGTACCAACTAATGCGCGGCGCTCGCAAGTGGGTCCATAAGGAAGAAGACGGCCTGAACGAGCCGCAGCGTCAGCAACTGCCGGAATTGTTCTCGGACAACCAGAAGTTGCGCACGTATATCGAGCTGCGCAAGGACTTGGCGGCGATGTGGGACCGGTCGAACGCGTCGCGCGAGCAACTGCTCGCCCAGTTGCAGGACTGGTGCCATCGAGCGGAGCAGAGCGGCATCAAGGCGCTGCAAGACTTCGCCATGCGCCTGCGCCGCTACGCCTTGTAAAGACTTATCCGCTAAAATTCCTAGACGTCACATGACCCCGCTATGGCGGGGTTTTTCTTTTTGGGCGACGAATTTCGCTGGATAGAGCGGGAGACAGGGGACATGGAAGCGATCAAAAGCGTCGAGTACGACCGGCCGCAGGGTCTCACGTGCGGAGTAGGCGAAGCGTGGGCGCGCGTGCCGCAAGCGCCGTCGCCGGAAGAAAAGCGCGCGTTGAAGGAACGCATTCGCGGGCTGTTGCAGCGCGAGGAGGCCGTGCTCGTCGCGCACTATTACGTCGATGCCGAACTCCAGGAACTCGCCGATGAAACCGGCGGCTGCGTCGCCGATTCGCTCGAAATGGCGCGCTTCGGCCGCGATCATGCGGCGAAGACGCTGGTTGTCGCTGGCGTGCGCTTCATGGGCGAGACCGCGA
>Ga0308174_10000645_pt1 | contig 15041 bp, 16 predicted proteins | sample PhyPR2_FD_203894 | JGI IMG/M metagenome (GOLD analysis project Ga0308174, IMG submission 203894) | Soil microbial communities from UC Gill Tract Community Farm, Albany, California, United States - DLSLS.P.R2 | ecosystem: Environmental > Terrestrial > Soil > Agricultural land | place: USA...
GTGGGTGGCCTCGGCGACGTGTTCACGATGGGCGGTGCGCTGCTGCTGCTCGCCGGGCTGCCGGTCCTCGGGCTGCTCGCGCTCGCGCCGCAGCTGCGGCGGGGAGCGGCGCCGGACCTGGCGGACTGACCGACCGGGTCCTCAGCCCCGCCGCGCCCGGGCCGCCGTACGGCCGCGCTGCCCGGCGTCGAGCACGACCTTGCGGATCCGCACGGCGTCGGGGGTGACCTCGCAGCACTCGTCCTCGCGACAGAACTCCAGGCTCTGCTCGAGGGAGAGCTTCTTCGGCGGGATCAGCTTCTCGAAGTTGTCGGAGGTGGAGGAGCGGACGTTGGTCTGCTTCTTCTCCTTGGTGATGTTGACGTCCATGTCGTCCTCGCGGGAGTTCTCACCGATGATCATGCCCTCGTAGACCTCGGTGGTCGGCTCGACGAACATCACGCCCCGCTCCTGCAGGTTCGTCATCGCGTACGACGTGGCGGCACCGGCCCGGTCGGCGACGAGCGAGCCCGACGCACGCGAGCGGATCTCACCGGCCCACGGCTCGTAGCCCTCGAACACGTGGTGGGCGATGCCGGTGCCGCGGGTGTCGGTGAGGAACTCGGTGCGGAAGCCGATCAGGCCGCGCGCGGGCACCAGGAACTCCATGCGCACCCAGCCGGTGCCGTGGTTGGTCATCTGCTCCATCCGGCCCTTGCGGACCGCGAGGAGCTGGGTGATCGTGCCGAGGTACTCCTCCGGCGCGTCGATGGTCAGCCGCTCCACGGGCTCGTGCACCTTGCCGTCGATCTCGCGGGTGACCACCTGCGGCTTGCCGACGGTCAGCTCGTAGCCCTCGCGACGCATCTGCTCGACCAGGATGGCCAGCGCGAGCTCGCCGCGACCCTGCACCTCCCAGGCGTCCGGGCGCTCGGTCGGCAGCACCTTGATCGACACGTTGCCGACCAGCTCGGCGTCGAGGCGGTCCTTCACGAGCCGCGCGGTCACCTTGGTGTTCTTGGTCGGTCCGCGGCCGGCCAGCGGCGAGGTGTTGGTGCCGATGGTCATGGAGATCGCCGGCTCGTCCACGGTGATCAGCGGCAGCGCCTGCGGGTTCTCCGGGTCGGCCAGCGTCTCGCCGATCATGATGTCGGCCATCCCGGCGATCGCCACGATGTCGCCGGGGCCGGCGCTCTCACCGGGCTTGCGCTCGAGGGCCTCGGTGACCAGCAGCTCGGTGACCTTGACGTTCTGCACCGAGCCGTCGCGCTTCATCCACGCGACCTGCTGGCCCTTCTTCAGCGTGCCCTCCTTGACGCGCACCAGCGCGAGCCGGCCCAGGAACGGGCTGGAGTCGAGGTTGGTGACGTGCGCCTGCAGCGGCGCGTCGGCGTGGTACGTCGGAGCGGGGATCGTCTCGAGGATGGTGCGGAACAGCGGCTCGAGGTTCTCGCTGTCCGGGAGCCCACCGTTCTCCGGCTGCTCCAGCGACGCCCGCCCGGCCTTGGCGGAGGCGTACACCACCGGGAAGTCCAGCGCGTCCGCGTTGTGGCTGTCGTCGAGCAGGTCCATGAACAGCTCGTAGGTCTCGTCGACGACCTCGCTGATCCGCGCGTCGGGCCGGTCCACCTTGTTCACCACGAGCACGACGGGCAGGTCGGCGTTCAGCGCCTTGCGGAGCACGAACCGGGTCTGCGGCAGCGGGCCCTCGGACGCGTCGACGAGCAGCACGATCCCGTCCACCATCGACAGCCCGCGCTCGACCTCGCCACCGAAGTCGGCGTGCCCGGGGGTGTCGATGATGTTGATCGTCATCGGTCCCTCGGTCGCCGCCGCGCCGGTGTACCGGATCGCGGTGTTCTTGGCGAGGATCGTGATGCCCTTCTCGCGCTCCAGGTCGCCGGAGTCCATCGCGCGCTCGTCGACGTGCTGGTGCTCGCCGAACGCGCCGCCCTGCCAGAGCATCGCGTCCACGAGCGTGGTCTTGCCGTGGTCGACGTGCGCCACGATCGCGACGTTGCGGAGGTCGGTGCGGTTCAGGGTCTCGGGCATGGCGGGGCAGTCTGCGCTTTCGGTGGGGGATCCGCGGCCCGTCGTACACGAAGATGACGGGGCGCTGGGCGCACCGAGTCTACCGGCAGCAGGGGCCTCGGCCCGAATCGCTACCGTCGGGGGAGTGACCCCTCTGGCCGCCCTGCTCGCGGACTCCTCGTCCGTGGTCGCGTTCACGGGGGCCGGGATCTCCACCGAGTCCGGCATCCCCGACTTCCGCTCGCCCGGCGGGATCTGGACCCGCTACGACCCGGCGGACTTCACGTTCGGACGGTACGTCGAGTCGGCGCGGGTCCGCGAGCTGTCCTGGCAGATGCGGCGCGAGCTCCTCGCTGAGGGGTACGCCCCCAACCCCGGGCACCTCGCCCTCGCCCGGCTCGAGCAGGCCGGCCGCTCGCCGGGCGTGATCACCCAGAACATCGACGGTCTCCACCAGGAGGCGGGCTCGCGGACCGTGGTCGAGGTGCACGGCACCGCCCGCGAGGTGATGTGCATCGGCCACGCCCCGCGGCACGGCCAGCCGGAGGGCTGCGGGTTCACGGCCCCGCTGGCGTGGGCGCTCGAACGGGTCGACGCCGGCGACCCCGACCCGCTGTGCCCGCTGTGCGGCGGGCTGGTGAAGTCCTCGACCGTCTCGTTCGAGCAGGTGCTGTTCCCGCACGTGGTCTCCGACGCGCTCGCCCTGGCCGCCCGGGCGGACCTGCTGCTCACGGTCGGGTCCTCGCTGGCGGTCTACCCCGCCGCCGACCTGCCGCTGGTGGCGGTGCGCAACGGGGCGCGGCTGGCGATCGTGAACGACGAGCCCACGCCGTACGACGGGCTGGCGGACCTCGTGGTCCGGGGCCGCGCCGGCGAGGTGCTGCCCGAAGCCGTCGACGCGGTCAGCTGAGGGCGCGGTCCAGCGCGGCCTCGACGTGCAGGGTCGTGCACGGGAACACCGGCACCTCGGAGTCGGCCTGCTTGACCAGCAGCTCGAGCTCGGTGCACCCGAGGATCACGCCCTGGGCACCCGCGTCCCAGAGCTCGTCGATCACGCCCACGACGGTCGTGCGCGAGGTGTCCACCACCTTCCCGTGCACGAGCTCGTCGTAGATGATCCGGTCGATCGTGTCGTGCCGGGACTCGTCGGGGACGACGACCCGAAGCCCGTGCGAGGCGATCCGGTCCACGAAGAACGGCTGCTGCATCGCGAACGACGTGCCGATCAGCCCGACGCTGCTGAGACCGCGTGCCTGGCACGCCTGGGCGACCACATCGGCGAGGTGCAAGAACGGCACGCTCACCGCCGCCTCCACCTGGTCCGCGACGGTGTGGAACGCGGTGGTGCACATGAGCAGCAGGTCCGCGCCGGCCGCCTCGAGGCCGCGGGCCGCGTCGGCCAGCAGGGTGCCGACCTCGTCCCACCGGCCGGCCCGCTGCAGCTCGGTGAGCTCGTGGAACTCCACGCTGGACATCACGGTCCGGGCCGAGTGCAGGCCACCGAGACGCTGCTCGACGCCGAGGTTCAGCAGCTTGTAGTACTCGAGGCTGCTCTCCCAGCTCATCCCGCCGACGAGTCCGATGCTCAACACGGGCCCGAGTCTGTCACAGCGGGTTTCCCGTTGTCGGTGCTCGGGGATAGACCTGAGACATGACTCGGTGCCAGATCGTCCCCCCGTTCCTCCTCGAGCGCATCGCCTCCGCGCACCCCGATCCGGACACCTGCGCCTGCGGCTCCCGGACCCTCGAGATCGACGCCGAGCTGCGCACCCGCCGCGCGACCACGACGGCCGCGCCGGGGCCCGACGGGAACAAGCCGTTCGCGGTCTACACCGCCGACAACGGCTCGACGCTCCCCGGCCGCAAGGTCCGGGCCGCTGACGCGCCCGCCTCCGGCGACCGGACCGCCGACGAGGCGCACGCCGGCGTGCGGGCCTCGCTCGCGCTGTTCGAGGAGGTCTTCGGCCGCGACTCGTACGACGGGCAGGGTGCCGCCGTCGTCGCGACCGTGCACTACGAGCGCGACTACGACAACGCGTTCTGGGACGGCAACCAGCTGGTGTTCGGCGACGGCGACGGCAAGGTCTTCGGCCGGTTCACCAAGCCGGTCGACGTGCTGGGTCACGAGCTGAGCCATGCGGTCACCCAGTTCACCGCCAACCTCACCTACCAAGGCCAGTCGGGCGCCCTCAACGAGTCGATCTCCGACGTGTTCGGCTCCTGCCTCAAGCAGCGGCTGCTGGGGCAGACCGTCGACGAGGCCGACTGGCTCATCGGCGAGGGCATCTTCCTGCCGTCCGTGCAGGGCCGGGCGCTGCGGTCGATGGCCGAGCCGGGCACCGCCTACGACGACCCGGCGCTCGGCAAGGACCCCCAGGTGGCGACCATGGCCGACTACGTCGACACCCAGGACGACAACGGCGGCGTGCACACCAACTCCGGCATCCCCAACAAGGCGTTCCACCTCGCCGCGACCGGCATCGGCGGCACGAGCTGGGACGGCGCGGGACGGATCTGGTACGCCGCGCTCACCTCCGGGATCGGCGCGGACACCGACTTCGCCGGGTTCGCGGCCGCGACCGTGACCGCCGCAGAGGCCGTCTCGGCCGCGGCCGCCGACGCGGTCCGCTCCGCCTGGGAGCAGGTCGGTGTGACCGCGGCGGCGGGATCGCCGACGGGCAGCCCCCCGCCCGCGGCCGGCCGCGTCGCCGTGACCCGTTCGGGCGGCTTCGCCGGCGTCCGGCAGTCCGCCGAGCTGACCCTCGGCGACGACCCGCGCACCGACGAGGTCAGCTCCCTGCTCGACCGGATCGACCTGCAGGCGGTGTCACCGACCCGGCCGCAGCCCGACCGGTTCGTCTACACCTTCGACGTCGACGGCCGGCAGGTCGTGCTGGGGGAGCAGGACCTCACCCCGGACCTCGGCCGGCTGGCCCGGCTGCTGCTCGACTAGTCGAAGACCCGGTGCACCTTGTGCTGGGCGGCCTGGGCGCGGGGCCGGATGACCAGCTCGTCCACGTTGACGTGCGCCGGCCGGGTGACCATCCAGGTGATCGCCTCGGCGATGTCGTCGGCGGTCAGCGGCTCGGCGACCCCGGCGTACACCGCGTCCGCCTTCTCCTGGTCGCCGTCGAACCGCACCAGCGCGAACTCGTCGGTGCGCACCATTCCGGGCGCGATCTCGCAGACCCGCACCGGCTGGTCCCACAGCTCGAGGCGGAGCGTCTCGGTGACGACCTGGGTGCCGTGCTTGGCGGCGGTGTAGCCGGCGCCGCCCTCGTAGGCGATCCGGCCGGCGGTCGACCCGACGTTCAGGATCACCCCGGCCCCGCTGGCGATCAGGGCCGGCAGCAGCGCCCGGGTGACCTGCATCAGCCCGATGACGTTCACCTCGTACATCCGCCGCCAGTCGTCCGCGTCGGCCTGCGCGACCGGGCTCGACCCGAACGCCCCGCCCGCGTTGTTGACCAGCACGTCGAGCCGCGGGCCGACCCGCTCGGCGAGGGCCTGCACGTCGTCGGCCGAGGTCACGTCGCAGCGGACCGGCGTCCCACCGATCTCCTCGGCGAGCGCGGACACCCGGTCCTCGCGGCGCGCGGCGCAGAACACGTGGAACCCTGCGGCGGCGAGGTGCCGCGCGGTCGCGGCGCCGATCCCGCTGCTGGCTCCGGTGACGACGGCAGTCCTGGTCTCCATGGCGCCATCCTGCCCGAACGCCGCAGGAGCACCCCACCGGTCCGACGCTGTGGCACGGGTCACAGCTGGATCGGACCAGTCGTGCCAAATCGGACGTGGCACGGCACACTCGGGGCCATGAACGTGTCCCGTGCGGCTGCCCTCGCCGCGGTGCTGGGGGGTCTGGTCTGGCTGGTCGCGGGGCTGCTCGGCTGGGGTGAGGACGTCAACGTCGCCGTCTACGCGGTGGGGCTGGTGTGCTTCCTCCTCGCGTTGATGGGGCTCGGCTACGGGCTCGTCGACCATGCGCCGGTGTGGCTGCGGGCGGTGGTGACCGTGGCGACCCCGCTGCTCGGCTACGGCGTCTGGTTCACGGTCGACGACGCCTTCACGTCGAGCTACCTCCCCGTGCTGGTCGCCGGCCTGCTGCTGGCCGGCGTCGGCGGGCTGGTCCTGGCCCGCGGTCGGGACGCGGCGCCGGTGGACGCCCCGGTGCGGGGCCGCCGCGCGGCCCGCTGACCGACGCGGAATAGGTGTGACCCCTCCGGCGGTTGGGGACATGGAGGTATGCCCGTGAGCCCTGACCCGCGCACCCAGCGACCCAGCCGGCACGGCCGGGTCGCCATGATCAGCGTGCACACGTCGCCGCTCGACCAGCCCGGCACCGGCGACGCCGGCGGCATGAACGTGTACGTCGTCGAGCTGGCCCGGCGCCTGGCCGAGCGCGACGTCGAGGTCGAGATCTACACCCGGGCCACCTCCTCGGCGCTCCCGCCGACCGTCGAGGCGTTCCCCGGCGTCACCGTCAACCACGTGCACGCCGGCCCCTTCGAGGGGCTGACCAAGGGCGAGCTGCCCGGCCAGCTGTGCGTGTTCGCGCGCGAGGTGCTCCGGGCCGAGGCCCGCCACGACCAGGGCTGGTACGACGTCGTGCACTCGCACTACTGGCTCTCGGGCCAGGTCGGGGCCCTGGTCCGCGACCGGTGGAGCGTCCCGCTGGTGCACTCGATGCACACGATGGCCAAGGTCAAGAACGCCTCGCTGGCGTCCGGCGACTCGCCCGAGCCCAGCGCCCGCGTGATCGGCGAGGAGCAGGTCGTCGAGGCGGCCGACATGCTGATCGCCAACACCGAGATCGAGGCCAAGCAGCTGCTCGAGCTCTACGACGCCGACCCCGGCCGCGTGGAGGTCGTGCACCCGGGCGTCGACCTGGACGTCTTCCGCCCCTCGGGTACGGCGCGCGACCGGCTCGGCCTGCCGCGGGACGCGGTCGTGCTGATGTTCGCCGGGCGGATCCAGCCGCTGAAGGCACCCGACGTGCTGCTGCACGCCGTCCGGGCCCTGCTCGACCGGGACCCCTCGCTGCGGCCACGGCTCGTCGTCCCGGTGGTCGGCGGCCCCTCCGGCACCGGGCTGGAGCACCCCGAGTCGCTGGTCCAGCTCGCCGCCTCCCTGGGCGTCGCGGACGTGGTGCGCTTCGTCCCGCCGGTCGCGCAGTCCGAGCTGGCGGACTGGTACGCCGCGGCCACTTTGGTCTGCGTGCCCTCCTACAACGAGTCCTTCGGGCTGGTCGCCGTGGAGGCCCAGGCGGCGGGCACGCCGGTGGTGGCGGCCGCCGTGGGCGGGCTGACCACGGCCGTGCGCGACGGTGTCTCCGGACTGCTGGTGGCCGGCCACGACCCGCTCGACTACGCCCGGGCCATGGAGCGGATCATCGCGGCGCCGGACCTGCGGGCCGAGCTGTCCCGGGGCGCGGTGCGGCAGGCGTCGCACTTCGCCTGGGAGATCACCGCCGACCGCACGCTCGAGGTCTACCGGGCCGCGGCCCGCTCGATGCGCGACGACCTCGCCGGGATCCGATGAGCGACGTCCGGCAGCAGGCGCTCGAGGTCGTGCGCGGCACCCTCGACGAGTCCGAGCTGACCTGGAAGGAGATCTCCGAGGGGGTCTTCACCGTCGACCTGCCCGGCGAGAAGAAGCTGTCGACGCCGTGTCGTCTGGACGTCGGCGAGCACGCGTTCGGGGTGCACGCCTTCGTCGCCCGGCAGCCGGACGAGAACCACGAGCGGGTCTACCGCTGGCTCCTCGAGCGCAACCTGAGGATGTTCGGCGTCTCGTTCGCGGTCGACGCCGTCGGCGACATCTACCTCGACGGCCGGCTGCCCCTGGTGGCGGTCACCCCCGACGAGATCGACCGGCTGCTGGGCGCGGTGCTCAGCTACGCCGACGACTCGTTCAACACCATCCTCGAGCTCGGCTTCGCCTCCTCCATCCGCAAGGAGTGGGAGTGGCGCAAGAGCCGCGGCGAGTCGACCCGCAACCTCGAGGCGTTCCGCGGCTGGCTCGAGCGGGACCCCTCCGAGTCCTGATCCCTAGCTGACGGCCAGGTCCGCCGGCGCCAGCCCCAGCAGGTCTTCCACCGCCCGCTCGCCGAGCGGGGTGACCTCCAGCGTGCGGGTGCGGTCGCGGCGCCGGACCCAGTCGCGGTCAAGGAACTCCTCGCAGAGCGCGGCGCCGAGGCTGCCGGCCAGGTGCGGCGTGCGCTCGGTGAGGTCCACGCACTCGCGCAGCAGAGCCCGCCGCTGCGCCTCGAGCCCGGGCAGGTCCACCCCGAGGTCGGCGAACCAGTCCCGCCCCCGCGCCGTGAGCCCCAGCCCGCCCCGGTGGGTCAGCATGCGCCGCCCGACCAGCGCGCCGTGCACGGCGACCCCGAACCGGCCGGCGAGGTGGTCGTAGCAGGTGCGCGCGGCGGCCAACCGGGTGCGCTCGCGGACCGCGGCGAGAGACCGCGCGGGAGTCGGGGTGCCGAACCCGCTCAGCAGCTCGACGAGCTCCGCGACCTGCGGCCCGGCCAGCCGGACGAACTTGTGCCGTCCCTGCGTCTGAGTTTTCACCAGCCCGCCGTCCACCAGCCGCGCCACGTGCTCGCTCGCGGCGGCCCGGCCCACCGACGCCGCCTCGGCCAGCTCGGAGACGGTCCAGGCCCCGCCGTCGAGCAGCGCCAGGCACATCGCGGCCCGGCTCTCGTCCCCGAGCAGGCAGGCGACGGACGCGAGTGCCCGCGCGTCGGTCACGCCGGTGCTCCCTCCGGCACCCGCACCCGCGGCTTGCGCCGGGCCAGGGAGACGCCGACCAGGGCGAGCACCCCGCCGACGTACGCCATCGCCGGCGGCGCCTCCGCCAGCAGCAGCCAGCTCAGCCCGACGGTGATCGGCGGGACGAGGTACGTCGTGACGCTGAGGCTGCTCGCGGACATGTGCGAGAGCGCGAAGGCGTACGTCGTGAACGCGATCGCCGTGGGGAACACGCCGAGGTAGACCACCCACCCGAGGTCCGCCGCGCTCGCCGCCCGGGCGTCGCCGACGAGGTCGCCGGCGAAGGGCAGGCAGGCCACCGCGCCGACGGTGCAGGCGACCCAGGTGACCTCGATCGCGGGCAGCCGCGTGACCAGCGGCTTCTGCAGGATCAGGCTGATGGCGTAGGCGGCCGCGGACACCAGGCAGAGCACGACGCCGAACGGGTCGCGGTTGCCCGCGCCGGATGTCGAGGTCGCGATCAGCACCACCCCGGCGAACGCGACCAGCAGGCCCACGCCGAGCGCGGGGGTCGCCTTCTCCTTGAGGAACACCGCGGCCAGCACGGCCACCAGGACCGGCGAGAGCTGGATCAGCATGGCGGCGGTGCCGGCGTCGACGCGCCGCTCGCCCGCGTTCAGCGCGACGTTGTAGAGCCCGAACCACAGCAGCCCGATGGCGACGAGTCCCGGCCACTCGCGGCGGGTCGGCGTCCGCCAGCCACGCATCGCGAGCACGGCGCCGAGGGCCACCGAGCCCACCACGAGTCGGCCCAGGGACAGCGCGCCGGGGGAGAACGTGTGGGCGAGGTGCCGGATCGCGACGAACGCGGAGGACCAGAGGATCAGCGTGACGGCGACGGCGACGAGCGGGAGCGAGCCGGCTCGGGGGCTGGGGGTCATGGCTCAACGCTAGGCGCGGGACAGTTCGGCGCCCACCGAATTGTTGCCGACTTCCGTCGACATCCGGACGACGTGCTCAGGCCTCCAGCTTGTAGCCGAGGCCGCGCACCGTGACCAGGTACGACGGGGTCGCCGGGTCCGGCTCGATCTTGGCCCGGAGCCGCTTCACGTGCACGTCGAGGGTCTTGGTGTCCCCGACGTAGTCCGACCCCCAGACCCGGTCGATCAGCTGCCCCCGGGTGAGCACCCGGCCGGGGTTGCGCAGGAACATCTCCAGCAGCTCGAACTCCTTGAGCGGCAGCTTGGTGTCCCCGCCGTTGACGGTCACGACGTGCCGCTCGACGTCCATCCGCACGGGCCCGGCCTCCAGGGTCGCCGGGGCCAGCTCGACCTCGCTGCCGCGCCGCAGGACCGCGCGGATGCGGGCCACCAGCTCGCGCGGGGAGTAGGGCTTGGTGACGTAGTCGTCGGCGCCGAGCTCGAGCCCGACCACCTTGTCGACCTCGGCGTCCTTGGCGCTGACCATGATCACCGGGACGTTCGAGGTCTGCCGGATCTGCCGGCACACCTCGGTGCCCGGGATGCCCGGCAGCATCAGGTCGAGGAGCACGATGTCGGCGCCGGTCTTGTCGAACTCCGCGAGGGCGTCCGGGCCGGTGTTGGCCACCGACACGTCGAAGCCCTCCTTGCGGAGCATGTAGGCGAGCGCGTCGCTGTAGCTCTCCTCGTCCTCGACGACGAGTACACGGGTCACGGGGTTGCCTCCTGGTGGCTGGGCACGTCGGGCGACGTGCTGTCCGGCGCCGCGGTCGGTGCGGTGCCGGGTTCGGGCGCGTACGTCGGGCGGGGCGCGCCGGCCCCGTTGGTGGCGCGGCGCGGCAGCGAGAGCGTGAACGTCGAGCCCTGGCCCTCCACGGACCAGACCCGGACCTCCCCGCCGTGCGAGGCGGCGACGTGCTTCACGATCGAGAGCCCGAGGCCGGTGCCGCCGGTGGAGCGGTGCCGGGCCGGGTCGACCCGGTAGAACCGCTCGAAGATGCGGTCGATCTCGGCCGCCGGGATGCCGATGCCCTGGTCGGTGACGGTCAGGTCGACCATCAGGTCGTCGGTGCGGGCGGCGACCACGACCCGGCTCCCGTCCGGGGAGTAGGCGACCGCGTTCGCGACCAGGTTGCCGAGCGCGAGGGAGACCTCGTCGCGGTTGCCGAGGATCTGCAGGTGCCGCTCGCCGTCGTGGACGACGGTGATCCTCTTCGACTGGGCGTCGATCGTGCTCTGGTCGATCGAGCGGGCGACCACGGCGTCCACGTCGACGGTCTGGGGCTCCTCGAGCGGGTCGTCACCCTGGAGCCGGGACAGCTCGATGATCTGCTGCACCAGCCGGGTCAGCCGGGCGCTCTCGGTCTGCATGCGGCCGGCGAACCGGGTGACCGCCTCGGGGTCGTCGGCGGCCTCCTGCACGGCCTCGGCCAGCAGGTTGAGCGCGCCGACCGGCGTCTTGAGCTCGTGGGAGACGTTGGCGACGAAGTCCCGGCGGATCGCCTCGACGCGGCGCTCGCGGGTGCGGTCCTCGACCAGGGCCAGCACCAGCCGGCTGCTCAGCGGCGCCACCCGGGCGGTGACGTGCAGCGGCGCGACCGCCCGCCCCCGCGCCATCACCAGCTCGGTCTCGCGGATCTGCCCGTCCCGGCGTACCTGCCGGATCAGGTCGGCGAGCTCGCCGACCGCCACCTCGTTCTCGCGCACGAGGCCGAACGCGTAGGCGGGCGCGGACGCCTTGAGCACCTCGTCGTTCTCGTCGACGACGAGCGCGCTGGAGCGCAGGACGGACAGGACGGTGGCGATGCCGGCGGGGAGCACCGGCTCCTCGGTGGGCGTTGGCTGGTGCATCTGCGCCTCGCTGACGCGCCACGCGAGGACGACGCCGGCGCCGAGCACCGCACCGAGCAGCGCGAAGAGGAGCGCCTGGGTCGTACCGTCCACGGCTCGATCGTACGGGTCGTGTCATCGGGTGTTCGCTTCGCGGAGGCTGCCTGACCTGCGCTTTCGCCGACTGTTCACCTCGCGTTCACGCCTCGTCGTCGTCGGGTCGCCGCGGCTTTACCTGGGACTCCTACCGTTCACCGCATGCGCAATGCCTACTTCGACCAGCTCGACTCGATCGTCGACGAGCTCGTCGACATGACCCAGGTGGTCCAGGTCGCGGTGGCCCGAGCCACCCAGGCCCTGCTCACCGCGGACGCCGAGATCGCCGAACGGGTCATCAGCGACGACGCCGCCATCGACGCCGCCCGGGAGCGGGTGGAGGAGCGCTCGTTCGAGCTCCTCGCCCTGCAGCAGCCGGTGGCCAGCGACCTGCGGATGCTCGTGGCCGCCCTGCGGATGGTGGCCGACCTCGAGCGGATGGGGGACCTGTCGGTGCACGTCGCCAAGGTCGCCCGCCTGCGCGTCCCGCAGGTCGCCGTGCCCGCCGAGATCGTCCCGACGATCGAGCGGATGGCCACCGTCGCCGAGAAGATGGTCGGCACGGTCGCGGGCATCATCGCCGAGCGGGACGTCGAGGGAGCCCGGCGCCTCGAGGAGGACGACGAGGAGATGGACCAGCTCCGTCGCTCGTCGTTCCGGCTGATGCTGGACGACTCCTGGCCGCACGGCGTCGAGCCGGCCGTCGACATCGCGCTGCTCGGCCGCTACTACGAGCGGATCGCCGACCACGCGGTGTCCCTGGCCCGCCGGGTCGTCTACCTGGTCACCGGCGAGACCGTCACCACCGTCGACCACCTCTAGACAGGAAGCCGCGGCTGCCGCCGTCACCGGGGCGGTGCGATGATGCTGGGCGTGAGCGCGGCCACCCGCCTGTCGACGTCGGTCGACTTCGTCGAGGAGTTCGCCGCTGCGGCCGAACGGCTCGCCGTGGCGGTGGCGTGGTCCGACCTCCGGGCCCGTGTGCCCGCCTGCCCGTCCTGGACGACCTACGACCTCGTCGTGCACGTCGGGAACGTGCACGCCTGGGCGGCGACCATCGTCGAGACCGGCCGTTCCGCGGTCGAGCAGAACGACGAGCCGGCGCACGCCCGGCCGCGGACGGTCAGCGCGTGGTACGCCGCCAAGGCGGAGGACCTCTACCAGGTGCTCCGGGCCGCCGACCCCGCGGCGCCCTGCTGGAACTTCGCGTTCGGCGCCGGCACCGCGTCGTTCTGGCCGCGGCGCCAGCTGCACGAGACCACCATCCACCACGTCGACCTCGAGCAGACGGTCGGCAGGGAGAAGCCGGTCGACGCCGCGGTGGCCCGGGACGGCGTCGACGAGGTGCTGGGTGTCTTCCTGCACCGGATGCACCAGCGCGGCCACCCCGCCCAGCTCGACCAGCCCCTCGCGCTGACCGCGACCGACACCGGCGACACCTGGGTGGTCGCGCCGCAGCCACGCTCCGGGTCGACCCCGATGGTGCCGGCCCAGGCCGTGGGCACCCTCGCGGAGACGGTGCCGTCCCTGCCGCCGAGCATCGAGCACCGTACGTCGTCCGGGGCGCACGTCGCGGACCGCGTGGAGGCGCGGGCCGACGTGCTCTACCGGCTGCTGTGGAAGCGGCTCGCGGTCGCGGACGCCGACGTCCGGATCGCCGGTGACGAGGCCCGGGTCCGCGGGTTCCTCGCCTCGCGGCTGGTGCCCTAGCGGCCCTAGCGGCCCTGGTTGGCGACGGCCTTGATCGCGTCGGCGGCGGCCTCGGGGTCGAGGTACTCCCCGCCCCGCTGGGTCGGGCGCAGGTGCTCGTCGAGGCGGTAGACGAGCGGGATGCCGGTGGGGATGTTCAGCCCGACGACGGCCTCCTCGGACATGCCGTCGAGGTGCTTCACGAGCGCGCGCAGCGAGTTGCCGTGCGCGGCCACGCAGACCGTGCTGCCGGCGCGCAGGTCGGGGACGATCGCGTCGTACCAGTAGGGCAGCATCCGCGCGACCACGTCCGCGAGGCACTCGGTGCGCGGCATGATCTCGTCCGGGAGCCCGGCGTAGCGCGGGTCGTCGGTCTGCGACCACTCGTCGTCGTCCTCGATCCGGGGCGGCGGGGTGTCGTAGGAGCGGCGCCAGAGCATGAACTGCTCCTCGCCGTACTCCGCGAGGGTGGCCTTCTTGTCCTTGCCCTGCAGGGCGCCGTAGTGCCGCTCGTTGAGCCGCCAGGACCGCCGCACCGGGATCCAGTGCCGCTCGCAGACGTCCAGCGCCAGCTGCGCGGTGGTGATCGCCCGCCGCAGCACCGAGGTGTGCAGCACGTCGGGCAGCAGGCCCGCCTCGGCGATCAGCCGGCCACCGTGCTCGGCCTCCTCGCGGCCCTTCTCGGAGAGCGCCACGTCCACCCAGCCGGTGAAGAGGTTCTTCGCGTTCCACTCGCTCTCGCCGTGGCGGAGCAGGACCAGGGTGTAGGGCGCACTCGTCATGCCGCCAACCCTAGGCCGTGCCGGTCGACTCTGCGTCAGCGTCTGCGGGGCGCGGACTCTCCCGGTGCGTACGACGGGCGCCGGACCTCGCTCGGTCCGGCGCCCGTCGTGACGGTGTTCAGCGACGCGTCACTGGTTCAGTACCGCGAGGATCTGCTGGAGCAGCGAGGACACCTGGCCCAGCACGCCGGTGCCGTCGAGCAGGCCGGCCACCGAGCACAGCAGGTTGCCGAGCAGGTTGCCCGCACCGGCGACGGCGGTGACGTTCAGCACCACCTTGTCGAGGTGCACCTTGAGGCCGAGCAGGTTCAGGTCCAGCGGGCCGAGGACCAGGTTGAGCACGTCGCAGGACCCGAGGGCGGCCGACGTGGGCATCCGGCTGCCGGACCCGAAGTTGCCGACGTTGGCGACACTGCCGCGCTTGACCGGCAGCGCGACGCCGTACTTCACCCGGTGCAGGTCCTTGCCGGGGCCGCGGGTGACGACGTTGAGCTTGCCGACCGCCCAGAGCTTGCCGCTCTTGGTGACGAACTTGCGGGGCGTGAAGCTGCCGACGACCGTGCGACCGTGCGACGCGGTCCCGTGGACGTAGGACTTCATCGTGCCCTTGTCGCTCTTGAGCACGGTGTGCGACGGCGTGCGCACGGCGGCGTTCGCGGTCACGGGGGTGCCGACCACGAGGGTCAGCGAGAGGAGAGCCACGACGAGCGCCAGCGGGCGCCGGACATGCCTCCCGAGAGAGTCGAACATTGGGTGGTTCCCTCCGGTTTCGGCCGCCGACCCTCCGCCGACGACGCGTACCCGCGGGGTGCCCGTGGGGCAACAGGGAGAAACGGGGTGAACCGGAGGAACGTTACGTAACGCCGGTATGGAGAACGTGTTCCTGCCGACGCGGCCTGGGTCTAGGAGGGCACCTTGATGCCGGCGTAGTCCGGGTTGCTGGC
>Ga0308174_10000646_pt1 | contig 15028 bp, 13 predicted proteins | sample PhyPR2_FD_203894 | JGI IMG/M metagenome (GOLD analysis project Ga0308174, IMG submission 203894) | Soil microbial communities from UC Gill Tract Community Farm, Albany, California, United States - DLSLS.P.R2 | ecosystem: Environmental > Terrestrial > Soil > Agricultural land | place: USA...
TCTCAAGGGCAAATGGATCCTGACCGCGGGCCTCGGCGGAATGGGTGGCGCGCAGCCGCTCGCGGCGGTGATGGCCGGCGCCCACTGCATCGCCATCGAGGTTCAGGAAAGCCGCATCGAGAAGCGCCTCGAGACTCGCTATCTCGACCGCCGTGCGACCAGCATCGACGAGGCGCTTGAGATCATCCGCACCGCGTCCGAGCCGACCAGCGTCGGCCTGCTCGGCAATGCCGCGGAGATCCTGCCTGAGACGCTGAAGCGCGGCATCAAGCCCGACGCTCTGACCGATCAGACCTCAGCACATGATCCAGCCAACGGCTATTGCCCGGCTGGCTGGAGCGTTGCGAAATGGCAGGAGATGCGCGAGCGCGATCCGCAAGCGGTGGTCGAAGCCGCGCGCGTTTCGATGGCGCAGCACATCGAGGCAATGCTAGCCTTCAAGGAGCTGGGCGTCCCCACATTCGACTATGGCAACAACATCCGCCAGGAAGCCAAGGACATGGGCGTCACGCACGCCTTCGATTTCCCGGGGTTCGTCCCAGCCTATGTCCGCCCGCTGTTCTGCCGCGGAATCGGGCCATTCCGCTGGGCTGCGCTGAGCGGAGATCCCGAAGACATCTACCGCACTGACCAGCGCGTGAAGGAGCTCATCCCCGACGACGCCCACCTCCACCGCTGGCTCGACATGGCGCGGGAGCGGATCGCGTTTCAAGGTCTCCCGGCGCGCATCTGCTGGGTCGGTTTGGGCCAGCGCCATCGGCTCGGCCTCGCCTTCAACGAGATGGTGCGGAACGGTGAAGTGTCGGCGCCGATTGTGATCGGCCGCGACCATCTCGACAGCGGCTCCGTGGCGTCGCCCAACCGTGAGACGGAAAGCATGAAGGACGGCAGCGACGTCGTCAGCGACTGGCCGCTGCTCAACGCGCTCCTCAACACTGCGAGTGGCGCCACGTGGGTCTCGCTTCACCACGGCGGCGGCGTCGGCATGGGCTATTCGCAGCATGCCGGGATGGTGATCGTCGCCGACGGGACGGATGACGCCGCGCGTCGCCTGCAGCGGGTGCTGTGGAACGACCCCGCTACGGGTGTCATGCGCCATGCCGACGCCGGTTATGACATCGCCGTCGAGTGCGCGCGCGAGCAGGGCCTCGATGTCCCGATGGTGGCGAAGTGAAGCTCAATCCGGAAAGCGTCACGCTTGCTCAGCTTCGCCAGCTATGGAGCGGCGAGGTAAGGACGAGTGCTCTCGATGATGCGGCAATGCGGCGTATCGTCGATGCCGCAGCTTCGGTGGAGCGCATCGTCGCGGGCGGAGCCACCGTCTACGGCGTCAACACCGGCTTTGGCCTCCTCGCTAACACGCGCATCCCGAACGACCGGCTGGCGGAGCTGCAGACCAACCTGATCCTTTCGCACAGCGCGGGCTTGGGCGATCCCTTGCCGCGTCACGTGACCCGCTTGATGATCGTCCTGAAGCTGCTGGGACTCGGTCGCGGCCACTCCGGAGTCCGTCCTTTGGTCGTCGAGGCGCTTCAGGCGCTGCTCGATCATGACGCCATGCCGTTGATCCCGTCGCAGGGAAGCGTCGGCGCCTCAGGCGATCTTGCCCCGCTTGCGCATCTCATTGCGGCCCTGATGGGCTACGGCCGGATCGACGTCGCAGGCCAGGTCCTTCCGGCTGCGGAGGCGTTGCCCCGCATCGGGCTCGAGCCTCTCCAGCTCGCGCCGAAAGAAGGATTGGCTCTGATCAACGGCACGCAGGCTAGCACTGCTCTGGCGCTCGACGCCCTGTTCCTCGGGGAGCGCGTCTTCGCTGCCGCGATTGCTGCCGGGACGATGTCGGTCGATGCGCTGAAGGGAAGCGCGAAGCCGTTCGATCCGCGCATTTCCGAGCTGCGCGGGCAGCCCGGCCAAATTCGCGCCGCAGCCACGATTCGCCGCCTGCTTGAGGGCAGCGAAATCCTGACCAGCCACGTCCAGTGCAGCCGGGTTCAGGACCCTTACAGCTTCCGCTGTCAGCCGCAGGTGATGGGCGCCGCGCTCGATTTGCTCGAGAATGCCGCTCGGACGCTGACCATCGAGGCGGGTGCCGTTACGGATAACCCGATCCTCTTCCCGGAATCGGATGAGGCAATCTCCGGCGGTAACTTCCACGCGCAGCCGGTCGCCTTCGCTGCCGACATCATCGCCATCGCGCTGTGCGAGGTCGGGTCGATCTCGGAGCGGCGGATCAGCGTGCTAGTCGACCCCAAGATGAGCGGGCTGCCCGCGTTCCTGACGCAGGACAGCGGCGTCAACTCGGGACTGATGATCCCGCAAGTGACCGCCGCCGCGCTTGTCAGCGAGAACAAGAGCATGGCCTTCCCCGCGAGCGTGGATTCGATCCCGACGAGCGCTGGCCAGGAGGATCACGTCTCGATGGCGCCGATCGCCGGGCGCAAGGCGGTCCAGATCGCCCGCAATGCTGCCGGCGTGATAGCGGTCGAGTTGATGGCTGCAGCCGAGGGCATCGACTACCACGCGCCTTTGAAGACTTCGAACGAGCTGCAGGCCGTTCATGACGCGGTGCGGACGCTCTCTCCGCACTTCATCGCAGACCGATATTGGGCCGACGAAATGGCGGCCCTTCAGACGGCGATCCTCACGGGACAGATTGCCCCGAAGCTGGTGGAGCTATCCGCCTAGCCGATGCGGTCCCAGTTGGTGGACTTGCAGATGATACCCCACAGGCACCCGCGCACGTTCAGCCGGTTGGAATTGACCTGCCGGATGGTGCCGCTGGTGTTCACGTCGCGATCCGCGAGATAGACATTGGCGCGATAGATTTGAGGCCCGTTTGGCCTGATGTTGGTGATTAGACGCGCGCCAATCAGGTCCGTCCCGCTTCCGCGTTGCGCCTTCGACTGCTGCTTGGCGGATGCCTTCACGACGGTGCCGCACAGTGTCCGGCCGCACGGAGCGATCTGGATCTCCATCTTGCCGTTCTTCCAACGGCCTTCGATGGCGCTTTTGGCGCTTGCCGGAAGAGGCGCTGCGAGCACTCCGGCGACGGCTGCCAAGGCGATAAAAAAGCGGCTCATCGTGGCTGTTTAGAACGCCTTTGCGGCGGAAATGGTGCCTTCAGATTGCGTTCGGATGAACGCGGTCCTTGTGGCGACCTTAGTGGAAATCCCGGCTTTTGGGGATGATCTCGGCGTCCCGTGGGTGCCGGGCGGCTGGCGCGCGCCAGCTTCCCGCCCCGTCGCCCTGGTTGAGGGTCGAGGGCATTGTCTCATCGCTGAGATGGCGAAGCATGTGGCTGTGATCCTCAAGCCGGCGAGCGAGGACGTGGATAACGTCGCTGTCCTCGTCCCGCTGGACGATGCCGTGCACCACCATCAGGCGCGTGCCCATGACGATCTTGCGCTGCTTCTCGAACACGTCCGGCCAGACGACGAGGTTGGCGACGCCGGTTTCGTCCTCGACGGTGATGAAGACGACACCCTTGGCGCTTCCGGGTCGCTGGCGAATCAGGACGAGCCCGGCCATCGACACGCGTTTGCCGTCCCGAACCGTCTTGAGCTGGTCGGCGGTGATGAACTTCTGGGCGGCATATTGCTCGCGAAGGAAGCGCATCGGATGCGCCTTCAGGCTCAGCCGGATGGTCTGGTAATCGTTCACGACATGCTCGCTGAGCGGCATCGCCGGCAGCCGTGCGGGTTCGGCCTCGAGACCTTCGTCGCGTGCATCGGCATGAGCGAACAAAGGAAGGTCCGGCGCCTGACGCAGTCCGCGCGAGTCCCAAAGGGCCGCCCGCCGGTCGAGGCCCATCGAGCGAAACGCATCCGCTGCGGCGAGGCGCTGGATCGCATGCACCGGCACCGCGCCGCGCGACCTCAGCTCCTCGACGGTCCGATACGGGCGCCGTGTTACCAATCGGTCGGCAGCCTCGCGGTGAAGTCCATCGATCTGGCGGAGTCCGAGACGGAGCGCGCCGTCCTCAAGCGTGCAATCCCAGTAGCTGCGATTCACATCGACTTCCCGCACTTCGACGCCATGTTCGCGTGCGTCGCGGACAATCTGGGCCGGCGCGTAGAAGCCCATTGGCTGGGAGTTCAGCAGTGCGGCTGCGAATGCCGCGGGATATTTCCACCGGAGCCAGCTGGACACGTAAACAAGGTGCGCGAAGCTCGCCGCGTGACTCTCCGGGAAGCCATATTCGCCGAAGCCCTTGATCTGGTCGAAGCAGCGCTGCGCGAAGGCGACGTCATAGCCGCGCGCGACCATGCGCCCGACCATTTTCTCCTCCAGCGGTTCGATCTTTCCGCGCGACCGGAAGGTCGCCATCGCCTTCCTTAGTTGGTTCGCTTCCTCGGAGCTGAACTTCGCCGCATCAAGCGCGATCTTCATCGCCTGCTCCTGGAAGATCGGCACGCCGAGCGTCCGGCCGAGGATCTTCTCCAGCTCGTCAGGATCGCCATGTTCCCGGTTGGGGCAGGGGAAGGTCACCGGCTCCTTGCCGCTGCGGCGCTTCAGATAGGGATGGACCATGTCGCCCTGGATCGGCCCCGGCCGGACGATCGCGACCTCGATGACCAGGTCGTAGAATTCACGCGGCTTGAGGCGCGGCAGCATGTTCATCTGCGCCCGGCTTTCGACCTGGAACACGCCGAGCGAGTCCCCGCGACAGAGCATGTCGTAGACCTCCGGCACTTCGCGAGGGATCGTCTCCAGCGACCAATCCTCGTCGTCGTGCAGCCGCACGAGATCGAAGCATTTGCGGATGCAGGTCAGCATGCCGAGCGCGAGCACGTCGATCTTGAGGATGCCCAGCTCCTCGATGTCGTCCTTGTCCCATTCTATGAAGGTACGGTCCTCCATCGCGCCATTCCCGACGGGAACCGTCTCGGTGAGCGGCCGCTCGGTCAGGATGAAGCCGCCGACATGCTGCGACAGGTGGCGTGGCATTCCGATCAGCTGCTCGGCCAGCTTCATCGTGCGCCTGAGATGCGGGTCGCTGAGGTCGAGCCCGGCGTCGTTTGCCCGCGCATCCTCAAGTTGCGGGTCCATGCTGCCCCAGATGGTCGAGGCGAGCGCGCCGCACACGTCTTCGCTGAGGCCCATCACCTTGCCGACCTCGCGGATCGCCGAGCGGGGGCGATAGTGGATGATGGTCGCGGCAATCCCGGCGCGGTCGCGGCCGTACTTATTGTAGATGTGCTGGATCACCTCCTCGCGCCGCTCATGCTCGAAGTCGACGTCGATGTCGGGCGGCTCTTTCCGCTCTTCGGAGATGAAGCGCTCGAACAGCAGCTCGTTCACAGATGGATCGACTGCGGTGATGCCGAGGCAATAGCAAACCGCGCTGTTCGCCGCCGATCCGCGGCCCTGGCACAGGATTTGCTGTGACCTGGCAAAGGCAACGATCTCGTGGACGGTCAGGAAATAGCGCGCGAAGTCGAGCTTCTCGATCAGCGGCAACTCGAAATTGAGCTGCTTCAGCACCTTCTCCGGAATGCCTTCGGGCCAATGCGTCTTCGCGCCTTCCCAGGTGAGATGCTCCAGATGCTCCTGCGGCGTTCGCCCGGCTGGCACGGTCTCCCTCGGATATTCGTACCGCAGCTCGTTCAGGCTGAAATGCAGCGAATCCGCGAACTCCCGGGTTGCCTGAATCGCGTGTGGCCAGCGCGCGAACAGCCGAACCATTTCCTCGGGCCGTTTGAGATGCCGTTCGGCATTGGGATTGAGCAGGTAACCCGCGGTCTCGATGGTCACCTTCTCACGGATGCAAGTGACGACGTCCTGCAGCGGGCGGCGGTCTGGCGCGTGATAGTGGACGTCGTTGGTCGCGAGGAGCGTGCAGCCATGCTTTCTGGCCAGCCGGTCGAGGCGCTCGATCCGGGCGCTGTCGTCGCCGCGGTAAAGCCAGCTTGCGGCGACATGGTGAAGTGACGTCAAAGCGTCGCGCAGCCGCGGCAATTCCGCTTCGAAATCATCGTGATCGTCGCTTGGCCAGGCAATGAAGGCGATGCCTTTGGAGTGGGCTGCGACATCCTCCAGCGCCAGCTCGCATTCGCCTTTCTTCGCGCGCAGCTTGCCCACGCTGAGCAGGCGCGAAAGCCGGCCATAGCCTTCTCTATCGACCGGATAGACGAGCAGGCTCGGAGCATCGACGAGGTCGAGCCGGCAGCCGATCAGCGGCTTGAGCCCAAGGACGCCGCACGCGCTGTGCATCCGGACGACGCCCGAAAGCGTGTTCCTGTCGGCGATTCCGATCGCATCATAGCCGAACGCCAGTGCGGTCTGCGCCAGCTCGATCGCATCGGATGCCCCGCGCAGGAACGAGAATGGCGAACTAACGCCGAGCTCGACATAGGCCGAAGGCGCGATCGGCGGCGGCGGAGTCTCGCTCGTCCGCACCAGCTTCAGCCGGGAAAATCCGGGTTTGTCGGGCATCAGCCAAACAGGCCATGGATGAACCAGCCCGGCAGGCCGCCGCGCCCGTCGCCGATCAACCCTTCGCGATAGATCCAGTAGCGGCGGCCGTCCGCGTCCTCGACGCGATAATAGTCGCGAAGCCGTGCCGACGAAGGCTGCCGCCACCATTCCGGCGCGATGCGTTCAGGTCCTTCGACGCGCGCAATGTCATGGACGCTGCGGCGCCAAACGAAGCGGCGGGGCATGCCTTCGGGCGTGGCATAGATGACGTCGATAGCCTCGGGGCGGTCGAGCAGCCGCGGCGGCCTCATTGCCGTCCTTGCGAGCGGAGCGGAGCAATTTGCGCTGGATTGCTTCGTCGCTGTCGCTCCTCGCAATGACGAGGTTGCCGAAACCCACCCGCTCGCCCGCTCCGGAAGATGGCTCTCCTCTGGCTGCGGTCGCCGCACGGCGCGAGGCCCGAGCTTCACCGTCAATCGATCGACCAGCCGCGCCAGCTCGCGTTCGCCGCTTGGCTCTTCGACCAAGCTCTCCTGCGTGGCACGCTGGTCCTCGGTCCAGTCGGCGACCAGCGCGAAGGCGTCAAAGCCGAATTCCGGATCGAGCGCTGCGCTTTTGTCGGCGAGCAGCCGCTGCAGGTGCTTCGGCTCACGGCTGGCAATCGCCGTTGCGACAGTCGCCGTCGCAACGCTGCCGTCTACGCGAAAGCCGTGCAGCGACAATCGCCGGGCGCCGAGATGCCGTTCCTGCAGTTGCCGGACGAGATCGGGGATCAGCCGCGCCAGTGCCTGAGGCGCTGCTTCCGGATGCATCGCCGGTTCTTCGAACCGCAGCGCCGCACGCGGCGGCGGGTCTGCGGGCGCCGCAGTTAGCGGCTCGGCCTTCCGCCCACGCGCCCGATCCAGAGCCTCGACCACATCCTCCGCGCCGCGAAACCGCCGGGCCAATGCGAGGCGGGGCACGCTCAACAGCGCGCCAATCGTCTTGAGACCGAGCCGCTCGAGCGTGCGCACCGTATCCGCATCAATCTGCAACGCGGACACGGGCAGCGGCGCAAGCCTCTCCTCGGCGTTCTTGCCGCAAATGCATGGAGCATGATGCGCGAGCGCCCATGCCGCAGCGGCGGTCGGAGCAATGGCGGTGCGCGTCGTCAGGCCGACCCGGGCGAAACAACGCTGGACATCGTTCACCAACGCCGCCTCGCCGCCGAACAAATGCACGACGCCGCTGATGTCGAGCCGCAGCCCGTCGTGCCCATCCACCTCCACGAGAGGCGACCAGCGGCCCGCCCATTTCGCGAGCCGCTTCACGAACGCGGCATCCCCAGCTGGATCGGCGGGAACGGCAACCAGCGCCGGGTCCAGTGCCCGCGCATCCGTCAGCCGTGCGTCGGCCCTCGCGCCGCGTTCGGCGGCCGCTTTCGTGACGGCGTGGATCAGGAGGCCGTGCGCGCCTTCGACGGTGAGGACGACCGGCGCGTCAGGCGCGCAGTCGGCGCTCTTCGCCCAGCGCTCGATCGCCAGGTGCGGAAGCCAGATGGAAAGCACCCGCTTCATTCACGATGCTCCAGCGGCCCGGCGGCATGCCACGCGCGCGGAACAGATCGGCGTCCCATGCCGGCGCTCCCGGCGCGCGTGGGTCGAGCCCATTGAGCAGCGACGGCGCGCTTGCGATCCGCCAGCGCATCCGGGCACCGCTGAGGTTGGGTGTTCCGCCCAGCCGGACGAGCCAACAGGGTGTTCCGCTTCGTTCGGATGCGACCGCCAGGCGCCGCGTCGCGGTGAAGTCGAGCGTGCGCGGGTCGCCCCACAATTCGCCGATCACGGCCGAGAGGCAGGAGCATCTTACGCCCTCCTCCATCGCCCAGAGAGCATCGCGCGCATCGCGCGTCTCGACATGAATGAGGTCCTGCGACGGGAGCCCCGGAGGATGAATTCGTCCGCTCTCGAGGATCGCCATCCGGTCCTGCACCCACAGCAAGGGCTTGCCCGTCTCCAGCTGCGCCAGCAGGAACCCGGCCCAGCCGCCGTCGCGCGGGTGCGCGGCGAACAGCTCGGACAAGGTGGGGCTGGGCGGAACGGGCAGATGCCAACGTTCGCCCAGCCCGCTGGGGAGCTGGTCGATTTTGGCCGCACGGCTTGCGCCGCCGGCGACCAGGGAAAGGCCTGCAGCCACACGACTCACAACGTTCTTGTTCTACTTTTGTTCTTTGTCTCGCGACTCAGGGTCGCGAGTCAATCCTGCGACTCGGTGCCCGTTCTCAAAGGACCGTTAGGCAATTCTGATATATGCAGACCGCGCCCTCCGAGGGAGATGCGAAGCATGCGTAGCGAGCGTACCGTACTGCGGATCGGCAGGGCCGATGGCGAAGTCCGCGAAGTTCCGATGCGATACAATGCATCGCACCAGCGCGGCTGGCGATGTTTCATCGGCTATCTTGCTGACGCGCCAGACGAGATCACCGAAGATACGCCGCGCAGCTTCGAAGGCTGGAGTCTCTTCGACGCGCTAGCGGAATATCGGAAGACGATCGAGCCGGACGGCTGGCGGCTATTGCACGCCGTCGCACGACGCGACTGCTGGCTGCGGCCCGAAGGCTTCTCACCCGATGTCGAGCGACTCGCTCTCGGCATGAACGAGACAGAACGCCTCAACGGCTTCGATCCCGCCGAATTTGCCGAAGTGACCGACCTTGATGAGCAGCGCGCGAACTTCGACGCGTGGATGAAGAGCCTTGCCCCAATCTACGAAGGCAGGGTGCCTCCCAAGGCGGGGCACGAGGATGATCCAGCGGTCGTGGAATTCAGCGGCATTGCCAGGATGGCCGGCGAATACCTGGTGAACGGCAAACTCGATCTCGACCGCGTGCTGCGAAAGGTTCGCGCCGCCAACCGCGCCCGCTAACGGCGCACCTTTTCCGTCTCGGCGAGAAAACGCCCGATCTCACCCACGATGCGCACGAGCGCGGGACGCCAGAGCACGGCTCCGACATGGTTCGTGTCGATCTCGACTGCCCGGTCGATCTCGTGATCGAGCCCGCGAGCAGCACTTGGTGCCACGATCCCGTCCCGGCGTGACCAGAAGGCGATCGTCGGTACTGGTGGCTTGCCTTCGCCGCGTGGGAACGGCGGTTCGTTCACGTCGTGACCGGCAATTCGCTCGTACAGCTCGCGCACGTTGGTGTTGGTCTTGTAGTCGCCGGAGAAGGGCGAGCAGAGCGTCGCCACGGCCCGCACCTTGTCGGGGTGCAGGTGCGCCAGCTCCCGCGCGAACATGCCCCCCAGGCTCCAGCCGACGAGCAGGATCGGGCGTCCGTCATAAATTTCGTCCAGGCGGCGACCGAGCAGCTCCAGCGTGTTCGCCTTCGCTCCACGATTGGTCCCGAGGTTCCACGGATGCACGCGCCAGCCCGCCCGCGCGAGCGCGCGCCGGATGTCCATCGTTGTGCGATCACCCGCGAGGAAACCAGGGAGAACGAGCGCGGGCGGCCCGTCCTCCGGGCCTCGAGGGCCCACCGGGCCAAGCCCCGCTAGGAAGCGTGGGAGGTGCCACGCGATTTCGCGCATTCGCTGCCAACCCGGAGGCGCAAGGTCGTCCGGGTGAACCGTGCCGGCAGTCCCGGCAACTTCGGTCCGCACCCACTTCACGATGATGAAGATATGGTCTTTGAGTTACCGTAACAATAAGCTGCTGGAATCCGGCGTGCATTTCCGGGACACTTGTCGACTTTCCGCATCAGTCGGACGGGTCGGCCGACACTTCCTCCAGGAACCGGGTGACCTCCCGGACAACCTCCTTCGCGGCGCGCTTAGAAACTCCGAACGCCATGTGGTGGCAGTTCAGTTCGATTTCCTTGTCCCGCTCGTGATCCAGGCCGCGAGCCGCCCTAGGGGCGATGAGCCCGTCTCGCCGGGACCAGATGGCTAGATGCGGCACCGGAGGCTTGTCGGTGATGCGCGGCAACGGCGGATCGTCGACACTATGTCCCGCGACGCGTTCGTACAGCTGCCACACATTGTTCTGACGCGGGTCGCCCGAGAATGGCGAGCCCAACGTGATGATCGCGCGGACCTGCTCGGGATGGTAGCGCGCATATTCCCGCGCGAAGAGGCCGCCGAGGCTCCAGCCGACGATCACGAGGGGGCGCTCGTGGTTCAGGCTCTCGATCCGCTCGCCAAGCCGGTCGAGCGTGTCCTCTCGCGCACCCAGGTTCCAGCCGAGCTTCCAGCCGTGCACGCGATAACCGGCATGCGCGAGCTGCCGTCGCAAAGAGAAAGTCGTCTGGTCGCTGCACAGGAAGCCCGGAATCACCAGGACTGGCTGTCCGTCCAGAGGTCCGCGCGGGCCGCGTTTGCGGAACGTCGCGAGTAGCCGGCCGAAATTCCACGCCAGCTCGCCAAGATGCAGCCCGTCCGGGGGCGCGTCGTCGCCTTCCCACTGGTGGACGTGGCGGTTCAGAGGAACTCGCCTCCCATCAGCTCCTGCAGCGCCTTCGGCAGCTTCACCCGGCCGTCGGCGGTCTGGTGATTTTCGAGCAGCGGAACGAGAATGCGAGGCGAGGCAAGCGCCGTATTGTTCAGCGTGTGCGCAAACCGCACCTTTCCGTCGCCGCCGCGATAGCGGAGGTTCGCCCGGCGGGCTTGCCAGTCGTGCAGCGTCGAGCAGCTGTGCGTCTCGCGATACTTGCCCAAGCTCGGCACCCAGCTCTCGATGTCGTTCATCCGGAATTTCCCGAGCCCCATGTCGCCCGTCGAAGTCTCGATCACCTGGTACGGAATTTCCAGCGTCTGCAGCAGCTCTTCCGCAAGGCCCAGGAGCCGCGCATGCCACTCCGCGGACTGCGCTTCGTCCGCTTCGCAGATGACGTATTGCTCCACCTTCACGAACTGGTGGACGCGCAGTAGCCCGCGGACGTCCTTGCCCGCGCTTCCCGCCTCGCGCCGGAAGCAAGGGGAATAGCCGGCGTAGAGGATCGGCAGCTTGTCGGCTTCGATGATCTCTCCCGAGTGAAGCGACGTGAGCACGACCTCGGCCGTCCCCGCGAGCCACAGGTCGTCGTTGGGCAGCTGATAGGTTTCTTCCTGATGGCCCGGAAACTGACCTTGGTTCAGGTACGCCTGCTCTCGAGCGATCGCCGGCACGGTAATCGGCGTGAAGCCGGCGTTTGCGATCTTCTCCAGCGCCCAGCCCATCAGCTTGGTCTCGAGCAGCGCCAGCCGCCCCTTGAGGCAATACGTGCGCGATCCCGACACCTGCACAACGCGCGACAGGTCCGCCCAGTCGTTCTTCTCGATCAGCGCGACATGGTCGAGCGGCTCGAAGCCGAACTTCGGCACCTCGCCTTCGGTACGGAGGACGGTGTTGAAGCTCTCGTCATGCCCGACCGGCGCACCCTCGTAAGGGATGCCGGGAAGCTTCAGCATCAGCGCCTTCAGGCTTGCATCCTTCTCGGAAAGCTCGCCTTCGAGCTGCGAAGCGCGGGCCCCGGCCTCCTTCGCCTGCCGCCCAAGCTCGGACTTCTCTTCCGCCGTCGCATCCTTGAACCTCGCGCTGACGGCATTCCGTTCCGCGCGCAGGCGGTCGATCTCGGTCTTCAGCCCGCGTACCTCCGCGTCGAGGTCGAGCAACGCGCCGACATCGAGCGCCACGCCCTTGTCGCGGATGGCGCGTTCGACCGTCTCGCGGTTTGCCTTGACGAAATCCAGTGCCAGCATGGGCGCTTGCCTAGCGCAAGCTAGTCGAAGTGCAACCGGCGGTACCGGCCGCGGAAGAAGAGTAGGGGATCGAGCCCCGCATCGAAACTGGCCTTCACCACCTGGCCGACCAGGATGTGGTGATCGCCTCCATCATAGACGGCGAACCGTTCGCACTCGAACACGCAGAGCGAGTCTTCCAGGATTGGAGCCCCGGCCTCCCCGCACGCCCACGGCGTTGTCCCGAACCGGTCCTCGTCGCGGGTCGAGAAGCGCAGCGAAGCCGGCTGCTGACCCGTTTGAAGAACGTTGATGGCGAAATGCGAGGCGCCCGTCAGCGCGTCGGCGCTCGCCGCCTTCTTGTGGATGCACACCAGCAGGAGCGGCGGATCGAGCGAGACGGACGTAAAGCTGTTGACGGTGAGCCCGGCGGGCTCGCCATCGTGCAGGCAGGTAACCACCGTCACGCCCGTGGCGAAGCAGCCGAGCGCATCGCGCAACGTCCGCGGATCGTGCCCGGTTCGATACTCTACCTTGTCCGGCTGGTCGGCCATGTCCGGCCTATAACGCACCGGCCCTAGAGCGCCAGCAGCCTCTCGGGCGTGAGCGCAAGCACGTCCGCAACCGTCTGCTCGAGCGATTCCGAGACGAGGTAGCGCGGCTGGAACGCGTCGTGCCGGTAGGCCGTGTGCACGGCGCGCTCGACCGAAAACGGCAGGCGCTCCACATCGTCACTCTCCAGGCTGAAGTGCGATTCGCCGAAACTCGAGGCGAGGCCCGCGCCGAGGATCTTGATCTCGCCGCTTTCGCGCGCCAGCCCGAACTCCACGCTGTGCCAGTAGAGGCGCGCGACGCGAGCACCCTCGCCGGCGGCGATCGCTGCGGTGCCGAGGCGTCCGATATGCTCGGCCATTTCCGCGAAATCGTGGTGGGCCAGCATTGGGATATGCCCGAACATGTCGTGAAAGCAGTCCGGCGCCTCCAGGTAATCGAGCTGCTCGCGGGTCCGGATGAAATTGCCGACCGGGAAGACGCGCTCCGACAGCATCGCGAAGAAGATGTCGTCAGGCACGAGTCCCGGCACCGCGACCGTCCGCCACCCGGTCCTGGGTTCGAGGATCGCATTCAATCCTTCAACGTCTGGGACGCCCGGATGGGAGAGCTTGAGAAGGTCGATGCCGTCGAAGAATGCTGAGACGACGCGCGACCCAAGCAGCTCGACCTGCCGCGCGAACAGCAAATCCCACACGGCGTGATCGTCCGGCGCGAACGCTTCCCAGCACTGCGGGACGACATAATCCAGCCAGCGCCTGAGCGGCTGGTCCTTGCTGATCGTCTCCTGAAGCATCGTCCGGTCCTTTGTGGTGTTGGAGTCAACAAAAAACCCGCCGAGCTTGGCTCTGGCGGGTGGAGGCTGGTGAACTGTCGCTACGCGCGCGTCAGCTCGTTCCAGCCTCGCAGCGAGAATAATAGCTCGCCGGCGCAGCCGAGGCGGCGCGGATAAGAGTGGCGACGGCGAACTTCCTGTTCATTGGCGCTTTCTATGCCAGCTTCTGCCTGAACGCTCAATGGCATCGGCAGTGTCCATCAACCGGGTTGCCTGGCGGAGCGGGCGGACGCTAGGCGGCAGCGATGTTTCCGGTCTGGCTACGACGGCTGTTGTTTTGGGTGGCGGCAACCTTCGCCTTCGTGATGGCCCTGCTTCCTCATCCCCCGCAATTGGCGATCCAGCCTGGCGACAAGGTCCAGCATATGGCGGCATTTACGACCTTGGGCGTCCTCGGCGCGTGGTCGTACGCGCGGACGTCGCTTCTTCAGCTGCTGATCCGTTTGTCGCTGTTCGGCGCCGCGATTGAGTTGCTGCAGGCAATCCCGGCGCTGCATCGCGACTGCGACATCAAGGACTGGATAGCGGATACGATCGCCTGCGGAGCGGCCTTGCTATCGATCCGATGGAGGCGACGCCACGCAGCTTCTGCCGCGCCTCGCGCTCAAGGCTAAGCGGAAAGGCGAGTGCCCGCGTGACGGACTTCGGGCGGAACGTGCCTCACAGCAGTATCCACCAGTGCCAGTTCGTCGAACGCGCTCGCCACCCGCAAGAGGAACGGCGCCTCAGGACGGCCAACGAACTCGTTCGCCTGCTTGCGGCAATTCTCGGCTTGTTCCTTGAACATCATTTCACGCACTCCCGCTCTACGAACAGTGCCAAGCCTCCCAAGGAGCCCTATAGCACTCTTTTACACGGCACCCGAGTCTCTAACATGACAACGGGAGCGGGGCAGCAACATGGAGCAACGCTTCCCGTTCCGGGCATGTCGGGTGTTAGCGGCGAAAAGCACCGATGCGTCGCCGTGTGACGCCCGTTAAATTCATGTTAAGCGCGGCTATCCCGACTCGGCGAGGTTTTGATGGGCAAGCTGTTCCGCTTCGACAGGCTTTTACCCTTCGTCGTTCGGACAAGCCCATCGCCTGAAGCGCTCGGCCACTCGCTGGAGAGCAATACCCGCATCGACAGCATGCAACTCCAGCTCCACTTCGGCGAGCAGGTCGCGAAGGTTGCCATCTCGGATGTATGGAGCGCGTGCTGTGAGCTAACGCTGCAGGCGCAGCTGGTGCGGGAAGGTCGCCTTGATCATTTCATCGTCGACGTCGAGCAGATCTTTGATCTCGCCTACGACGATGACCATCTGCTGTGCATCTTTTCGCGAGAGCATCTCTTCGCCGTTTCGCGCGAGGAGTTTGCGGCGTCGCTGGAGCGAGTCGTCGATGAGATTTTCGCCGCGACTAGCTGTCCGAAGCTCATGCGCGTCGCGGCGAGCTGGGGCGCGTCGGCCATCCGGGCCCAACCTTATTCCTGGCGGTTCAGCGAGTCCGTACTGACGTAGAGTGGCCCGGCGTCACATATGACTCGACACGTT
>Ga0308174_10000647_pt1 | contig 15027 bp, 7 predicted proteins | sample PhyPR2_FD_203894 | JGI IMG/M metagenome (GOLD analysis project Ga0308174, IMG submission 203894) | Soil microbial communities from UC Gill Tract Community Farm, Albany, California, United States - DLSLS.P.R2 | ecosystem: Environmental > Terrestrial > Soil > Agricultural land | place: USA...
GCCCAATCGCGCTCTGGTCCGGGAAATATCTTCGAGCTAGAGTCTGGTCAACGATCACCGCGGGCTCACGGCCCGGATTATCGTCGGAATCGAAGTACGTTCCTGCGAGCAAGGGGATTCGGAGAGTATTGAAGAAATCGGGAAGAATATTGTTCACGGTAGCCAGTTGCTGTGCTCGCCCGGGATCGCGGCCCGCGACCGAGAACGGCTCGATATTTTCGCCGTATCCGAATGGAAGAAGGCTGCACGCGCTGGCCGCGCGAATCCCGGGCGCCTGCCTGATGCGATCCAAAACACTTTGGTAGAACACTCGCCGCGATGAATCATTGGAATAGCGCAATGGCGGCAAGCTGATCTGCATGGTCATCACGCGATCGGCGTTGAACCCAAGCGGCGTCTGCAGCAACCGGACGTAGGTATGCAAAAGCAGACCTCCGATTAGAAGCAATGCGGTGGACGCCGCAACTTGCACTACGACCAGCATCCGCCGGACGTATTGCTTATTATGGGACTCCGTTCGCTGATATCCTCCGGCATTCAGCGCCTCCGCTGGATCGCTGCGCATCGCCTTCCAGAACGGATACGCGGAGCAAAAGGCAGCGGACGCGGCGGTCAGCATCACGCCGAATCCGAAGACCGGAGTGGAAAAGTGCAGCTCGCCAAACTGCCCGCTGAGGTTCAGAAGCCGCATGCTCAGCGCTGCCATCGCCAGACCAGCTATCCCGCCCAGCGCACAGATTAAAAGCACTTCCAAAATCGATTGCCGCGCGACCCGGAGTACTCCGGCGCCGAGCGCGCGCCGTACAGCGACTTCAAACGCACGCTGCGTAGAACGCAAAACGAGTAATCCTCCGACGTTCACGCACACGATCACAAACAGGACTGCCACTGACCCGAACAAAATCCATGTCCAGGACTGGAGCGATTCATTGTTTTCAGTTGATAGCGGAACCATGAAATACTTCCAGCCGGTCAAGTCAACCGTGTAATCACCGCGGTTTCTGACAGCGGCTTCACGGCTGATGCGGTCCAGTCTTTTGGATGCCTCATCAAATGTCACGCCATCTGCCAGGCGGCCATACATCCGCAGAAATACATTCTGCCTGCCGTGATATCCCAACCACTCCGACTTGAAGACAGCCGGCACCCACATTTGCGTTGCATCGTTGGGGAACGAGAATGAGCGCGGCATTACGCCAATGACTGAGTAATATTCTCCGTTCAGCCGGAGCGTCTTTTGAAGCACGTGTGGATCACGTCCGAATGCATCCCGCCAATATGCATCGCTCAACAACACGACGTGCGGGCCCCCGGGACGTTCCTCGACCGGCGAGAAGTAACGTCCCAAAGCTGGCCGTACCTCCAGGGTTTGAAATAGTGAAGTAGTGGTTGCGACGGCATTGACCTTCTGGGCATGATCGATCCCGCTCCGGCTCAGATCGAGGAAGAAGAACCCGCCTACATGGCTGAACAGATGTTTGTATTTTGCGAGGTCCAGATAATCAAGCGGAGAAACCCCTAATCTGGTCATTTGAAGACGAGGGAACTGGCTGTGAACCGCAACAAGCTGCTGTGGATTCGGGTATGGGAGAGGACGGAGCGCAACCGCATAGAGCGCTGAGAACGCGGCGGTGGCGCCGCCGAGCCCAACGGCGAGTACAGCGACGCAGGAGAGCACCATCAACGGCGCTCTCCTGAACTGACGCAACATAATCCGAAGATCCGGCACAAGAGCTGCCGTAAGCCGGTCCATACGATCTAAGAATACGTCTCTCCGAAACCCGAGGCGCTATTGTATACACTTCGTCTTTGAGATGACCGATATGCGATTTCGCGCCGTTTATCGTCGATCTTCAGGAGGTACACCTGTGCTGTTCGTAAATGACTACCGGCGCATAGGCATCGCATTTCTTGCGGTTGCGTCCACGGCGGTACTGCTGTGGCTTGGCAACGGGCTTAACCCCTGGTGGCCGCTGATGTGGTTTGCGCCCCTCCCTGTTCTGCTGTTCGCCCTGCGCAGTTCCTGGTGGAGCGCGGCCCTGACTGCCTTCTTCGCGTCGCTACTCGGCGGCCTCAGTATGTGGCATTATTTCCGCCTTGCGCTGCACGCGCCTGCTTCCATGTGGGTGGTCACTTACTCAATCGTCGCGCTGGTGTTCACCGCGGCGGTGTTGCTGTTCCGCGCCCTGCTGCTGCGCTGCGCTTTGTGGAGCGCGCTGCTGTCCTTCCCCGCCATGTGGGTTTCCTGCGAATACCTGAGCAACCTCTTTACATCGAACGGCACTGCGGGTAGTCTTTCCTATTCGCAATTGAAGTTTCTGCCCTTCCTGCAACTCGCCTCCGTGACCGGACCGTGGGGCATGAGCTTTCTGCTGTTGTTACTTCCTGCCGCGTTGGCCATTGGCCTCCACTTCCGCCATTCGGCGTCAAAGCAAGCGCTGCGGGCTGTCACCGTGAGTTTCGGCGTAATTGGACTGGCGCTGCTCTTCGGAGTGGTGCGCCTTGCGCTTCCATCTCCGGACCAACGCATAAGAGTGGGTCTAGTCGCATCCGACGAACCAGCCAACGTCGATATAGCGGTCGAAGGTCCGGATACGGGGCGATTATTCCGCGATTATGCGGGCCAAGCCGAAAAGCTCGCCGCCGCTGGGGCGCAAATCATCGTCATGCCGGAGAAGCTTGGCATTGTGGTGGATCCCAATACCAGGCCCACCGATGCCATCTTCCAATCCGTGGCCGATAAAAGCAAATCCACCATTGTTGTGGGAATGGTTCATGTATCCCCGCCTGTGCAGTACAACCAGGCGCGCGTGTATGCGCCCAACACTCCGGTGCTGGACTACAACAAACACCACATGCTGCCGCTGTTCGAATCCCAGTTCAAACCCGGCACGATGCTCACGCTTTTGCCCGAGCCTTCCGGCATCTGGGGCGTGCAAATTTGCAAGGACATGGATTTTGCTAGCCTCTCGCGTCAATACGGTAAAGCGGGTACTGCTCTGATACTGACGCCCGCATGGGATTTTGTTGTGGATCGCGCGTGGCACGGTCACATCGCAATCATGCGCGGCGTGGAAAGCGGCTTCAGCATCGCGCGTTCGGCGAAGAACGGCTACCTTACTGTGAGCGATGCTCGCGGCCGTATCCTTGCCGAGACTCGAAGCAACTCTGCGCCTTTCGCCACGTTGGTAGCGGAGGTTCCAGCGGTGCACCACACCACTCTCTATCTTCTGCTCGGCGACTGGTTCGCCTGGCTCACCCTTGCAACGCTCGCTTTCACACTCATACAGCTTTTCCGGGTGCGCAAGAAGTCGCATGGATCTCCACGTCTCGCGGCGTCGCAAGGAAATGAAATTCTTACGCCCCCGCTTTCTCGCTAAACACAACCCGCACCGCTTTTCTCGATGCGTTCTCGTACGACGGCTCCAGCGCCTTCAGGAACGGGACTTCGCCGCGCTTGTCAGGTGCAATCCGAAACCGGCAAGCCTATGCAGGTTTTTTCAGAGGCTACCTTGGTACGGGACAGAGCGTTTGGTCCAATCTCCTGTGTGCTCATAAGGTCAAGGTCGCTGACGCTCGCGGCTCTGTTTCGAGGTTTCGGACAGTGAGGAGAAGGTCTTGGTTCATCATCAGTGCCCTTGGGCTTCGCGTCTTCAAAGAGGTGCGTGCTGCGCCCACCACGGTAATGAAAACGTCCGAGAAGATCGATCTGTTTCAAACGCCGATCAAACCGATTCAAAATAGTCGGAATCCAGCCGTTTCAGCGTAAAGGTCCGGGTCGGTGTAACGCCCACGTTGTGCTCGATCATCAGATCGGCAAGCTCTTTGCCGTCGATCAGCACGACTTTTTTCTCAATTCTCTGAACGTAGGCTATAGCATCCGGTGTGAACGTTGATGTTGTAATGAAAACACCCTTGCGTGCCCGAAACCCCTCCAGACTGCCCGCAAAGGCCTGAACGAGCGGCCGACCGATCGAATCCTTCCAACGCTTAGCCTGAACATAGATCAAATCTAGTCCCAGTTTATCTTCCTTGATGATCCCGTCAATTCCGCCATCGCCACTGCGTCCAACAGCTTTCCCTGCATCTGCGACAGAACCGCCATAGCCCATAGCTACAAGCAGATCGACGACAAGGTTCTCGAAAGATGCTGGAGATATCTTCCCGACTGCATCGATCACATCGGCAGCCAGCGCTTTCCGAAGGACCTCATAAGCAGCGGATAATTCTTCTTCGGGTGTTTGCGTCGACTCGATTTTAAATTCTGACTGGTTGTTCTGGTGAATATAACCCTTGTGGAAGGCCACGAACTCAGGAAAGGCATTTAATGCCTTGACACTTAGCCGCTCGGGATGGGCTCTAAAAAGCTCGTTCCCTCTCTCGGTGATCCGGTACACTCCACGTTTCGTCTTCTGGAGCGCGCCTGCTTTCATTAAATAAACCGTGGCCCATGCGACCCGATTGGCGAAAACCGATTGCGTTCCGCTAGGCAGTCTCTGCTCTAACTCTTCTCCCGTGAGCTTCAGAGATTCGGCGATCTTCTCTCGTAATTCGTTTGTCGAGTGCTCCGCTCCGTCTGATGTGAGCTGGAGAATAGGAGCCAAAAAGCTCTGGAAATCGGGTATCGGCATCGATTCACTAGATTCTACCTTCGAATTCTTTTGTCATCACCTCGGCTGGAAGTGACACCTTACGCCCCCGCTTTCTCGCTAAACACAACCCCCTCCGCTTTTCTCGATGCGTTCTCGTACGACGGCTCCAGCGCCTTCAGGAACGGGACTTCGCCGCGCCAGAATTGAAGGCTTCCCAGCCGGCGCGGCAATGCCGCTGTCACTTTTGGTAAATTCACATCGCCTAGGAGATCAGCCGGAAGCGGTCTGGCGTTCCAGAATTCTTCCGGCACAGAGGGCAGCGGTTCCGGAGCTACGACCGCTTCCGTTGTTTGCGCCTCGGCAACTCGCCCTTCCCCGAGCATCGCGGTAAACTCATCCCGATCCGCGCCGCGCATCCGGAAGATCAAAAACGGATCTTTGTCGAATGCTTCGCCCAGCAAGTAATAAACGGCTGCCACGTGCTTGCACGGGTTCGACCAGTCCGGACACGAGCAGCCGGTCGAGATCTCGCTCGATTTCTCCGGAAACAGCGATAGTCCCGCCTGTGTGAATGCCTGCTCAATTTCCTGTGGCATCTCTCCGGCAAGCAGCTTGGCTGCGAAAATGGCTTGCGTCGAAAGTTGTCCGGCCAGCCGTTTCCATTCCGTTGGCATCAGTGGGCGCACCTTGATGCTCACCTGGTACGGCTCCGGCCGCGATCCCTGCACACGCGCCTCAATCATCCCCTTCTTTACGTCGATCGAAAGCACTTGTCCTTTGCGCGCGTAAGATCGCCCCCGCTGCAGCCGTGCGCCGATATCGAAGCTTTCCAATACTTCAATCCAGCGCCGTCCCCACCAACTCTCTCCAAATCGGCCGCGCTGCGTGGCGGCTTTGATCCCGCCCTTCGCCTGCCGAGGCCTCGAAGGTGGAGGAAATCGCCCGAACCGTTCCCAATCATCGAATCGCACGTTTACTCCGCTACCGCCGTCTTCTGCAACGCGAAAAGATTTCGCAACTGGGCGGTCGATAGCTGGGTGAGCCATGCTTCGCCGCTCCCCACCACTCCCGCTGCCACTTCCTTCTTCAGCTCGATCATCTCGTCGATTCTCTCCTCCAGCGTTCCGGCGCAAACGAACTTATGTACCTGCACGTTCTTCTTTTGGCCCAGCCGGAACGCCCGGTCGGTTGCCTGGTTTTCCACTGCCGGATTCCACCACCGGTCGAAATGAAAAACATGATTGGCCTGCGTCAGATTCAATCCCGTGCCGCCTGCCTTCAGTGAAAGGATGAACAGCGGCGGTCCGTCCGCTTCGTCTTGAAAACGATCCACCATGTGGTCGCGCTGCTTCTTCGGAACCCCTCCGTGCAGGAACAGCGCTTCGCGCCCAAACGTCTCCTGCAAGTGCTTCTTCAGCATCCCGCCCATCTCCGCAAACTGTGAAAAGATCAGAACTCGATCTCCTACCGAGAGCGCTTCCTCAATCATTTCGGTCAGCCTGGCAAGTTTCCCCGAACGGCCTGGCAGCGGTGAGTTGTCTTTTAGAAATTGCGCCGGATGATTACAGACCTGTTTAAGACGCGACAGCGTAGCGAGCACAACGCCCTTGCGCTTGATGCCCTCCGCCGATTCGATTGCCTCCATGGATTCTTTCACTACTGCCGCGTAGAGTGACGCCTGCTCTTTGGTTAACGTGCAGAAAACTTTCATCTCCAGCTTCTTTGGCAAGTCGCTGAGGATCGACTTGTCCGTTTTCAGCCGGCGCAGGATAAACGGCTCGGTGAGGCGCTTCAGTTGGGCGGAAGCCAGCGGATCGCGCCCGCTCTGGATGGGCAAGTAAAAATTGCGTTTGAAATCGGCGCGCGTGCCCAGCAGCCCCGGATTGAGAAACTCCATAATGGACCAGAGATCGCCGACGTTGTTCTCCACCGGAGTGCCTGTCAGCGCAATCCGATACTCCGCATTCAGCGCCCGCGCCGCGGTTGCCTGCCGAGTCTCTGGATTTTTGATGTTTTGTGCTTCGTCCAGCACGATGCCCGCCCAGGGAATCTCTTTCAGATGTTCGAAGTCGCGATGCAACAGTGCGTAACTCGAAACCACGATGGCGTGCTGTGATGCGCTTCTGGCGAATGATTCTCCCTTGATACGCCCAATGCCGTGATGCACTAGAACCGGAAGCTCCGGCGTGAAGCGTGCCGCTTCTTTCTGCCAATTGCCAATCACAGATGTCGGGCACAGCAGCAGAATTGGGCGATCGGCTCCCGCTCTCCAGTCGCGCAGTATGAGGCTCAAGGTTTGAATTGTTTTGCCGAGCCCCATGTCGTCGGCGAGGCACGCGCCCAAACCCCAGCTCCGCAGGAATGCTAGCCAGGAATATCCACGAACCTGATACGGCCGCAGCTTCGCGTGCAAACCCTCAGGCGGCGGAGTTTCCTGAAACGGCGTGTGCCCTTCCAAGCGTTCGATTAACTCGGCGATCCAACCCTCCGCCGAAACGCCCGAAAATTCCAGTGGCCCTGCCGGCTTCGCCGCGCCGAGCGCCATCTGGAGCACTTCCCGCGCAGTGGTCCGGCCATTCTTCTTCTTCCAGAAATCGATAGCCGCTTGAATCTCTTCCGCGCTCATCTGCACCCACTGGCCCCGGAACTTCACCAGCGGAGCCTTCAACGCCGCCAGTTCGCGCAGTTCGGCCAGGCTGACCTTCTCGCCGCCAATCGAGATCTCCCATTTGAACTCGAATAGCGTCTCCAGCCCCAGTCCGCCTCCTTTTTGAAACGGGCTCTTCACGTGGCCGCCCGCCGTGAGCCGTGCCTTCGTCCCTTTCCGCGTCCACCAGGCCGGCAGCATCACGCCGAACCCGGCTTCTTCCAGGGCACCCGCTTTGGTGTTCAGAAAATCGTATGCGCCTGTCGCATTCAGTTCGTAGCCGCTGGGAACCGGCGATTTGAGACTCTGCTCAATGTCCGGACTCACACACGACGCCTGCCCGAGTGAAAAGAGCAAGTGCTCGCGCGGTTGGAAGCCGGCATGACTCCAGATCGTCGCTTGAGACTTCTTCCTGCCGTTTTCGTTCCAGACAGACGCCGCGGGAATCAGCAGGCTCGGATCGCTGCGGGCCTGCAGTAAATATCGAACCTGCCAGGATTCGGCGCTATCGTTCGACTCGGGTTCTTCCAATCGAAAGCACAGCCGGTAGGGCGCGTTGCTGGCGACCGCTAAGGGCCGCTGCCATGCGCGAATCTGCTGCTCCAGCGCCTGCAATTCATCGATGTTGCCTGAAACCCGGCCGCTATCGCTGTGAAGCGCGTTGATCCAGCGATCGTGCAGCCCATCGCCGGCCGGCCGCAATGCCGCTCTTTCTCCAGAGCGGCGAACCAGTTCGTCAATCAGCGCGTCCAGAAACTGGCGAAGCAAAGTGTCGCTCGCCATTTCCGGCGTGAGCGCTCTCGTTGCGGGCGGCATCGCTCGGGCTAAATCTCGCAGCCGCTCGCCATCGCGACCCGCGTAAGCGGCGCGCCAGCGCGCATGGAAGCCGCCGTTCTCTTGAACTAAGCCCGGCAGAAATTGCTGTCGCGCCACCAGCGCTCCGCCAAATCGCATCGCGGCTGACCAGTAGGCAAGGTCCGCTCCGGCAATAATCCCTGGAAGCAGCAACTCTTTACCCGCGCACCTGCAAAGCAACTCCAGGGCGGCCGCCGGTTCCAGCGCCGCCGTTGTAACCTGCCACTTGGCAAGTTTCGCTCTGCTGCCGTCTGGAATCTCGGAAAGGATCGCGTTCGATGGAATGGGCCTTTTGCCGGTAGAGGGTAGCCAGGCGTCGCCTGTCGCGAAATCCTTGGTCGATGCCTGCACACCAAGCGCCATCAGAGCGTCACCCAGCTTCTTTGCGCCCGCGTCGAGTGGATGTATCGCGCGCCTGGTCCGCCCGTTCTCGCTGTCGGCGGATGATTCAGCCCATACAATCAGGGATCGCGTGCGAAAACCGGCATGGAGCGCAAGCATGGCAGCGATTGGCTATCGCGAAAATGGTAGCATCCGTCAGCATTAGCGCCAGCGGAAGCTCTTCACTTCAAAACCGCCCGCCTGCACTACAACCGATTCTTCGTGCTGTGTCGCGCCGCTCGCGATGACAAGCTGATGGACGCCCGCCGAAAGATGTAACGTTGCGGGTGTGGTTCCATAATTCTTTCCGTCAACGATTACGGTTGAGCCGCTCGGCGTCGAGGTCACCAGCAGAACACCTTCGCTTTTCGCCAGTGGAATGTACACGCTGCTATCTTCCGGAACCGTAAAGATCCGCCGGCCCACCGTATAGCCAGTCGCCTGGGCCGTGAGGGTGTGGCGGCCGTTTGAAAGGGAAAGCGTACAAGGAGCAGTGCACGTTTCATTCGCCTGGCCATCCACTACGATCTTTGCACCGGGCGGATCCGTCAACAATTCCACCGCTGCGGTGCTCGGGCCTGCAGGCGGCATCGATGGGCCGGCCGTTGCAGTCCCCGGCTGCGTTTTCAAAACCTGCGGCAGCGCCGGTTTGTTTAACGTGGGAAGCGGTGTGACGGGCGTCTGGCTCAATTGCTCGGGTGTTTGTTTCGGCTGCTGAACCGCAGGGCTCGAGGGCGGGGGCGAAACGGGTCCAGAGCCGCTATCCAGTACTTGCACCGGAACCGCCGGTCCGGAGTTCATGCGAACAATGAAGATGATGACGCCCGCAATGGCCAGGCAGAGCGCCAGAAGCAATGCAATCTTCTTACCTGCGGAGCTTTTTTCCGGAGCCCGCGCCAGTGCCGCTTCCTCTCCTACCGCATGGGCGCGTATGGTGGCTATTTCGGGCTCAGAAGCGAAGATGATTCGGGTTGGACCTCCACTAGGTGGTCTTGCCGCGCGAGCGCTTATCTGCCCCGCTCCGAAGCCGCTGGCCGCTCCGATGGCTGTGGCTACCGGAATTGGGGCACGCCGCGAAACCGGCATCCAGCCCGGGCAATCTCCCAAGGCAATCGAGAGCGCGCCGATGAAATTACTGCACGAATCGAACCGGTCCTTGGGTTCTTTCGCCAGCACCCGCCGCATCACCTTGCCAACCGTTTCGTTCAGTACTGGGTTCAGGCTTTCTACCGGCCTCGGGTCCTGTGTGCAGATCTGATACAGAAGCGCGCTGAAGCTGTCCGCCGCGAACGGTTTCTCACCGCAGAGGAATTCATACACGACTACGCCGAGCGAGAATTGGTCCGACTGGCCGTCCACGGTCCGCCCTTGAATCTGCTCCGGAGACATGTAGCTCGGCGTCCCCATCGTCGCCTCGGTTTGCGTGATCTCCAGAGATGCGATTTTGGCAACCCCGAAATCTGTAATTTTGGCAATCCGTTCAATTCCAGGTGCGCTATCGGAGAGAATGATATTCGCCGGCTTGATGTCTCGATGCACGATGCCCTTCCGGTGCGCATAATCGAGCGCCTCGGCGACCTGCCTCAGGATGCGGAGCAGTTCCGCGGCATCGGGCAGCCGCTGTGTTTGCAACATGTCTTCGAGTGATTGACCCTGAACATGTTCCATCACAATATGGGCGACATGGCCCTGTTCCAGAACGTCGTGCACGGTTACGATGTTCGGGTGGCTCAGCATTCCGGCCGAGCGTGCTTCGCGCAGCAGTTTCTCCCGCACACGCTGGTAACTACTGGCATCAGTCGCATCGCTTAACCGTATCGTCTTAATGGCAACGGTTCGGCCGATTGCAGGGTCGCGTGCTTTGTACACCACGCCCATGGCGCCGCGCCCTAACTCCTCGAGCATCTGATACCGGCCAACCTGCTCCACGAACCTTAAGTATAGAAGGGACGCGCCCGAACGTAAGTGTTTAAAAACACAAGTCTCAGGCTGCTCCTTCCATCCTCCTGTTACGATATTTTTATCCGCATGATTCCAGAGGTTATAGAGGAAGGACTAACTTTCGATGATGTCCTTCTGCAGCCTGCCTATAGTCAAACCACTCCTGCGGAAGCCGATACTTCAACCCGCCTGACGCCGAAAATCGAGCTGAAGATTCCCATCGTCAGTGCCGCCATGGACACCGTCACCGAATCCCACATGGCGATTGCGCTGGCGCAGCAAGGCGGCATCGGCATCATTCACCGCAACATGCCGGTCGACAAACAGGCCGAAGAAGTCGATCGCGTCAAGCGCAGTGAGAGTGGAATGATTGTCGATCCCGTCACCATCGAGCCCGAACGTAAAATCTCCGAAGCTCTGGACCTGATGAGCCGGTTCCGCATCTCAGGCGTTCCCGTGACAAAGAACGGCCGGCTCGTCGGCATTCTGACAAACCGCGATCTGCGCTTCGAAACACGTTACGACCTCCCTATCTCGGAGGTGATGACTAAAGACAGGCTCATCACCGTTCCGGTCGGCACCACGCTCGAAGAGGCGCAAAAGATTCTCCATCAGCATCGCGTTGAAAAACTGCTGGTCGTGGATGAACACTACACGCTCAAGGGTCTCATCACGGTTAAGGACATTCAAAAAAAGCTGAAGTATCCGAATGCCGCTAAGGATGAGCAGGGCCGGCTTCGCGCGGCGGCGGCAGTCGGCGCAACCGGCGATTTTATGGAGCGCGCCGCGGAACTCGTCGCCAGGAAAGTGGACGTGATCGCGATTGATTCCGCCCACGGTCACAGCCAGCGTGTAATGGATGCCGTAAAAGCGATCAAGAGTAAATTTCCTGAGGTCCAGGTCCTCGCCGGAAACGTTGCTTCCTATGAAGGTGCTCGCGACTTGATCGCTTTGGGCGCGGATGGCATTAAAGTGGGCATTGGTCCCGGGTCCATTTGCACTACCCGCGTTGTCAGCGGCGCCGGCGTGCCTCAAATTACTGCAATTTCGCAGTGCGCCAGAGCGACACGCGAAGCGGGCATTCCGCTGATATCCGATGGCGGTGTGAAGTACTCGGGCGACATCACGAAAGCCATTGCCGCGGGCGCGGACTCGGTAATGATCGGCAGTCTCCTGGCTGGCACGGACGAAAGCCCGGGCGAGACCATTCTCTATCAGGGCCGCACTTTCAAGAGTTATCGCGGAATGGGCTCCATGGGTGCTATGCCGCAAGGCAGCTCAGACCGTTATTCGCAAACCGCGAACGGCAAGTTGGTTCCAGAGGGCATCGAAGGACGCGTTCCATATAAAGGACCCTTGGCCGAAATGACCTACCAGCTTGTCGGCGGCCTGCGCGCCGGTATGGGCTATTGCGGCTGCGGCACCATTCCCGAACTGCAGGAGCGAGCGAAGTTCCTGCGCCTCAGCGTGGCGGGCCTGCGCGAAAGCCACGTGCATGACGTGATCATCACAAAAGAAGCACCCAACTACCGCGTGGAATAGGTAGGTTCATTTCCAAGCCGTTTTCTGAATCGTCTCCAGGTTCGCGCGATACAGCGCTGGCCAGCCAATCCCACGGCCGCAATCGCTCACAAAGACGATGGCTTTCGAATTCAACTCCCACACCGCCGAAGAGCTATTGCAATTGCCGCCGGTCAGCCGCATTGTGGTCCCTCCTGCTGTTGGTTGGAGCCAGATCTGATCCGTTCCGTTCAACTGCCGGGTAGCCGCAATCCATTTCCCATCGGGCGAAATCCCTAATCTTGCTGCATGTGGCTCCGGCCTGGCATCGCAAACCACTCGGCCTGTCGCGGGGTCAAGTAGCATGAATCTCGATCTGCGGTGTATAAGTAGCTCGAACCGAATGGGCCCGTCAGCCGACTCCGCTACAGGCTGAATCGCGTCTCCATCGAAGCGGAATTCAGTGATCCGGTCCTGATGCAGCCAACGAAGAATGTAGCGCGATCTTCCGATTGTCTGGTAAACCAAACCGGAGCGAATGATGGCAGGCGATAAGGATAGCAGCGTCCTTTCATGAACCACGATTCGCTCCCAATGCTGCGCGGGTTCCTGTGAGTAACTTGTCAAATGTCGAGCTGCCGAAATTCCGGACGCCACTATGATCAAAACCGCTGCCGTAAGCGCGGCTTTGGGTCGTATCAAATGCCAGTATTCGCGCCCCACCCAAAAAAACAGGCTGAGCAAAAGCCAAACCTTGGGGAATAGCCAACTCCAAGCAGGCTGAAGCGGAAGAGCTAGGAGCCCATAACAAACGATCAGAAAAACTCGCGATCGAAGATTTGCCTCTTCCAGTAATAGAATTGTCGGGAGAAGCAGCAGCAGAAAAGTATAGGAACCGGTATTCGGAGAAGCCAGAAGCAGGACCACAACGAACCACGCGAAGTCCCGTTTCGGGCGGTTGGATCCGGATAATGCGATGAGCGGAAAAACGATTATTCCCAAAATCAATAATGGTTGCAGGAAGAAGAAAGCTGCTGGTGCATTCCACAAAGCTCCTGGATTTAACTCCGGTTCCCTCATCAAGCTGCGTCGCAGGAGCGTAGAGAGCGTGCCGTTCAGGCTGTTGTACGGATCTAATGTTTGCCCTTCTAGTGCTCGAGGAAGAATCTGCGTGCCGAACCAGGCAATATCACGCCACCCGAAGATTGAAGTAGCGACTAGCACTAGGCAAAGCGCCGCCCCAACCATTGCCGCAAGGGCTCTCCATCGCCGCTTCATCGTGAGATACAAAATGAAAGGGCCGCCGTATAACTTAAGTGCGAATGCGCTTCCCAGCAGCAATCCGCCATTGACGATTTGTTCGCGTTGCAGGCAGTAGAACGCTAAGGTCAACAAGAATAGAACGAATACGTAATACTGCCCGTACAAGAAGTTGATATGAATTGCGGGATATCCTACTATCGCAAGCAGCGTAATCTGCTCTACCTTAAATCGTGTTATTCGCGACAACAGAAAGATCGTCGCAATCAGGCAGCCAAGGCTAAAGGTCAACCAAATGCGCTTTGCTGTTTGCACCGGGAACCCGGCAACAGGCACTAGCGGCAGCATGCTCAACGGGGTCTGCGGAAGATATCCGCCGAGCTGTTCAAGCCCGGCATATCGCATTTGACGCTGAAACCATGTCCAGTCGTAGTACTTATGCAGCGGTTGCCCTTGGCGCACTAGCACTGCCGCAGTGTAGTAATTCGGGAAATCTGAAGCAGATCGAGTCCAGCCGTATCGAAACGTCGTCGCCAGGAAGAACACTACGACGGCGAGGATCAAGAGTCGCTGCCTGACGAGCTTCACGGCTTTGGAGCGCACACTTCCGCACCTCCGCTGTTCGGGGAATTCAGCCTATTGTTCGCACAAAGGCAGTTTGTGTCAATCGCAAAACCTATTTGATTACGAGAGATTTACAACGCGTTTACGAAAAGCCTTAACAGGCTGCGGAAAAAGGGCCAGCCGTTTTTCCTCCCTCACGGTCGGGGTTCTGTAATTTCCTGCAACCACGGACACGGCTTTCGCAACATAAAAAAACGCACCGGCCGTTACACCGGTGCGTGTTCCTATCCAAAACTGGCTGTTTTATTAACTCGCCAGAGCCAGTCTCACCTTAATGTTCGGGATCACGATCGAGAGTACTTCTTCTACCCGATCCACAAAGTGGAACTGCATCTCCTGCCGGACGTGATCCGGCAGATCGCGCAGGTCCTTCCTGTTGCCTTGCGGCAGGATCACGCGTGTGATGCCTGCGCGCCGCGCGGCCAGCACCTTTTCTTTCACTCCGCCGATCGGCAGTACCAGACCCGCCAGCGTAACCTCGCCAGTCATTGCGATATCGCTCCGGGCCGGTAGCCCGCTGTAGAGCGATGCCAGGGCCGTTGTCATCGTCACGCCCGCGGACGGGCCGTCCTTCGGAATCGCACCGGCCGGAACGTGAACGTGAACCCCGCTGTTTTTGATCACCTCGGGATCTACCCCAAACTCCGCCGCATGCGCCCAGACATAACTCTGCGCGATCTTGGCGGACTCTTGCATCACCTCACCAAGTTGCCCCGTAATCGTGAGTCCCTTGCCGTTGGGAAGCAGCGTGCTCTCAATGTAAAGAACGTCGCCGCCGGCTTCGGTCCACGCCAGTCCGGTTACAACACCCGCCGGTACCGCCTTTCGCATCTGCTCGGGCAGAAACATTTGGGGGCCCAGCAGATCAACCAGCGAATCCGGTGTAACGGTCACCTTACTAGTCTGTTGTTCGGCAAATTGCAACGTGACTTTGCGGGTCACGCGCGCAATCGCCCGTTCCAGTTGCCGGAGACCCGCTTCGCGCGTATAGCCGCTGATGATTGCCCGGAGGCCATCGTCAGTAAACTCAATCTGGTCGTCCGTGAGTCCCGTCGCTTTCAACTGCTTCGGGATCAGGTAACGCCGCGCAATCTGTTGCTTCTCTTCCTCGCTGTAGCCGGAAAGCCGCAGAATCTCCATGCGGTCCAGCAGCGGCCGCGGGATAGTATCCAGCGTGTTCGCCGTCGTGATGAACAGCACCTTCGAAAGATCGAACGCCATATCGAG
>Ga0308174_10000648_pt1 | contig 15023 bp, 14 predicted proteins | sample PhyPR2_FD_203894 | JGI IMG/M metagenome (GOLD analysis project Ga0308174, IMG submission 203894) | Soil microbial communities from UC Gill Tract Community Farm, Albany, California, United States - DLSLS.P.R2 | ecosystem: Environmental > Terrestrial > Soil > Agricultural land | place: USA...
CTTGCCCTACGGCCCGGCGGCAAGCGCGTTCGCCGCATCGCGCCAGGCGGCGCCGCCCGGCCTCGTCGACCAGCTGGTCGCGCTCACCGGCGCGCCGGCGTCGGCCTGGAACGCCAACCTCGACCTCGACCCGCTGACCTTTCGCGAGGTGCTCCTGCCCGGCCAGCTGCTCGGCCGCTACGACGCGCGCATCGCCGCCGCCACCGGCAGCGCGCTCGCCGCCGGCGGCGATCCGTCGTCGACGCTGATCGCGGCGCCGTTTGCAGCCGCGGCGCGTGAGCTGTTCCAGCAGGAGCTGGGCTACGTCGCGAGCGCGAGCTACGTGACGCTCTCGAGCGCGATCTCGAGCTGGGATTTTCGCCACGACGGTCAGGCCCTGCCCGACACCATCGTCGATCTCGGCGCGGCATGGGCGCGTCGTCCCGGCCTGCGCGTGCTGTCGCTGGCCGGCTACCACGACGTGGCGACGCCGTTTCGCCAGACCGAGCTCGATCTCGCCCGCCTCGGAACGCAGCCGATGCTCTTCACCCGCGTGTATGCCGGCGGCCACATGACGTACCTCGACGATGCCTCGCGGCCGCGCCTGAAGGCCGACATCGCGGCGTTCGTGCACGGCGCACCAATGGCGCTTCGGATCGACGAATCAGCGCCGTTCAGCGCCGGGTCGCTGGCGATGTCGCCGCCCTTGCCAGCGGCCGACGCCGCACCGACGCAGGCCGCTGCCGTACCGCGGGCGGCCGTCGCGGCCGCGTCGCCGTCGACGTCTGTCGATCGCAGCGCGCTGGCGCAAGGCGGCGACCCGTGGCTGCCGCCCGCGTTGCGCATTCGTCCCTCGGCGAGCCCGCCTCGCGGCGCCGCTCTCGCGGCGCGCGTGCAGGCGAAGATCGCCGAGCGCGACCGCGACGTCTACCGGTAGACGTGCTCGCCGCGGTTGGCCTTCCACGAGTTCTCGAGGTAGCTCGCGTCCTCGTCGTTGCGCGGCCGCACCGCCATCAGGATGCCGCCGTCGCGGATGCCCTGGTCGTACTGCTTGACGCGCTCCTCGGGGATACCCCAGCCGATCAGTGCACCGACGATGCCGCCGGTCGCCGCGCCGGCACCTGCGCCGGCGATCGCCGCCGCCAGCGGGCCGGCGATCACCAGGCCGAGTCCGGGCAACGCGATCGTGGTGCCGACGGCGGCGATGGCCGCGGCGATCGCGCCCAGGCTGCCGCCGATCGCTCCGCCGATGCCGGCGCCTTCGGCGGCCTTCGTGCCGAGCTCGGTCTCGCGCCCTTCGGCGCTGCCGCTGAAATGACGCTTGCGCGTCTCGTCGGACATGACGACGTTGACGTCGTCGCGCGAGTAGCCGCGGTCCGAAATCGACTGGTAGGCGCGCTCGGCGCTGTCGCGATCGCGGAAGAGACCGGTCAGCATCGGATCGTTGGTGGCCATCTGCTCACTCCTGAAGGGTTGAAGATCAGGCAGAGAGGATGGCCGGCACGCCACGCACGTCGAAGCGGAAGCGGCCGCTCGCGACGGTCGTCTGGACGGCGCCTCGGCCGTCGGCGCGCTCCTACAGGAGCGTCGCCGTGACGGCGATCAGCGGCGCTCGGCCGCCGGCTTGAGGAAGTGGCGGACCAGCGGCGCGGTCAGCATCAGGCACGCCGACGCGGCGAGCGCCATCGGCACCATCGAGCCGGTCTCGCTCATCGCCCAGGCGCCGAGCAGCAAGGCGAGGTGGCCGGTGGCGTAGAGCTTGAGGGGTCGCATCAGCACGGCGCGCTTGTTGGACATGGGGTCTCCCTGGGAGCGAACCGAGTGTGCCAGCCGCGCGGTTCGTAAGCGCGCCGCCTACCGGGGCGGGCGCCGAAACCGTGCACTGTTGGCAGCGCACGGAACGAGCGCGGCGTGAAAGCATCGCCCGTGCCCGACAGCACGAGCCGGTCGCTGCCTACAGCGCCGCCAACAACGTCACACAACAGTCGTGGAGTCGCATCGTCGCTGCCGTCGTGAAGCTCGCTCTCGTCTCGTTCGTGGTGCTCCCGGCCGCCCTCGCCGGCTGCGGCGACAGCGCGACCCTGCCGCTCGCGGCCGGGACCGGACCGCAGCCGCAGTTGCCGCCGCCGCACAAGACGCTCCTGCCGACAGTGAACATCGCACCGGCGAAGGGCTGGCCGGCGGGCGACAAGCCCGCCGCTGCACCGGGACTGGTCGTCACCGCCTATGCCACCGGACTCGACCACCCGCGCTGGCTGACCGTCCTGCCGAACGGCGACGTCCTCGTCGCCGAGACCAATGCACCGCCCAAGCCGGAGGATGGCAAGGGTGTCAAGGGCTGGCTCATGAAGCAGCTCATGAAGCGCGCCGGCGCGGGCACGCCGAGCGCCAACCGGATCACGCTGCTGCGCGGCATCGACGCCGATGGCAGCGCCGCGACGCGCGCCGTCTTTCTCGAGAACCTGCGCTCTCCGTTCGGGATGGCGCTCGTAGGCAGCGACTTCTACGTCGCCAACACCGACGGCATCGTCCGCTTCCCCTACGTCGAGGGCGCGACCCGGATCGATGCCGCGCCGACCGCCGTCGCGGCGCTGCCGGCCGGACCGATCAACCACCACTGGACCAAGAACGTGATCGCGAGCACCGACGGCTCGCATCTCTATGCGACCGTGGGCTCGAACAGCAACGTCGGCGAGAACGGCGTGGCTGCCGAGGAAGGGCGCGCCGCGATCTGGGAGATCGACCGCAGGAGCGGCGGCGAGCGCGTCTTCGCGAGCGGCTTGCGCAATCCGAACGGAATGGCGTGGGCCGGCGACGGGACGCTGTGGACGGTCGCCAACGAGCGCGACGAGCTCGGCAGCGATCTGGTCCCCGACTACCTCACCTCCGTGCGCGACGGCGCCTTCTACGGCTGGCCCTACAGCTATTACGGCCAGCACGTCGACGATCGCGTCCAGCCGCAGCGGCCGGAGCTCGTCGCCAAGGCGGTGCCGCCCGACTACGCGCTCGGCGCGCACACCGCGTCGCTCGGCCTCGTCGCGTCGGCGGGATCGACGTTGCCGGCGCCGTTCGACGGCGAGGGCATGTTCGTCGGCCAGCACGGATCGTGGAATCGCAGGCCCTACAGCGGCTACCGCGTCATCTTCGTGCCGTTCGCGAACGGCCGCCCCTCGGGCCAGCCGGTCGAGGTGCTGACGGGATTTCTCGGCGCCGAGGGCGAGGCGAAGGGCCGCCCGGTCGGCGTCGCGATCGACAAGACCGGTGCCCTCCTCGTCGCCGACGACGTCGGCAACGTCGTCTGGCGCGTCAGCGCGGCGCCGCGCTGACGCAGGCGGCGCTGCGTCGCGGGCCGGCTACTTCTTGGTCTGCGACCAGTCCTTCAGCGCCGCCAGCGTCTTCTCGACGTGGCGGCTCGGGTTCAGGCTCTGGTAGTTGTAGATCACCTTGCCGTTCGGCGCGATGACGTACGAGACGCGGTTGGCGTAGTCCGGCCGGAGCGCCATCACGGCGTCGTACGACTTCATCACGTTCTGGGTGTTGTCGGAGGCGACCGGGAACTTGCCCTGGCACGCCTGCACCGAGAACTTGCCGAGCGTGTCGATGTCGTCCGACGAGACGCCGATCACCGTCGCGCCGAGCGCCTCGAAGCGGTTGATCGACTCGGCGAACTCGTGCGCCTCGATCGAGCAGCCGACCGAGAACGCAGCCGGAAAGAAGTAGAGCACGACCGGCCCCTTTGCGAGCGAGTCGGCGAGGTTGAACTTGTAGACCTTGCCGCCGAGCGCGGCCGACGCTGTAAAGTTTGGCGCTGCATCTCCGACATCGAGTGCTGCGTATGACGGTGTGGCCACCGAGAGCATCATCGGAATGAAGGCGAACAATTTCTTCATGACACGCTCCGACAGGTCGCGACTGCGTTCTTCATCTTACGAGAATCTCGCGCACGGCGCCCAGTGCGAACGGGCAGGCGCAGCAGATGTGGCAGGCCGGGCCGGCGCGCAACGCGACTCGCTCGCGCGCTTCGCGGCCGCTGCACTGATCGCGCTCGCGACCGCGCTCGCCGGCTGCGGCTCGCTGCCCACCAACGTCGGCAAGACCGATTCGCTCGCGCTGCCACCCAATCCCGACAGCCCGCTGGTCAAGATCGCGAGGGTCTCGTCGCCCTCGCCCGAGCAGACCGGCGTCCGCCTGCTGCCGCTCGGCGCGTACTCGCTCGACACCCGGATCCAGCTCGCGCAGCGCGCGTCGACCTCCCTCGACGTGCAGTACTACGTCCTCGAGAACGACTCGACCGGACGCCTGCTGCTGACCGCGCTGCGCGACGCGAGCCTGCGCGGCGTTCGCGTCCGCCTCCTCGTCGACGACCTGTACACGACGCACTCCGATCCGCTCCTGCGCGGCCTGGCGTCGTTCCCGAACGTCGAGGTGCGTCTCTTCAACCCGTTCTGCTGCAACCGCTCGAGCGGCGTCAGCGGCCGCTACACCGCGTCGATCTTCGACTTCGACCGCCTCAACCACCGCATGCACAACAAGCTGTTCATCGCCGACGGGGTGATGGCGGTGGCGGGCGGTCGCAACATCGCCGACGAGTACTTCCTGCGCGCCGCCGACGCGAACTTCGTCGACGTCGACGCCTTCGTGATGGGCGCCGTCGTCCGGTCGATGGCGCAGATCTTCGATCGCTACTGGAACAGCGAGGTCGTCTATCCGATCGAGGCCGTCGGCGAGCCGCTCGGCGACAAGGCGGCGCGCGCCAAGGCGTTCGACGCGACGATGGCCGCCTCGCCGCCCTCGCCGCCGGTCGATCCGCCCTCGACCGACCTGCTCGGCTACGGCCCGCTCGTCGAGGAGCTCGACTCCGGACAGCTCGGGCTCGAGTGGGGGATCGCGCGCGCCTTCGCCGATCCGCCGGAGAAGCTGCTCGCGATGACGCCCAAGGTCGCCTTCGAGATGAGCGTCACCAACGACGTGATGATGCAGGTCTGGCAGGCCAAGAACGACCTCGTCCTGACCTCGCCGTACATGATCCCCGGCGAGACCGGGATGAAGTCGTTCGAGAACCTCAAGAAGGACAAGGTCAAGGTCACCGTCATCACCAACTCGCTCGCTGCCACCGACGAGCCGCTCGTCCACACCGGCTACTCGCGCTATCGGGCGCGCATGCTCGACGCCGGCGTCGACCTCTACGAGCTGAGCCCGACCCGCACCCAGCACACCAAGCGGCTCGGCGTGTTCGGCTCGTCGCTCGGCCGCCTGCACGCGAAGACGGCGGTCATCGACAAGAAGATCATCTTCATCGGCTCGATGAACCTAGACCCGCGCTCGGCGAGCACCAACACGGAGTTCGGCATGTTCATCGAGAGCCCGGCGCTCGCCAAGGAGCTGCTGCGCATCGTCAACATCAGCAAGCTCGAGAGCGCCTACCGGCTGCGCCTCGACCCGAAGACGTCTCACCTGCAGTGGCTGACGCTCGAGGACGACAAGGAGGTCGTCCTCAGCGCCGAGCCCGAGTCGACGTTCTGGCTGCGCGTGCACAACATGCTGCTCGGCTGGTTCGTTCCCGAGAAGCTCCTCTAAAGCGCGCGCTGCGAGCAGCGCGGCGCCGGCCGGCGGCACAATCGTCGCGATGCGTTCCCCGCACGTCCTCGCCGCCCTCTCCGTCGTCGCCGCCGCGCCGGCGCTGGCGGTCCAGAGCTGCGAGCTGAACGGCCAGCACGTCAACCCCGACAACGGCAACAGCACCGCCGGCAGGACGGGTCTGATGCGCTGCCGCGACGGCGAAGGCGGGCCGGTCGTGCGCGAGCAGGAGCTGCAGGGCGGCGTCTTCAAGGGCGCGGTCCGCTACTACAACGACGGCCAGCTCGAGAAGGAGTACCGCGTCAACGAGCGCGGCAACCGCGACGGCGTCGCCCGCGAGTACGCGCGCGGCGAAGGCGGTGCCAAGCCGATGCTCGTTCGCGAGGAGACCTACCGCGACGGCCGGACCGTCGGCATCGCACGCACCTGGTACCCGAACGGACAGCTGCGCCGCGTGTCGTTCCACGGCGACGACGACCGCGACCTGGCATCGGCCGAGTTCACCACCGACGGCAAGCTCTACGAGCTGCGCTGCGCGCCGCGCCCGGTGCTCGGCGCCGACGCCGACGACGCGCGCTGGTGCGGGCACGCGGGCGGCGCGTCGAACGTCGTGCTCTACAACGGCAAGGGCGTCGCCAAGACACGCGTCTCGTACGAGCGCGGCGAGCGGCGCAGGAGCGAGCTGCTCGGCGACGGCGGCGCCGTGCGCGAAGTGCAGGAGTCGAGCGCGACCGGCGGCATCGAGCGATCGTTCTATGGCGACGGCGCCAAGCGTCGTGAGGTGCAATGGGTCGCGGCCGCGGGCGATCGCGCCGGCCGCATCGTCACCCTCGACCAGGAGTTCCACGAGAGCGGCAAGATCGTTCGCGACCGGCGCTGGCGCGTCGTCGATCGCGGCGGCGAGCTCGTCTCCGAGCAGCAGTGGTACCTCAACGGCCAGCCGAAGGAGCGGGTCGAGTACGTCGTCGCCGACGGCCGCTCGCTGCGCCAGGAAACGACGTACCACGACAACGGCAAGAAAGCGTCCGAAGGCAGCTGGCGGGTGGCGACGCCGGCGTCGCGCAGCCGCGAGGTCGCCGCCGGCGTACACCGCAGCTTCGACGAAGCGGGCCGCCTGCGCGGCGAGCGCTTCTACGACGAGCGCGGGCGGGTCACGCGCGAGCGCGATCTCGACGGCAACGGCAGCGTCGTGCGCGACGACGAGGTCTTCGAGGACGGCTCGCGCAAGGCGTACGGCAAATGATCGACCGGGGCGAATTCGACTACGTGATCGTCGGCGGCGGCTCGGCCGGCTGCGTGCTGGCCGCGCGCCTGTCGGAGAACCCGTTCGTTCGCGTCTGCCTGCTCGAAGCCGGGCCGGCCGACAAGAGCGTGCTCCTGCACTGCCCCGCCGGCCTCGCGCTGCTGGCCAAGAACGGCGCCTACAACTGGGCTTTCGAGACGGTGCCGCAGCCGGGACTCGGCGGCCGGCGCGGCTACCAGCCGCGCGGCAAGGTGCTCGGCGGCTCGAGCTCGGTCAACGCGATGATCTACGTGCGCGGCCAGCCCGAGGACTACGACGGCTGGGCGAGCGAAGGCAACGTCGGCTGGGGCTGGCACGACGTGCTGCCGTACTTCCGGCGCGCCGAGCACAACGAGCGCGGCGGCGACGAATGGCACGGCGAGGGCGGCCCGCTCAACGTGATGGACCTGCGCAGCCCGCATCGCTTCGGGCCGATCTTCGTCGAGGCCGCGCAGCAGGCGGGGCACGCGCGCAACGCCGACTTCAACGGGCCGCGCCAGGAAGGCGTCGGCCTCTACCAGGTGACGCACAAGAACGGCGAGCGCTTCAGCGCCGCCAAGGCGTACCTGACGCCGAATCTCGCTCGCACCAACCTGCACGTCATCACGGGCGCGACGACGACGCGGATCCGCATCGAGGCCGGACGCGCGACCGGGGTCGAGGTGCGCATCGACGGCGTCGCCGCCTTCGTTCGCGCGCGGCGCGAAGTGCTGCTCTCGGCCGGCGCCCTGCAGTCGCCGCAGCTCCTCATGCTCTCGGGCATCGGTCCGGGCGAGCACCTTCGCTCGCTCGGCGTCGACGTCGTTCACGACCTGCCCGGCGTCGGCCGCAACCTGCACGATCACATCGACGTCGTCGCCGTCCTGGACGCGCCCCACCTGAGCGACCTGTTCGGCCTGTCGCTGCGTGGCGCCGTCAACCTGCTCAAGGGAATCTTCGAATGGCGCGGGCGGCGCAGCGGCGTGCTGACGACCAACTTCGCCGAAGCCGGCGGCTTCGTGCGCAGCGATCCCGCCGTCGATCGCCCCGACCTCCAGTTCCACTTCGTCGTCGGCAAGCTCGTCGACCACGGCAGGAAGACGGTCTTCGGCCACGGCTACTCGTGCCACGTCTGCCTGCTGCGGCCGAAGAGCCGCGGCAGCGTCACGCTGGCACGCGCCGACCCGGCCGCGCCGCCGCGCATCGATCCGAACTTCCTCGCCGAGCGCGACGACGTCGACCGGCTCGTTCGCGGCTTCAAGGCGATGCGCCGCATCCTCGCGCAGCCCGCCCTCGCCGGGCATGGCGCGCGCGAGCTCGCGACCTCGGCGTCGGCGCAGAGCGACGCCGAGATCGAAGCCTTCATCCGCGCCCATGCCGACACGATCTATCACCCGGTCGGCACGTGCAGGATGGGACGCGGCGCACTCGACGTCGTCGACGCCGAGCTGCGCGTGCACGGCCTCGAGGGCCTGCGCGTCGTCGACGCGTCGATCATGCCGAGCATCGTCAGCGGCAACACCAACGCGCCGACGATCATGATCGCGGAGAAGGCCGCCGCCATGATCGCGGAGGCCAGTCGTCAACCGGAGCCCACCGCCATGACCGTTCCCGACTACTACGGCGTCGAGGCGCAGCGATGAAGACGCGCGCCGCGGTCGCCTGGAAGGCCGGCGCGCCGCTGACGATCGAGACGGTCGACCTCGAAGGGCCGCGCGCCGGCGAGGTGCTGGTCGAGGTCAAGGCGACCGGCATCTGCCACACCGACTGGTTCACCTTGTCCGGCGACGATCCCGAGGGACTGTTCCCGGCGATCCTCGGCCACGAAGGCGCGGGCGTCGTCGTCGAGGTCGGCGCCGGCGTGACGACTCTCGCCAAGGACGATCACGTCATCCCGCTCTACACGCCCGAGTGCCGGCAGTGCAAGTTCTGCCTGTCGAGAAAGACCAACCTGTGCCAGAAGATCCGGGCGACGCAGGGCAAGGGGCTGATGCCCGACGGCACGAGCCGCTTCTCGATCGCCGGCAAGCCGCTGCTGCACTACATGGGCACGTCGACGTTCTCCAATTACATCGTCGTGCCCGAGATCGCGCTGGCGAAGATCCGCCGCGACGCGCCGTTCGACATCGTCTGCTACATCGGCTGCGGCGTGACGACCGGCGTCGGCGCGGTGCTGTTCACGGGCAAGGTCGAGGCCGGCGCGAACGTCGTCGTGTTCGGCCTCGGCGGCATCGGCCTCAACGTCATCCAGGGCGCGAAGCTGGTCGGCGCGAACCGGATCATCGGCGTCGACGTCAACCCGGCGCGCGAGGCGATGGCGAGGAAGTTCGGCATGACCGACTTCGTGAACCCGAAGGGCGTGGCCAACGTCGTCGACGAGATCGTGCGGCTGACCGACGGCGGGGCCGACTACAGCTTCGAGTGCATCGGCAACACGCAGACGATGCGCCAGGCGCTCGAGTGCTGCCACAAGGGCTGGGGCCAGTCGATCATCATCGGCGTCGCGCCGGCCGGCGCCGAGATCTCGACGCGGCCGTTCCAGCTCGTCACCGGCCGCCAGTGGAAAGGCTCAGCGTTCGGCGGCGCGCGCGGCCGCAGCGACGTGCCGAAGATGGTCGACTGGTACATGGACGGCAAGATCGCCATCGACGACCTCATCACGCATCGCCTGAAGCTCGACGACATCAACCGCGGCTTCGAGCTGATGAAGAGCGGCGAATCGATCCGCTCGGTCGTCGTCTACTGACCGCGCGACGCGCACGCCGCGCCCGCAGGCGACGTCGGATCGGCTTACGCCGCACGTAACGACGCTTGCCGATCGTCACAGACCGGCCGGGAGCCGGCGACTATCCTCGACGCAGGCACTGCTTGGAGCGACTCCCGACGATCCCCGGCATGAAGACGACCTGGCGCACCCTCTGGCAGCACAACGACATCGTCGTCTACCGCGACGAGGTCGAGGTCGATCGCTTGCCGGCGGAGCGCATCGAGCGCGTCTACCTGATCTACGGGGGACGCGGCGACACGCCGAACGACATCGCGCAGACGATCGTCGAGCTCGCGGGCGACGAAGGCTTTGCCGTGTTCGAGCCCGAGACCGGCTTTGCCGGGCGCGTCAACTTCGAGCGCCAGCCGTACTGGCAGGAGCGGCGCTGCATCTACTGGGCCGCGGCGTCGATCGCCCTGCTGCCGTGGCGGTTGCGCCTCGGCTCATGGCGCGGCGAAGCGAACAAGCGCGCCTTTCGCCGCGTCGGCCGCGACGAGATCGTCGGCTCGATCGAGAGCTGGCAGCGCGAAGGGCCGCAGACCTGGGAAGACCGCAAGCGGCGCCGCATCGAGCGAAGCCGTCCGTTCGGCTTCACCAGCGGCGTCCACGCCTGAGGTCGCGACTGGCGTCACGGCGTCGGCCGCGCGCTTTGCGGCACGAAAAAAAGCCCGGTCGAGACCGGGCTTTCGTTCGCGCGAGATCGCTCAGGCGGCGGGGGCCGACGCCTTGTGCGCCGGCTTCTTGGCGGCGTGCGTCTTGGTCGACTTGGTCGACTTGGTGGTCGACGTGCTCTTGTGCTCGGGCGTCTTCTTCATGCTCGAATCGCCTGCCGCCATCGGCGCGGCGGCCGGTGCGGAGGCAGACTGGGCAAAAGCGCCGAAGCTGACGGCCGAAGCGATGACGGCGGCGATGAGGGTCTTCATGGGAGGTCCTTTGGTGATTGGATGAAACGCACGAGCATGGGCTCGAGCAGACAACGCGAACCGTTCCGCGTCGGTTGACAAGCACGTATACCCTCCTTGCACAACTCGATGCGGCCATGACGGGCGCGCTTCGCTTGAAGCGCGCGGCCGGCGCGCCTACCATCGCTTCGACCGCCGCGCCGGTTGCTCGGACCCGCCCCTCACCATGAAGCTGCTCGCAAGCACTCCGACGCGACTCATCGCATGGGTTGCGGCGTCGGCGCTGCACGCGGCGGCGGGCGCGCAGGACCATGCGGTTCCGGCCTTCAGCAACGTCGACTCGATGGAGGCGCGCGTCCAGGGCTGCGTCACCTGCCACGGGCAAAGCGGCCAGGGAACGAACAGCGGCTACTTCCCGCGCATCGCGGGCAAGCCGGCGACCTACCTGTACAACCAGCTCGTCGCCTTCCGCGACGGCACGCGCAGCTATGCGCCGATGAACTACCTCGTCGCCTACCTGCCCGACGCATATCTGCGCGAGATGGCCGAGCACTACGCCAAGCTGCGGCCGCCGTTTGCGGCGCGAACGCCGCCGTCGGTCGACGCGGCGACGATGGCGCGCGGCCAAGCGCTCGTCACGAAAGGAGATCCGGCCAAGACGATCCCGGCCTGCGCCGACTGCCACGGCAAGGGCCTCACCGGCATGGAGCCCGGGATCCCCGGCCTGGTCGGCTTGCGCCAGACGTACATCGTCGGGCAGCTGACGAGCTGGCGCGTCGGCGAGCGCAACGCCGCGCCCCCGGACTGCATGAAGCGGATCGTGAGCCGAATGTCCGACGCCGACATCACCGCCGTCGCCGCGTGGCTGTCCGCGCAGGAGGCGCCGAGCGATCCGTCGCCCGAATCGTCCAACCTCGTGCGCATGCCGTTCGCGTGCGGCAGCCAGCGCTGAGCCGATGCGCAGAGTCGTCCTCTTCGCGATCGCGGCTGCGCTTCTGGCAGTGGCGATCGCCGCGACGCTGTACGTTTTCCTGCGACCCGGGCCGCTTCCTCAGCAGGCCAACGCGCCGCAGATCAGCGCGACGACGCAGGTCATCAACCAGGGCGAGTACCTCGCGCGCGCCGGCGACTGCACTGCCTGCCACACCGTTCCCAACGGCAAGCCGTTCGCCGGCGGCCGGGCGATGCCGACGCCGTTCGGCAACCTCTACGTCCCCAACATCACGCCGGACGACGAGACCGGCATCGGCAAGTGGAACGCCGACGAGTTCTACCGGATGATGCACACCGGAATCTCGCGCGACGGAACGCTGCTCTATCCGGCGATGCCGTTCGCGTCGTACACGCAGGTGACGCGCGCCGACTCCGACGCGATCTTCGCGTACCTGATGTCGGTGACGCCGGTGCGACAGGAGAATCGCAAGCACGAGCTGCGCTTCCCGTTCAACAAGCGCGAGCTCCTGATCGGCTGGCGCACGCTCTACTTCAAGGAAGGCGAATACGTCGCCGACCCGAAGCAGTCGGCGCAATGGAACCGCGGCGCCTACCTCGTCGAGGGACTCGGCCATTGCTCGATGTGCCACACCGCGGTCAACGCCCTCGGCGGCTCGAAGGAATCGCAGGAGTTCGAGGGCGGCATGATCCCGAACCAGAACTGGTACGCGCCGTCGCTGACGTCGAACAGCGAGGCCGGGCTCGGCAACTGGGACATCAAGGACATCGCCGACCTGCTCCAGGTCGGCGTCTCGCAGCGCGCGACGGTGTACGGGCCGATGGCTGAGGTGGTCTACAACAGCCTGCAGTACCTGAGCGACGACGACGCGACGGCGATGGCGGTCTACCTCAAGTCGCTGCCGAAGCGCGACGCCGAGGCGCCGCCGACCAGCCAGGCGCGCCTGGTCGATCCGGGCAAGATGGAGCTCGGCCGCACGGTCTACGCCAAGCAGTGCGCGGTCTGCCACGGCGCCGAGGGCAAGGGATTTCCGCCGGGCCTGCCGCCGCTCGCCGGCAACCAGTCGATCACGATGGCGTCGCCGGTCAACTCGATCCGCATGGTCCTCAACGGCGGCTATCCCCCCGGGACGAAGAAGAACCCGAGGCCGCACGGCATGCCGCCCTTCTCGCACATCCTCAACGACGACGAGGTCGCCGCGGTCGTCAGCTACATCCGCGTCGCCTGGAACAACAGCGGCACGCCGGTGCAGCCGAACCAGGCCAACGAGCTGCGCAAGCTGCTCCCGGAATGAAGGAGCGCCGGACAATGCCAGCACCCATCGATCCCGAGGACAGCGGCGCCGACGACCGCGCGGTCGACGAGATCGTCGGCCGCGGTCCCTCGGGCGCTTTCGCGGTCGCCGGCATCGCGACGCTCATCATCGTCGCCATCTACCTCGCGTTCTACTTCTTCATCTACCTGCCGCGAGGCGCGGTCCAATGAGCACCATGGTGCCGATGGCGGCGGCCGAGCCGGATTCGCACGCGACCGCGATCGCGGCCGAGCGGCGCTGGGCGTGGGTCGTCATCGCCATCATGGCGCTGCTCGTCGCCATGATGGTGTTCACCGGCCTGCACTGGTCGGCGATGCCGCCTTCGAGGGTCGAGACCGTCGACGTCAAGACCTTGCACCTGAAGGGCGAGTTTGTCGAGAGCAACCTCGGCACGAGCGTCGGCGCCGACGGCAAGGTGACGGTGCGCCTGGTCGGGCAGCAGTATTCGTTCCAGCCGCAGTGCATCGTCGTCCCCGCCGGCATGCCGGTGACCTTCCGCGGCACCGCCACCGATACGATCCACGGCTTCGTCGTCGGACGCACCAACGCCAACACGATGCTCATCCCGGGCTTCGTCTCGACCTTCACCACGACCTTCACGACGCCGGGCGAGCAGCTGATGCCGTGCCACGAGTACTGCGGCACCGGCCACGAGGCGATGTGGGCGCGCGTGCAGGTGCTGCCGGCCGCCGAGTTCATGGCCAAGGCCAAGCCAGGGGAGCGACTCAGCTGTGTTCCTCGCTAGAAAGCTCGTCCTCGCTCATTTCTGGGTCGCCTTCGCCGGCTTCCTCGGCGCGATCGTTCTCGGCGCGTGGCAGATGTACATCCGCAGCCCGCTGAGTCCCTGGATCAACAACCCCGAGCACTACTACCGTTCCGTCACCGCGCACGGCACGGTCATGGCGTACGTGCTGCCAACGCTCGTCGCGATGGGCTTCGGCTACGCCATCAGCGAGCTCGCGCTCAAGCGGCCGCTCGTCGGCCTGCGCTGGGCGTGGGCCGGATTCGGCCTCGTCGTCGCCGGCACGGTGCTCGCCGCCGGCGCGATGGCCGCGGGCAAGGCGTCGGTGCTCTACACCTTCTACCCGCCGATGATCGGCAGCCCGATCTACTACCTCGGCGTCGTCCTCGTCGTCGTCGGCTCGTGGATCTGGGTCGCGCTGATGTCGATCAACCTGCGCGCGTGGCGGAAGGACAACCCGGGCGCGACCGTTCCGCTCGCGATGTACGGCAACCTCGCCGGCGCGTACCTGTGGGCGTGGACGTCGGTCGGCGCCGCCGTCGAGGTGCTGGTGCTGATCCTGCCGGCGTCGCTCGGCCTCACCGACACGATCAACGCCGGGCTGGCGCGCATCCTCTTCTCGTGGACGCTGCACGCGATCGTCTACTTCTGGCTGATGCCGGCGTACATCGCGTTCTACACGCTGTTCCCGCGCGCGATCGGCGGGCGCCTCTACAGCGACACGATGGGGCGGGTCGCGTTCGCGCTCTTCCTCGTCTTCTCGATGCCGATCGGCATCCATCACCTGTTCGCCGACCCGCAGGTCGGCGCCGGCTTCAAGTTCGTCCACGCCGCGATGACGGCGATGGTGTCGATCCCGACGCTGCTCACGGTGTTCACGATCGTCGCATCGGCCGAGATCGCCGGCCGGCTGCGCGGCGGGAAAGGAACGTTCGGCTGGATTCGCGCGCTGCCGTGGGATCGGCCGATGATGCTGGCCGTGACGTTCTCGTTCGTCATGCTCGGCCTCGGCGGCGCCGGCGGGCTCGTCAACATGAGCTACCAGCTCAACGAGACGGTGCACAACACGCAGTGGGTGACGGGCCACTTCCACCTGATCTTCGGCGGCGCCATCGTCATCATGTACTTCATGGTCGCCTACGAGCTGTGGCCGCAGCTGACGCGCTCGGCAGCGCTGCCCGCGGCGTGGATGCGGCTGCAGCTGTGGCTCTGGTTCATCGGCATGCTCGTGCTGTCGCTGCCCTGGCACTGGGTCGGCCTGCTCGGCCAGCCGCGCCGGATGGCGTACTTCGACTACCGCCATCCGGCGCTCGAGCCGCAGGCGTGGACGGTCACGATGTCCACCTTCGGCGGTCTCATCCTGCTCGCGTCCGCGCTGCTCTTCGTCGTCATCCTCGCCCGTGCGCACTTCAGGCGCGCCGAGCCCGCCGCGTTCACCTTCGGCGTGGCGGCGCATCCCGGCTTGCGGCCGCCGTTCGCGCTCAACGGCTTCACGCTGTGGATCGCGATGATGATCGGCCTCACCGTC
>Ga0308174_10000649_pt1 | contig 15017 bp, 14 predicted proteins | sample PhyPR2_FD_203894 | JGI IMG/M metagenome (GOLD analysis project Ga0308174, IMG submission 203894) | Soil microbial communities from UC Gill Tract Community Farm, Albany, California, United States - DLSLS.P.R2 | ecosystem: Environmental > Terrestrial > Soil > Agricultural land | place: USA...
AGCGCCGTTTCATCGAATGATTGATACAGGCTCGCCACCGGCGCGCCGAGCGCGGTTTCGATCGCGGCGCGCGCCAGGGCCCCAGCAAACGGCGGCACCTGGTCCTGCAACAGCGACAGTTCGTCGGCGACGTCCGCCGGCAGCAGGTCACGGCGGGTCGACAGGATCTGTCCGAACTTCACGAAGATCGGCCCGAGCTCGATCAGCGCCAGGCGCAGACGCGCGCCGCGCGTCAGCTGCGCCACATCGGCTTGGGGCCGCGGCAACAACGGCCGCAGCCACTTCAATGGCCGGAACAGGTGCGCGCCTTCAATCAGCTCGTCGAGCCTGTAGCGCACCAGGGTCGCTGCGATCCGCAGCAGGCGCGGCAATTGTCGCAGCGGCGTCATGGCCGCGATCCGCGCGTCTTCGATGCGACTCGTTCAATCCGCGCCTTGAGCCGGTCGGCGCGCTCGCGCAAGGAATCCACTGCATCGTAAAAGCCGTCGAGTTCCGCACTGGCGACGAGATCGCGCGTGTCGTCGCGCAGAAAGTCAGCGCTGTCCTGCGCAAAGGCGTGTGCCGACTCGGCGGTCCAGGCAAACGCACGCTGCAGCGCGCGTGCCAGGGGCACCCCGAGCACGTCGCCAAACGTCTGCGCGAACGCCTCTTCGATGTCCGGCTTGAAGCCGCGCAGCAGCTTTTCGACCCGGCGCGCAAGATCGGCATCGCCGGAGATTTCAACTTTGCCGCCCCGAGCCGGCCCGTCGTCGCGCTTCAGGGCAAACGCGACCAGATTGCCGGGCGTCGCCCGCAGGTTCAGATCGCGTGCCGCGTCCCAATGCGGGCCGACCTGCAGCCGGCCGTTGCTCGCGCGCACGGCCAAGGCCAGGTTCAATCCCTGCAGTTCGATGCCGATGCGCCGACCCTCGAGCCCAGCGAGCGCGTTCGCCGCTTCGCTGTCGAGCGCGAGCCCGCGATTCAATGCCGCTTCCAGCGCGCGTCCGAGCACGGCAAGCACCGGATTGGGTTGGCGATCATCGGCCATGCGCGGAAAAACCAGCATTGACGGACCGGCATTGTAGCCGCTGCCTGCAGTTGGCGTTGCGAACGATGCCTGCGTGCCGGCGCGCGCGTGCCGCGAGGCCGAGCGGCTCATGCGCCGGTCAGGCGCGGTGCTGCATGCGCTCGCGCGCAAGATGTTGCGACAGGCGCGCCAGGCCCTCGGCCATGCTCACGCGCGGCGCGTAGTTCAGGTCACGGCGTGCCGCGGAGATGTTGAACCAGTGCGCGGTCGACATCTGCTCGACCAGAAAACGCGTCAGCCGCGGTTCGCCGGGCAGGCGCAGCACACGGTAAGTGGTTTCGAGAACGCCGCCCATGAACTTCGCCATGCCGAGCGACATGCGTCTTGTCTCGGGAGGAAAGCCGTCGGCCGCGAGCCAGGAGTTGATCAACGACTCGAGCGTGACCGGCTCGCCCTGGCTGATGAAGTAGGTTTTGCCGGCGATCGGCGCGCCGATTGCCAGTCGATCGAGCGCGAGCAGGTGCGCCTCCGCGGCATTGTCGACGTACACCGTGTCGATTTTTTTCGGCACATCGCCGATCAGGCGCAGCTGGCCGCGACGGGCACGGCCGAGGATGCGCGGGATCAGGTTCGGATCTCCCGGTCCCCAGATGAAATGCGGGCGCAGGGCAACGGTCGCGAGCAGCGGCCCGTTGGCGGCAAGGACGTGTTGTTCGGCCAGCGCCTTGGTGCGTGCGTACGGTGAGCTGAAGTGGCGCGCGTATGGCACCGATTCGTTGACGCCCTCGAGGTCGGCGCCGTTGTGCACCACGCTCGGGCTCGACGTGAACACGAGTTTGTCGATTTCGTGCAGTTCGCACGCGGCGAGCACGTTATTGGTGCCGCGCACGTTGGTTTCATAATAGTCCTCGAGCCGCCCCCAGGTGCCCACGCGCCCGGCGCTGTGGATGATCGCGTCAATGCCTTGCGCGGCGTCGATGACCTGGTCGAGCGAGGCGATGTCGCCGTTGCGCTGCTCGACCCCGAGCGCATCGAGCGCCGGGTAATGCTGGCGGCTGAGCGACCGCACGGCATGGCCGCGCCCGACCAGCTGCTTGCAGATCGCCTGGCCGAGGAAGCCGCCGCCTCCGGTGACCAGGACTTTCATGCGCGCCGCGCCGTCGCTGCAGCGCTGCCGCCCGGGCGCGCCAGGCACGGCGCCGCGCCGCGCATCTGATTACCGACTTGCTTCCCCGAAGCACTCATGCGGCGATTGTAACCAGTGTCGCCGCGGCTTGCCGCATCGGCGCAGAATTTACGCACGCTTAAGCGAACGCCGCGTAAGTTGCCGGAATAAGATCCTGCAGGAGATCCAAGGCCATGCAACGCGTGCTCTGCTTCCTCGCGCTGACCACGCTGGCTTTCGCCGCGCATGCCGCGCGCGAGTTGACCGGCAGCACGCCTTCCGGCGCCTATTACCGGATCGCCGTGCCGGATAATTGGCAGAGCGGCGGCTCACTGGTGCTGTTCCAGCATGGCCTGAGTTTCGATCCGCCGGCGCCGAATCCGAGCCTGGGTCCAATCGCGGATCTGCAGTTGAGCGAAGGCTACGCGGTTGCGGCAACCAGCTACAGCCAGCGTTCGTGGGCACTATTCAACGCCGATCAGGACAACCTGGAATTGCTGGCCGCGTTCAAGGCGCAGGTCGGCACGCCTGGTGCGGTCATTCCGTACGGCGGTTCGCTCGGTGGCCTGATTGCGCTCAAGCTCGCCGAAGATCCGCGTTTCGCGCCGGTACCGGGGGTGTACGCGGCCTGTGCGCCGGCCGCGGGTTCGCGCGTTTGGGATGCGGCGATCGACATGCGACTGGCGTACGACGTGGTGTGTGCCGGGGCCGGCGACCTGCCGACCGGCGCGGCGCCCTATCCGTGGGCCTACAATTTGAGCGATATCCCGGACAACCTGTCCGACCTCGAAGACGAAGCGCGTCTGCTGCAGACGCTGATTCCGTTGAACCAGTGCACCGGCGTGAACCTGCCGAGCGACCTGCGCAACGAGGCGATGCAGCGCCGCCTGGACCAGCTTCTGAATCTCGCCCACATCAGCAGCGAGAAGTTCTTCGTCACCAACACCGCGTATGCAACCTACGCCCTGAGCGATCTGGTGCGGGCGCCGGACAAACTCGATGGCATCAGCCCGTTCAGCAACATCGGCGTCGACTACGGCGACGCCACCATCAACGCCAGCATCGCGCGCATCCAGGGCGATCCGTTTGCGGCGCTGTACTTCCGCGACGTCTCGGATTTTCGCGGCCATATCGATGGCACCAAGGTGATCGCGGTGCAGACCAGCGGCGATCAGCTGGTGGTGCCGGCCAATCAGTCGGTGCTGCGGGCCACGTTGCCGGCTTCGCAACTGACGAGCGCGATCGTCAAGGAAGACGCGCCGACTCACTGCGGCTTTACGGAAGCCGAAGGTATCGCCGGCTGGGAGGCGCTGCGCATGTGGATCGCCGGCGGACCGCAGCCCGGTGTCAGCACGCTCCAGTCCGACTGCGTGGCCGCGCAGGGTGCGGGCATCAACGGTGCCTGCCGTTACGATGCAAGTTTCGCCGTGCCGAGCCTCGACAGCATCGTCCGGCCGCGCGCCGCGTCCACCGCGCCGAACGTCGATTCGCGCTACAGCGGCCAGTGGTTCGACCCGGCGCGCAACGGCGAAGGCATCGCGCTGGAGGTGCTCGACGATGGCCGCGCGTTGGTATACATGTTTACTTATCCGCCGGCCGGCTCGAGCGCCCAACAGGCCTGGTTGATCGGGGTCGGCGACGTCGTCGGCAATGGCATCGAGTTCACCGACGTGCAGTACCCGTCGCTGGATGCCTCGCACAATCTTCAGAGTCAGCACTGGGGCCGCATCGGCTTGATCTTCGACGATTGCAGCAATGGCCACATGCGCTGGGACGGCCCGGAAGGCTGGGGCTCGCTCGAAGTGCCGATCACGCGCATCACCGCGCTGCAGGGACTCGGCTGCGGTGCCGGCAGCGCACCGACCGCACCGACCCAGGCCAGCGGCTCCTGGTTCGATCCGCGTTACACCGGCAGCGGATTCGTCTTCGAACAAGTCGATGCGCAGCGGCTCGCCACGATCTGGTTCGGTTTCGACAGTGCCGGCCACCAGATCTGGCTATCGGGCGTGATGCAGCAAGGCGTCGCCGGCTACGCCGGCCTGTTGTACGAGCCTACCGGACCACACTTCGGCAGCGGCTACGATGCGTCAGCGTTCAATCCGGTGCAGCAGGGCAACCTGAGCCAGCTCACGCTCAATTGCACGACCGGCGGCGCGCTCGTCAGTGGTTTCCCGGGTCTGCCGGATAACCAGGTTCCGTTCAATCTCGCTCTATCGCGGATCACGTTTCCGCTCGGGGTAACGCACTGCCAGTGAGTGGAGACGGAGACGGGATACGGTATACGGGATACGGGATACGGGATACGGGATACGGGATACGGGATACGGGATACGGGATACGGGATACGGGATAAAGAGCGCGTTAGCCCTCCCCTTCAAGGGAAGGGTTGGGTGGGGATGGTGTCGGTTCGCTGCACCAGGTATCCCCCTTTCGCCTAGTGATCCTTGATCGGATACGTCTCGACCGCCTCGGGTGCTTTGAGCGGCGGCGCTGCGGCGGCGGCGCGCTCCTGCACATGCGCGCGTCCGCAAACATAAGCCTGGAATGATTGCGCGCCGTCTTTCGGCTCACTGGTCGGCTTGATCGTATCGGCCGGGATCGAAGCCGCTTGGTTGCGCGCCAGGGTCTCGAGTTCGTCACGCACTTTCAAATTCGGGCGGTGATAGAACGCAACCTTGTCGGTCACCGACACGCTAACGGCACCGGCATCGCGGCAGCCGCTGACGTTACCGTCATACGCCACTCGCACCGCATCGCCGCTCGGCGTCTCCTTGACCCAGGTGCAGGCGCCCGGAAGCGCGGCGATGATCAACAAGGTGGTGAATGTCGCTTTGTTCATTTTATAGCCTTGGCGATTTTTAGAGATGCGGCACGTGAGACGCCGGGCAGAATGCCCAAGTGCCCCGGAGGCCATGGATGGCCGAGAGCGGCGGTGAGACGGTGACTTCGCCCGTAGCGCGGAGTTCGTAAATGTCCGAAAGCACTCGAGAGATGAGAAACACCAATATGGACTGCCAGAGGTTATAAAAAGAGAAAAAGCTAAAGACGAGTACGAACTCGAACGCTCTTGCGTCTCACGTCTCCCGTCTCACTCCCTTATCGAACCACCTTCCCATCGGCATCGAGCACCTGCACGTCGCCGAGGTTCAGCGCGCGCACCGGTTTTTCGATCTGGCTCAGGTCGCCGACGAACACCCAGGTCAACGCGTCCGGGTGATAGATCTCCTTCGCGGCCGCTTGCACCGCAGCATCGGTCTGTGCGTCGATGCGCTTCTTCAAGGTCTGCACGTAATCATCGGGACGGTCGTACAGTTTGATCGCATTAATCGCGCCGAGCACCGAGCCGGTCGTTTCGTAATTGCCCGACAGCGAGCGCACGCGGCTCACCTTGATCTTGCCGATCTCCGCGGTCGTCAGCGGCTTGTCCGCGATCACGGCGCGCAACTCGCGCAGCATCTCGGTAGCCGAGTCGGCGGCCTTGTCGGTCTGCACCGGCGCGTACATCAGCCACGGGCGTTGGCCAACGGCGTCCTGCAGGAAGCTCCCGGCGCCGTAGGCCCAATGCTTGTCCTCACGCAGGTTCATGTTCAGGCGCGACGTGAACGAGCCGCCGAATGCACCGTTCGCGGTCTGGATTTCCAGATTGTTCGCCGCCTTGGTCGACGGGGCGACGACTCCGGCCAATATCATGGTTTGTGGCGCATCGCTGCGATTGATCAGGTACACGCGCGGCTTGGGCTGCGGCGCAACGGCGGCAATGTTCTTCTTCGGCAGCGGAGTCTTGGGCGCGGCCCAGTCGCCGAATACGGCGTCAAGCTGCGGGATGATTGCCGCTAGGGTTGTATCGCCAGCTACCAGGATGGTGACGTTGTCCGGACGCATGAACGTATCGTGGAATGCCGCGAGGTCCGCAGCCGTCAAGGAACTGATCGATTCGGGCGTGCCCGATCCGGTGAACGGAATACCGTAGGCGTGGTCCTTGCCGTACAGCAGCGGCGGCAAGGTGCGCAAGGCGAGCGCGGTCGGTTGGGTTTTTTCCTGTTCGATGTCGGCTAGCCATTGCCCGCGCACGCGCGCAATGTCGGGCTCCCGGAATGCCGGGTTGCGCACGATATCGGCGAGCAGCGCGAGCGAGGGAGTGAGTTCGGCGTTGAGCGCATTGAGGCTCACGTTCGAGCTGTCCAGACCTGCATTGGAACCGATGACCGCGCCGAGGCGCTGCTGCCGCTTTGATATTTCGACCGAGTCGAGATCCTTGGTGCCTTCGTCCAGCATCGCGGCGCTGAAGCTCGCGGTGCCGAGCTTGCGGCCCTGATCGGCGGCGTAGCCGGCATTGAACTGCAGCTGGATTTGCGTGATCGGCAAGGTATGGCGTTCGGCCAGCACGACCTCGATGCCGTTCTTGAGTTTGCCATGCTGCAGGACCGGAAACGTCAGGTCCGGGAACTGCGTGACCGGCGGCACGCCGGTGCTGCGCACGACATCACTTTTTAGCGTTTTATACTCGCGCGCCGGCGGCAGCTTCGGCGCCGGGCGGCCGTCGGCGGGCGGCAGGCCCTTGCCGTTCGCGTCCGCCGCGGCAAGATCGGTGCCGGGCTTCGCCGGCGTGACCGTCAGCGTGTAATCGCCCTTGGCGATCCAGCGGCGCGCAGCGGCGAGCACGCTTTCCGGCGTCGCCGATTGGGTGCGCTCCTGCGCGATTTTGTATTCGGCCGGATTGTCGTGATAGACCTGCCCCTGGGCCAGCAGCACGGCTTTGCCGCCGTGGCCGCCCACTTTTTCCAGGCCGCGGATGAACGCCGCGCGCAGCGTGCTCTTGGCGCGCGCCAGCTCGTCGGCATCGGGACCGTCCTTGAGGAATTTCGCCCATTCATCGGCAATCGCGGCCTCGACCTTGGCCGGATCCACACCGGCCTTGACGTCCGTCTGCAGGTTGAACTGACTCGCAAGCGCAAACGTCTGGACGCTCACGGACACATCATCGACAAGCTTGTCCTGGTACACCAGCCGCTGGTACAGGCGCGAGGTCTTGCCGCCGCCGAGCACGACCGCGGCGAGGTCGAGCAGCCGATTGTCGATCTCGCCGCCCTGCGGGATGTTCCACTCGCGATAGATGCGCACCTGCGCCACGTGGTCCTGCTGCGTGCCGCGCGTGGACTGCTCGCGCGGCGCCGGCCACGGTTGCTGGCGCGGCACCGGCGGTCCGGCCGGGATGTCGCCGAAGTAGCGGCGCATTTTTTCTTTCGCGATCGCCGGCGTGATGTCGCCGGCCAGCACGACCGTCGTGTTCGCCGCGCCGTAGTAGTCGTGGAACCATTGTTTGACGTCGTCGAGCGAGGCGGCGTCCAGGTCCGCCATCGAACCGATCGCGTCGTGCTGATACGGATGGTTGGCCGGGAACGTGTTCAGCAGGATGTTCTCGTCGACGCGGCCGTACGGGCGATTTTCGCCCTGGCGCTTTTCGTTCTGCACCACGCCGCGCTGGGTGTCGAGTTCGGTTTTGCCGATCGCGGCGAGCAGATGGCCCATGCGGTCGGACTCCATCCACAGCGCGACATCGAGCGCGGTAGTCGGCACCGTCTCGAAATAATTAGTGCGGTCGAACCAGGTCGTGCCGTTCATGTCGGTCGCGCCGGCGAGTTCGAACGGTTGGAAGTAAGTGCCCTTGTGGTTTTCCGAACCGGAGAACATCAGGTGTTCGAACAGGTGCGCAAACCCGGTCTTGCCGGCCGGCTCGTCGGCGGAGCCGACGTGATACCAGACGCTGACCGCGACGACCGGTGCTTTGTGGTCTTCGTGCACGATCACGGTCAATCCGTTGTCGAGCTCGAATTTTTCGAACGGGATGTCGATCATGTCTGCCTTCGGCGTGGTGGCGTCCGGTGCGGCGGCAAATGCGGCGCTGCCGACAAGAATTAAGGCGAGGACGCCGAATTTCACGGCGGCGATTGTAAAGTGCATGCAAGCTCCTGGTGCCACACAAGGTGAACGCTCCAGCGTAGCCAGCAGCGCAGGGATGCGCAATGTGCCATAGGCAATAACGTTTAGACTGCCGTTAACGCAGTTCGCACGCGCGGTTTACACAGACGCAATGAGTGGCCACGCACCGAGGGTCAGAGCAACAGCCCATCTCGACCAGCCGCTCTTGCGCCCCAAATTCGGACCTGCCTACGCAACGAGGAACCGCCATGCAGCGCATCGTCGTCTCCGGAGCCAGTCGCGGGATCGGCCTTGAATTCGTGCGCCAGTTGCTTGCGCGTGGCGAGCGCGTCATTGCCGCCTGTCGCCAACCCGGCAAGGCGCTCAAGCTGACCGAACTTGCCGCGGCGCATCCCGGGCGCCTGCACATTCTGCCGCTGCGATTGGACAGCGAACGCTCGATCAAGGAGCTGGCACGCGAAGCGGGCATGCTGACCGACACACTCGATGCCGTGATCAACAATGCCGGAATGCTGGTGTCGGGCGAGCGCTTCGGCGAGCTGGCCGCGGCGACGTTCAGCGAGACGCTCACGACCAATGCGATCGGCCCGCTGCTGCTGACCCAGGCGCTCGCGCCGCTGCTCGAACGCGGCGCGACGCCGCGCGTCGTCAATGTTTCGTCGGACCTGGGTTCGCTCGCGGCGACGCACGCCTTCCAGACGCCGAGCTACTGCATGAGCAAGGCGGCGTTGAACATGGCGACGCGGTTACTGGCCGCCGAGCTGCGCACCCGCGGCGTGATCGTCATCAGCATCAATCCCGGCTGGGTCAAAACCGACATGGGCGGCGCGAAGGCACCGCTGGCCGTGACCGAGTCGGTGGGCGGCATGCTCGCCGTCATCGACCGGCTGCGCGCGGCGGACAACGGCCGGTTTTTCGATCATGCCGGAACGGCGCTTGCCTGGTGAGCCGCCGAGCGCTGGCTTTCGCCGCCAGGAGAGCTGCCGAGAAGATCCAGCACCTTCGAATTGAAGCGCTCACTCGCATCGAACGGCGTGCCGTGGCGCAAACCGCGGATCACGACCAAGCCAACTTGTGGAAAATGCTGCAACTCGGCGCGCCGGGCTGCCAGCGGCGTGTCGTCGTATTCGGCGGCGATGACCAGCGTGTGCGCGCGCAACGGGCCAACGCGCTCGAGCGCACTCCAGCCGACCAGCGCGCGCAGGGGTCGCGAGGTACGCGCGCGTGGGGTTGGCGCCGATCACGTCAATCACGCGCTGGCGCTTCGGCGCCTGGTCCGGGTGCGGCAATCCCAGCCCATGGATGAGCAACAGGGGCCAGCCGACGCCTTCGCACTCGTAGTACAGTTGTGTCCCGTTGATTGCAAAGTGCGGCATCAGCTGGCATTCATAGGCGATCACCACTATAGCGAGCGTGAACGCGGCACTCACCGCGCGTTGACGCCGTTTCGCTACGATGATCCTGCATGAAACCTTCGATCCTGATTGCCGCGGGCCTGGCGACTCTGTGCGTCGCGGCCGGAGCCGACGAAGCGCAGCCGCAGTCGTTCTCCGGCGCCGCTTACGCGCTCGGCACCGACTCGCTGCTGTTCCGGGAAACGCATTTTTTGTATCCCGGCCCGAACGGCGGCGAACGGCTGGTGCTGTACACCTGTCCCGATGGCCGGCCGTTCGCGCGCAAGTGGTCGCGCGACGACGGCAACCCGCAGGCACCCGATTTTGATATGACCGATGCGCGCATGGGCTACCGCGAGGGCGTGCGCCGCGAAGGCGACCGGCGCGAAGTCTACGTCCAGCGCAGCGCGACGCAACCGGAGCAGTCGGACCTGCTGAAGTTGCCGCCCGATGGCGTCGTCGATACCGGCTTCGACGTGTTTGCACAGCGCCACTGGGATGAACTGGTGCGTGGCGACACGCTGAAGCTGCCGTTCCTGGTGCCGAGCCGCCGCACGTTTTTCGGTTTCAAGGCGAGCAAGGTGGAGCAACCTGCCGCGCCGCCGAACTCGGTCACGTTCCGGCTCGCCGCGAGCTCGTGGTTTTCGTTCCTGCTGCCGCACATCGACGTCAGTTACGACCTGACCACGCGACGGATCGTGCGCTACGAGGGCCTGTCGAACGTGCGCGACGAGACCACCGGCAAGAATTATCGCGTGCATTTCGAATACGCGCACTCGGCGCTGGTGCATCCGGTCGCGCAATCCGAGGTCGAGGCCGCGCGCAGCGTGGCGCTGGCCGCAAGCTGTGCGGCCGCGGACAAACAAGTGTCCGCGAGCGGACACTAACCGGCCCTGCCGGAAGTCACGCGTTGCGCATCGAGCGCAACCCAAATCCCTGATCGCGCATCCTATTGCATGCAGTCGCCGAATGCGGGCGTTGCTGGCACGCCGCTTGCGTTGGCCACTGTGCAATGTACGAAGGAGTGGATCATGAACTTGCAATCGCAGCTCAAACGCGGATTCATCGCACTCGCCATCTGGGCGGTTCTTGGCGGCATTGCGCTGACCCGCGCCGGCGGCGCGGTCGGCGACGCAGAGGCTGAGCACATCACTGCGCTGCGCGCTTCGCTGCACGCCAAGCCCGATTGCAGCAGCAGTCTGCGCATCGACTTCACGCCGTCGCTGCGGGTGACGTTGCCATGCGACAACTCCTGCGCCCCGGTGCGCGGCGCGCTGCGCGCCCTGCACCTTGCCGTGAGCACGCGTTCCGGCGACTGCAGCGTCCAGCGGACCGCGTGAGCGCGGCTTTGGCGCCGGCCGCATGCGCGATAATGCGCGCATGCTGCACGTGGTCCTTTACCAGCCCGAGATTCCGCCGAACACCGGCAACGTCATTCGCCTGTGCGCGAACAGCGGCGCGCGCCTGCACCTGATCCGGCCGCTCGGTTTCGACCTCGAGCATGCCAAGCTGCGCCGCGCCGGACTCGACTATCATGAGTTCGCCGCCCTGAGCGTGCATGACAATCTGGATGCGTTTGTCGCAAGCGCACGTCCGGCACGCATGTTTGCGCTGTCGACGCGTGGAACGGCTTTATACAGCGGCGTACGTTTCGGCGGCGACGATGCGGTCGTGTTCGGGCCGGAAACGCGCGGGCTGCCGCAGGCATTGCTCGACGCGTTGCCGCCGGAGCAGCGCCTGCGACTGCCGATGCGCCCGGACAACCGCAGCTTGAACCTGTCGAACGCGGTCGCGGTGGTCGTCTACGAGGCGTGGCGGCAAAACGGTTTCGATGGCGGGCGCTGAGCGCGCGCAAGAGCGCTCAGTTGCTGCCGAACAGCGCGTGCGGATATTCGGCTTTCTGCTCGCGCGCGAGCAGCTGCCGCAGTGCTTCGGGCGGTGTGATGTCTTCGTGCAGCACGCGCTGGACGCCGTGTGCGATCGGCAGGTCGAGCCCGTACTCGCGCGCCAGGCGCATGATCGTATCGACGGTCTCGACGCTTTCGACCACCTGGCCGATCTCGGCGATCGCTTCGCGCAGCGGCACGCCGCGGCCGAGCGCAAGTCCGAGGCGCCGATTGCGTGACAGGTCGCCGGTGCAGGTCAGTACCAGGTCGCCCAAGCCCGCCAGGCCCATCAGCGTCTCGGCGCGTGCCCCGATTGCCGCGCCCAGGCGCAGCATCTCGTTCAACCCGCGCGTGATCATGCCGGCGCGCGCATTCAGGCCGAGCTTCATGCCGTCTGCGACGCCGGTTGCGACCGCGAGCACGTTTTTCATCGCGCCGCCGAGTTCGGCGCCGACCATGTCGCTGCCGGTGTAGGCGCGAAAAAGTGTACAATGCAGCAATTCGGCGACGCGTTGCGCGAACGCCGGCACCGTCGAATGCACGGTCACCGCGGTCGGCAGCCCCTGGGCGACTTCACGCGCGAACGACGGTCCGGTCACGATCGCCGCCGGCGCGTGCGGCAGCCGTTCGGCAGCCAGTTCATGCAGGAAGCGTCCGGAGGGCGGATCGAAGCCCTTGGTGGCCCAGGCCAAGCCTGCTTCGCGCTCCATCAGCGGCGCAACGTTCCGAAGCAGCGCATCGAAGGCGTGGCTTGGCGTCACGATCAGCACGATCGCCTTGCCGCGCACGCTCGCGTCCAGATCGGACGAGATCGTCAGTTGCACGGGCAGTTCGAGTTCGGGCAGGTAGCGCTGGTTGCGGCGGGTCGCGGCGATCTGCGCGAGCGCGGCCGGATCGCGGCCCCACAAGGTCGTGGCAACACCATTGCGCGCGAGCACGGCAGCAAGCGCCGTGCCCCAGGAGCCGGCGCCGAGTACGGCAACGGCAGTGGAGGAGTCGCCCGTCATGAGGTCAGGTGACCGCCACACTGAGGAGGTCGGTGGCTGGGCGGCCGCGTGGAGTCGCTCGCCCGCGGCTCGCTCGTGAGGCGTGAGGCAAGTGAATCACTGACTGACTCCTCACGAGGCGGCATTGCCGCCGGCCTAACCCCTAACGCGGCGGCATCGCCACCGGCCTAACGCATCTGGCGGCCTGCCCGCCTGACTGATCTGCTCAGGCGTTCAGTTGCTGCCCGTCGGTGCGGCGGCGCATCTGCTCGGCGTACAGCGCCTCGAAATTGATCGGCTGCAGCAGGAACGGCGGGAAGCCGCCGTTCTGGATCAGGTCCGAGACGACCTGGCGCGCATACGGAAACAGCACGTTCGGACAATACGTCGCGAGCACCGCGTCGCGGTTCTGCATGTCGAATCCGCTCACGCCGAAGACGCCGGCTTGCTGCACTTCGGCGAGGTACGCGGTCTTCTCGGCGACTTTGCAGGTGACGGTGACGGTCAGCACGACTTCGTAGACATTTTCCGCGAGCGTCCCGACCTGCTGCGACAGGTTCAGCTGTACCTGCGGCTGGCCCTGCTCCTGGAAGATCTGCGGCGCACCGGGGACCTCGAACGAGGCGTCCTTGATGTATACCTTTTGCAGCGACAATTGCGCAGCGGCTTCGCCGGCGGCGCCATTGGCGGACGGATTCAACGGGGCGTTCTCGGTCATGGACTTGCGGCTCCGGATTTGGATCGATCGAACATTTCGATCGGAAAAGATCGCGGATTATCCCACGATGCGCGGCCGCGCGCATCTCGCCGAAGGTTTACGCGGCGCGTTCGAGCGCAAAGCTACTTGCCGCGAACGAGCGGCAGGTCGGCCTGCTGCCAGGACGCGAGCCCGCCGCCGAGCCAGAACACCTTCTGGAAACCGGCCTTGACCAAGCGCGCGGCCGCCTGCGCCGACGTCGTGCCCGACCGGCAGTAAACCGCGACCGGCAGTGTCTTGACCTTGGCCAGATCCTTGTTTTCCGGATCGAACTGGCTCAGTGGAACATGGCGCGCGCCCGGTATGTGGCCCTTTTCGAAGTCCTGCGAGCTCGACAAATCGACGATCAGCGGACTGTCGCGGTTGATCAACTGGGTCAGCGCACCGGGTGTCAGCTCGCGATACCCTCGAAACAGCCGCGACACTTCGCTGCCGACAAAGGCGACCAGCACCGAGAAGAACAGCATCGCAAGCAGCGTGTGGTTGCCGATGAACTCGGGCAACCGATGCAGGAATTCAGACATGGGGATGAGGGCGAATGCGGGAAACGAACGCGCCGATTATCCGTTACCGGGCCGGATCGCGCAAAGGCGCGCGGCTTGGCGGGGCGTCTAACGCGCTGAATACCGGCGGGGTTTGTAAGGCCTTCCGCGCAGGGCATGCCCCTTTTTTCATCGCGCGACTCAGTGCACGGTGATATCCGGCAAGCCAGTCATCAGCCACCAGTGGTTGCTTTTTTCGTCGTAGTGCCAGACCTGGCGGTCGATCACCGAACGCGCGGCCTGCGTGTTCTTGTTGACCAAGCCGATTTCCACGATCTGGTGCACTTCGGTTTCGCTCGTATGCACCGGCGCTTCGTCGGAATAGGCCGTGACCTGCACCTGCTGCCAGCGCGCGGCGTCGAGTTGCGTCAGCGGGTGCGCATGGGCGAATTCCGGATCGACGAACCCGAGTGCTGCCTCGACGTTGCCCCAGCGCACGGTCTGCGCATAGGCCAGCAGCGTGTCTTCGAGCACCGTTTCCTTGGTTCGGGGCGGCACGCATCCGCACAGCGCAGCCAGGGTAATGGCGATCAGTAACAGGCGAGCTTGCATGAGGGTGCTCCGCAATGCGTAAAGGGCGATGTCCGGCGTTCCCGCCGCAGCGAAGTCGCCGAGGGCGATTGTGCCGCAAATAAAGCTGAATATCAGGCCGCGGCCTTGTTGTCGATCGCGACGAAACGCGCTTCGAGCGTGGCGGCATCGCGCCCGTCTTCAAGTGCAACGCGGCAGACGACGCGCAAACGCGCTCGCCCGCGCTGCGCGAGCGTGGCAAGAAACGTCTCCCACGATTCGCCCTCGGCCAGCTGCGCCTGCGTGACGAAGTCGCTCCACACCGGCGCGAGATAACGCACCGTGCTGTCCTGGACGTAAATATCGCATTCGCGGCCGACGGCGCGCAGCTGCAGCACGATCACGCCCCAGCCGGCGAGAGTCATCAGGCTGGCAAGGCTGCCGCCGAACGCGCAGCCCTTGTCGTTGATGTTCGGCGCGAGCGGCGCGGCCAAGACCAGGCCGCGCTCATTCCAGGCGGCCACGCGCAGCTGCATCGCACGCGCGAGCGGGATGTCGGCGAGCAATTGCTGCTCGAAGGTAACGGCAAGTTGGGGAATGGGATCGGACTTCATCGGCCGCGCAGTGTGCGCACGAACGCGCGCGCCGGCAAGCCCGCGTACGCAGGCCTGCGGTACGATGGGCCATGAACCGACGCGACCGCAGCGATCTTGCCACCGCACAGCCGCTCGCGGGCGCTTCGATTGTCGTCACGCGGCCGAGCGGCACCGCGACATCGATGCAGCGCCGGGTGCGCAAACTCGGGGGTCTGTTTGTCGGTTTGCCCGGCAT
>Ga0308174_10000650_pt1 | contig 15001 bp, 16 predicted proteins | sample PhyPR2_FD_203894 | JGI IMG/M metagenome (GOLD analysis project Ga0308174, IMG submission 203894) | Soil microbial communities from UC Gill Tract Community Farm, Albany, California, United States - DLSLS.P.R2 | ecosystem: Environmental > Terrestrial > Soil > Agricultural land | place: USA...
CCGCTGCCGGCCGACCCCTGACCCGCACCACCATCGAGCGCCGGGACGTCGGCCCGAACGACGTCCTGATCGCCATCACGCACGCCGGCATCTGCCACTCGGACATCCACACGGTCAACGGCGACTTGGGCCCGCAGCCCTTCCCCGTCGTCCCCGGCCACGAGATCGTCGGCACCGTCGCCGAGGTCGGGCCCGACGTGACCACCCACCGGGTCGGCGACCGGGTCGGCGTCGGCTGCATGGTCAACAGCTGCGGCGAGTGCGCCAACTGCCGCAACGGCGACGAGCAGTACTGCCTCCAGGGCATGGTCGGCACCTACGCCGCCACCGACCGGGACGGCAGCACCACCCAGGGTGGCTACTCCACCCACGTGGTGGTCGACGCCGACTACGTGCTCCGCGTGCCGGCCGGCATCGACTCGGCCTCCGCAGCACCGCTGCTGTGCGCCGGCATCACCACCTTCTCCCCGCTGCGCCGCTGGGGCGCCGGGCCCGGCAGGAAGGTCGCTGTCGTGGGCCTCGGCGGGCTGGGCCACATGGCCGTCAAGCTCGCGCACGTCATGGGCGCCGAGGTCACCGTGTTGTCGCAGTCGCTGAAGAAGCAGGAGGACGGGCTGCGGCTGGGCGCCGACGCCTACTTCGCGACCAGCGACCCGGACACGTTCGCCGCGCTGGCCGGCCGGTTCGACCTCATCGTCAACACCGTCAGCGCGCCGATCGACGTGAACGCCTACCTGTCGCTGCTGGCCGTCGACGGCGCCCTGGTCAACGTCGGCGCCCCCGCGGAGCCGCTCAGCCTCCACGTCATGTCGCTGATCAGCGGTCGCCGCACCTACGCCGGCTCGATGATCGGCGGGATCGCCGAGACTCAGGAGATGCTCGACTTCTGTGCCGAGCACGGCATCGGGGCCGAGGTCGAGGTCATCGCCGCCGACCAGGTGAACGAGGCCTACGAGCGGGTGCTGGCCTCCGACGTCCGGTACCGGTTCGTCATCGACACCGCGACCCTGGCGTGACGTCGGGCCGGCCCGCCCGTCTCCCGCTGGTCGTGTACGTGCTGGCCGTCGGCACGTTCCTCATGCTCACGACCGAGTTCGTCGTCGCGGGACTGCTGCCGGAGATCGCCGGCGACCTGCACGTGAGCGTGGCCCGGTCAGGCTTGCTCATCACCGTCTTCGCGGTGGGCATGATCGTCGGCGCACCGGCGATGGCGCTGCTCACCCGGAGGACTCCGCGCCGGGTCACGCTGATGTCCGCGCTGGCGGTGTTCGCGGTCGGACACGTCGTCGTCGCGCTGAGCAGCAGCTTTCCGGTACTGCTGGCCGCGCGCTTCGGGACGGCGTGGGCGACCGGTGCGTTCTGGGCCGTCGCGTCGGTGGTCGCCACCCGCGCTGCCGGCCCGTCGGGCAGCTCCCGCGCACTGGGGATCGTCGGCGCCGGGGGCATGCTCGCCAACGTCGTCGGCGTGCCGATCGGCGCCTTCGCCGGCCAGCTGTCGGGCTGGCGGGGTCCGTTCTGGGCACTGGCGGTCCTGGCTCTGGCTGTCGTCCCGCTCGTCGCCCGGCACGTCCCTCGCGAGGAGGACGACGCTCCAGCGGTCACCGTCCGGTCCGAGCTGGGCGCCATGCGCTCCGGCCGGCTGTGGCTGGTGCTCGCAGCCTGTGCGACCACGACGGGGGGAGTGCTGTCGACGTACTCCTACATCTCCCCGCTGCTGACCGACAGGGCCGGCATCGCGCCGACCTGGGTGCCGCTGGTGCTCGTCGGCTTCGGCGTCGGCTCGCTGATCGGCACGGTCGTCGGTGGCCGTCTGGGCGACGTGCACCCGCACGCGACCACCATCGCGGTCGCCGTCTCCACCACCGTCGTGCTGCTTGCCATCGCGCTGCTCTCCGCCCACCTGGTGCCCACGGTCGTCCTGGTGGTGCTGCTGGGGGTGCTCGGGCTGAGTGCCAACCCGGTGCTCTCCTCGCTGGCGGTCCGCTTCGCCGGGGTCGCGCCCATGCTGGGCGTGGCGCTGTCGGTCTCGGCGTACAACCTGGGCACCGCGGTCGGCTCCGGGATGGCCGGGCGTGCCCTCGACTCGGGCCTGGGTGCTGCCGGCCCGGCGGTGGTGGGCACCGTCATCGCCGCGCTGACCGTGGTGCCGACGGTCAGCATCGCGCTGCTCGGCCGCAGCCGCGGCGCCGGCGCGTCGGACACGACCGCAATGGAGGTGTCCGTGGTCCTGAGCCTAGGGGAGCTCGATCCGGCGGCCGCTCGTTGACCGGACGGTCCTCCTCGGGCAGCCCTTCCAGCGCCTATGGCTGTCCACGCCCGCCGTCAGGTCAGTTGGACGACACTGGGTGGTGGGTGTCGGCGAAGTGCAGGTCGGCGGCGGAGACCTCTTGGAGCTGCTGGCCGTCGCCTGGTACGGGGTCAGGCAGGTCCACGACGTCGAGGACCTCGGGGCCGCCGAAGCGGGTGATCTGGACGGCTCGCATGCCAAGGAGATCAGGGGCTGCCTGACCGATGCCGTCCCGCGGCGGTGAGCTGCGTCGGATGGCCGGACGCACCTAGGCTTCCGGCATGCCGCATTTCGACGTGGTCGTGCTGGGTGCCGGTCCTGGGGGATACGTGGCGGCGATCCGCGCTGCCCAGCTCGGCAGAAGCGTGGCGGTGGTCGAGTCCAAGTACTGGGGTGGAGTCTGCCTCAACGTCGGCTGCATCCCCTCCAAGGCGCTGCTCCGGAACGCTGAGCTCGCGCACCTGGTGCGGGACGAGGCGAAGACCTTCGGCATCTCGGGCGACGTCACGTTTGATTTCGGGGCCGCGTTCGACCGCAGCCGGGTCGTGGCCGACGGGCGGGTCAAGGGCGTCCACTTCCTGATGAAGAAGAACAAGATCACGGAGTTCGACGGGTGGGGAGAGTTCACCGACGCGTACTCGCTGCACGTGACGCTGAACGACGGCGGCCACGAGAACGTCACGTTCGACAACGTGATCATCTCGACCGGCGCGAGCACCCGACTGATCCCGGGCACCCAGCTGTCGGAGCGGGTGGTCACGTACGAGGAGCAGATCATGACCCGGGAGCTCCCGGGCAGCGTGATCATCGCCGGCGCCGGAGCGATCGGCGTCGAGTTCGCCTTCGTCCTCCGCAACTATGGCGTCCAGGTCACCATCGTCGAGTTCCTCGACCGCGTCCTGCCCCTGGAGGACGAGGCGGTGTCCAAGGAACTGGCCAAGGCCTACCGCAAGCTCGGGGTCGACGTCCTGACCTCCACCAAGGTCGAGAGGATCGACGACAGCGGCGCCTCCGTCACGGTCACGGTGTCCAACGCGAAAGGCATGCAGGAGCTCACGGCCGACAAGGTCGTCCAGGCGATCGGGTTCGCGCCGCGGGTCGACGGCTACGGGCTGGAGAAGCTCGGGGTGCAGCTGACCGACCGGGGGGCCATCGCGATCGACGATTCCATGCGCACGAACGTGGCGCACGTGTACGCGATCGGCGACGTGACGGCGAAACTGATGCTCGCGCACGTGGCCGAGGCGCAGGGCGTGGTCGCCGCTGAGACGATCGCCGGCGCGGAGACCATGGAACTGGATTACGTGATGATGCCGCGGGCCACGTTCTGTTCCCCGCAGGTCGCCAGCTTCGGCTACACCGAGACGCAGGCCCGCGAGCTGGCCGACCGTCACGGGTGGAAGGTGACCGTCGCGCAGTTTCCGTTCACCGCGAACGGAAAGGCCCAGGGACTTGGCGAGCCGAACGGCTTCGTCAAGCTCATCGCCGACGAGACTCACGGCGAGCTGCTGGGAGGGCACCTCATCGGCCCCGAGGTCACCGAGTTGCTGCCCGAGTTGACCTTGGCGCAGAAGTGGGATCTGACCGCTGCCGAGTTGGCGCGCAACGTGCACGCGCACCCCACGCTCAGCGAAGCGCTGCAGGAGGCTTTCCACGGGCTCCAGGGCCACATGATCAATTTCTGACCATCCAGGGGCGAACGTTGAATGCACCCCACCCACCTGCTCGCCGGGTGGCGTTTCTTGCGGTGTCAGAACTGGCTGGCAGCCGAACCGTCGGCCTCGGACGTGTCAGTTGATGGACTGGAGGTGGTGGGTGTCGGCAAGGTTCAGGCCGGCGGTGGAGACGTCGTAGAGCTGCGGGCCCGGACCGGGCGTGGGCTCGGGGACGTCGACGATGTCCAGCAAAGTGGATGCCCGTCGCGCGACTCGACGACGTCCGTTTGGCGTTCGACCACCGCGAGATCGCCGTGGCCGCCATCGACCGCCTGCGGGCCAAGCTCGAGTACACAACCCTGGCGGCGGCGTTCGTCAGCGAGCCGTTCTCGCTGGGGCAACTGCGTGACGTCTATTGGCCGTGTGGGGATGGGCAACGGATCTCACGAACTTCCGCCGCAAGGTTCTCGCGACTCCGGATTTCGTCGTCCCGGCCCAACGCTCTTCTGTCGCGCCATCAGCCGCTGGCGGACGGCCACCCACGCTCTATCGACGGTGCCGTGCAGAGCCGATCTCGCCGGCAATTGCCCGGCGGGCCATTCAATGAGTTGACCACGAGATCGCTCCCCTCGGGCGGAGTGAACGTCGACGAGTCGAGGATCTCGGGCCGGCCGAAGCGGGCGGTGCGAATGGCGCCACCCGCCCGACGACGTGCTCCCCGTGGCCGCCCTGCCGCACACCCGCACCGGCAAGAGCTGGACATCCCCGTCCAGCGGTTGATGCAGGGACACCCACTCGATCAGACAGTCGGCCCCCACGCCGTCGATGACCGCGACGAGTTGGCGCAATTCCCCGCCGATACGCGGGTGGACGGATGGGGAGCGGAGGAGCCGATGCAGGCAGCTACGTGCGGACGGTGAGCGCGGCGAGCTTGTCCGGATCGAGGACGAGGTCGATCTCGGCGATGAGCCCGTCCACGACGGTGATGCCGACCACCGCGATGATCCCGCGGGGGGTCTTCGCCACGATGCCGGCGGCACCGTTGACCAGAGCGGGCCGGCACATCGTGGCGAATCGCGGACCGTGTGCGGCGGCGTGCTCGGCGACGTCGACAGCACCGGTGAGCAGGGCGGGCGCCAGCCAGGTTCGGAGACCGGTGTCGACGCGGAACACGACGTCGGGATCCAGCACCTTGATCAGCGCCGCGAAGTCCCCGGCTCGTGCCGCGTCCAGGAAGGCCGCCGCGACGCGGCGCTGAGTGGGCAGGTCGACGTCCGGCACCGCCGCGGCCCCACGGACCCGTCGACGTGCCCGGCTGGCTAGCTGGCGGGTGGCGAGTGGTGTCCGCTCCACGATGGGGGCGATCTTGTCGAACGGCACACCGAACATGTCGTGCAGGACGAAGGCCAGCCGTTCGCCAGGCTCCAGGCTCTGCAGGACGACCAGCAGTGCCAGGCCCACCGAGTCGGCCAGCAGCGCGGCGTGCTCGGGGTTGCCGTCATCGCCGTCGGCAGCCACGAGTGGCTCCGGCAACCACGTGCCCGCGGAGGTCTCCGGTCGCGCGTGCCGGGCGCGGAGCATGTCGATGCAGACCCGGCCGACCAGCGTGGTCAACCACCCGTTGATGTTTTCGATGGCGCCGCTGTTCGAGCGCGTGGTCCTGATCCAGGCCTCCTGGAGCGCGTCGTCGGCCTCGGTCAGCGAACCGAGCATTCGGTACGCCACCGCCCGCAGCCGGGGACGTTGCGCGGCGAACTGCTCGGCGAACCACTCCCCGTCGTCCATGGCGCCCCTACCGCAACCGCTGCGACTTGCGGTACCTGGGCTCCCAGATCGCGCGGTACATCAACCGGGCGGGGCCCGGGAGGAGCCCGAGCAGCTTCGCTGCGAAGGCAGGGTTGGCGTCGTCGAGCACCCAGGGAAGGTAGTTCGCGGCGCCCCTCAGGCCGCCCTGCTGACTGCGGATCTGCGCGCCGAACGCGTCCCAGCCGGCCTGGCCGAGTCGCCGCTCGAGCAGCGGCAGCGCAGCCTCCTCCTCGTGCCGCATGTGCTCCGGCAGGCGCGTGCCCAAGATCGTCAACTCCTCGACCAGCGCGATTTCATCGCGGACGGCGATCGCGGCGTCGATCTGTTCGAGCCGGGGATCGAGGACGGCATGCTCGTGCTCCATGTCCTCCAGGATCCGGCGCTCGGAGGGGTCCCGGACCACCTGGTGCAGGCGCGGCCACAGCGAGGTGTCCTCCGCGGTGTGGTGCGTGTGCAGCTGCATGCTCAACGACTGCCACGTGGCAACGGCGGCGGGGGAGAGCGCCTGGCCGGCGTCCGCGGCGGCGAGCAGTCGCGCGAGGTCGCGGCTGAAGGCGTCGTGGGCGATGTACATCATCGTGAAGTCCACCGTGCCGGGGATGCCGGCGCGGCGGAGCTGGGCCTGACCCTGGGTCTCGATCGTCTGGCTCACTGGTTGCTCCTGTCGTTCACGGGCCCGTGGGGCTCAGTGGCTGGAGAGGGCCTCGCGGCGGATCATCTGCAGGACGGTGGGTGCACCCGACGAGGTGGTCACCGCGACGGTCCGGCGGACCCATTCCGTGGTCCCGAGCTGCGCGAGCATGCTGGCGGCGAGGTCCGCTCGGCTTGTGAAAACGCCGTCGGCATGGTCCTCGTCGAGCCGGTATGCGGAAACCCCGTCGGCGTCGAACAAGCCGGACGGGCGCATCACCGTCCAGTCCAGGTTGGTCGCGCGGAGGTAGGCCTCCATCCGGCGCATGTCCTCGTAGGTCGTCCTGCCGATGGTCGCGGTGACCAGGGGCTGGAGGACGTTGTTCAGCAGGAATCCGCCCTCGGCGTGCCGACGCGGCTCGGTGGCCGCGGAGCTCACCGCAACGACGCGCTGCACGTCATGGCGCTGCATGCCGGCAACGATGCTGGCGATGCCGTCGCTGTAGATAGTGATCTGCTTGCTGGTGTACGGGACGCCCAGCGACGAGAGAACTGCGTCAGCCCCGGCGATGGCCGAGGCGACCGCCACCCGGTCGTACGCATCCGCCTCCGCCACGACGAGCCGGGGGTGGACGAGCGGGAACTCGGCAGGCCGGCGAGTGACGGCCACCACGGTGTGCCCGGCATCGAGGGCCTGCCCGGTCAGCAGACGACCCGTGGCTCCGTTGGCCCCGAAGAGGGTGATTCGCATGTGGACTTCCCTGCTGCCATGCGCACGGCACTTCCGTGCACACCCCACATGTCGGATCGCGCGCCGGAAACGTGACGAGCCATGTTGAAGATCGCCGCGCCGCCGTGCCGGACGGCTGCCCCGAGGGCCGGGATCCCCGGTCTGCCGCGCGCGACCGGCCATCGGCTGCGGTCGTGCCGAGCGTGCCAACCGGTGGGGTCGTGCTCGAGGTGGTGCTGCCTCAGCAGGCGGCTTTCGACTCCCAGGTCAGCCCTTTGGCAGCGTCGAGCGATTGCGAAGCGACGACTCGCTGTGCCCTCCCAGGCTGAGGTACGTCCTCCCCTTACGGAGCCGGTGTGATGCGGAAGGTCAGCTCGTCTGGAGGTTGACGACCTCGGCACCTCGCTCCTCGAGGGGCCCGTTGAACCCTCCCTCTACGGGCATCTTGGCCTTGAGTCCCTGGACGAAGCGGTCGGCGCTCGCCCGGGAGTCCCATACGGCGGTGATCAGGAAGCCGCCGTCAGTAGGCCCGGCGACGTGGTGGGTCTGTCCCTCCGGCAGTCCGGTCGACGGGTGCACCGCCTTCAGCATCGCCCGGTACTGGTCCTCGGTGCCGCCCGTCCAGAAGTGATGCAGCAGATAGGCCATGCCGACCTCCACGTCAGGTGCTCCGCGGCGCGGGCACTGGCCCGGAGGCTCGCCCTCCGGGCACAGGGGCGCAACGGTTCCCTGTGCCCCGACGCCTGACTGCTCGGGCGACCGGCGCGTCACTACTCAGAGCCAGAGGCGCCCCGGCGCAGGACGCCACCCGTCCACGTCATCTCACCCGGACCGTAAGGGGGGTACGTCTCAGGACACGCAGTGGTGGGTGTCGGCGATCAGGCCGGCGGTGGAGACGTCGTCGAGCTGCCGGCCCGGGCCCGGCGTGGGCTCCGGGACGTCGACGACATCGAGGACCTCGGGACCGCCGAAGCGGGTGAGGTTATGGCCTGCTGTCCAACGCGGGACGGGTGGTGAGCTCGGGTAGGAGGGCCACCTCTCAGGCGGAGCACTATGACCGCCGAGCGCGCCTCTTCGCGCGGGCCATCTTGAACAGATAGGTCGGTTTCGGCGGGATCCAGCCCAGTTGTTTGGCCATGCCCAGGTCGTCGCGGTTGGCCCAGTGCTCGATGATCCGCCCGTCCTCGATGCGGAACCAGTGGGACTGGCTCATCGCGAAGGGCTTGCCGGTGGACGGGAAGACCGAATCGACCGAACCTTCTGGGGTGTAGAACGCGATGGCTGCCACATGCCGGCCGTGCATCGTGGCGTCGACCGCGACGAGTGGGCCGTCGGCGACGGCGTGGTGCACTTCGTAGCGGAGGTCGGCGAAGGCGGCGCGAAGCCACAGCGCGGTGGAGTGGACTCCGGCCGGCCCCGGCACGCGGGAGGACGGGGGTTGGACCGGGTTCTCCCGGTCTGCGGCGGACGGGTGATACAGCGAGGCGAATTCCGCGCGGTCGCCGGCGGCCATGGCGTGCAGGCTGCGGACGGCCACGGCGGTGGGGTCGGTGGACACGGAAGAGGCGGGAGCGGTCATGACAACTCCATTTGGTTACAGTATGGCTGTATCTGAATGGTGGCCTGGATGATGACCGAGGTCAAGAGGTCCTATGACGGCTCCCGACGGCGGGAGCACGCGGCGGCGCGGCGTCGCGGCGTGGTGGCGGCTGCCCGCGAGCTCTTCGAGCGCGACGGGTACCGGACGACGACGATCGCCTCGATCGCCACCCGCGCGGGAGTGTCGGCGGAGAGCGTGTACAAGGGCTTCGGCAGCAAGGCCGCGCTGGCCAAGGCGGTTTTCGACGTCGCGGTCGCCGGTGATGACGAGCCGGTGCCGCTGGCGGAGCGGCCGGCAGCACTGGTGCTGCGCGAGGAGCCGGACGTGCGGCGCAAGATCGAGATGTTCGTCGAGGGGCTCGCGCAGCGACAGGCGCGCTCGGCGAAGGTGCAGATTCTCATTCGGGACGGCCGGCACGTCGACGACGCTCTGCGGCCGGTCTGGGACAAGCTGCACGACGAGGGTCTGGCGGGGATGACGATGCTCGGCCGCCATCTGCTCACCACCGGACAGCTGCGCCCAGGGATCGAGCTCGCCGAAGTCCGTGACCTTCTGTGGAACTACCTCGCCGTCGACCACTACGAACGTTTGGTGCTGGACCGGGGCTGGCCGCTCGAGCGATACACCGACTGGCTCGCCGCAACCGTCACGAACGCCCTGTGCTCCTAGCGGATGTGAAACTGCTCCGGCGTTCGAGACTCCAGGAGATTCCGCGCCGCACTCTCCGCCGGGCTTGTCCTCAAGCCCGGAGCGATGACTCGGGCGGAAGGTGACGAGGCTCAACTACCTTTCAGGCCACGGCGTGGTGGGTGTCGGCGAAGTTCAGGCCCGCGGTCGAGACGTCGTAGAGCTGCTGGCCGGGGCCCGGCGTGGGCTCGGGGACGTCGACGATGACCTCGGGGCCGCCGAAGCGGGTGATCTGCACGGCACGCATGGTTGCGACAGCAGGGCGCAGCCCGAGGGCAGGTGGGTCAAGCGTGGCTGAGGACGTCGGGTGCGGTGCGCTCGTCCATCGCGGTGTGGCTGGCGCGCCGCACATGCCGCACCGGCCCGCTCACGTCAGTGCGGATGGGATCGGACAGAACTGCGGCCACGAGCGCTCCGGTCTCCACCAAGGTCGACCTGCCCTCGCTGGCAGCGGGATACGAGTGGTGACAGGGGCTGACCCCCTCTTTCACGTCTGCTTCGGGGATGTGAGGGCATCGGCCGGACCGTGAGTGGCGTTCCAGCTGGCCAGGAGTTGGATCGCGTCGTGCTCGGGCGACCCCGGCTGCGGAGTGAAGACGGTCAGGACGTGATCTCCGGTCGCATCGACGGTGAGGTTCTCGAAGGGCAGGGCGACCTCACCGATCGCGGGGTGTCGGAAGGCCTTGACGCCGGGTTTGTGCGCCCGGACGTCGTTGGCGGCCCACCGGGTGCGGAAGGCACCGCTGCGCGTGGACAGCTGACCGATCAGCGCGACCAGTGCCGGATCGTCCGGTCGGCGGCCGGCCTCGACGCGTAGCAGTGCCACGGTGTCGCCGGCGACGCGATCCCACTGCGGGAACAGCTGGCGGGCGCGGTCTTCGTCGAGGAACACGAAGAGTGCGGTGTTGGGCGGGCCATCGGTGTCGAACACGGGCGCGTACAGCGCTCGACCCAGGTCGTTGGCCGCCAGCACGTCGTACCGGCTGTTGAAGACGACGGCAGGGAGGTGGTCCAGGGAGTCCAACAAAACCCGGACCCCAGGACTCACGCTCTCCTTGGCCGCGGTCTTACGGCGCTTGCGCGCCTCCGGCGTGAGAGCGGCGAGCAGGCGGTCGAGGTGGGCGCGTTCGTCGTCGTCGAGTCGGAGCACCGCGGCAACGGACTCCACGACACTCTTGGACGGGCCGGTCGCCTGGCCGCGCTCCAGTCGGATGTAGTACTCCGGGCTCACGCCAGCCAGCAACGCGACCTCCTCCCGGCGCAGCCCCTTCACCCGGCGGCGGGTCCCGCCGACGGGCAGGCCGGCGTCGGCGGGGGAGACCCGGTCACGACGCGAGCTGAGGAACTCGCGAACGGCCGTCCTCGCCGCCTCCTTGTCGTCCATGGCGCCGAGCGTAGGAGCAGCTCGGACCCGTAGAGGGTCACTGTGAGTACCCCTCTTGACAGGTCCTGTTCCACCTTCCGGAGTCGGCCTTGTCTGGGTGTCGGCGATCGAGGCCGACAGAGCCCGCAGGCAGCGGGCCCGCCTCGCCGCCGCCAAGGAGTTGGACATGGCAGAGAACAAGGTCGTCCTGGTCACCGGAGCCGGTCGTGGCATGGGCGTCGACATCGCCCGCACCGCCCTCGACGCCGGCCACCTGGTCGTCGCCACCGCCCGCGACGCTCAGAAGGTCACCCAGGCCCTCGGCGAGCACGAGAACTTGCTGGCCGTCGACCTGGACGTCACCGACCCGGCCGGCGTGCAGGCCGCCGTGGACGCCGCGGTCGAGCGCTTCGGGCGCGTCGACGTGCTGATCAACAACGCCGGCAACTTCTACGCCGGCTTCTTCGAGGAGATCACGCCCGAAGACTTCCGCGCCCAGGTGGAGACCAACCTGTTCGGCCCGCTGAACGTCACCCGCGCCGTGCTGCCGGTCATGCGCGCCCAGCGCTCCGGAGTCGTGGTCACCATCTCCTCCACCGCCGGGCTTATCGGGCAGGAGTTCTGCACCGCCTACGCCGCGTCGAAGTTCGCCCTGGAGGGGTTCATGGAGTCCCTCACCCCCGAGGTCGCGCCGTACGGCATTTCCACGATGGTCGTCGAGCCCGGCTTCTTCCGCACCGACCTGCTCACCCCTGAGTCGACGAGCTATGCAGAGCCCTCGATCGAGGACTACGCCGAGCGCACCCGCCAGACCGTCGCCGCCTGGAACGGCATGAACGGCCAGCAGGGTGGCGACCCGGCCAAGCTCGCCCAGGCTCTCATCGGCCTGGCGACCTCGACGCAGCCCCCGGTCCGCTGGGTCGCCGGCGCCGACGCCGTCGCCGGTGTGGAGCAGAAGGCGAAGGACCTGCTCGCCCAGGTCGACGCGCACCGCACCCTGTCCAGCGGCCTCGCTCACGCCTGACGTCGTCACCGGCGCCAGCAGCGAGATCGGCGATGCGACCGCTCGCCTGCTTGCCGGGCACGGCGCGACCATTGCCGCCGGGGCGGCCGGCGTGGCCCCATGAACTCAGATCAGTTGGACGACTCCCGGTGGTGGGTGTCAGCGAAGTTCAGGCCGGCGGTGGAGACGTCGTGGAGCTGCTGGCCGGGACCCGGCGTGGGCTCGGGAAGGTCGACGACGTCCAGGGGTCACGTCGTGCCCTGCGCTGCTCAGCGCTCGGGCGCCATGCTCCCCGTCCGCACGTAGCGCGCGTGCCAGCTCAGAGCCTCCTCGAGCAGATGGGGGGTGTGCAGCCCGAAGGCACCGCTGAGCGCTCGGTCGAAGTAGTCCTCGAGCATCGGCCGGTAGTCCGGGTGCGCACAGTTGTCGATCAGCAGGCGGGCTCTTCGTCGTGGCGCCAGCCCGCGCAGGTCGGCCAGCCCCTGCTCGGTGACGATGACGTTGACGTCGTGTTCGGTGTGGTCCACGTGCGAGACCATGGGAACGATGCTGGAGATGGCACCGCCCTTGGCCGTGGACGGCGTGACGAAGAACGAGATGTAGGCATTGCGCGCGAAGTCGCCTGAGCCGCCGATGCCGTTCTGGATCCGGCTGCCCATGAGATGGGTGGAGTTGACGTTGCCGTAGATGTCGGCCTCGATCACCCCGTTCATGGCCAGCACCCCCAGCCTCCGGACGATCTCGGGGTGATTGCTGATCTCCTGCGGGCGGAGCACGATCCGGTCCCGGTAGCTCCGGGCGTTGTCGTTGAACTCGGCCACAGCGGCGGGGCTCAGCGAGAAGGCGGTGGCCGACGCCACCGACAGCGTCCCCGACTTGAGCAGCCCGAGCATGGCGTCCTGGATGACCTCGGTGTACGCGGTGAGGTTCTCGAACCGGGACTCCGCCAACTCCGCGAGCGCCGCGTTGGCCACGTTTCCCACGCCCGACTGCACCGGGAGCAGCTCGACCGGCAGCCGTCCGCGAGCGACCTCGTGCTCCAGGAACTCGATGAGATGGCCGGCGATCTGCCGTGAGGTCTCGTCGGGCGGCGTGAAGGCGGTGTTGCGGTCGGGTGCGTCGGTCTCCACGACGGCGATGACCTTCTCCGGCGGGCAGCGCAGATACGGCTGGCCGATCCGGTCACCGGGGTGGATCAGTTGAAGGGGCCGCCGGTTCGGCGGTAACGCGGTGCCGTAGTAGATGTCGTGCATTCCGTTGAGGTCGGAACTCTGCCAGGAGTTCACCTCGAGGATGACCGCGTCGGCCTGGTCGATCCAGGTCTTGTTGTTGCCGACCGACGACGAGGGGATCAGGTCTCCGTCCGCGGTGATCCCGCTGACCTCGACGAGGGCGACGTCGAGGTGACCGAGGAAGCCCTCCCAGACCATCTGCGCGACGTGGGACAGGTGCACGTCGATGTACTCCATGTGCCCCGCGTTGATCTTCTCCCGGCTCACGGGGTCGGACTGGTACGGCAGCCGCAGCTCGATTCCGTCGGCTGCCGCGAGCGCCCCGTCCAGTTCGGGTGCGGTGGACGCGCCGGTCCAGACGTTGATCCTGAACCGAGTGCCGGCGGCGTTCGCCTCGATGATCCGCTCTGCCAGCGCGAGCGGCACTTCCTTGGGATAGCCCGCGCCGGTGAATCCGCTCATCCCGACGGTGGCCCCGGGGTTGATCATCGCCGCGGCTGCATCCGCGGGCATCACCTTGCGAGCCAGCGCAGGGTGCTGGATGCGTCCGCTTCCCGGCATGGTTCCCGCCCGCCTCGAGAGCGCGGCTGCGGATGAAGCTCCGACAGGTCGCCGCTGCCCGGCTCCGGGGAAACGCTACCCAGCGGGCGAACGGGGGGCGACACGGGCGCCGGGCGTGCTCCCGGACCTCAGTGGGCGCCGACACCAGTGCCGGGCGGCCGATGTCTCGCGCCCCACTCCGCGCGCGCCGGGCGCCGCCTGTCGCGTTCCTTCGGCAGCCATCGGGAGTTCACGCCTGCTTAGTGCGGTCGACAGCCGGCCGGGAATCCCGCTCTTGCACCCACGACAAATGGAGACGAAGAGATGCAGCGACCGACAGCACGCGTACTCGCCGCAAGGGCGAGCCTGGCTCTGCTCGTAGGAGGAGCAGGCGCCGCAGATGCGGCCGGTGGCGGAGCAGAGCAGCCCGCCAGTCAGGCCACGGATCCGAAGGACGACGCTCTCGACCGCGTGCCCCATTTCCGGTGCGTCGTTAATGCCGTTGGCGAGACGGCGCAGAGGCGTCCGCCGTCCCCTTCGGAGCGGCTGGGCGGCGGCACCTCACCGTTCGTCGGCGAGCGCCCGGCCGAGCGCGATGATGATCCTCGGGATGGCGGCCTCGTCGATCCCGGCGCCTTGGATGATGGTGGAGTCGTGCTCGGGGTCCAGCACGATCTGGATGACGGGTCTGCCGTGCGAGGCGCGCAGCAGCAGGTCGATCTCGGGATCGTAGGCGGGTGAGGGGGCGGAGCTGTCCATGCTCGTGTCCTGTTCGCTGGTGGGTTGCGGGAGCGCCTCAGCCCGCGACGACGGCCGGCTCAACGCGCTCGGAGCGCTGCCGAGGGAGGCCGGCGTCGGCGGTCCGCTCCTGATCCGCGTTGTGCCGGGGCGGCTCGTCGGGTGCCGTCGCGGCCAGTAAGGGATCCGGCTCGCCGTGCAACCGGCCCGGCGCATCACCGGGGCGCCGGCCGGTGTGGAGATAGGCCCACGCGAACGGGTCCGGAACGGCGAAGACCGCCGTGTGGGTCGGTCTTCCGAGCCCGGCGAGGTCGAGGACATCGGAAAGGTCCTGTTGGGTCTGCAGGGCGTCGTCGTTGGTCCAGATCTCGGTGCCGAACAGGGCGTTGCCCTGTCGCCGCAGCTGCCGGGAGCAGCAGCCGTCCGGCAGGGCGCCGTCGCCCGCGAGGAGCGCGGTCAGCCGCTCGAGGTGGACCGCGCTGCCCGCGGCCCAACGCGTGTGGACGATGAGGAGCGACATGGCTTCCCCCTGCGTGTGCCGTTCCGGTACCGCACCAGGTTAGGAACGGCACGAGTCCCGGTCTCTACGCAATCGTGCGTACCGAGCGCGTCCGCTCGTCTCCCTGCACGCACGGGGGGACGGGGCCAACCCTGTTGACTTCCCACGGGGGGCGCTGGAACCGTGGCTTTCCGGATCGAGAGGCCGATACCGGCCGGATGGTCCGAACGG
>Ga0308174_10000651_pt1 | contig 15000 bp, 11 predicted proteins | sample PhyPR2_FD_203894 | JGI IMG/M metagenome (GOLD analysis project Ga0308174, IMG submission 203894) | Soil microbial communities from UC Gill Tract Community Farm, Albany, California, United States - DLSLS.P.R2 | ecosystem: Environmental > Terrestrial > Soil > Agricultural land | place: USA...
CGTCCATCCAGACCCGGATCACCCGCAGGCACTCGGCGTAGATGCCCTCGGGGTCGTTGTCGAAGTTGATCGGGTAGATGTCCTGGTACTTCTTCGGCGGGTTCTCCGCGTAGGCGATGGTGCCGTCGGGCTTGGTGGTGAACCACTCCGGGTGCGCTTCGACCCAGGGGTGGTCGGGCGCCGCCTGCAGCGCGAAGTCCAGGGCCACCTCCATGCCCAGTTCGCGGGTGCGGGCGACGAACGCCGTGAAGTCGTCCATCGTGCCCAGCTGCGGGTGGACGGCGTCGTGGCCGCCCTCGGCGCTGCCGATCGCCCACGGCGAGCCGACGTCGTCGGGCCCGATCTCGTGCGGGTTGCCGCCCGGGAACTGCGACGTGTTCGGGCCCTTGCGGTTCACGGTGCCGATGGGGTGGATCGGCGGCAGGTAGACGACGTCGAAGCCCATCTCCGCGACGGCCGGCAGCCGATCCTGGGCGTTGGCGAACGTGCCGTGGGTCGGCTTCCCGCCGACGACGGGGCCTTCGGAGCGCGGGAAGAACTCGTACCAGGACCCGTAGAGGGCGACCGGCCGGTCGACCCACACCTCGTACTCGGGGCTCTGGGTGATGAGCTCGCGGACGGGGTGCTCGTGCAGATAGCGCTGCAGTCCGGCGGCCAGCGCGGGCGCGATCCGGACGGTCAGTTCCTGGGATGTGTCGCGGAGTGCGGCCGATGCGGCGGCGACCCGCTCGCGCCACGCATCGCCGTCGTCCCCGGTGGTGGCCACCTTCGCGACCCGGTCGAGCAGCCGGGCGCCCTCCTCGAGGTCGTTCGCGAGCTCCTCGGCGCCCTGGCCGGCCTCGACCTTCACCTCGACCGCGTGCCGCCAGGTGGCCAGGGGGTCGCTCCACGCCTCGACCCGGAAGGTCCAGAGACCCTCCTGGTCGGGCACGACCGTGGTGATCCAGCGGTCGGGCTCCGGGGGGAGCTTCGCCATCCGGAGGAACGGCGACTCGACGCCGTCGGGCGACGTCCAGACGACGCTCGCGGCGACGGCGTCGTGGCCCTCGCGGAACACGGTGGCCGTGATCGGCAGGTGTTCCCCGACCACGGCACGGGCCGAGAAGGTCCCGCAGGACACGACGGGGGCGACATCGGAGATGCCGAGGCGGAGGTCAGCGCGGCCAGTCATCGAGGCAACGCTATCGAGGTCACGCCCCAGCAGCACCTCGACTGCGATCACGTCACACCTGCCTCACCCGTTGGGGCTGATGTGACGGAACTGCTCGTCCGCTGGCGATGCGCCGTCTTCTCGTTAGTCTCGACCGGTGCGAGCTCTTCGTCGGTTCACCGTCCGCGCGGCGCTGCCCGAACCCCTGATGCCCCTGTCCAAGCTCGTAACCAACCTCCGGTGGTCATGGCACCCGGAGACGCGCGACCTGTTCGAAGCGCTCGACCCCGCGCTCTGGCAGAGCTGCGGCGGCGACCCGGTCAAGGTGCTGGGTGAGGTCTCGGCCGAACGCCTGGCCGCGCTGGCCAAGGACCGCAAGTTCGTCCGGCGTCTGCAGGACGTCGTCGACGACCTGAACGAGTACCTGACGACCCCGCGCTGGTACCAGTCCCTCGGGGCGGAGGCACCCGCGACCATCGCCTACTTCTCGGCGGAGTTCGGTGTCACCGAGGTGCTGCCGAACTACTCCGGCGGTCTGGGCATCCTGGCCGGCGACCACCTCAAGGCGGCCTCCGACCTCGGCGTGCCGTTGATCGGCATCGGACTGCTGTACCGCGGCGGCTACTTCGAGCAGAGCCTGTCGGCCGACGGCTGGCAGCTGGAGCACTACCCGTCCCTCGACCCGCACGGGCTGCCGGTGAAGCTGGTGCGCGAGGACGACGGCTCCGCGACGGTCATCACCGTGCCCCTGCCCGAGGGCCGGACGCTGCACGCGCACGTCTGGCGGGCGCAGGTCGGCCGGGTGCCGCTGCTGCTGCTCGACAGTGACATCGAGGAGAACGCGCCGACCGAGCGTGGCGTCACCGACCGGCTGTACGGCGGCGACGAGGACCACCGCCTCCGTCAGGAGATGCTGCTCGGCATCGGCGGCGTGAAGGCCGCGCGTGCCTGGTGCCGGCTCACCTCCCGACCCCAGCCCGAGGTGTTCCACGCCAACGAGGGGCACGCCGGGTTCCAGGGTGTGGAGCGGATCCGCGAGCTGCAGGAGGCGCACGGCCTCGGCTTCCCGGAGGCCCTGCAGGCCGTGCGCGCCGGCACCGTGTTCACCACGCACACTCCCGTGCCGGCGGGGATCGACCGGTTCCCCAAGGCCCTGATCGAGCGCTACTTCGCCGGCTTCGGCGTGCCGCTGCAGGAGCTGCTGGCCCTGGGTGCCGAGGAGGACGCCACCAAGTTCAACATGGCCCACATGGGCCTGCGGCTCGGGCAGCGGGCCAACGGCGTGAGCGAGCTGCACGGGCACGTCAGCCGGGGCATGTTCTCCGACCTGTGGCCCGGGTTCGACGAGAGCGACGTGCCGATCGGCTCGATCACCAACGGCGTGCACGCCCCCACCTGGACCGCGCGCGAGCTGGTCGAGATGGGCACCCAGACCACGAGCCAGGGCGATCCGCTGGGCGTCGACGGCCCGGTCCACTTCGACGGCGTCGACAGCATCAAGGCCGCCGATCTGTGGAGCATCCGGCGGACCCTGCGCGCCCGGCTGGTCGAGGAGGTCCGCCGCCGGATCCGCGACACCGCGCTCTCCCGCGGGGCCACCGAGGCCGAGGTCGGCTGGACGGCGAGGGCGTTCGACCCCGACGTCCTCACGATCGGGTTCGCCCGGCGCGTGCCGTCCTACAAGCGGCTGACCCTGATGCTGCGCGACCCGGAGCGGCTCAAGGCGCTGCTGCTCGACCCCGAGCGGCCGATCCAGCTGATCATCGCCGGCAAGAGCCACCCGGCTGACGACGGCGGCAAGAAGCTCATCCAGGAGATGGTCGCCTTCGCCGACGACCCGGAGATCCGCCACCGGATCGCCTTCCTCCCCGGCTATGACATCGGCATGGCGCGCTACCTGTACTGGGGCTGTGACGTCTGGCTGAACAACCCGCTGCGCCCGCTCGAGGCCTGTGGCACGTCGGGCATGAAGGCCGCGCTGAACGGCGGGCTGAACCTCTCGATCCGCGACGGCTGGTGGGACGAGTGGTTCGACGGCCAGAACGGGTGGGCAATCCCGACCGCCGACGGCGTCCAGGACGCCGACCGACGGGACGAGGTCGAGGCGCGGGCGATCTACGAGCTGATCAGCAACCAGGTGCTGCCGCGGTTCTACGAGACCGGCCGTGACGGTGTGCCCGCCCGCTGGGTCGAGATGGTGCGGCACACGCTGCGCGAGACCGGCCCGAAGGTGCAGGCGACGCGCATGGTGCGCGACTACGTGCAGGCGCTGTACGTGCCGGCCGCCGGTTCGGCGCGGGCGATGGCCGTCGACGGGTACGGCCCGGCGCGCGAAGAGGCCGGCTGGCGCACCCACCTGCTGCACAACTGGCCCGGGGTACGGGTGGGCCACGTCGAGGCCACCGGAGCGGGGGACACCCCGGAGATCGGGACGACGCTGGCGCTGCGCGCCGAGGTCGAGCTGCCGGGCCTGAGCCCGGACGACGTCCAGGTGCAGGCGGCCTACGGCCGGGTGGACGACGCCGACGGGCTGCACCAGGTGACCACGGTGCCGATGGTGCACGACCAGACCGACGGCTCGCGGCACTGGTTCACCGCCACCGTTCCGCTCGAGCGGACGGGTGCATTCGGTTACACGGTGCGCGTGCTTCCGCACTCGGAGCGCATGGCCGACCCGGCGGAGCTCGGGGTGGTCACCAGTGCGTGACGTCGACGCTCGTGAAACTTCAACCACGTCGGCCCCATCCACCCCGTGTGACGTCGTGATAGCCCGGCGTGGCGGGGTTGCCGGGGCAGCCAGACGGCGCAGCGATCACTAGGCTGGAGGCCATGCCTGACCGCTGTGAAGTCCTCCCCGGAGACTCCGTCATCGCTCGCCGCGGCGGCGGACTGCTCTGGGTCGACGCACCCGGCTCGCCCGCCCTCGTCGCTGCCCTGCACGCCTGCCTGGGTGTGTCGGGTCCCGGGGCCGACCGTGTGCTGTCCGCCGTTGCCGGCCAGGTGAGCTCCCTCGCCTCCGGGACCGCCTCCTTCGCGCTCGTCCTCGCCGACCCCTCGGGGGGCGCCGGCACCGGCACCGCCCTGTGGTCGGGCAAGGGCCAGCCGGCCGTCGACGGGGTCCCGGTCTCCGGGACGTCGGTGGAGGGCTGCACGCTCGCCACCGACTTCCCGCTCGGGCAGACGCTCTACGTCGGCCCGGGACAGGCGGCTCCGCAGATGCCGCCGGGTGTGGCGTACGACCTCGTCGAGGGCACGGTGCCCGGGTCCGGCGCGATGCTGCAGCTGGCCAAGGCCGCGCCCTCCGGCTCCTCGGTCGTCCCGCCGGCGACCTCCACCCCGTCGTCGTTCGGCGCGTCGTCCGGTGGCTTCAGCTCGACCGGTGGTTCGAGCCGCGCGGCCAGTGCGCCCGCCGAGTCCGGGGAGCAGACCGCCTTCTGGCGGCCGGAGCAGACGGCGGCGCCGGTGCTGCGGTTCGACGACGGCATGGTCGTGACCGTGGACGAGGACCTGGTGCTCGGCCGCCGTCCCGACAACCACGAACTGGTCGCCGGCGGCTCGGCCCGCGCGGTGCCCATCGCCGACACCCAGAACGTGCTCTCGTCGGCGCACGCGGCGCTGCAGCGGTCCGGCCGCGAGGTGTCCCTGGTCGACCTCGGGTCGCTCAACGGCACGCACGTCGCCGGGCCGGAGGCCACCGAGTGGACCCAGCTCGAGCCCGGCGTCGCGCACCCGCTCTCCGACGGCGACCGCCTGCTCCTCGGCTGGACCGTCATCACCTTCGAGCAGCCCTCCGACTGAACCGAACGAAGCGTTGAACCGGAGAGGCCCAGAACCGTCGCGGTTCTGGGCCTCTCCGGTTCAACGGCCCGTCACGGCCGCCTGAGAACCCGGAGCAGCCAGACGCAGCGGGCGGGGAGCTCGATCGCGCCCGGGGCCACGATCACCGGCTCGGGGGGCTCGCCGGTGGGGTACTCGGTCGAGACCACCAGTTCGTAGCCGTCAGCCCAGGGTGGCCCGGGCAGGGTGACCGTCACCGGCTCGGGGCCGGCGTGCAGCTGCACCAGGTAGGAGTCGTCGACCACCGGCCGGCCGTGCTCGTCGCGGTGGCGGATGCCGCGGCCGTCGAGGTACATGCCGAGGGTCTGCAGCCCGGAGTCGAACCAGTTCGCGGTGGAGAGCTGCCCGCCGTCGGGGGCGAACCAGGCGAGGTCGCGCGTGCCCCCGGCGCCGGCGATCTCGTGGCCCTCGAAGAACGCCTCCTGGCGCAGCACGGGGGAGGAGCGCCGCAGCCGCACCAGTGCCGAGACGAACGCGTGAAGGTCCTGGTCGACGTCCTTCCAGTCGATCCAGGAGATCTCGTTGTCCTGGCAGTAGGCGTTGTTGTTGCCCTGCTGCGTGCGGCCGAGCTCGTCGCCGGCGGTCAGCATCGGGACGCCGGTCGAGAGCAGCAGCGTGGCGAGGTGGTTGCGCACCTGCTGCGCGCGCAGCGCCGTGACCTCGGGGTCGGTGCTCGGCCCCTCGACGCCGCAGTTCCAGTTGCGGTTGTGGCTCTCGCCGTCGCGGTTGTCCTCGCCGTTGGCCTCGTTGCGCTTGTGCTCGTAGGTGACCAGGTCGGTGAGCGTGAAGCCGTCGTGCGCGGTGACGAAGTTGATGCTCGCGAACGGACGACGGCCGTCGGAGCGGTAGAGGTCCGAGGACCCGGTCAGCCGGTAGGCGAGGTCCCGGACGCCGACGTGCGCGCCGGACCAGACGTCGCGCACCGTGTCCCGGTACTTGCCGTTCCACTCGGTCCACGGCGGCGGGAAGTTGCCGACCTGGTAGCCGCCCGGGCCGACGTCCCACGGCTCGGCGATCAGCTTGACATTGCTGACCACCGGGTCCTGGTGGACGACGTCGAAGAATGCCGAGAGCCGGTCGACGTCGTGCATCGAGCGGGCCAGGGCCGAGGCGAGGTCGAAGCGGAACCCGTCGACGTGCATCTCGGTGACCCAGTAGCGCAGCGAGTCCATGAGCAGGGCCAGCACGGCCGGACGGCGGACGTCGAGGGTGTTCCCGCAGCCGGTGTAGTCGGTGTACCGGGCGCGGTTGCCGCCGTCGAGCCGGTAGTAGCCGCCGTTGTCGATGCCCTTGAGCGACAGGGTCGGGCCGGTGTGGTCGCCCTCGGCGGTGTGGTTGTAGACGACGTCGAGGATCACCTCGATGCCGGCGGCGTGCAGCTCCTTGACCATCGTCTTGAACTCGAGCACCTGGCCGCCGCCGCTGCCCGAGGCGCTGTACGCGGCGTGCGGGGCGAAGTACCCGAGGGTGTTGTAGCCCCAGTAGTTGGTCAGCCCGCGCCGCATCAGGTGCGGCTCGCTGACGAAGTGGTGCACGGGCAGCAGCTCGACGGCCGTCACGCCCAGGGCCTGCAGGTGCTCCACGAACGCCGGGTGCGCCAGGCCCGCATACGTGCCGCGCAGCGGCGGAGGCACGTCCGGGTGCCGGGCGGTCGCGCCCTTCACGTGCACCTCGTAGATCACGGTGTCCGACCACGACGTGTGCAGCGGCCGGTCGCCGTCCCAGGGGAACGGGTCGTGGACGACGACGCCGCGCGGCACGTGCGGCGACGAGTCGTGCGGGTCGGCCGTCGGCGTGTCGACCGCGCCGTCGGCGTAGCCGAACAGGGACCGATCCAGGGTCACCCCGCCGTCGACGGCCCGGGTGTAGGGGTCCAGGAGCAGCTTCTGCGGGTTGTACCGGTGGCCGGCGAGCGGCTCGTACGGGCCGTGCACCCGGTAGCCGTACCGCTGGCCGGGGCCGACGCCCGGCAGCCGGCCGTGCCAGACCTGGTGGGTCGTCTCCTCGAGCCGCTGCCGGTGCTCGCTGCCGTCGGCGTCGAACAGGCACAGGTCCACCGCCTGGGCGCCCGCCGACCACAGCGCGAAGTTGGTGCCGGTGCCGTCCCAGAGGGCACCCAGGGGTGCCGGCCGGCCGGGCAGGACCTCGACGGTGAGGCGTTCGTCCACCCGAGGCATCGTGCCAGTCCGCGTGGGTTCGCACGGCTCCGCGTGCGGGTTGATTGGATGGGGGCGTGTCGAGCTCAACCGCACTCGGGGCGGTCGTCGGGATGACCGGGGTCGACGTCGTGCGGGGGGACACCCATCTGCTGCGCGGCGTCGACTGGACCGTGGAGGCCGACCATCGCTGGGTGGTCCTCGGGCCCAACGGTGCCGGCAAGACCACGCTCCTCCAGTTGGCCGCCGCGCAGATGCACCCGACCCGGGGCGAGGTGGCGCTGCTCGGGGAGACCCTGGGCGCGGTCGACGTCTTCGAGCTGCGACCCCGGATCGGGCTGACGAGTGCCGCGCTCGCCCAGCGCATCCAGCCGTCGGAGACCACCGGCGACATCGTCGTGTCGGCCGGATACGCCGTCGTCGGCAGGTGGCGCGAGCGCTACGACGTCCACGACCTGACCCGCGCCGGGATGCTCATGGAGCAGTGGGGGGTCGCGCAGTTCGCGCATCGTCCCTTCGGCACGCTCAGCGAGGGCGAGCGCAAGCGGGCGCAGATCGCCCGAGCGCTGATGCCGGACCCCGAGTTGCTCCTGCTCGACGAGCCGGGTGCCGGTCTGGACCTCGGCGGCCGCGAGGACCTCGTCGCCCGGCTGTCCGACCTCGCCCGCTACCACTACGCGCCGGCCCAGGTCCTGGTCACGCACCACGTGGAGGAGATCCCACCCGGATACACCCACGCCCTGCTGTTGCGCGGCGGAGAGGTGGTGGCCGCCGGCCCCGCGGACGACGTCCTGACCGAGGACGCGCTCTCGGAGACGTTCGGGCTGTCGCTCTCCCTGGCCCGGGCCGACGGCCGGTTCACCGCCAGGCGCGCCGCCTGAAGCCCTGGCTACTGTGCCCGCATGGCTGATGCGGAACTGGTGACCCTGCAGGTGGAGGACGGCGTCGGGACGATCCGCCTCGACCGGCCGAAGATGAACGCGATCGACGAGCAGTTGCACATGGAGGTCCGGAAGGCCGCCATGGAGGCGAGCGAGCGGTCCGACGTCCGGGCCGTCGTCCTGTACGGCGGTGAACGCGTCTTCGCCGCCGGCGCCGACATCAAGGCGATGTCCCAGCTGGACGCCACCGGCATGACCGCCTGGGGTCGCGAGTTGACGCACTCGTTCACGGCGGTGGCGCGGATCCCGAAGCCGGTCATCGCCGCGATCACCGGCTACGCGCTGGGCGGCGGCTACGAGCTGGCCCTCTGCGCGGACTTCCGGGTGCTCGGTGCCTCGGCGAAGATCGGGCAGCCGGAGATCCTGCTCGGCGTCATCCCCGGAGCCGGCGGCACGCAGCGACTGGCCCGCCTCGTCGGCCCGGCGAAGGCCAAGGACCTGATCTTCACCGGCCGGCACGTCGGCGCCGAGGAGGCGCTCGAGATCGGGATGGCCGATGCCGTCGTCCCCGACGACGAGGTCTACAGCACATCGGTCGCCATGGCGCGGAAGTTCGCGGCCGGACCACCCCTGGCGCTGGCGGCCGCCAAGAAGGCGATCGACGAGGGCCTGGAGCTGCCGATCGACGAGGGGCTCGCGCTGGAGAGCCGGCTGTTCGCCGAGATGTTCGGCACCGAGGACCAGAAGACCGGGATGCGTTCCTTCCTCGAGAACGGGCCGGGCAAGGCGATGTTCACCGGCCGCTGACCGGTCCTTCACGACACGTTCGTGTATCAGGACCGCCCCTCGACGGGCGCGGTCCGCCACAATCGCGGAGCCGCCCGGCTCGCCGGTCAACGGGGCCCGCGGGCAGCCCGGCACCACCACAGGAGGACACGTGCGACGAACCATCCTGCGCACCGCGGTCGCGGTCGTGACGGCGGGACTCACCCTGACGGCCTGCGGGTCGAACGACGGGGGCTCGAGCAGCGGGAGCGGTAAGGACGCCGCCACCGCGACGTCGGCCGACGACCTCGGCGGCATGGACGCGCTGGTCAAGGCGGCCAAGGACGAGGGCACCTTGAACGTCATCGCGCTGCCCCCGAGCTGGGCCAACTACGAAGAGATGCTCAAGACCTTCGGTGACAAGTACGGCATCAAGATCAACAGCGCCAACCCCGACGGGTCCAGCCAGGACGAGCTCGACGCGGTGACCAGTCAGAAGGGTCAGGACCGTGCGCCCGACGTGCTGGACGTCGGCACCAGCTTCGCCAAGCAGGCCAGCGCGCAGAAGCTGCTCGCCCCGTACAAGGTGGCCACCTGGGACGACATCCCGGACAACCAGAAGGACGCCGACGGCAACTGGTACAACGACTACGGCGGCTTCATCTCGATCGGCTGCAACACGGCCGTCGTCAAGAAGTGCCCGACGACCTTCACGGAGCTGCTCGACCCGCAGTACAAGGGTCAGGTCGCGCTCAACGGCGACCCGACGCAGGCCGCGGCCGCGTTCAGCGGCGTCTGGGCGGCGGCACTGTCCAACGGCGGCAGCCTCGACGACATCGGGCCCGGCATCGACTTCTTCAAGAAGGTCAAGGACGCCGGCAACTTCAACCCGGTCGAGGTCACCCCGGCCACGGTGCAGAGCGGGGAGACCCCGCTGGCCATCGACTGGGACTACGTCAACGCAGGCCTCGTCTCCACGCTCAAGAGCGCCGGCGTGGACTGGAAGGTGAACGTGCCGAGCGACGGCGTGTTCGGGAGCTACTACAGCCAGGCGGTCAGCAAGTTCGCCCCGCACCCGGCGGCCGCCCGACTGTGGGAGGAGTTCCTCTACAGCGACCAGGGCCAGAACATCTGGCTCAAGGGGCTGTCCCGCCCGGTCCGGCTCGACGCGATGCAGAAGGCCGGCACCGCCGACGAGGCCGCGCTCAAGGCGCTGCCGCAGGTCGACGCCTCGGTCGAGTTCCCCGACGACAAGCAGCAGTCGGCGGCCAAGGACGTCGTCTCCAAGCGGTGGAACGCGGAGATGTCCGGCTGAGTACCGCTGTGGCGCCCCCGGTCACGCCGACTCCTCGCAGGAGGGGCCGGCGCGGCCGCGCGCTGACCTACCTCGGCGCCCTGCCGTTCTTCCTCTACGTCGGCGTCTTCCTGCTCCTGCCCATCGGGGTGCTCGCGGTCGAGGCCTTCCGGTCCACCGACCAGGTCACGTTCGTGGAGTCCTGGTCGACCGACTCGATCGTCGCGATCACCCAGGGGGCGTACCGGCGGGCGTATCTCGGCAGCCTGCAGCTCTCACTGATCACCGCGGTGCTCGGCGCCGTCCTCGGACTGGCGCTCGCTGTGGCGGTGCTGCAGACCCGCCGGAATCTCCTGCTCCGGCGGCTGGTGCTCACTGCATCCGGGGTCCTGGCGAACTTCGGCGGCATCCCGCTGGCCTTCGCCTTCATCGCCACCATCGGCAACCAGGGCGTGATCACCGCCCTGCTGCAGAACGAACTCGGGCTCGGGCGCGGCGGCTTCAGCCTGTACTCGATGACCGGCCTCGCGCTGGTCTACCTGTACTTCCTCATCCCCCTGATGGTCCTGACCATCACACCGGCGCTGGAGGCCCTGCGGCCGCAGTGGCGCGAGGCGGCCGACAACCTCGGCGCCAGCGGCTGGCAGTACTGGCGCTACGTCGGCGGCCCGGTCCTGGCGCCTCCGGTGATCGGCGCGACGATGCTGCTGTTCGCGTCGGCGTTCGCGGCCTACGCCACCGCCCGTGCTCTGGTCGGCAGCAGCCTCCCGCTGGTCACCCTGCAGATCGCCAACGCGCTCTCGAGCAACGTGACCGTCGGGTCGGACAGCCTGGGCAAGGCCCTCGCGCTCGGCATGGTCGTGCTGATCGGCGTGGTCATGGCCTTCTACGCCTGGGTCCAGCGACGCACCCAGCGGTGGCTGTCATGACGACTCTGGCCGAGAGCGTGGCCGGGGCGGGCAGCGTCGCGCCGGAGACCCCGGTGCGCGCGGGTCGCCGCGGCACGGGAGCGTGGCGTTTCGTCGTCCTCCTCCTGCTCGGGCTCTACTTCGTCATCCCGATCGCGGCCTCGGTGGTGTTCACGGTGCGTGACCGCGGCCGCGGCGGGGTCACCCTCCAGCACTACGCCGAGATCCCCGGGTCCGAGGGTTTCGCCGCCGCGTTCACCCGGTCCCTCGCGCTGGCCGGGCTGACCGTCGTCATCGTGCTGCTGCTGATGATCCCGACCGTCGTGCTGGTCGACCTCCGGCTTCCCCGCCTGCGGACGGCGGTGGAGCTGCTGACCCTGACGCCGCTCGTCCTCCCGCCGATCGCGCTGGTCGTCGGGGTCCGCAGCGTGCTGTCCTGGGCGCCGGACTACTTCCTCAACACCCCGCTGGCCGACGCGTTCTTCGCGCTCCAGAAGCCGGAGCTGCCCTGGATCCTCGTCTTCGTCTACGTCGTCCTCGCGCTGCCGTTCGTGTACCGGGCGCTCGACGCCGGGGTGCGCGGGGCCGACCTCCGGACGCTGACCGAGGCGGCGCGCAATCTCGGGGCCTCGTGGCCGCGGGTGCTCGTCTCCGTCGTCCTGCCGGTGCTGCGGACCTCGGTGCTCAACGCCGCGTTCATCACGTTCGCGCTCGTGCTCGGCGAATTCACCGTGGCGGCCATTCTCGGCTTCGAGACCTTCCCGACGTGGATCGTGCGCATCTCCGGATCGGCGGCCCAGCTCTCGGTGGCGGTCTCGGTGCTCTCGCTGATGGTCACCTGGTTGCTGCTGCTGCTGATCTCCGCGCTGGATCGCCGGCGCGGCACGAAGGAGAGCTCATGACCGCCGTCTCGACGGGGGCCCGCGCGGGCTCGGGCCTGGGCCAGCGCCCCGGCGTCCCCATCCGGCTGGAGGCCCTGACCCGCCGGTACGGCTCGGTGCTGGCCCTCGACGGCCTGGACCTCGACATCGACGGCGGCGAGTTCCTCGCCCTGCTCGGCCCCTCCGGCTGCGGGAAGACGACGGCGCTGCGGGCGATCGCCGGGTTCGACGTGCCCGACGCCGGCCGCATCCTGCTCGACGGGCGCGACATCACCGGCACCCCGGCGAACAAACGCGACATGGGGATGGTCTTCCAGGCCTACAGCCTCTTCCCGAACCTGACGGTCGCCGACAACGTCGCCTTCGGGCTCAGGGTGCGTCGCCGCGACAAGGCCGAGCGGTCCGGGCGGGCGCGCGAACTGCTGGAGCTGGTCGGCCTCGCCGACCGGGGGGACCGCTATCCGCACCAGCTCTCGGGCGGTCAGCAGCAGCGGGTGGCCCTGGCCCGCGCGCTCGCGGTGGCCCCGCAGGTGCTTTTGCTCGACGAACCGCTGTCGGCCCTGGACGCGCAGGTGCGCGTCCAGCTGCGCGAGGAGATCCGCCGGATCCAGCTGGAGCTCGGCATCACGACCGTCTTCGTCACCCACGACCAGGCCGAAGCCCTGTCGGTGGCCGACCGCGTCGGAGTCATGCGGTCGGGGCGGCTGGAGCAGGTCGCCTCGCCGGACGAGCTGTACGAGCGGCCGGCGACCGCGTTCGTCGCCGAGTTCGTCGGCACGATGAACCGGGTGCCGGCGACCCTCGCCGGGGGAGAGGTGCAGCTGCTGGGTACCCGTCGTCCGGTCGCCGCGGCCGCCCCGCCGGAGGGGGCCGTGGTCGCGCTGGTCCGTCCCGAGGCGCTGCTGGTGAGGGCCGATCCCGCGGGTGGCGCGCAGGTGGTCACTCGCACGTTCTCCGGGGCCTCGACCCGGGTGCTGGTCGCGCTGCCGGACGGCACGGAGGTGCGGGTCGACCTTCCCAGCGCGGTCAGCGGCGAGCTGACCCCGGGGACGGCGGTCACCGTGACACCTGCCGAGCGGCCGGTCCTCGTGACGCCGGTGGAGCCGCCGTCGTGACCGACGTCGACCGCTCCGACCCGTCCGGCCGGGCGTGGGTCGACCGCGCCGTCGCCACGGTGGAGGCCGACGCCCGCCGCAGCGCCGACACGCACCTGCTGGTCTATCCGCTGCCGTCCGAGTGGGGCGTCCAGCTCTACCTCAAGGACGAGTCCACCCACCCGACCGGGAGCCTGAAGCACCGGCTGGCCCGGTCGCTGTTCCTCTACGGCCTGTGCTCGGGGCAGATCACCGAGGGCAGCACCGTGGTGGAGGCCTCCAGCGGGTCGACGGCGGTCAGCGAGGCCTACTTCGCCCGCATGCTCGGACTGCCGTTCGTGGCGGTCATGCCGGCGGCCACCAGTCCCGAGAAGATCGCGCTCATCGAGTTCCACGGCGGGCGCTGCCACTTCGTCGACCGGGCACCGGACATCTACGAGGAGGCCCGGCGGCTCGCGGCCGAGTGCGGGGGGCACTACCTCGACCAGTTCACCTACGCCGAGCGGGCCACCGACTGGCGCGGCAACAACAACATCGCCGAGTCGATCTTCGAGCAGCTCGCGAACGAATGGCACCCGGTGCCCGAGTGGGTCGTCGTCGGCGCGGGCACCGGCGGCACCAGCGCCACGATCGGCCGCTACCTGCGCTACCGGCGGCTGCCCACCCGCCTGGCCGTCGTCGACCCGGAGGGGTCGTCGTTCTTCCCCGGCTGGCGGGACGGCGATCCGGCGACGGCGACCGGACGGTCCTCCCGCATCGAGGGCATCGGCCGGCCCCGCGTCGAGCCCTCGTTCGTGCCGACGATCGTCGACCGGATGATCTGCGTCCCGGACGCCGCCTCGCTCGCGGCCATGCGGGAGCTGGAGCGGACGACGGGACGCCGGGCCGGCGGGTCGACGGGCACGAACCTGTGGGGCGCCTTCCAGCTGGTCGCCGAGATGGTTGCCGCCGGCCGGAGCGGCTCGGTGGTGACGCTGCTCTGTGACGGCGGCGAGCGGTACGCCCACACCTACTACTCCGACGACTGGGTGGCGGGGCAGGGGCTGGACCTCGCCCCGCACACCGCGACGCTGCGGCGGTTCGCCGAGTCGGGCGCGTGGGACGCGTGATCGGCGTCACCGAACCCGCGGACCGGCTCACCGTTACCGGCCAGTAACATCCATGATCGAGCCAGGCGGGTTCCTGCCCGCGTCCTGAACCGTCGGAGGTTGATCTGGCGATGAACATCGTCGTTCTTGTCAAGCAGGTCCCGGACTCGGGGAGTGAGCGCAAGCTCGACCCGTCCGACAACACCGTCGCCCGCGCGTCGGCCGACAACGTGATCAACGAGATGGACGAGTACGCCATCGAGGAGGCGCTGACCGTCCGGGACGCGCAGGGCGGCGAGGTCACCGTGCTGACCGTCGGACCCGACTCGGCCACCGACGCCATCCGCAAGGCGCTGTCGATGGGTGCGGACAAGGCCGTGCACGTGGTCGACGACGCGCTGCACGGCTCGGACGCGCTGCACACCAGCGCCGTCCTGGCCGCGGCCCTGGGTCAGCTGGAGTACGACCTGATCCTGTGCGGCGCGGAGGCGACGGACTCGCAGATGAGCGTGATGCCGGCGCTGCTCGCCGAGCGCCTCGGCATCCCGCAGCTGTCGGGTGCCCGCAAGCTGACCGTCGAGGGGTCGACGGCGAAGATCGAGCGGCAGACCGACGGCGGCTACTGGGCCGTCGAGGCCGCGCTGCCGGCGATCGTGTCCACCTGGGACACGATCAACGAGCCGCGCTACCCCTCGTTCAAGGGGATCATGGCCGCCAAGAAGAAGCCGGTGGAGACGAAGTCGCTGGCCGACGTCGGTGTCGAGGCCGGCAGCGTGGGCCTGGCCAACGCGACCAGCCAGGTGCTCGACTTCGCCGGCCGCCCGCCGAAGGGCGAGGGCGTGAAGGTCGTCGACGAGGGTGACGGCGCCGAGAAGTTCGTCGGCTTCCTCGCCGCCCAGAAGATCGTCTGACCCGGCCCGGATCAAGGAAGAGGAGAAACCCCATG
>Ga0308174_10000652_pt1 | contig 14997 bp, 16 predicted proteins | sample PhyPR2_FD_203894 | JGI IMG/M metagenome (GOLD analysis project Ga0308174, IMG submission 203894) | Soil microbial communities from UC Gill Tract Community Farm, Albany, California, United States - DLSLS.P.R2 | ecosystem: Environmental > Terrestrial > Soil > Agricultural land | place: USA...
GGCCGTACTTGATCGAAACCTGTCCTGAGATGAGATTGATGAGGCGCCCGTGCACGAAATGCGGGCTGACGCGCCCAGGACCCTTTTCGTGAAGCACGAGGCTCTCGCTTTCAATGCCCGGAAGGCCTCCGATTCCCGAGCCGATCGAGACGCCGGCGCGAAGGCGGGTCGCGCCGTCCATGTCGGTGAGACCGGCGTCCTCGACCGCCTGTCCTGCAGCGTCGATGCCGTAGACGATGAACGGATCGACCTGGCGCTGGATCTTGTGATCGACGCGCTTACTCGCGTCGAACCCATATTCATGGTCTGCCGGCTTCACCTCGCAGGCGATGCGGCATTTCTGGTCGCTGGCATCGAAATGAGTGATCGGACCCGCGCCGCTCTTCGACGCAAGGATGTTCTTCCAGGTCGTCTCGACGTCGGCGCCTAGCGGCGTCACCAAACCGAGACCCGTCACGACGACACGGCGCATATTCTCCACTCCGTCATCCTCTTCAAAAGCAAACGGCCTCCCGATCGGTTCGGGAAGCCGTTCGTGCCGCCTTACGGCGTATATGGCGGCAGGTCAGCTGACCCGAATTAGCCTTTGTTCTGGTCGATATATTCAATCGCGTCGCGAACGGTCGTGATCTTCTCCGCGGCATCGTCGGGAATCTCAACGCCGAACTCTTCCTCGAACGCCATGACCAGCTCGACGATGTCGAGGCTGTCCGCACCGAGATCGTCGATGAAGCTTGCGTCCTCGGTCACCTTGTCCGGCTCGACGCCGAGATGTTCGACGACGATCTTCTTCACGCGATCGGCTGTCTCGCTCATGTGGGGCTTCCTCCGTTATAGCTTTTGCGCTGCCCTAGCGTTGGCGTTTGAACGCTGCAAGTGGCGCTCGGAGCCATGCCGGTCTAGGCGAACTGCATGTTGAAGCGGCCGCTCACGTCCGGGGAGATCGATCTGGCGCGGTCCGTCTTCGGCGAAGCGATCGATTATTCGAAGGTTCGGCTAGTGAAAGGTAAGTGGTGGCCGTTCCACCCGCGCAGTGCCGCCATGGCGCCGATGGGCAGCATCTATTTCCACCCCGACGGCCAGGTGTGGTCAGAGGACTTTTCGAATGAGCCACTGGGAACCCAAGGCTTCTTCATCCACGAAATGACCCACGTCTGGCAGACGCAAAGGAGCGGCCGCTTCTTCCTGCCGCTCATGCGGCACCCCTTCTGCCGCTACGGCTACGCGCTGAAGCCCGGCAAGCCGTTCGAGCGCTACGGCATTGAGCAACAAGCGGAAATCGTTGCGCACGTATTCCTCGCGCAACGCGGCGCTCGATTGTCGGTGGTGCCGCCAAGACACTTACTGCCATTCTGCGAAGCGCAACCTTTGTAGCAATTCCGCAACAGTACTCACGCGAAAGTGTCCGGGAAGCCGCAGCGCTCTTCCGGCTGCGCTGCTGTTTCAGGCATAGTGTGTGCCGCGCAACATAAAGCACACGGGGGGTTCTTATGCGCACTACCGCAGCCTTGCTTATCGGCACCTCAGTAATCGCGTTCCCTGTTCCCGCGTTCGCCCAAACTCCGCAGTCGGCCCAAGCCGCAGCCGCCGACCAGAGTCTAGCCCAGACCTCGGGCGACGACATCATCGTGACAGCGACCAAGCGCGCCTCGCGCGTGCAGGACGTTCCTTTCTCGATCAACGCGCAGACGCAGGAAGACATCCGGCGTGCGCACGCACAGACGATCGAGGACATCAGCCGCAACGTTGCGGGCCTGACGGTGCAGAACCTCGGGCCGGGGCAGAGTCAGGTATCCGTGCGCGGCGTATCCGCCGGCCAGATCGTCCGCGACCAGCCGGGCGTGAAGGAACAGGTTGGCATCTATCTCGATGAGAGCGTCGTTTCGCTGTCTTTGTTCACGCCGGATTTTGACCTCTTCGATCTCAACCGCGTTGAGACGCTTCGCGGCCCGCAAGGCACGTTGTTCGGCTCAGGTTCGGTCGGCGGTACCGTCCGCTACATCACGAACCAGCCGAAGATCGGCGTCGTTGAAGGAACCGCTGAAGCGGGCGTCAACTTCCTAAGAGACGGCAGCATGGGGTACGACATGAAGGGCGCTTTCAACGTTCCCTTCGCTGACACCGCCGCGCTGCGCATCGTAGCCTACAATACGCACTTCGGCGGGTTCATCGATTCGGTCGGGCCCTTTCACAAGAACGACGTCAACGACGGCAATCGTCATGGTGCCCGCGTTTCGATCCTTTGGCAGCCGGCACCGCAGATCAAGATCACACCGCGGGTTGTCTACCAGGAAGCGCAAGCTGGCGGATTCAACCGTGAGGATCACTACATCCTCTACGACAACCAGTTCACGAGCGGTGGCGGCGATGACCTCGGTGATCGCACCCAATATCTGAAAAAGCGTGAGCATTTCCGCGACAAGACGTTCCTCGCCGACCTGACCATGAGCTATGATTTCGGTCCGGTCGAGCTCACGTCCGTCAGCAGCAAGCTGATCCGTAACGTGCTGGTGAGCCGCGATGCGTCAGCGCTGACGGGATCCGTGTCGATCTCATTCGCCGGACTCGATCCTGCGATTGCGCCCGCTGCGAACCTGATTTCAAACCTCCGCGACACGACCAAGCTCAACCAGTTCACACAGGAACTCCGCCTCTCCTCAACGGGTGGAGGTCCGTTCCAGTGGGTCTTCGGCGGCTTCTACAGCGACGTGAATCGGAGCTACTTCCAGCGCCTTCCCACCCCGGGATATGACGCGGCGGCGGGCAATCCGTTCCTTAGCGCGCTCTGCCTCGACGTTCCGTTTGGGTCGAACACGTGCCGAGTCAACAACGTGAACCCGGCGCTTCGAATCCCATTCGTTTCGACGGACCCCGCAATTGCGAACGGCTTCCCGCCGGACTCACCATATAATTCGAACCTTCCGTACCACATTCTCCAGAAAGCTCTGTTCGGTGAGGCGAGCTACAAGTTCGGTCAGTTCAAGCTGACCGGCGGAGGCCGCTGGTACGACTTCAAGGAGACCCGCGACTTCATTTCGGGCGGTGTTTTCTCGAATGGCGACACGCGCATCGGAGACAAGACGAAGTCGAACGGCGTCAGCCCACGTGTGATCGCGAGCTGGGAGCCGAACCGCAGCCTCAGCGTCAATATTCAGGCGGCCAAGGGCTTCCGGCTCGGCGGCATCAACGATCCGCTGAACCTGCCGATCTGCTCGGCGTCGGATCGACTGATCTACGGTCCGTTCGCCTCGGCCACCTATCAGGACGAGACACTTTGGAACTATGAGGCCGGCGTAAAATATTCCCGCCACGGGATCACGTTCAATACGGCCGTTTTCCACGACAATATCAAGAACTTGCAGGTGACGGTCGATGCCGGAAGCTGCTCATCGCGTCTCGTCTTCAACGTTCCCAAGGCACATACAACGGGCATCGAAGCCGAGTTCGCGGTGCATCCGCTGCCCGGCTTGGACCTGTCGCTTGCCGGCAGCTACATCGACTCCAAATTCGACAGCACGATCGATAATCCAGTCCTCGCACAGAGGACCGGCATCCGCGACGGCAACCGGCTGCCGACGGTTCCGAAATATCAACTCGCGGCAACGGCCAACTATGAAGCGCCGTTCAGTTCGACTGGCCACTGGTTCACCAATGCCAGCGTCCAGCGCGTCGGCAACCGGTTTACACAGCCGAGCGATCAGGAGCCGGGCAGTAGCTTATTCAACTTCATCTTCTTCGATCCAGTAACCGGCAACTTCGGCACGCATGACGCGGACTTCGGTTCGCTGCGCTTGCCGGCCTACACATTGGTAAACCTGTCGATCGGCCTGCGTTGGGACCTCGGCACGGAGATTTCAGCCTACGTCAATAATCTGTTCGACACCGATCCGCTGCTTTCGCTCGATCGTGAGCGCGGCGGGCGCGCTCGCCTCGGCTACAATATCGGCCAGCCGCGGACGATTGGGCTCACGCTGCGACAGGACTTCGGCAGGGCTCCGGTTGCCCTCCCGCCGCCTCCGCCGCCGCCACCGCCACCTCCGCCGCAGACGCAAACCTGCCCGGATGGTTCAGTGATCGCCGCGGGCTCGACCTGCCCGGTCCCGCCGGCGCCGCCGCCGCCTCCGCCACCGCCGGCGCCCGAGCGCGGCTGAACGGAGTGGGATTGAACGTCACGCGCCGCTCGCTCCTCATCGGAGCGGGCGGCGCTGCCGTTTCTCCCGCAGCAGCAAGGACGTACAAGCGCCGGATGAAGGATCATGTCGTCGTCATCGGTGCTGGCGTCTTCGGCGCCTGGACCGCGCACCACATGCAGCAGGCGGGGCATCAGGTTACGCTCATCGACGCGTGGGGAGCGGCGCATAGCCGGGCGTCTTCCGGCGGCGAGTCCCGTCTGACGCGCGCCGGCTACGGTCGGGACGCGATCTACACGCGCATGGCGACAGACTCCCTCCCGCAGTGGAAGGCGCTGAGTGCCATCTCTGGCCTACCGATCTTCATAAACTCGGGTGTGGTGTTCTTCTCGGACGTCGAGGACGACTATTTCCATGGCTCGATCGACGTCCATCGTAAGCTTGGACTGTCGATCGACGCGTTGAACGGCGCTGAGCTGCAGAAGCGGTTTCCGATGATCGACTTCACCGGCGTAGAAATCGGCCTTCTTGAGCCCGCGTTCGGTGCCCTGATGGCGCGGCGAAGCGTGCAAACGCTGGTCGACCGCTTCGTTCGAGGGGGCGGGACTTTCCTGAAGGGATCAGCAAAGCCTCCACCCAACAGCGGATACGCGCTGCGGCAGGTGCATCTTGCATCCGGAGAACGAATCTCAGCCGATCGTTTCGTGTTCGCCGCGGGTCCTTGGCTGCCGAAGCTGTTCCCGGAAGTGATCGGCAAGCGCATCCTGCCCACTCGTCAGGAAGTATACTATTTCGCGACTCCTCCGGGTGACCGGCTCTACCTCCCGGGCACGATGCCTGGCTGGGCCGACTTCAACGCCGGCGACATCTTCTATGGCTTTCCCGATCTTGAGAACCGCGGGGTGAAGTTCGCCCATGACCAGCACGGCGTTCCCGTCGATCCGGACACGCAGGACCGCCGACCGACCGAAGCCGCTCTCGCCGAAATCATCGCTTTCCGCGATCGCCGCTTCCCGGGCCTTCGTGGGGCTCAACTCTCGGGCGCAGAAGTTTGCCAATACGAGAATAGCTCGAACGGCGACTTCCTCATCGACTTCCACCCGCAGCTGAAGAACGTACTGCTCGTCGGCGGTGGCTCCGGCCACGGGTTCAAGCATGGGCCCGAGGTTGGCCGCTATGCGAGCGGCCGCCTCACGGGTTCAGTCTCGGCCGAGCCGCGGTTCAGCCTCGCCACCAAGAGTGAGACGCACCACCGCGAGGTTCATTGATCGCCGATCCGCTGTCCGATCGCGAACGCTCACTGCCCCGGACTGGACACCCCACCACTCCAATCGGCTCGCTGAATCTCAGTTGACCCGCTGTGCCAGACCGCGCCCAAGCGCGTCTCTGACCAGGGCACGGAACTTGATTTCCGCCTCAGCGGCCAGACGATCCTGTTCGCGGCCGAGTACATCCTGCTGCTTGCCGAGTTCGTCTTGCCGTCGGCCAAGCGCATCCTGCTGCCGTCCCAGCTCCTCTTGCTGCTCGCCGACCGCCGCAGCGGCCGTTGGTGTCGCTTTCAGCAGTGCTTCGCGGCCGACACGGAGCGCGTTGGCGCGCGCTATATCGTCAAGCGAACCGTTCATCGTGTTGCTGTCTGTTCCAGCGTTCATCAGCACATAAGCCTCGCGATCACCCGACCTTCCAGGCTCCGCCGCGAATGCTCCTGCATGAAGAGGAATGAGAGACGCAGAGAGCGCCAGCCCCAGAAGCGTGCGGAATGAGGGCGTACCCCCGAGTCCGAAATGAGCTGCTTGGTCACGTGATGTCCTCCTCTGCGCCACCGGAGGCGCAGCGAACAACTTGGCAAATGGCGTGCCAAGCAAGGGCCGTGAGAGCCCTGTTGCGGGTCAATCCGGCTTCTTTGCCACTCCGACGAGCGCGGGACGAAGCAGCCGGTCCTTCATCATGTAGCCGGGCTGCATTTCCTCGGTGATCGTCCCTGGTTCAACGTCCGGATTCGGAATCTCGACCATGGCCTGATGGCGATGCGGATCGAGCTTCTCGCCCTTCGCCCCGATCCGCTTCACACCGTGACGTGCAAAGGCCGCCTCCAGCTCGCGCGATGTCGCTTCGATCCCGGCTAGGAACTGGCTCGCGACCTTGTCGCCGCGCAACTCGTCGTTCACGGCCGCAAGCGCGCGGTCGAGATGGTCCTTGATCGTGATCATGTCGCGGGCGAATCCGGCCGCTGCATAGCTGGTCGCCTGCTGAAGCTCCTGCTCCAGGCGCCGGCGAACGTTCTGCGTCTCGGCGGCTGCATAGAGCGCCTTTGCCTTCGAATCTTCGAGCTGCTGCTCGAGTTGCGCGACGCGGTCGTGCTCGGCCACCTCAGGAGCGCCTTCGGCGGTTTCGTGGCGGATTTCCTCGGCCTCGTCGTGGAGCTTGTCGTTCTCAATCATGCCATCAGTCTCGTGAGTGCTTTCGCGGTGAAGTCAACCATGGGTACCACGCGAGCATAGTTCAACCGCGTGGGGCCGATCACACCCACAACGCCGACGACCTCCCCCTGGCTCCCACGATAAGGAGCGGCGATGACGGAAGAACCGGAAAGCGCAAACATTCGGTTCTCGGATCCGATGAAGATTCGGCAGCCGGGCGCGTCGCGTGCCCCTTCGAGCAATCGAGCGATTTCTTGTGCTTCCTCAAGCTCGTCCAGCAAGCGGCGAACGCGATCCAGGTCCTCGGCCGCGTTCGCGTCGATGAGGTTTGCGTGACCGCGGACGATCAGCACTGGCCGCCGCGCATAGTCCTGACTCCAGGCGGCGAGTCCAGACGCCACCAGCTCGGTCGCAGCAGCGTCGATCGCTTCCTTGTGCTCGCGGATTTCGGCTCGCAGCCGCGCCTCCGCTTCCCGGAGTGTCAGGCCAGCGAGGCGAGCATTCACGAAGTTGCTAACCTCCGTCAGCGCGGCAGCGCTTGTTCCAGCCTCGAGCGAGACGATCCTGTTCTCGACCGTACCGTCACCTCCAACGAGGACGGCGAGCGCTCGAGTGTCGCTGAGCTGGACGAAGTTGAGCTGCCTCAGGCGAAGCTCACTCTTAGGCGCAAGCACAACCCCGGCAGCCTGCGACAACCCCGAAAGCGCGGCCGATGCGGCAGCCAGTGCGTCCTCGATTGGCTGGTCGCGCACGATCTGCCGTTCGATCTCGCGCCGCTCGCGAGCATCGGGCGCCGCCGCCTGCATGATCCCGTCAACGAAAAGGCGAAGCCCGCTCTCCGTCGGAATACGTCCGGCGGAGGTATGGGGGTGTGTAAGAAGGCCCCGCTCCTCCAGCTCTTGCATGACGCCACGAATTGAAGCCGGCGAAAGGCTGATCGACCCCGTTAGCGCCTTCGATCCAACCGGCATGCCGCGTTCGAGATAAGCCTCGACAACCTGGCCGAAGATTTCCCGCATGCGATCCGTTAGCTCTCCGATCGGCTGCGTCATGCGTTGCCATCTAGGATTGACGCGCTGTGCGGTCTAGGGACGCGCCGCACCACTATCAGGAGAACAGCATAATGCGCCCGTCCGGACGCGCCCCCGATCAAATGCGCGAACTCAGGTTCGAACCCGGCTTCACCCGTCATGCCGAAGGCGCCTGCCTCGTCAGCTTCGGCGACACGCGTGTGCTCTGCACCGCAAGCGTCGAGGAGAAGGTCCCGCCCTTCCTTCGCGGCAAGGGTCAGGGCTGGGTCACGGCAGAATATGGAATGCTCCCGCGCGCCACCCACACGCGCGGCAATCGCGAGGCCGCAAGGGGCAAGCAGTCCGGACGCACGCAGGAGATACAGCGGCTGATCGGCCGCTCGCTTCGTGCGGTGGTCGACCTTCCGACACTCGGCGAGCGTCAGGTCATCGTCGATTGCGACGTAATCCAGGCCGATGGCGGTACGCGCACGGCATCCATCTCGGGCGGCTGGGTCGCGCTGCGGATCGCCATCGACAAGCTTTTAGCGACCAAGGCGCTCACCGCGGACCCGATCCGCACACAGGTGGCAGCAGTCAGCTGCGGCATCCACCAGTCCACACCAGTGCTCGACCTCGACTATGAAGAGGACAGCAAGGCTGGCTGCGACGGCAATTTCGTCCTTACGGCTGACGGCTCGATCGTCGAAGCACAGGTGACCGCCGAAGGTGAATGCTATGACGAGGAAGGGCTGCTTCGCCTGCTGCGCCTTGCCCGCATGGGCTGTTCGGAGATCTTCCAGGCGCAACTTAAGGCGACCGGTCGATGAGGCCGATCGGCGACAAGCTCGTCATCGCGACCCACAATCCCGGCAAACTGCGTGAGATCGCCGCCTTGATGGAGCCGCTCGGCATCAGCTGTGTCGGCGCGGAAGAGCTTGGGCTGCCCGAACCGGAAGAGATCGGCAACACGTTCGCCGATAATGCCGATCTAAAAGCGCGCGAGGCGGCAGATCTCTCGGGGCTTCCCGCCCTCGCGGACGATAGCGGGCTGTGCGTGGACGCTCTTCATGGCCGTCCGGGCATCTTTTCGGCGCGTTGGGCTGAGGACGAGAACGGCAATCGTGACTGGATGCGCGCGATGGAGAAGGTATGGCGCGGGGCTGAGGCGACGGAACCCGACGCCGCTCCCGCGGCCCACTTCGTCTGCTCGTTGGCGATTGCTTGGCCGAACGATGGTCAGGCCGAGACATTCGACGGCCGGGTGGACGGCACGCTGGTTTGGCCGCCCCGTGGCGACAAGGGTTTCGGCTACGACCCTATTTTCGTGCCCGTCGGGTACGAGCAGACTTTCGGTGAACTCGAGCCGGAGCTGAAGCACAGCATCAGCCATCGCGCCGATGCCTTTCGTAAGTTGGTCCAGGCACTGAACGAATGAGCGGAGAAGCGCTGGCGCTTTACGTGCACTGGCCGTTCTGCGTGAGCAAATGCCCCTATTGCGACTTCAACAGTCACGTTCGCGGCAGCATCGACCAAAGTGAGTGGCGCGATGCTCTAATTGCCGACTTGCGTCATGAAGCACGGGTGCTTCCCGAGCGCCGCCTGACATCGATTTTCTTCGGCGGCGGCACGCCATCGCTAATGGACCCCGCCACCGTCGAAGCAGTGATCGGAGCCGCCCGTAGTGTCTGGTCCCCAGACGACGAGGTCGAGATCACCCTTGAGGCGAACCCGAACTCGGTGGAAGCGGCTCGATTCGCGGATCTCGCATCAGCCGGCGTGAATCGCCTCTCGCTCGGAGTGCAAAGCTTCGATGATGAGGCGCTTCGCTTTCTCGGCCGCGCCCATTCCGCCGGAGAAGGGTTGCAGGCACTCGAGACTGCGCAAAGGCATTTCAGCCGCACCAGCTTCGACCTGATCTACGCATTGCCCGGCGAAACCGAAGAAGCCTGGTCAGAAACGCTAACCAGGGCTCTCGCCATCGGAACGACGCACCTCTCGCTCTATCAACTTACGATCGAGCCGGGCACGCGCTTCGCCAGCATGGTCGCGAAGCGGGAATTCGATCCGCTGGATGAGGGCCAAGCTGCAGCGCTGTACGAACTCACCGACGCAAGGACCTCGGCCGCGGGGCTGCCGGCATATGAGATCAGCAACTACAGTCGGTCGGGCCAGGAGAGCCGGCACAATCTCGCCTACTGGCGATACGCCGATTACGCTGGCATCGGGCCGGGCGCGCACGGCCGACGCCTCGGCATGCGCACGCTCCGCCATCGCAAGCCGGAAAACTTCCTCTCGGCGTTGAGGCGCAACCGTCACGGCATCGTAGAGGAAGCGCAGCTCTCCGCCTCGGAAGCCGCCGACGAAGCCTTGGTGATGGGTCTGAGGCTCTGCGAAGGGATCGATGCCGATGTGATCGCCGCCCGCTTCGGCCTCAACACGATCGTGGACTGGAACCGAGTCGACCGGCTGGTCGCCTCCGGTCATCTAACGCGTGAGGCGAGCCGCATCGCCCCGACAGCGTCAGGGCGATTGCTGCTCGATCACATCCTCGCGGAAGTGTCGGTCGATGCGCCTACTTCGGCGGCTGAGGAGCCGCTGCAGGCGTTGGCGTCGGCGTAGCCGGCGTGGCGGCCGGCGCCGGAGCAGCAGCAACCTGCTTCTCGCCTCCACCGTTGCGATATTTATAATTGTCGACGGCGCTTCCCATGAAGTCGGCGATCATCATGTCGGCGTCCTCATCGGACGCTTTCTTGGACATCTTGTTGCCCATGTCGAACTTCACGACGGCGCCCTTGAACGAGCCTAACTGACCGCTACAGGCGCTGCGCGCATAAGCCTCGAAGCCATCGCCAGCGACCTTTTCATTTGTGGCCTTGCTGCTGACGGATTTGAGGCATTCCTTGAACGCATCACGCGGCGCATTGATAGATGCTTGAAGCCCGACCAAACTTATGGCCGAGGCGGCAACGAAGAAAATCATCGGACCTCTCCCCAGGCAAGCGATGAATGTTGGCAGGATGACTCTTTTTTTGTTGAATTGGAAGAGGTTATTGAGGCGAATTGATGCAGGATAAGTTGCCGTCCGGGCTCCACATCGTGGCCACGCCGATCGGGAATCTCGGCGACCTCAGTCCGCGCGCTGCCGACACGCTTAAGCGAGCTGACCGAATCCTCGCTGAAGATACGAGAGTTACGGGGAAATTGCTCGCTCACATCGGCGCGACGGCACCGATGTCACGCTACGACGATCACAGCAGCGAGGCCGAGCGCGTCCGAATCGTCGCGACCTTGGGGGAGCAGGCGATTGCGCTCGTAAGCGACGCCGGCACGCCGCTGATCTCGGATCCAGGATACAAGCTCGTGCGGGCGGCGCGCGTGGCGGGACACGCCGTGCATACCGTGCCCGGCGCGTCCGCGGCGATTGCGGCCCTGACTTTGGCGGGACTGCCGACGGACCGCTTCCTCTTCCTGGGTTTCCTCCCGTCGAAACCCAAGGCACGCGCCGATGCAATCTCGGAGGTGGGCGGCATTCGCGCAACGCTGGTCCTCTACGAGAGCGGACCCCGACTCGGCGACACGCTGGACGCGCTTGCTGACACACTCGGCGACCGCGACGGCGCGGTCGCCCGCGAGCTCACGAAATTGCACGAGGAATGCGTCACGGGGACGCTGTCGGAGCTTGCCGGCCGCTACGCCGGCGCTCCCCCGAAAGGCGAAATCGTGATCGTGGTGGGGCCGCCGGCCGAACGCGAAGCCGCTAGCGACGATGAGTTGGACGCTGCGCTCGACCGTGCGTTGAAAACTTCGTCGCCGTCCCGCGCCGCGGCCGAAGTCGCGGAGCAGCTAAGCGTCCCGCGTAAGCGCGCCTACGCCCGAGCGCTTGAACGCTCGCGGTGAATCGGCAAGCAGCGGAACGACGCCGGCGGGGAGCGGAGACTCTGGCCCTTGGCATCTGCGCCTCAAACGCCTGGCGCATTGTGGCACGGCGTGCCCGGGTGCAAGGCGGCGAGGTCGACATCGTCGCCCGGCGTGGGCGCACGCTCGTCGAGGTTAAGGCACGCGCTACCCAAGATGCTGCGGCATTTTCGCTCGATCAGTGGCTTCGGCGCGTTGCCGTGCCGCCGATCGGCTCGTCCCATGTTTCACGCAGGATGGTGATGACGTTCGCATCGACGCAATTTTCCTGGTGCCGGGCCGCTGGCCCAGGCATCTGACCAATGTTTGGCACGGGTGACAAAGCGGCAGGCACCCCCTAGGCATTCGCCATGTCGCTCCGCGTCGCAGTCCAGATGGATCCGCTCGAAAATATCAACATCTCCGGCGATTCCACTTTCGCCATCATGCTCGGCGCCCAGGAGCGAGGCCACAAGCTGTTCCACTATCTTGCCGACGATCTGACCTATAGCGCGGACCGGCTATACGCCGGAGCGCGGGAGGTGAGCGTGCAACCCGTATCGGGAGACCATTTCCGGCTCGGAGAATTCCACATCCTGGATCTCGGCTCGGACGTCGATGTGGTCCTCATGCGCCAGGACCCGCCGTTCGACCTTGGCTACATCACGGCCACCCACCTCCTGGGACGCATCCAGGACGAGACGCTCGTGGTCAATGATCCGGCGGCTGTTCGAAATGCCCCCGAGAAGGTTTGGGTTTTGGATTACGGGCGGTACATGCCGCCGACGATGATCACGCGCTCCCTGGGCGCAGCGCGCAAATTCATCGCCGATCATGGCGAAGTTGTCCTGAAGCCGCTGCACGGCAATGCGGGCAAGGCGGTCTTCAAGATCGGTTCGGACGGCGCCAACCTGTCAGCGCTCATGGAATTGTTCAACGCAACATACCGTGAGCCCCATGTGCTGCAGGCCTTCCTTCCGGAAGTGGCGGAAGGCGACAAACGTATCGTGCTGATCGACGGCGAAGTGGCAGGCGCGATCAACCGGCGGCCCGGCTCCGGGGAGATCCGCTCCAACCTCGCCGCCGGGGGTACGGCCGAAGCGAGCGAGCTGACCGACGCGGAACGCGAAATCTGCGGTGCCCTCGGTCCCGAGCTCAAGCGCCGAGGCCTGCTGTTCGTGGGGATCGACGTCATCGGCGGCCGGTGGCTGACGGAAATCAACGTCACCTCGCCAACTGGCATCGTTGCGATCGACAAGTTCAACGGGACCGACACGCCTGCCCTCATCTGGGCTGCGATCGAGCGAAAGGTCGCCGAACTGTCCGCGAGTTGAGCCGATCCGGAGCAGAAATGAGCTTCAAGTCAGAGACTTGATCTCAAGCGAAGCATCCAAAATGGCTGTTTAGCATCTGATTTACCGGCAGAAATCTATCGGGTGAGTGCCGCGGCGCTGTTGGCTTGCCCGCTAGCCGGCACGTCGGGTCTCCACTGACAAATCGCTTGGGGCCTCTGCTTAGGCGCGGGGGTGGGCGTGGCGATAAACGTCTAACAGGCGCGCCGCGTCCACCGCCGTATAGATCTGCGTCGAAGACAGGCTCGCGTGGCCGAGCAACTCCTGCAATGCACGCAAGTCGGCCCCGCGCGCAAGCAAGTGCGTCGCAAAGCTATGGCGCAATGCGTGTGGCGTGAGACTGTCGGGGAGACCCAGCCGCCCCCTTGCAGCCGCTACCGAGCGCCGGACGAGATCAGGATTCAACGGCCCTCCTCGTGCACCGACGAACAAGGGTGCGTCACCCGTCAACGGGTACGGACACTGGTGGACATAATTGTCGATCGCCTCCCGGACTGCGAGGACGACAGGGACGATGCGCGTCTTCGACCTCTTGCCGGTGACACGAAGCGTTGTGCCGATCGGCACCACCTTGGAGGTCAGCGACATCGCCTCAGCAACTCGAAGGCCTGCGCCATAAAGCAGCAGGAGAATCGCAAGATCGCGCGCGCCGATCCATGGCGCACTTGCGGCCTCGGACGCATTCTCGGCGAGTTGCATCGCCTCATCGGGTGCGGCCGGACGCGGCAGAGTCCGTGGCCGTTTTGGCGCGCGTGTGCGTGGAGGCTGCACATGACTGCCCGCCTGCTCTGCCGCATATCTCAGGAACGCGCGCACGCCCGACAGCTCGCGGGCTGCGGACGCGGCGCCCAGCCCTTCTCCCCGCCGTTGCGCAAGGAAAGCGCGCAGGTCGGTTGCAGACAAGCCTAACAAGGCGTCGTGATCGAGTTCCTGCCCCAGATGCTCGCCGAGAAAGCCGATCAGGCGATGCGCCGTCGCGACATAAGCGCGGACCGTGTGCGCCGAACGGCGGCGATCGTACTGAAGGTGACCGGCCCAACGCGCTGCGAGCGCGCTTGCCGGATGTTGATTCAGCTCTGCGGGTGCGTCAGCCACTTGCGGATCATAGCCGCAAGGCTCCGCCCGAGAAACATCAGCAATTCCGAGCCGTGCCGGGCATCGAGGCTGAGCGCCTCGCGTTGGCCGAGCGCAAGCAAGCCCACCGGAAGTGGCGGCTCGCATTCGATACGGACGAGCGCCTCGGCGCGAATAAGATCGCAGGCGGGGCCGAAGAGCGGATGCCCCCGCTCGACCGTGCGCATCTCTACGCCGTCAACCTGGCCGATCGCTCGCCCGAGGATGGCCGGGTCGACCTGCTGGACTCCCGAGCCGTCTGCCCGAAAGCCGCGATCGGCGACAATCAACGAAAGCGCGACGGCGTCGATACCGAGGATCAGCGGCCATTCCTGCGTGACGACGTGGAGCAAGCCATCCACGCCCTCCGCCTCAATGGCCGCGAGAACTGCGGAGTGAATCGAAGCAACCGCGCCGGAGTGACCCCGGGCGAACGCGATCAGATCCTCGTTCGCCTCCTCGATCGCTCCAAGCCGCTGACGCAGATGAGCGACCGCCCGCTCTTCGAAGGGAATAACCGTAGCCATCGAACCACAGGATACCTCCGGAGCGGTTAATTTCCTACAACGGCGCGGTTTCGAATATTTCGTAAGCACAAACGAAGAGCGGCGGCGCCTCTCGGCACCGCCGCCCTGTTTCGAACCGAAGCGTGAATTACTTCAGGCTGTTCGAGACGTTGTTGAACGTGGTGTTCAGCTTGTTGCCGATGCCCTGCATCGCGCCAATCGCTGCAACGGCAATAAGAGCTGCAATCAGGCCGTACTCGATGGCGGTCGCGCCCTTCTCGTTCTTAATCAGCTTCAGAAACTTGATCATGTCCACACTCCCTGTCACGCCCGGCATCTCCGCCGGCTGCAGTTTGTCCGCAGAGTTGCAGTCGTAGCGGCCCAACCGTGTGCAAACGGTGTGGGAGCAAGGTTTCCGCGGCCTTAAACTTTGCGCAAAACAAAGGCGGCGGCGCCTTTCGGCACCGCCGCCCTGTTTCGAACCGAAGCGTGAATTAATTCAGGCTGTTCGAGACGTTGTTGAACGTGGTGTTCAGCTTGTTTCCGATGCCCAGCATCGCGCCAAACGC
>Ga0308174_10000653_pt1 | contig 14981 bp, 15 predicted proteins | sample PhyPR2_FD_203894 | JGI IMG/M metagenome (GOLD analysis project Ga0308174, IMG submission 203894) | Soil microbial communities from UC Gill Tract Community Farm, Albany, California, United States - DLSLS.P.R2 | ecosystem: Environmental > Terrestrial > Soil > Agricultural land | place: USA...
TGCGTCGGTCGCCGGTCCGCCGTCTCCGTTCAGCGTGAGCCGCGCCGCTCCGGCCTGCACGATCATCACCGAGACGGAGTGGGCGATCACGTCGTGCAGCTCGCGCGCGATCCGCGCGCGCTCCTCTTCGAGGATCCGCTCGCGCTCCGCCTCGAGCCGGTCTGCGCGTTCGAGGGCCGAGCTCGTCTGGAGGCCGCGGCGCCGAATCACGACGCCCAGCGTCGTGACGACGGCGATCACGACCGACGAGAACGGCAGCTCCGTCGCGAAATGGAGGTCGTCGGAGACCGCGATGATCCCGACGAGCGCAACGAGCACCCACGCGGCCGAGGCCAGCGCGATCCGCACCCTCGAACGGCTCGAGGCGCCGAACAGGACGAAGAGCACCGCGACGAAGGACGCGAAGAACGACGACGTGCCGCCGAGCGCCGTCTGCACGATCCCGAGCGGCAGCATCGCGACGAGCGCCGGGAGGGGCGCACGGCGCCAGAGCACGACGAGTGCGTCGATGACGAGATAGAACAGGCTCTGCACGACGCGCGAGCCGTGCGGCGCGGTGTTGCTGTCCTGGATGACGCGCCACGCGACGAGCTGGCCGATCACCACGAAGGTCGCGGCGATCCCGATGTCGACGGCAAGGCTCCTCTGCTTCACGCCGCGCAAGCTAACCGGGCCGCGACGAACGCGCATCCTCCCACGGGACGACACAGATCCTCCTCGAGTCGGACGCCCCGGCCGGCGGCCCTCCCTAGCGTCGATCGAGTCACCACTCGACAGGAGGGAATCCATGAAGAAGGCAGCGCTCATCGGTCTCGTCGCAGTTCTCGCCGCCGCGGTCGTCGCCGTCGCGGCACAGGGCAGGAGCACGAGCACCATGACGTTCATCACGAAGCAGCAGTCGTTCGCCCAGATCGATGTGGGCAAGAAGGGCTTCTCGATCGGCGACTCGTTCGTGTTCGCGGAGCAGCTCGTCGCGAACGGCAAGACCGCCGGCCACGATCGCATCGTCTGCACGCACGTCGCGAACACCCGCAAGGACGCGGAGAGCTGCATCGGCACGGTGGTGCTCGCCGGCGGGACGATCCAGCTTGCGGGCCTCGCGTCGGAGGGGCCGTTCACCGTCGCCGTGCTCGGCGGGACGGGGAAGTACGCCGGAGCGAGCGGCTCGGCCCGCATCGCCTCCCAGGGCTCCAAGGGCTCGCTCGCGATCACGCTCCTCTGAACCGAAGCTTCGGCATCTGCTGGCGGTGGCGGCCGTATCCGCTGCCGCCAGCACGCCGCCCTCATTCGGCGGCTGCAGACGCTTCGGGCTGTCCGTGCAGAGCGCCGGCTAGGCCGGGCGCTTCTCGGCGACCGCTTCGAGGCGCTCGCGGATCTCGGTCACGTCCGAGCCGAGGTCGTCGACGCGCGGGAGCGCGGCGAGCGACTCGAGGCCGAAGACGCGCTCGAAGAGCGGCGTCGTGCGGTAGCGGATCGCGCCGAACTCGTTGTCGCGGCCGCCTTCGGCGATCAGCCCACGCTCGACGAGGCCCGAGACTACGCCGTCGACGTTGACGCCGCGGATACGCGCGATCTCGGGTCGCGACACCGGCCCGAGGTAGGCGACGATCGCGAGCGTCTCGAGCGCGGCCTGCGAGAGCCCTTTCTCGGCGGGCTTCTCGAACAGCCGCGAGCACGCCTCGGCCGCGTCGGCGGACGCGCGGAACGCCCAGCCGCCCGCGACGAGCTCGAGGACGATCCCGGACGCGCCTTCGGCATAGCGCTCGGTGAGGATCTCGATCGCCTCGCCGACCTGCTGGACGTCGACGTCCGCGGCCGCGGCGATGTCGTCGACCGGGAGCGGCTGCGACGCGACGACGAGCAGCGCCTCGACGGTCTTCGCAAGCTCTGTGGCCGGCGTGACCCCGGTGGTGATCAGGCGGAGTGGGCTGTCCAAGACAAGCTCCTTTCTGCATCGGCGCGGGAAATCCTTATCGGCGCGAACGGCGCGGCCTGCGCGATCGCGATCTCGTTCTGCTTGCGCAGCTCGAGGAGCGCCAGGAAGGCGACGGCGACCTCGACGCGTGAGAGGCCCTCCACCTCCTGGTCGAAGTCGAAGCGGCTGCGCCGCCGGAGCAGCGAGCGCCACCGGTCGAGGAACTGCGCGACCGGCGGGAAGCGAAGCGCCATGTGCGCGACGGACGGCGCGGGCGGCTCGACGGCGAGTAGCCGGAGCGCGGCGGCGAGCTTGTCGGCGGGCTGCGGCGCGAGCTTGCGCTCGGGCTTCGGCGCGAACGGCGCGGGCCCGAGCCGGAAGAAGAGGTCGCGCCGCTCCCCCAGCCGCTCCCGCAGGAACTCCGCCGTCTCCTTCGCGCGCCGGTACTCGGCGAGGCGGCGGGCGAGCTCCTCGGCCGCCTCCTCCGGCTCGAGCTCGGCGAGCTCGGCCTCCTCCTCCGGGAACATCGCGCGCGCCTTCAACTCGAGGAGCGCGCTGATCAGGATCAGGAACTCTCCGCACGCGTCGAGGTCGAGCTCGCCCTTCTCGGCGAGGTGCTCGACGAACGAGACGACGATCGACGCGAGGTCGACCTCGGCGAGCGAGATCTCCTCGCGCAGGACGAGCGAGAGCAGCAGGTCGAACGGCCCCTCGAACGCGTCGAGGTCCAGCTCGAGCTCGCGGACGGCCACCGGCATCCGCGACAAGGTACTCGCGTTACCGGACGCGGCTCTTCGGGATCGCCATCGCCGGCTGCTTGGCCGGCTCCGGCTCACGGTGCCGGCGCAGGCGAAGCCGTCCGGGACCGAACTGGTGGACGAGGAAGTAGCCCGCCGCGGCGACGAAGACGACGATGCTGACCCACGCGTTCAGGCGGAGACCCGCGAAATGGTGGGCGGGATCGATTCGCAGGAGCTCCTCGAAGAAGCGGCCGAAGCAGTACCAGGCGACGTAGAGCGCGAAGAGCCCCGGCGGCCTGATCCGGAAGCGGCGGCCGATCCAGATGAGGAGGGCGACGCCGACGAGATCCCAGATGAGCTCGTAGAGAAACGTCGGATGAAAGGTCGTGTAGCCGAGGTAGCGGGGGTCGGTGGGCAGGTGCGCGGAGTCGATCTTCAGCCCCCACGGGAGCGAGGTCGGCTTGCCGTAGAGCTCCTGGTTCCACCAGTTGCCGATGCGGCCGATGCCCTGCGCGAGCAGGAGGCCCGGGGCGACCGCGTCCATGAAGACGCCGACGTTCCCGCCGGCACGGCGGATGATGATCGAGCCCGCGAGCGCGCCGAGCGCGATCCCGCCCCAGATGCCGAGCCCGCCTTTCCACACCTCGAAGATCCCCTGCCACTTCGGGTCGGGCACCTCGTTCCACGAGGTGATGTCGTGGTACGCGCGCGCGCCGATCACGCCGAATGCGACGCCCCAGACCGCGACGCGGGTGACGAGATCCCAGTCGCCGCCGAGGGCCGTCCAGCGCCGCCCGGTCAGCCAGATGCAGAACAGGATCGCGACGAGCAGCGTGAGCCCGTACATGTGGAGCTGCAGCGGCCCGAGATGGACCACGCCCGTGTGCGGCGAAGGGATGTAGCCGACCACGGACACGATTGTGCCCGCTTGAGCCGGCTAGCGCAGGATCTCGGCCGCGAGCTCGGGCGAGCAGCCGCTCCGCAGCAGCTCGACCGCCCGGTGGAGGTCGACGTCGGCGCGCATCGCGAGCTCTGCGGCGACCGCCTCGGGGAAGCCGGCCCGCTCGAGCTCCTCTGCACGCCAGCGCTCGACGAGCTCCTGCTCGGTCGGCTTCAGATTGGTTTCCGCAGTAGGCATCCGATTCGCTCTCCTTGGTCTCTCATTCGGTAAAACGAACGAGTCGGTTGTCCCCATGCCGGGGGATCTGCAGAGTTAACGGGATTCTTACGCCGAACGGTTGCGCACCGAGGCGGCAACGAGGGCGAGCGCACCGACGGTGACGGCTGGAAGCTGCCAGTCCCAGTCGACTCCGGCGGCGAGGACGTAGACGGCGAGGCCGGCGGCCGGCGCGGCGAGGTTGCGGCGCAGCGCCGCGACCAACGCGACCCCGAAGAGCGCGACCACGAGCACCAGACCGACCGGCCCGAGCTCCGCGAGCGCCTGCAGGTAGAGGCTGTGTGCGTCGTGCCCCGGTACGGCGCCGTGGTAAACGGCGGCGAACGTCCCGGCGCCCGAGCCGAGCAGCGGATGCACCGCGATCACGTGGTGGGCCGAGCTCCAGTACGCGGCCCGGTCGGCCGGAGCGGCGGCCGGCAGCGCGAGCAGCGCGACCAATGCTGCGGCGCCGGCTCCGACTGCCGCGTAGGCGAGCGCCCGGTGCCGAAGGGCGATCCCGGCGGCGACGACGACGCCGACCGCGGCGGCTCCCCAGGCACCGCGGCTCCCCGTGAGGACGAGCGCGGGCACGAGAACGAGGAGCGGGAGCGCGTAGAACGCGTTCCGGCGCTCGAGCGCGAGGGCGAGCCATACGACCGCTGCCACGGCGACGAGTGCGCCGAGCCCGTTCGCGTAGCCGAGCGGCCCCATCAGAAGCGTTCCTTCGTACTGGTCGAACGACGTGCCGTGGACGAGCCTGTCGCCGAGCGCCCAGGCGGCGACGACCGTGCCGCCGGCGCCCACGCCGAGTGCGAGCCCGTCGCCGGCGACCACGAACGCGCCCGCCGCCGCGAGGTACAGCAGCGTGCGCTGCGCGTCGAGGGTCGAGGCCGACGGGACGACCGACCACGAGGCGGAGGCGACCGACCACAGGACGAGTGCCGCCAGCAGCGCGGGCGGCACGTAGGCGAGGCGCGGAAGTCGCGCCCCGTCGGACCAGAGCCAGAGGAGCGCCGCCGCAGCCGCGAAGGCGACGGCGCCGGTGCGCCAGGCCGGCGCGAAGTAGCCGCCCTGCTCGGCCGAGAGGACGACCACGCCGAGCGACGCAAGGGCGGCGCCGGGCAGGCTCCGGGGCGGCGCGAGTGCCGCCGCCCCGGATCTGCGGATGGTCAGGACCACTGCGGCCTCGTCAGCTCGCGGGCGTCCCGATCGTGACCTGGACGAGCCGCCGCGTCGAGGTTCCGCCGAGCGGATCCTGGCCCTCGACACGCGCACGCACGAACAGCACGAGGTAGCCCTTCCGCGGGAAGAACTTCCCCGCCGTGAGGTTCACCGTCGCCCAGCCGTCCGTGTTCGTCGTGGTCTCCGGGATGTTCGCGATGCGGCTGTACGGCAGGCCCTCGACGAAGACGCGCGCACCGCCAACCGAGTTGCTGTGGCTGTCGGACACGTGCACCTGCATCACGGTCGGCGTCTGCCGCGAACGGATCGGGTTCGCCGAGTACTTGACCTGGTCGACGATCAGCCGGTTCGGGAGCTTCACGTCGGCAGCCGCGATCTGCTTGCCGGTCGGCACCGTCGACGGAGCGGCCGCGACGACTCCGGTCTGAGCGGAGTTCTGCTGCGTGTCGCCGTTCGAGTTCGACGCCGTCACGTACGAGCGAATCGTGTGACCCTGGTCGTCGGCGACGAGCGTGTAGGTGTTGCTCGTTGCGCCGCCGATCGTGGCGCAGTTGTTCCCCGAGGTATCGCAGCGGCCCCACGCGTAGGTGTACCGCGTGATGTTCGAGTCGCTCGTCCACTCGCCGTTCGTTGTGGTGAGCTTCTGCCCCACCTGGGTTGTGCCGCTGATCTGCGGAGCCTTCGTCGGCACCGGATGGCCGACCTCGTACTGCGCCGAGCTCGAGGAGCCGGAGGCGATGCCGCTTGTGATGAGCAGCACCGCGGCGCCCGTCGCAACCGACGCGAGCACTGCGCTCAATGGGCGGCGGTGCGCCTTGATTGCTTGCTTCGACATGCGTAGGTCCCCCTTTTTCCTTGGGTTAAGCAACCCACGGTACGAAGCGGGATTCAGGGCCACGCAAGGCTTCCGTGAGGTTCTCTTCACACGAGGCGGCAACAATCAGCACGTGCACAGGGTGCGAATCGGCATGAGATGGTGGCTGGGAGGCGCGTTCGTCGCGATCGCGGCGCTGACGGCGGTGCTGATCGCGACGATCTCGTCACGCCAGACGGGGCGGGCGGTGACCCGGGATGCGCGCAATCTCGCGATCGGGGAGGCGGTGTCGGCAGGCTTCGCGCTCGGCCGCTCGCAGGACCTGAGCGTGGCCGCCCGCAGCTTCGCCCGCCGGAACGGAGTCGCGCTCTTCGTGTTCGCGCGCAACGGGAAGATGGTCGCGAGCGCGCCGCTTCCCGACCTCGGCTGGCCGGACGTCCCCGACCGCGGGGCCGCCCGCGAGAGCGCGCTCGCCGGACGCCGCTTCGCCGAGTCGTTCCACGGCGGCGACGCCACGGTCGTCGCGCTGCCGATGCGGCATACGCGCTCGGCGGCGGCCCTCATCGCCTATGCGCCCCGGGCGCCCGCCTACGGCACCTCGCTCTCGATCTTCCGCAGCGAGGTGCTGCGCGTCTCGATCTGGGCGGCGCTCGCGGCGGCCTTCCTGGGGCTCGTCGCCTCCGGGCTCGTCACGCGCCGGCTCCGGCGGATCGCCGTGGCAGCGCACGCGATCGAGCAGGGCGCGTTCGACACGCCGCTCGAGCCCGGGTTCCCGGACGAGATCGGGATGCTCGCCTCGAGCGTCGAGCGGATGCGCGGCCGCCTCGGCGAGGCGTTCGAGCAGATCCAGGCCGAGCGCGACCGGCTCGAGCTGCTCCTCGACCGGCTGCACGAAGGCGTGATCGCAGTCGACGCGCAGCTGACCGTGCAGTACGCGAACGCGAGCATGCGCAGCCTCCTGCCCGAGCTCGACCCGGACGTGCCGCTGCCCGACCACTTCGGCGACCTGCCGCTGCGCGCGGTCGCGTCGAGCCTCTTCCGGCGCGGCGCACCCGTCTCGGAGGCGCGAATGACGATGCCGGACGGCGCGACGTACTCCCTCGTCGGCATCCCCGCCGCATCGACGGGGCTCGCCGTCCTCGTCATCGCCGACATCACCCAGAACGAACGGCGGCAGCGCGCGGAACGCGAGTTCGTCGCGAACGCGTCGCACGAGCTTCGGACGCCGGTGAGCGCGATCGCCTCCGCGGTCGAAGCGCTCGAGCTCGGCGCGCGCGACGTGCCGGCCGATCGCGATCGTTTCATCGCGGTCATCCAGCGCCAGGCGCTGCGCCTGACGCGGCTGACCAGCTCGCTGCTCGTGCTCGCGCGCGCCCAGACGCGCGAGGAAGGGATCCAGCTCGTCCCCGTCGAGCTCGAGCCGTTTCTCGAGCGCGTCGCCGCGGCTGCGGACCAGCCAGCCGCCGTCCGCGTCGTCCGGAACGGCGGCGGTGTCGCGCTCGCGCAGCCGGACGTGCTGGAGCAGATCGTTGCGAACCTCGTCGCGAACGCCGTCAAGCACGCACCAGGAACCGAGGTCGTGCTGCGCTCGTCGCCCGACGGCGAGGACGTCGCGATCGAGGTCGCGGACCGCGGCCCGGGCATCCCCGACGAGGTGCGCGCGCGCGTCTTCGACCGGTTCTACGCGGGTGGGAGCGCGAGCCGGGACGGCTTCGGGCTCGGACTCGCGATCGCGCGCGAGTCGACGGCGGCGATGGGCGGGCGGCTCGAGCTCGACTCGGTTCCCGGAGCCGGGACGACGGCGCGCGTGATACTTCGGCGGGCCGAATGAACGAGCGCATCCTCCTCGCCGACGACGAGCCCGACCTGCTCGAACCTGTCGCGTACGCGCTGCGCCAGCAGGGCTTCGAGGTCGTCGGCGTGCCGGACGGCGAGCATGCGCTCGACGAGGCGCGCTCCGGCGCCTACGACCTGCTGATCTGCGACGTGCTGATGCCGGGGATGCTCGGGACCGACGTCTGTCGCATCCTCCGCGGCGAGTCGGACCTGCCGATCATCCTCTTGACCGCGAAGGACGCGGAGGTCGACCGTGTGCTCGGGCTCGAGCTCGGCGCCGACGACTACGTGACGAAGCCGTTCTCGTCGGCGGAGCTCGTCTCGCGTGTCCGGGCGCTTCTGCGGCGGCGCGAGCTCGACCGCGAGAACGCGCCGGGCGCCGCTCAGCTCACCGTCGGATCCTTGACGATCGATTTCGCAAGGCACGAGGTCGAGCTCGACGGGACGAGCATCTCGCTGACGCCGTCGGAGTTCCACGTGCTCACCCTCCTTGCGGAGTCGCCCGAGCAGGTGTTCTCCCGCACGCAGATCATGGAGCACCTGTGGCAGGCACCGCACGTCGGCGACGGGCGCGCCGCGGACGTCCACATCTCGAACCTCCGCAAGAAGCTCGAGCGCGATCCCGCGCATCCCGAGCGGATCGTCACCGTGCGCGAGTTCGGCTACAAGCTCGTCCCGAATCTGTAAGAAAATGCTCACGCGCCGCTAACGCGACCGCCGGAGCGCGACTCCTAGCATCGACGGCGTGTCTCTTTCCGCGGCGACGGTGCGCGTGCTCGCGCGGTGCAACGGCTTCGACGTGGCCGCCGGCGGCCAGGTGGTCGGCTCCGTCGAGACGCCGGTCTTCTCCGGCACGAAGCTGCAGCCCGACTACCTGATCGTGCGCCTCGGCGACGAGCTGCGCGAGGTGCCGCCGGAGGCGATCGTCTCCGTCGACGCCGCCTCCCGGACGCTCTTTCTCGGCGTCGATGCCGACGAACTCTAGATCCTGCTAGCTTGGCGATAGAAATGGATGCGCTCGAGGCCGTCGGCGAGCCGGAGCTGCGCGAAGCGTTGCTCTTCGCGCGTGACCACGAGCGGGCGGTGACGGCCGACGATCTTGCGGAGTCGCTGGGAGTGCACCGGAACGTCGCGCGCTCCCGGCTCGAGCGGCTGGCCGCCGCGGGCCTGCTCGAGACCGGCTACGAGCGGCGAACCGGCCGGAGCGGCCCGGGTGCCGGCCGCCCGGCCAAGACGTACGCGGTGGCGCCGTCGCTCGACACGATCGAGTTCCCGGCGCGGCGGTACGAAGAGCTGCTCGGCCTGCTTCTCGGCGCGTTGCCCGCACGCGGCCGTGCGGCGCGCCTGCGCGAGGTCGGGGTCGAGTTCGGCGGCGTGCTCGCGAAGGCGGCGCACCTTCGTCCCTCGGCGAAGCCTGCACGCGCGTTCGAGTCGATGTGCTCGGCGGTGCGGAACCTCGGCTACCAGGCTGCCGTCGAACATGCGGACGAGCGGGGCGCCGTGATCACGACGCCGACGTGCCCGTTGCGCCCGCTCGTCGGCGCGCATCCGGAGGCGGCGGAGATCGACCGTGGGATGTGGGCCGGTCTCGCCGCGCATGCGCTCCGCGGCGCCGAGGTGGCCGAAGTGACGTGTGAGACGCGCGACTGCATGGTCGATCACGCGTCGTGCCGCGTCATCGTCAGGCTCAATTCGAAGATCTAAATCTTCGTTTTTGGTATATAGAGAGGTGTGACGTTTCTTTCACGCCTCCTCCACGGGCAGCCGGGCCACCCGGTACACCCACCGTTGACCGACGCGACGATCGGGATGTTCGTGCTTGCGAGCGGTCTCGCCGTGCTCGGCAAGGCGGGCGTCGCTCCCGACAAGCTCGGTACCGCCACGTGGCTCGCTTTGATCGGCGGGCTCGCGGTGGCGGGGCCGACGGCCGTGACGGGGTTCGCCGACTGGGTGACGATCGAGTGGGGCTCGCCGCGCTGGCGGGCCGCGACGTTCCACCTCTCGGCGATGGTCACGGCGGTTTGCCTCTACGCCGTCGCGGCGTGGCTGCAATGGCCGGGCTGGCGTGACGGCGGCGTGACGATCGGCGGGCTCGTGCTCGCGCTGGCGGGGTTCGTCGCATTGATGACCGGCGGGTGGTTCGGAGGGTCGGTCGTGTTCGTTCACCGGATGCGGGTCGAGGAGGAGGAGAAGTAATGGACTGGGCTGCACTGATCACGTGGGTGGTGACGGCGGGCGGCGGTTTCGTCCTGCTGGCCGTCTGGCTCAAGAACGGCGGCATGCGGCAACGCGAGAAGGGACGCATCCGGCCGGCGTTCATCCTCGGGCACTTCGCCCTCGCCGCGGGCGGGCTCGTGCTGTGGATCGTCTACCTGGCGGTCAACTCGAACACGCTCGCGTGGATCGCGTTTGCACTTCTCGTCGTGGTGGCATTGATCGGCTTCACCATGTTCGGGATCTGGCTATCGCAGCGGCAGCGCCGCGAACCGGCTGCCGATGCGGCGGAGCAGCGGTTCCCGGTGCCGATTGTCGGCCTGCACGGACTGCTCGCCGCGACGACGCTCGTGCTCGTGTTCCTGACGGCGATCGGCGTCGGCTCGTGACACAAATTGCGGCGGGTGCGCACCATCTTGCGCGGATGCGCACCCGCCGTTCGATCCGGCATTTCTCGCCGGATCCTCCGCCGCGCGAGCTGATCGAGGACGCGCTGCGCGTCGCCGGCTCGGCGCCGTCGGGCGCGAACCAGCAGCCCTGGACGTTCGTCGTCGTTTCCGATCCGGAGGTGAAGGCACGCATCCGCGAGGGCGCCGAGCGCGAGGAGCGGCTTCTCTACGCCGAGCGCGCGACCGACGAGTATCTGCGCGCGATCGAGCCGATCGGGACGAACGCGGCGAAGCCGCACCTGACGGACGCGCCGTACGTGATCGCGGTGTTCGAGCAGTCCTGGCGGTGGGAGAACGGCGAGAAGCACAAGCACTACTACGTGCGCGAGTCGGTCGGCATCGCGGTCGGGTTTCTCCTGACTGCGCTGCATCTGTCGGGGCTCGCGACGCTGACGCATGCGCCGTCGCCGATGGGCTTCCTGACGGAGATCCTCGACCGGCCCGAGGGCGAGCGGCCGTTTCTGCTGATCCCGGTCGGCTACGCCGCGGCGGACGCGACGGTGCCGGATCTGCCGAAGAAGTCGCTCGACGACTTCTCGGTCTGGATCTGATCGAACCCGGTTGCCGCCGAAGGTGGAACCGAGTTATCGGTTCAGCCCTCCGGGCTGTAACCGATTTCGGGTAGCAGCGGCATCTCGAACCCGGTCCCGCGCTTCACCAGCGCAGCTCTCGTGATCGCAGTCGCTCCGAATCGTTCCCGCACGGCGTCGAGTGCCGCGTCGAGCTCGTCGAGGTGACGCTCGTCGAACGGGATCGCGAGCTGCACGCGATCCGCGTCGTCGAGGTTCGCGACCGCGAGCCCGAGCAGCGTCACGCCGCGTTCGCGGAGCGTCGGCAGGGCTTCGCGCAAGAGCTCCTGCGCCGTTCGCAGGATCGTCTCCGTGCTCGCGGTCGCCTGGTTGAGCGTGCGTGAGCGCGTTGCGCGCTCGAAGTCGTCGAAGCGGAGCCGGAGCACGACGGTGCGGCCGACGCGGTGCGCCTTACGCATGCGTCTGGTGACGCGGTCGACGAGCGCCGCGAGGTCGGCGTCGAGCTCGTCCTCCGTCCACGGCCTGCGTCCGCGGGCGCGCTGGGAGCCGATCGAGCGGCGACGTCGCTTCGTGTCGACGGGGCGAGGATCGAGGTTGTGCGCGAGCGCGTGGAGGTGCCGGCCGGCTGCCTTCCCGATCACGGCTTCGAGCAGCTCGGGCGGGAACTCGGCCACCTGCCCGACGGTCGCGAGCCCCCACGCGTCGAGCCGTGCCGCCGTCTTCGGGCCGACCCCCCAGAGCCGCTCGACCGGGAGCGGATGGAGGAACTCGAGCTCGTGGCCGGGGTCGACCTCGAGCAGCCCGTCGGGCTTCGCGACGCCGCTCGCGACCTTGGCGAGGAACTTCGTGCGTGCGATGCCGACGGTGATCGGCAGTCCGACCTCGGCTTTCACTCGCTCGCGCAGCCGCTCCGCGATCGCGCGCGGCGTGCCGACGCTCCGCTCCATCCCGCGCACGTCGAGGAACGCCTCGTCGATCGAAAGGCCTTCGACGAGCGGTGTCGTGTCGCCGAAGATCTCGAAGACGCGCTTGCTCGCCTCGGAGTACGCCTCGAACCGCGGCGGGACGACACGCGCGTCCGGGCAGAGGCGCCGCGCCGCGGTCAGCCCCATCGGCGTGTAGACGCCGAACCGCTTCGCCTCGTAGCTCGCCGCGAGCACCACGCCGCCGCCGACGATCGTCGGCCTGCCTCTCAGCCTTGGGTCGTCGCGCTGCTCGACGGAGGCGAAGAACGAGTCGAGGTCGGCGTGCAGGATCGTCGCGCGCACGAACGTATGTTCGCATAGGGAGAACTCGGTTGCCGGCCGCAGGCCGGAACCGAGTTACAAGTCTTTCGCTTTCGAGCTTCGCTGCGAAAGACAGCGAACCAGGTTCGTCTCTACGCGACCGCGGACTCGCCGAGCAGCATCTTCACCTCGGCGTAGAAGTCCGGTGCGGGCTGCACCTTGAACTGCGGCCCGAACGCGTAGACCTTCTTGCCGGTCGAGGTGATCAGGTCGGCGTAGACCGGCGACTCGCCGGGGAAGTCGCGGATCAGCTGCGCGAGCTCGCGGATCGTGCCGGCAGCGGCCTTCGTCGCGTCGATCTTCAGCCGCACCTCGCGCATCTCGGGCACCGCCTCGAACGCGCTCAGCTCGAGCGCAACGAGCTTCGTCTCGCCTTCCTTGCGGTCGATGCGGCCCTTCACGATCAGGATGCGATCGGTCGTGCAGAGCTCGCGCGCCTTTTCGTAGGTGGTGTTGAAGACGACGGTCTCGACGCCGCCGGTCACGTCCTCGAGCCGCAGGAACACCATCGCGTCGCCCCGCTTCGTGGTCATGTGCCGAAGCGAGGCGACGATGCCGCCGACGGTGACGACCTCGCCGTCGCGCCGTCTGTCGAGCTCCCCGATCGTCGCGTCGGACTTGCGCCGCAGCTGCTCTCGTATTCCGGAGAGTGGATGCTCGCTCACATACAAGCCGAGCACCTCCTTCTCGAGGCGGAGCAGCTCGTTCTTTTCGTACTCCTCGGTCGGTGTCGGCGGGTGGTGCTTCGGCCGCGCCTCCTCGACAGGCGCGAGGTCGAAGATCGAGCCCTGCCCGGCGAGCCGGTCGGCCTGCTGCTTCTGACCCCACGCGACCGCCTGCTCGAGCACCTCGAGGTTCCCCTTGCGCGAGCCGGGGAGCGCCCCGCACTTGACGAGCGCCTCGAGCACGCGCTTGTTCGAGACGGACGGGTCGACGCGCTCCGCGAAGTCCCAGATCGACTCGAACGGCCCGTTCGCCTCGCGCTCGGCGACGACCGCGTTGCAGGCGCTCTCCCCCACGCCCTTCACGGCGTTCAGGCCGAAGCGGATCTTCCCCTCGCGGACGGCGAAGTCCGCCATCGACTCGTTGACGTCGGGCGGCAGCACCTCGATGCCGAGCTCGTGGCACGCGTTCACGTAGTACGGGACGCGGTCCTTCGTCGACATGACCGAGCTGATGAGCGCGGCCATGTACTCGCACGGGTGCTTCTGGCGGAGCCAGGCGGTCTGGTAGGAGATGAGCGCGTAACAGGCGGCGTGCGCCTTGTTGAACGAGTAGTCCTGCGCCTTCTCGAGGTCCTCCCAGAGTTGCCGCGCGACCGCTTCCGTGCCGCCGCCGGCGATCACGCCTTCGGTGAACTTCGGCTTCAACGACTGCATCAGCTTGTGGTCTTTCTTGCCGATCGCGCGGCGGAGATCGTCGGCCTCGGGGAGGCTGAACCCGGCGATCACCTGCGCGATCTGGAGCGACTGCTCCTGGTAGACGCTGATGCCGAACGTGCCGCCGAGGATCTGCTCGAGGCGCGGGTCGATGTAGGTGACGCGCTCCTTGCCGTTCTTGCGCGCGGCGTAGGTGGGGATGTACTGCATCGGGCCCGGCCGGTAGAGCGCGCCGAGCGCGACGATGTCGTCGAACTGCGTCGGCTTGACCTGCCGCAGCGCCTCGCGCATGCCGGATGACTCGAACTGGAAGACGCCGGTCGACTCGCCGCGCGCGAGCATCTCGTACGTCTTCTTGTCGTCCATCGGGATCGCGCTGATGTCGAGATTCCCGAGCAGCGCGCATGCCTTCGAGATGACGTCGAGGTTGCGCAGACCGAGGAAGTCCATCTTGAGGAGGCCGAGCGCCTCGATGTCCTTCATCGAGAACTGCGTGACGATTTCCTGGTCGGCGCCCTTCTGCTGGAGCGGCACGACGTTGATGAGCGGCTGTGCGCCGATGACGACGCCGGCTGCGTGGATCGAGTCGGCGCGCGTGAGGCCTTCGAGCGGCTCGGCGAGGTCGAGGATCTCCTTCGCGGTCGGGTCGGTTGCGACGATCTTGCGCAGCTCGGCCGCCTCGGCGAGCGTCTGCCCGGGACCTTCGGGGATGAGCTTCGCGATCTTGTCGACGACGCCGTAGGGGATCTCGAGCACACGGCCCGCGTCGCGGACGGCGGCGCGGGCGGCCATCGTCGAGAAGGTGATGATCTGCGCGACGCGGTCGTTGCCGTACTTCTCGCGAACGTAGTTGATGACGCGCTCGCGGCCTTCCACGGCGAAGTCGATGTCGATGTCGGGCATCGACTTGCGGCCCGGGTTGAGGAACCGCTCGAAGAGGAGGTCGTGGCGGATCGGGTCGAGGTCGGTGATCGCAAGGCAGTAGGAGACGAGGCTGCCGGCGGCGGAACCGCGGCCGGGGCCGACGCTGATGCCGTGCGTCTTCGCGAAGTGGATGAAGTCCCAGACGATCAGGAAGTAGTCGGTGAAGCCCATCTCCTTGATCGTCTTGAGCTCGTAGCGGAGGCGCTCCTGCAGCTCGGGCGTGACCTTGTCGTAGCGGCGCGCGAGGCCCTTCTCGCAGAGCTCGACGAGGTAGTCGAACGCGTCGCGGCCCTCCGGCACGTCGTAGCGCGGGAGGAGGATCCGGCCGAGCTCGATCTCGACGTTGCAGCGCTCGGCGATCTCGAGCGTGCGCCGCATCGCCTCGGCCTCGCCGGGGAAGTCGAGCGCCATCTCCTGCGGCGACTTGAAGTAGAAGTGGTCGGTCTCGAACTTCCAGTGGTTCGGATTCTTGAGCGAGTCGCCGGACTGGATGCAGAGGAGCGCCTCGTGCGCGCGAGCGTCGGTGTCGCGGAGGTAGTGGACGTCGCCCGTCGCG
>Ga0308174_10000654_pt1 | contig 14963 bp, 14 predicted proteins | sample PhyPR2_FD_203894 | JGI IMG/M metagenome (GOLD analysis project Ga0308174, IMG submission 203894) | Soil microbial communities from UC Gill Tract Community Farm, Albany, California, United States - DLSLS.P.R2 | ecosystem: Environmental > Terrestrial > Soil > Agricultural land | place: USA...
ACCCCCGGCCGGCCGCTGGGGGGGGGGGGGGGGGGCCCCGGGGGCCCCGGCGCGCGTGGCCCGCCCCCCCGGGGGCGCCCCCCCCGGGCCGGCGGGGGGGCCCCCCCCGACCCCAGCGGCGGTCAGGCCGTGCGCGGGGCCTCCCACAGGTCGATCCCGCTGTCGACGGCGTGCTGGTCGATGGCCGCGAGCTCGTCGTCGGAGAACGCCAGGTCGTCCAGCGCCCCGAGGTTCTGGTCGAGCTGGTCGACGCTGCTCGCCCCGATGAGGACCGTCGTCACCCGGCGGTCGCGCAGCGCCCAGGCCAGCGCCAGCTGGGCCAGGCTCTGGCCACGCTGCCGGGCGATCTCGTTCAGAGCCCGGATGTGCGCCAGCGCCTCGTCGGTGAGCAGGTCGGTGGACAGTGACTTGTCCTGGCTCGCCCGCGACCCCGCGGGGATCCCGTCGAGGTACTTGCCGGTGAGCATCCCCTGAGCGAGCGGCGAGAACGCGATGCAGCCGGCCCCGACCTCCTCCAGGGTGTCGAGCAGACCCTCGGTCTCGATCCAGCGGTTGAGCATCGAGTACGACGGCTGGTGGATCAGCAGCGGCGTCCCCAGGTCGGCGAGCATCGCCGCGGCCCGCCCCGTCTCCTGCGGGGAGTAGGAGGAGATGCCGGCGTACAGCGCCTTCCCGGACCGGACCGCCGTGTCCAGCGCCCCCATCGTCTCCTCGAGCGGCGTGGTCGGGTCCGGCCGGTGGCTGTAGAAGATGTCGACGTAGTCCAGGCCCATCCGCGCCAGGGACTGGTCGAGGCTCGACAGCAGGTACTTGCGCGAGCCGCCGCCCTGACCGTAGGGGCCGGGCCACATGTCGTAGCCGGCCTTGGTCGAGATCACGAGCTCGTCGCGGTACGGCGCGAAGTCGGCGGCCAGATGCCGGCCGAAGTTGGCCTCGGCCGACCCGTAGGGCGGTCCGTAGTTGTTGGCCAGGTCGAAGTGGGTGACGCCGCGGTCGAACGCGCGGCGCAGGATGGCCCGCTGGCGGTCGAAGGGCATGTCGTCGCCGAAGTTGTGCCACAGGCCAAGGCTGATCGCCGGCAGGTCCAGGCCGCTGCGGCCGGTGCGCCGGTAGGTCATGGAGTCGTATCGGTCGTCGGCTGCGCGGTAGCTCATTCGTGCATCGTGCCCCGCCCTCCGTACCGGCCAGGAACCCGGACCCGACCGGGCGTCCGCCCGCCAGACGGACGACGACATCGCGGGCGGGGGCTGCGCCTGGCGCCGGATTCAGCCCAGCGGAACGCAGATCGCCCGGGCGTCGTCCGCGCAGGGCGCCCCGATGCCGAGTGCGCCGGGCACGAGTCTCCGCTGAACCGTCGTCGCGTCGTGCATCTCCCGGAGGTCGGAGATCCGCAACTGGAGGGTCGGGAAGGCCTCGGGGCGGCCGTCGGGGGTCGCCGGGGTCACGGCCCGGCCGAGCACGACCCAGGCGGTGATGGCCCGGGCGCCCGCCTGGTTGAAGAAGGTGTCCCGGGTGGGCAACCGCGGGGAGTCGGCGCAGTGCACCTGGTCCCCGTCGCTCGACTGGACGAAGATGCCGACATCGCCGATGTCGGTCGGCGTGGCCGGCCCGGTGCTGACCTCGACGTGTGCGGCCAGTCCCGGCACGGTGGATGCGAACTCGACCGGCAGGTACTGCAGTGCGAGCGGGTCGAAGTCGCAGTCCTCGCTGTTGGACACGGGTGGCACCAGTCCCGTCCTCGCCCGCCCCAGGGTGACGACGAGCTGGCCGACGGCCCCACCGCCGGCGCCCTGCAGGTCGCCGTCGACGATCACCGGTGGCGGTGGCGGGTGCGCCGCCGGGCTGGCCATGGCGATCGGTTCGGCGTGCGGCGCCGGCGGGTGGGCGAGGGCGTTCAGGAACCCGCACCCGGTCGCTGTGGCGAGGACGACGCCCAGCAGCGGGAGGACGCGGCTCGCCGTCCTGGCACGACGCCCCACCAGCACTGTGCCTCCCCGTCTCGACTTCCGAGCCGGGAGCGTCTCACGCTGCGATCGGAAAACCCAGCAGCCGGGCGGCGTCGTCCCCCGGTCGTGCATGCGTAGCGATCCGGGTGAGGGGTAGCGCCCGTGCGTGGACATCACCGAGCTGATCCTGAACCAGCACCACGAGCAGCGCCGCACGTTCGCGCTGCTCGACGAGCTCGCCGACGACCCCGCCGGGCTCGCCGCGGTCTGGGAGCGGCTCACCATCCTGCTCGAGGTGCACGCGAAGGCCGAGGAGCTCTTCTTCTACCCGCGGCTTCTGGAGGTCGGCACCGGCGGCGGCGACGCCGACAGCGCCGAGAGCGAGACCAAGGACGCGATCAAGGACCACAACGAGATCCGCGACGCGATCATGGCGGCCGCACGCCAGGAGGTGGGGTCCGAGGCGTGGTGGAAGGCGGTGCGCGACTGCGACGAGGCCAACAGCGACCACATGGCCGAGGAGGAGCGCGAGGACCTGGTCGACTTCCGGCAGCACGCCGACCTGCAGACCCGGCACGAGATCGCCGTCCAGTTCATCGTCTACGAGAACCAGCACGCCGCCCGGGGCATCACCCCGGAGGACGAGGACCCGGACGCCTACGTGGCCGAGAACAGCTGAGACTCCCGACGCGGGCGCTAGGGTCCCGCGCATGCGGTACGGGCCGCCGGTCGCCTACGCCTTGGACGTGCACGGCTCGGCGATGGCCTACCAGGTGCTGGGGAACGGGCCGCTCGACATCGTTGTGCTGCTCGGCTGGCCCTCTCACCTGGCGCTGATGTGGGAGAACCCGGCTTTGGCCGACTTCCTCACCCGGCTCGCCTCGTTCGCGCGGGTGATCGTGTTCGACCCTGTCGGCACCGGGATGTCCGACCGGGGTCCGACCGGGCATGCCTTCGAGGATGGGATGGACGAGATCCGGACCGTCCTCGATGCCGTGGGCTCGCGCCAGGCCGCCTTCTTCGGCTGTCACCTCGGAGGGCGACTGGCCCTGTTGTTCGCCGCCACCTACCCCCAGCGGACGACCGCCGTGGTCACGTTCGGCTCCCACCCCGCGACGCTGCGGGACGAGGACTACCCGTGGGGCACGACGGCCGAGGAACAGGCCTGGCTGCTCGAGTCCATCCGTTCCAGGACGTTGGATCCGGACCAGTTGTTCCACGCCCTCGCACCGAGGGACGCGACCGATGCCGCCACGCTCCGCTGGTGGAACACCTTCTGGTATTCCGCCGTCAGCACGCCCGAGAGCGTGGACCAGATCACCGCGATGGGCCCGGTCGACATCCGCGGGCTGCTCGGCGCCGTCCGCGTCCCGGTCCTGGTGCTGCACCGGACCGGCGATGGAATGGCGGACGTGAGGGCGAGCCGCTACATGGCGGACAAGCTGCCGATGGGCACGCTCCGGGAGCTGCCGGGGGACGACCACTTCCCGTTCTTCGGTGACCAGGACGCCGTCGTGGCCATGACCCAGGAGTTCCTGACCGGATCCCTGCCGGCGAGCGAGCCGGACCGCGTGGTCCTGACGGTGCTGTTCACCGACATCGTCGGATCCACCGCCCGCGCCGCTGAGATGGGCGACCGGCGCTGGCGTCGCCTCCTCGAGGAGCACGACGCCGTGGTGCGTGCCAGTCTGCGGCGGTTCCGCGGACGGGAGATCGAGACGACCGGCGACGGCTTCCTGACCAGCTTCGACGGCCCGGCCCGTGCCATCCGCGCGGCTGCGGCTATCCGGGACGACCTCGTCGAACAGGGCCTGCAGATCAGGGTGGGGCTGCACACCGGGGAGTGCGAGCTGGTCGGCGACCACATCCGCGGCATCGCCGTGCACATCGCGGCGCGGGTGCTCGCCCGCGCCGACGCCGGCGAGATCCTGTGCTCGCGCACGGTCAAGGATCTCGTCGCCGGCTCGGGCTTCCGCTTCACTCCGCGGGGCAGCCATCAGCTCAAGGGTGTCCCGGACGCGTGGGAGCTCTTCGGCGTGGAGCTCACCCCAGCCTGATGCCCAGGTTGGGGGCCTACGCTTCGGAGGAAGTCGCCGCCGACGTCGGGAGGACCCCGTGCTCCGCTTCCTCGGACTGCTGCTCGTCATCTGGCTGGTGATCACCGTGGCCGGAGCGGTCATCAAGGGCCTGTTCTGGCTCGCCGTGGTCGGGTTGCTCTTCTTCGCGGCGACCGCCGCGATCGGCTGGAACAAGCGCGAGAAGAAGGCCCTCCCGCCGGGCCGCTGATCATGATCGCGTGACCTCTCGGCGTAGCGTCGGCGTCTCGGCGACCTGGACGCACCGGGTCGACCTCACCGCGTGCGGACGGCGCCGAGGCGACGGGCCCGGCTGATCAGGGTGGCAGGTTGCGGAAGCGGAACTGCAGTCGCACCGAGTCGTCCAGGGGCACGACGAGGGTGGAGTTGCTCGCCGACCAGCTGCCACCCGGCACGAGGAAGAGGCGATCGCTGCCCTGGATCAGCAGGCGCAGCCCGCGGTACCGGTAGAAGTAGGTCTGCCCGTCGGCCGGCGCCCCTTCCGCCGTCCGCAGGACCCGCTCCTCGATCCCGGGCGACGTCAGGTGCAACTGCTCGGTGGTGTCCAGGATGACGCTGGGCAGACGCTCGAGGTGGTCGGCCAGTTCCATCGCCGTGCCGCGCCCGGACCACTCGGCGAACGTGGCCGTCGCCCAGAAGACGTTCGTGGCCAGCGCCAGTGCCAGCAACAGGACGACGGGCCGGAACCGCTGGCCGTCCCCGAGCAGCCGGGCGACCCGTCGCCCGTAGAGGACGAGCCCCGAACCCACCGCCATGACGATCGGCGTGACCAGCGGGTAGTACCCCCACCGGGGTGCCAGGTAGCTGTAGGCCAGGAGCAGACCGACCCCGACCAGCAGGGTCGCCCAGCCGCCGACCGTCAGCCCACGGGCGAGGATGTGCCACCGCCGGAGCCGGCGCTGCTCGGGGGCGGCGGCGTCGGTCCCCTCGGCGGCCGAGCGCGCGCCCTTGATGCGCCGACGGAGCGACTCGTGCAGGGTCGCGAGGGCGACGCCCAGGAGCACGAAGGTGAGCAGCGGCGTGAGGAGGGGCGCGGGGCTGCGCATGACGTAGTCCTGCGTGCTCATCCCGATCGTGTCGACGTCGATGCCGAAGTAGTCGTACTGGGCACGGGCCGATGCGTAGCCGAAGTAGAACATCAGCGCGGTGAGCAGGCTCAGCGGCGCGACGACGGACGCCGCCGAGCTGATGAGGCGCTCGATTCGGCTGGCGGTCAAGCCATCGTCGGCCATGCCGTCAGTGTCGGGGTCAGCCACCGTTGCCGGAGGACCTCGTCGTCTCGCTCGTGGATTCCGAGGTCTCGCTCTCGGACGAAGACTCCGTGGGCTCGGTGGACTCCGTCGTCTCGGTCGACTCGGTGGTGGACTCGCTCGTCTCCGCGACCGGCGCGAACAGGTCGATCGTCTGGTCGTCCTTCTCCAGCCGCCGGGCGAGGTCCCGGCAGACGGCCTCCTGCCCGTCGGGGCACTTCAGTTGGCCCGCCAGGCTGAGCCCGTCTTGCGGCTTGTCATCGGAAGAGCTCGTGGCGTTCGTCCGCACGGGCACCGTGCACGGGCCGGTGTCGTCCTTGGTGAAGATGAAACTGTCCAGGCACGGTGGGTCGTCGAAGTCCGCGCACCCGTCGCCGCCCACCTCGAAGATCCCCTGGGTGAACACGGCGCCGGTGACGACGATGCTCACACCCGTCGGAATGCTGTTCTGGTCCTGCCCCAGGAAGCTGGCCTGGGCACACTGCTGGGCGTCCTCGTGGGCCGGGGGGTCGCCGCCGATCGGCAGCCTCGGCGTGACCACCGCCTGTTTCGCTTCGGTGGTGCCGGTCTTCTCGGCCCCGCTCGTCTCGTCCTGCGGGGTGCTCTCCCCCGTCGATCCGTCGGCCGACGTCTGGCCGGTCAGCGTCTCGTTGGTCAGCGAGGCGCTGTCGGACTCCTCGGATGCAGGGCCGGCGCCCCCGCAGCCGGTGATCAGGGCCAGGACCGTCACCGGTCCCGAGAGCACGGCGATCCACGACCTGGGCATGCGATCACCTGGCTCGGATTCCGCGACGGACGGGCCGGCGTCGACAGCCGGTACCGCAGCGGAGGACGAGGGCCGCGCTTCTGGGCGCACCCAACGCTACGGGCCGGCAACACCCCGGGACACCCCATTGGTCCTGACCCGGTTCCGGAAACGCGTATGTCGTGCTGGCGCCGCCGGCGCGGGTTCCTCCGTCCCGGACGAGGCGGACGACCCCGGAGAAGCGGTAGTCAGGTCCATGACCGTCCTGGACCGGGCTCCCCACCTGTCGACGCGGTCGGCCGCCTTCATCGGCGTGGGAGCCATGGTGGGCGCCGGGATCTTCGCGCTGCTCGGCGCCGCGGGTGAGGTGGCCGGCGCCGCCGTCTGGGTGTCCTTCCTCATCGCCGGCGCGGTGGCTGCACTGCAGGGCTACTCGTTCGCCAAGTTCGGCGCGCGGTACCCCTCTGCCGGCGGCCTGCTCGAGTACGTCGTCCGGGGCTTCGGGAACGGGCACCTCACCGGGGTCATCGCCTGGCTGTTGCTGGCCACCAACGCGATCATCACGGCGATGGTCGCGGTGTCCTTCGGCAGCTACGCGAGCGGTGCCTTCGCCGATGGCGGCGCGACCTGGACGAAGGTGTTCGCGGTCCTCGTCGTCCTGGTCATGACCCTGCTCAACGTCCTGGGCTCCCAGGCGGTGGCGAGGGCGCAGACCGTCGTCGTCGTCGTCGTGGTCGGCATCCTCACGGTGTTCGCGGTCGCGACACTGTCGAACCTGGACACGTCGCTCCTGGCGTTCTCTGGCTACCCGCCGCTGCGCGACGTCGTTTCCAGCGTGGCCCTGACGTTCTTCGCGTTCCTCGGGTTCGGCGTCATCACCTTCACGGCGAAGGACCTCGCCGCACCGAAGCGTCAGCTGCCGCGGGCGGTCTACCTGGCGCTCGGCATCGCGACGGTCGTGTACGTCGCGGTCGCGTTGGGCGTCTTCGGCACCCTGACCGTGGACGAGGTCGTGGACTCCGGCGGAACCGCCCTCGCCGTGGCGGCCCAGCCCGTGCTCGGCGACGCGGGCTACTGGCTCATGACCGTGACGGCGCTGTTCGCGACCGCGGGGGCCACCAACTCCGGGCTGTACCCGGCGGCCGGGCTGTGCGAGCAGATGTCGGCCATCGGCCAATTCCCCCCGCAGCTGGGCCGGCGCTGGGGCCGGGCTCCGGCCGGGATCCTGCTGACGGCGGTCGCGGCGATCGTCCTGGCCATCGGCTTCGACCTGAGCTCGATTGCGTCAATCGGCTCCGCGGTGGCGCTGATCGTCTTCGCACTGGTCAGCTCCGGGCACTTCCGGGTGCGGCGGGAGACGGGTGCCCAGGCGTGGCTGCTGGCCCTCGCCGTCGGGTCCGCGGTGATCGTGCTGGTCACCTTCGCCCTCACCACGCTGGTCGAGGAGCCCGGGACGGCGGTGGCGCTGGTGGTGATCCTCCTGTTGGGCGTCGTCCTCGATCTCGGGTGGAAGCGCCGACGGAACGCGCACCCCGAATCTGGCTGACGGTTCACCCGGACCGGGTGAGGCGCGGCGCGGACCCGACCCCCGAGGGTCGCGCGGAGAACTCCGAACCGGAGGTGCACTCATGACGTACCCCGCCAACCGTCCGTCGGTCGACGCCGGGCGTCTGTGGGCCGGTGGTGCGGCCACCGCGCTGGTGGCCGCGCTGGTCGCCGTGGTCGGCGTGCTCGTCTGCCAGAACGTGTTCGACGTGGTCATGGTGCGGCCCCCGCTGATCCCGATCGGGGACTCGTTCACCGTGCGGTACGCGATCACCGCCGCGGTGCTGGCGATCCTCGCGACGGCGCTGGGGCACCTGCTGGCGCTGACGACGCCACGGCCACGGTCGTTCTTCACCTGGATCGTCGGGCTGGCGACCCTGGTCGGCGTCGTCCTCCCGTTCGGCCTGACCGGGACGACGGCCGGCCGGCTGGCCACGGCGGGTGTCGACCTGGTGATCGGGCTGGCCGTGCTGAGCCTGCTGAACTCTGTCCTGGCGAGAACCGTCCAGTTCGTTCCCGTGGCGCGGCGCTGACCTCGTCAGCCGGCGCCACGACGTGCACCCGGAGAAGAGACGTTGATGACGGATCGACCGGTCCTCGACGACGCCGCCCGGGGTCGGCACGCACTCCTGCGCTCGTTCGGTACACCGAACTCGATGCTGCACGAGTTCGACTTCTGGGACGCCCGCTACGAGGGCCGGCGATTGTTCTCCGAACTGCTCGGCACGTTCTTCCTCGTGCTGGTCGCCGTCGGCGGCGGCATGGTGAATGCGCGGTTCGGGGGGTCGGCCGTGCCCTACGGGGCGCTCGTGGTCTCCCCCGCCCTGATGGTGGGCGCGATCATCCTGTTCATGGGTGCGGTCTCGGGAGCGCACCTCAACCCGGCGGTCAGCATCGCCTTCGCGCTGCGCGGCGACTTCCCGTGGCGGCGCGTGCCCGCCTACGTCGTCGCCCAGTTCCTCGGCGCGATCCTCGCGACGCTGCTGCTGTGGGGGCTGCTCGGGAAGCAGGGTTCGGCCGGGCTCACCCTGCCCGGCCACGGCATCTCGTCGATGACCGCCATGGTGTGGGAGATCGTCCTGACCACCGGGCTGGTCAGCACGATCCTCGGGGTCTCCTCCGGGGCGCAGCAGCTGGGCCCGATCGCCGCCCTCGGGGTGAGCAGCTACATCGCGCTCGCCGGGCTCTGGGGTTCGCCGGTGAGCGGCGCATCGATGAACCCGGCCCGGTCGCTGGGACCGGCCTTCGTCCTCGGGAACTGGTCCTCCTGGTGGGCCTACGCGCTCGGCCCCGTGGTCGGTGCGGTCCTCGCGGTCGGCATCGCCTGGATCCTGCGCGGCGCCGGAGGTGGCCGCAGCGGCCGGTTCGCGGCGCAGGGCACGTTGGGGGTCACGTGGCGTCCCGGGGCGATCGACCCGGGTCCCCCGTGACATCGCCGCCGGCCCGCGGGGTCAGGAAGCCACCACGGCGTCGTCGACGGCGACCATGACCAGGTCCCCGCCGACGACCGTTCCCGCGGTGACCGGCCGCCGCCGGCCGGCCCGGAGGACCGTCAGGTCCCGGGCGGTTCCGTACAGCCGGCCTTCGTACGCCTTGACCCCGGCGACCAGCACGATGCTGACTACGACGAGCAGCGACCAGGAGCCGACCTTGGCCGGGTGGACGAGCGTCCAGACCGACTCCTGGGACGGGTACTGCCAGGCCCGTCCCAGCGTCGCGGCGTTCTCCGCGGCCCAGAGGAAGAAGCCGATCAGCACGAAGGACATGGCGAGCGGCATCGCGTAGCGGCGCGCGCTGACGGTGAAGTGCACCCGCGTGCGTCGGGTCGCGAGCAGCAGCGCACACGCCAACGGCAGGCGCAGGTCCCAGATCAAGTGCGACGTGAAGAAGTTCAGGTAGATCACTGCGGCCACGCAGGCGCTGGAGCGGGCGCGGTAGCCGGTGATGCGCAGCTCGAACCGGCGCCACGCCTGACAGATGTAACTGCCGACGGCGGCGTACATGAACCCGCTGAAGAGCGGCACTCTCCCGATCGAGGCCAGCCCGGTGTCGGGATAGGACCACGAGCCCTGCCGGACCTTGAACAGCTCGAGCGCCAGACCGACCAGGTGGAAGCCGCAGATCACCGCGACCTCGCGCCCTGTCTCCCAGCCGACGAGCCACAGCAGCACGGTGACCCCGAGGCTCCAGATCAGCAGTGCGTCGGCGGGGTCGATCGGCAGCGGCACGAGCCGGACGACGGCCAGGCCGAGGAAGAAGAGGACGGCGAACAGGCAGCACTGCGCCTCGATCCAGGCGAACCGCAGCAGCTGTCGCATCCGCCAAAGGCTAGGTGGGGGGCTTTCGTATCGCGGATGTCCAGGCCCGTGCGCATGTCGAAAGGGACTGGCGCACCGTCTTCGGCGGGTGTACGAACGAGTTGCGTTGCTCATAGAAGCGGTCCTCATCGTCGAGGGAGCACGTGATGCAGAGCTCTGCGAAGGCATTGGGCCACCCGATCCACCAGCAGCTCGTCGTCTTCCCGATCGGGCTGCTGGCCACCGCGGTCGTGTTCGACGTGCTGCGGTACATCACCGGCAACGACGGGTTCGCGAGCGCCAGCTACTACATGATCGCCGCCGGCATCATCTTCGGGCTGCTCGCGGCGGTGTTCGGCGCCATCGACTACCTGGCGGTCCCGGCCGGCACGCGTGCGCGACGCATCGGCGCGATACACGGGACCGGCAACGTCGTCGTGGTCGTGCTGTTCGCGGTGAGCTGGCTGCTGCGGTCTGGCGAACCGGGGCACGTCCCGACCACCCTCGCCTTCCTCCTCGCCCTGCTGGGCGCGCTGCTCGCGACGGTGACCGGATGGCTCGGCGGTGAACTCGTCGACCGACTCGGCGTCGGGGTGGAGCCGGACGCGAACCTGGACGCGCCCGCCTCCTTCGGCACCGGTATCCACCTGCACCGCTCGGGGCACGCGACGTCGGGACGCTGACCCGCGACCGCGCGAGTGGGCGCGCCACGAACGTTGAACCGCGGAAGTCCAGAACCGACGTGTTTCTGGGCCGGGACGGTTCGATCGATGCCCGGACGACGAGCGCCCCGGCCCCGCACGATGCGGGACCGAGGCGCCGGTCTACTGCTGGTTGATCAGCTGCAGCCGCTGGTGGAGCCGCAGCCCTCGCAGACGTAGCAGCTGCCGGCCGGCCGCATCTTGGTGCCGCAGGTCATGCAGAGCGGCGCGTCGGTGGCGGTGCCGGTGACCAGCTCGAGGAGCTCGGCCGAGGAGTGCGCCTCCTTGACCGACTTCGGGCCCTCCGGGGTGACCTTCTCCTCCACCTTGGACTGGATCGGCGCGGAGCTGCGCAGCTGCTCCAGGTCGACGTCCTCCTCCTCGGCGACCGCAGGGGTCGACGCGGAGGTGCCGTACGAGCCGGCGACCTGCGCCGCCCGCTCCTCGGCGGTGAAGATGCCCAGACCCGCGCGCTTCTCCACGGGCAGGTGGTCGAGCGCCAGGCGACGGAAGATGTAGTCCATCACCGACTGGGCGATCCGGATGTCCGGGTCGTCGGTCATGCCGGCCGGCTCGAAGCGCATGTTGGTGAACTTGGAGATGTAGGTCTCCAGCGGCACACCGTGCTGCAGGGCGAGCGAGATGCCGATCGAGAAGGCGTCCATGACACCGGCCAGGGTCGAACCCTGCTTGCCGAGCTTCAGGAACACCTCACCGAGGCCGCCGTCCTCGTACATGCCGGCGGTCATGTAGCCCTCGGCGCCGGCGACGCTGAACGACGTGGTCATGCTCGTGCGCTTCTTCGGCAACCGCTTGCGGACCGGGTGGGCGAGGGCGGAGGGAGCCTGACCGTTGACCTGGGCCTCGACGGCCGTCTCTTCCTTCGTCCCGTCGTTCTTGCCCTTGCCGCCCGAGAGCGGCTGGCCGACCTTGCAGTTGTCCCGGTAGATCGCCAGCGCCTTGAGGCCGAGCTTCCAGCCCTGGAAGTAGATGTTCGCGACGTCCTCGACGGTGGCCGTCTCCGGCATGTTGACCGTCTTGCTGATCGCGCCGGAGATGAACGGCTGGACCGCCGCCATCATGCGGACGTGGCCCATCGGGGAGATGGCCCGCTCGCCCATCGCGCAGTCGAACACCTCGTAGTGCTCCGGCCGCAGGGTCGGGGCGTTCACGACGTGGCCGTGCTCGGCGATGAACTCGACGATCGCCTCGATCTGCTCGTCCTGGTAGCCGAGGCTCTTCAGGGCCCGCGGCACCGTCTGGTTGACGATCTGCATGGAGCCGCCGCCGACCAGCTTCTTGAACTTGACGAGCGAGAAGTCCGGCTCGATGCCGGTCGTGTCGCAGTCCATCATGAAGCCGATGGTGCCGGTGGGAGCCAGCACCGACGCCTGGGCGTTGCGCCAGCCGTTGTCGGCACCGATCTCCAGGCCGGTCTGCCACTCGGCGGTGGCTGCCTTGAGCACATCGGCGTCGTCGGCACCGACGGGACGGATCGCGTCGTTCGCCGCGGCGTGCTTACGCATGACCCGGGCGTGGGCGTCGGCGTTGCGGGCGTAGCCGTCGTAGGCACCGACGATGCCGGCCAGCTCGGCCGAACGGCGGTAGGCCGTGCCGGTCATCAGCGACGTGATCGCCGCCGCGAGCGTCTGGCCGCCACGGGAGTCGTAGGCGTGGCCGGTCGCCATCAGCAGCGCGCCCAGGTTCGCGTAGCCGATGCCCAGCTGCCGGTAGGCGCGGGTGGTCTCACCGATCGGCTCGGTCGGGAAGTCGGCGAAGCAGATCGAGATGTCCATGGCCGTGATGACCAGCTCGACGGCCTTGACGAAGTTCTTCGAGTCGAACGTGCCGTCGGCCTTGAGGAACTTCATGAGGTTCAGCGACGCCAGGTTGCACGAGCTGTTGTCGAGGCTCATGTACTCCGAGCACGGGTTGGACGCGTTGATGCGGCCGGTCTCGGGGTTGGTGTGCCAGTCGTTGATCGTGTCGTCGTACTGGATGCCCGGGTCGGCACACTCCCAGGCGGCCTGGGTGACCTTGTTGAACAGGGTCTTGGCGTCGACGGTCTCGATCACCGACCCGTCGATGCGGGCACGCAGACCGAACTGCGCGCCGTCCTCGACCGCGCGCATGAACTCGTCGGAGACGCGCACGGAGTTGTTCGCGTTCTGGTACTGGACGCTGGTGATGTCCTTGCCGCCGAGGTCCATGTCGTACCCGGCGTCGCGCAGGGCGCGGATCTTGTTCTCCTCGCGCGCCTTCGTCTCGATGAACTCCTCGATGTCGGGGTGGTCGATGTCGAGGACGACCATCTTGGCCGCGCGGCGGGTGGCGCCACCGGACTTGATCGTTCCGGCCGAGGCGTCGGCACCACGCATGAAGCTGACCGGGCCGGAGGCGGTGCCGCCGGAGGAGAGCAGCTCCTTGGAGGAGCGGATGCGGGAGAGGTTGAGGCCGGCACCGGAGCCGCCCTTGAAGATCAGGCCCTCCTCGCGGTACCAGTTGAGGATCGAGTCCATCTCGTCGTCGACGGCGAGGATGAAGCAGGCGCTGACCTGCTGCGGGGCGCTGGTGCCCACGTTGAACCACACCGGGGAGTTGAAGCTGAAGTACTGATGCATCAGCATCCAGGTCAGCTCGTGCTCGAAGATCTCCGCGTCGCCCTCGCTGGCGAAGTACCCGTGCTCACGGCCGGCCGCGCCGTAGGTCAGCACCACCCGGTCGATCAGCTGACGGAGGCTGTTCTCGCGCTGGCTGCTGCCGACGGCACCACGGAAGTACTTGGTGGTGACGATGTTGGTGGCGTTGATGCTCCACTCGGCGGGGAACTCGACGCCGCGCTGCTCGAAGTTGATCGAGCCGTCGCGCCAGTTGGTCATGACAACGTCGCGGCGCTCCCAGGTCACCTCGTCATAGGGGTGCACACCGGCGGTGGTGAAGACGCGCTTGATCTTGAGGCCCTTGCCCCGGCTCGGCGCCTTCGCCGTGCGGCGGGTGCGTGAGCCGGCCAAGCGGTCGTCGGTCTCGGTCATGGTGTGGAGCTCTCCCTGGTCGTCATGCGCGGTGTGTCGTTCATGCGCGGTGTCTTCTCGAAGCGGTGCTGCGCTGTGCTGCGCGGTGGATCGGGAGGCTGGGGAAGAGCCGCGATCGGTCTGACTGCTGTGTAGCGGGTAGGTACGACAGTTCTCAGGTGCTTGTCGGCACGGTGATCTGCTCGGCCGCGACGGACTGCCGGGCCTTGAGTTCGGCGATCTCCTTCTCGAAATCCGCCACCGAGGTGAAGGAGCGGTAGACGCTCGCGAAGCGCAGGTAGGCGACCTCGTCGAGCTCCCGGAGGGGCCGCAGGATGGCCAACCCGACCTCGTGGCTGGGGACCTCCGCGGCACCGGTGGCTCGGATCGCGTCCTCGACCTGCTGGGCGAGCAGCTGCAGCTGGTCCTCGTCGACCGGCCGGCCCTGGCAGGCACGGCGGACGCCCGCGACCACCTTGGAGCGGTTGAACGGCTCACTCACCCCGCTGCGCTTGACCACGGCGAGGACCGCTTCCTCGACAGTGGTGAACCGGCGGTTGCACTTCGGGCAGGAGCGGCGACGACGGGTGGTCGCCCCCTCGTCCGCCTCGCGCGAGTCGATGACCCTGCTGTCGGCGTTGTGACAGAACGGGCAGCGCATCGGCGGTTCACCTCCTCCCCTGCTCCGGTTCGTCCGGGATGTCCGGGCGTCCCGTCGGCCGGCCCTCCGGCCTTTCCTGTGGACCCTCCTGGGGACATCCGGTGGATGTCCCGGGGAGAACCTGAGGATCGGCCTGTGGACGGGCTTACAACTCTGTAACTACTAGATGTAGGGGAACCCTAGGCCTGGCCACACAAGATGTGCAAGCGATTCGACGGTCGGCGTGTTCCGCTCAGACACTGCCGTCACCAGGGAGAACAACGGTCCCCACGAGTCACACGACACGCCGCCACGACGCGCCGGCGGTCTTCCGTCCCGAGGCCGACGAACCCCCAGAACGCCCCACCGAGAACCGGCCACGACAGAGGGCACATCCGTGACGGCGCCCCGACGAGGTCCACGGAGACATCCGACCCACGGTGCGCGGCGGCGTGCCGGCGTCCCGTGGAAAGTGCGGAGTCAGACGGAGACCGGACCGCCCAGCCGGGGACGACGGGACTGCATGTGGTCGCTCAGCCGCATCGGACGGGTCAGGAGTTCAGCCTCGAGCCCCTCGGGCTCGGTCCAGCCGGCCGTGCGCGGCGCGGGGACGACGGCGCGGGCGAGACCGGTGTCGGTGGCGCCGGGGGCGCGGTGACGGCCGGCGGCACCCGGAGCGGGGGTCGCGGCGACGGCGCCTTCCGGAGCGCGGCGTCGACCCCCCGACGGAGC
>Ga0308174_10000656_pt1 | contig 14941 bp, 11 predicted proteins | sample PhyPR2_FD_203894 | JGI IMG/M metagenome (GOLD analysis project Ga0308174, IMG submission 203894) | Soil microbial communities from UC Gill Tract Community Farm, Albany, California, United States - DLSLS.P.R2 | ecosystem: Environmental > Terrestrial > Soil > Agricultural land | place: USA...
CGCGCCGGCCGGGTCCGCGAGCGAGGCCTGGAGGGTGCGCCGCAGCGCGTTCCACAGCGAGACCGCGGACGCGACGACCTGCGGGTGGTCGAGCAGCCGCTCCTTCAGCCGCTCCGTGCGCTCCTGCGCCTCGGGGTCGTGCAGCAGGTCCTGGGCGAGCCGGGCCAGCATCGAGTCCAGCGCCCGGCGCACCTCGTGGTGCGGGTCCGCCCGGACGTCCGCCACCCACCGGACCAGCTCGCGGTGCAGCCGGTGCGCCACCACGTCGCTGAGCCGCTCCGGCGCCCACCACGGCGCGCGCTCGTCCAAGATCTCCACCACGGCGGCCTCGTTGTCGAGCAGCCAGCGGTGCAGCTCGTCGAGCCCGAGGTCCACCAGCCCGTGGTGCAGGTCGTCGCGGACCGTCTCCTCGAGCAGCGTTCCGAGCAGCGGCGCGATCGGCTCCTCGCGGAACCGCGGCACCAGCGCATCGCGGAAGAGGCCCTCCACGTGCTCGTCGCGGATCCGGCCGAGCGCGATGACGGCGACGTCGGCGACCTCGTCCACCGCCCACCGCGCGTGCTCCGGGTCGGCCAGCCACTGCCCGACCCGCAGCGACACGGTGGCCGCCTGCACCCGGTCGCGGATGATCTGCTCCTGGAGGAAGTTCTCGCCGACGAACTCCTCGAGCCCCCGCCCCAGCTCGTCCTTGCGCTTGGGCACGAGGGCCGTGTGCGGCACTGGGAGCCCGAGCGGGTGGCGGAACAGCGCCGTCACCGCGAACCAGTCGGCGATGGCGCCGACCATCGAGGCCTCCGCGCCCGCGTTCACGAACCCCCAGAACCCGTCGCGGTGCAGGGTCAGGAGGTAGACGACCGCCGCGACGGCCAGGAGGCCGGTCGCGATCGTGCGCATCCGGCGCAGCCCCCGCCGCCGAGCGGCGTCGGCGGCGGGGTCGGGCGTGATCATCGAGATCGGCGGGTGCTGCGGCCGGGTGGGGATCGTCGTGGTCATCGCCGCCCATCCTTCCCCATGCCACACCCGCCGACGCCTTGCGCGGCCGGAGCCGCCCCGCGTGCGAGAATCGCCCCCATGCCCCGCACGGTCATCACCTTCGGCACGTTCGACGTGTTCCACGTCGGCCACCTGCGGGTGATCGAGCGCGCCGCCACGCTGGGCGACCGGCTGGTGGTGGGGGTGTCGGCCGACGCCCTGAACCTGCAGAAGAAGGGCCGGGAACCCGTCTTCAGCCAGGCCGAGCGGCTCGCGATCGTCGCGGCCCTCAAGCCGGTCGACGAGGTCTTCATCGAGGAGAGCCTCGAGCTCAAGCGCGACTACATCAAGCGGTACGCCGCCGACGTGCTCGTCATGGGTGACGACTGGGCCGGCCGGTTCGACGGCATGTCGGACCTGTGCGAGGTCGTCTACCTGCCGCGCACCCCGGCGATCTCGACCACGGCCCTGATCGAGAAGATCGCCGCGAGCGCCTGACCCGGCGGCCGCAGCCCGGCCCAGACCACCGGCCGCAGACGCCGTTCTCGAGGAGGAAGATGCGCCGCCCGCCCCGCTCGTCCCGATCCGAGTCACATCCACCACTCCGGTCCCGGCAGTCCCTGCGGCTCCTGCTGTCCCTGACCCTCGCCGTGTCCTCGGCCGCCGCGGTGCTCACCGCCGCCCCGGCCTCGGCGGGCCCCGAGCCGACCACCGGCACCGGCAGCACCGCCGTGCACCGGCACCTCGCGCCGGCGGTCCTCGCCCGGGCGCGGGCGGCCCTCGCCGGCACCAGCGCCCCGAGCCGGGACGCCTCGCTCGCTCTGCGCCGGCTCTTCGTCGCGCTCCCCCGGCTCGACGCCGCGCACCGCCGCGCCGCCCACGAGCTGCTCGCCCGGCCGACGAACGGCGCCCGCGACCCGCTGGGCGACGGCTACGCCGTCCCGGCCCGCCATGCGTGCCGCGGCCATGTCTGCATCCACTGGGTGACCTCCACCAAGGACGCGCCGCCGAACCGCCGGTGGGTCGACCGCACGCTGGCCTACGTCGACCACGTGTGGCGCGTCGAGGTCGGGCACCTGGGCTACCGCGCCCCGCTGGGCGACGGGCGCCGCGGTGGCGACGACCGGCTCGACGTCTACCTCAAGGACGTCGGCTCCCGGGGCATCTACGGCTACTGCGCCCCGGAGCGCAGGGACCCCGACCACAAGTGGCTGGCCTCGGGCTACTGCGTGCTCGACGACGACTTCGCCCGGTCGCAGTACGGCGCGCGCCCACGCGCCAGCCTCCGCGTGACAGCCGCCCACGAGTTCTTCCACGCCGTCCAGTTCGCCTACGACTACGGCGAGGACCAGTGGCTGATGGAGGCGAGCGCGACCTGGATGGAGGAGCAGGTCGCCGACGACGTCGACGACAACCGGCAGTACCTCCCGTTCGGCCAGCTCGGCCGGCCCAGCCACCCGCTGGACACCTTCGCCCAGCAGGGGTTCGCCCAGTACGGCAACTGGCCGTTCTTCCAGTTCCTCTCCTCCCGGTACGGCGCCACGGTGGTCCGCCGGATCTGGGCGTGGGCCGGCGAGTTCCGCCACGGCGGGCACGACTACTCCCTGGCCGCGGTCAAGGACGCGCTCGAGCCGCACGGCGGGTTCGCCGACGTGTTCCGCAGGTACGCCGCCGCGATGACCGTGCCGCGGACCGCGTTCGCCGAGGGGGCGGGCTGGCCGCGGCCGGCCGCCGCGGCCGTCCGGAGGTTGTCGGCCGGCTCGCCGACCGCCCGGCGCCGGCTGTCGCTGGACCACCTGACCTTCCGGCAGGTGGTGGCGCGACCGGCCCGCGACCTGAAGGGCCGGTGGCGGCTCCGCGTCGTGATCGACGGGCCGCGCGCCCGCACCGCGCCGGCGGCGTACGTCGTGGTCCGGACGGCGCAGGGCGGCGTGCGGCAGCGGCCGGTCACGCTGGACGACACCGGCGCCGGCCGCACCACCGTGGCGTTCCGGGCCGGCTCCACCAGGGACGTGCACGTGGTCGTCGTGAACGGGTCGACCCGCTACTCCTGCTGGCACCGGACCAGCTGGGCGTGCCAGGGCCGGGCGCGGGATGACGACGAGCCGTTCACCGTCGCGCTCACGGCCGTGCGCCGGAGGCCGCGGCACCGGTGAGCCGCAGCGTCGGTGAGGCACGGGCGGCCGTCGGTGCGCCCCCCTAGGCTGCGCGCGTGACCGCCGCCGTGACCCCGGACCCGCTCCCCGCCACCGACCTCCTGCCGGCCGGCGGCCTGCACGTCACGCACGGCGCGGCCCTGACCGTCGGAGCGGTGCTGGGCACGGGCGTGATCTCGCTGCCCGGGCTGGCCGCACAGGCTGCGGGGCCCGCGTCCCTGGTGGCCTGGGTGGCCCTGGTCGTGCTCGCGGTGCCGCTCGCGATGACGTTCGCCGCGCTCGGCGCGCGCCACCCCGACGGCGGCGGTGTGTCCACCTACGCGCGCCGGGCGTTCGGCCCGCGGGCGGCGACGGTGGTCGGGTGGTGCTTCTACGTCGCCATCCCCGTCGGCGCGCCGGCGGCCGCCGGGTTCGCCGGTGCCTACGTCGCCGACAGCGCGGGCGGCGGCCGGACGACCCAGCTGGTCACCTCGGGCGTGCTGATCTGTGTGGTCGCCGCGATGAACTGGGCCGGCATCCGGGTCTCCGGACGCGTGCAGCTGGTGATCGCGGGCGCGCTCGCGGTGCTGCTGCTGGTCGCGACGCTCGTGGCGCTCCCCCACGCGAACGCCGCCAACCTCACCCCGTTCGCGCCGCACGGCTGGGGCGGGGTCGGCACCGCCGCGGCGCTCCTCGTCTGGGCCTTCGCCGGCTGGGAGGTGGTGACGTCGCTGTCGTCGGAGTACGCCGACCCCGGGCGCGACATCGGCCGGGCCACGGTGGTCGCCCTCATCGTGATGGGCGTGCTCTACCTCGGCATCGCGTTCGCCACCGTCCTGGTCCTCGGCACCGACACCGGCCCCGCGCCGCTCTCCGACCTGTTGGTGCTGGGTTTCGGCCGGCCCGCTCGGGGCGTGACCACCGTGGTCGCGGTGCTGCTGTCCCTGGGTGCGATGAACGCCTACTTCGCCGGCAGCGCGCGGCTCGGCGCGGCGCTCGGCCGCGACGGCTCGCTGCCGGCGTGGTTCGCCCACGGCTCGGCGGCCGGCGAGGTCCCGCGCCGGTCCCTGGCCGTGGTCACCGCCGGGTCACTGGTCATGCTGCTCGGCATCGCGGTCACGGGGGTGCCCATGGCCCACACGATGCTGCTGGTGACCGGCGCGTTCGCGGTGGTCTACGTGGTCGGCACCGCCGCGGCGGTCCGGCTGCTGCCCCGGCGCACCTGGGGGCGCCGGGGCGCGGTCGTGGCGTTCTGCGCGGCGCTCCTGATGCTCGCGGTGACCGGCCGCCACCTCCTGCCGCAGCTGGTCGTCGCCCTCGTCGCGCTGGCGTGGTCGGCCCGCCGCCGGGAGACGGTCACCCCTGCAGCGTGAGCACCGGGGTGCCGTCGGCGGCGCGCACCTCCACCTCGGCGATGTCCCGGGGCGTCCACGAGGTGGCACCCGAGAGGCGCAGCGTCTTCCCCGGCACGGCACGCCACGCCGCCACCTGCTGCTGGGCCCCGGCCTTGCTGTGCACCACGAGCGTGTAGGTGCCAGCCCCGGACGTCGGCTGGTGCGGGTACGGGGTCGCAGCGGCCGGGACGGTGTAGCGGCAGGTGAGGTCGAGCCGCGTGCCCCAGAGGACCGGCGTGAGCGAGACGCGGGCGGTGATGTCGCCGTGGCCGACCGGCGTCATGGCGTGTGCCGGTGCGGTTGCGACCGCGACCGGCCGCTCGCCCGTACCGCTGCCGTCGTGCCCCACGATCGCGGCGGTCCCGCCGCCGACCACGACGGCCGCGGCAGCGGCCGCCAGCCAGGTCACGCGGCGACGGCGGCGCTCCCCGCGGCGTACCTCCCGGACCAAGGACGGGAGCAGCGTGTCGGGCAGCGGCACCGCGGCCTCGGGTGACTCGACGACGTCGGCCGGCACCTGGCCCAGGAGGCCGGGCAGGCCGGCGAGCTCCCGGACCGCCCGCGAGCAGGTGGGGCAGCCCGGCAGGTGGCGCTCGAACTCGAGCCGCTCCTCCGGGGACAGGGCCCCCAGGACGTAGGCACCGTCGAGGTGCCCCTGGGCGCAGGTCATGCGACCACCCCCATCTCCTCCAGGGCGAGGCGCAGGGCGCGCAACGCGTAGTGGGTCCGCGACTTCACGGTGCCCTCCGGTACCCCGAGCCGCCGGGCGGCCTCGGCGACCGGCAGGCCGCGGTAGTAGCACTCCAGCAGCACGGCCCGGTGCTCCGGGGAGAGCCGGAGCAGCGCGTCGGACACCACCCAGGAGAGCAGCAGCTGGTCGGTGCGCTCGGTGTCGACCCGCGCGATGTCGGCGGCCGACTCCGGTGGCTCGGCGACGCTGACCTCGCTCTGGGAGCGACGGGTGCGCCACTCGTCGATGACGATGTTGCGGGCGACGGTGAACAGCCACGCCCGGACCGAGCCGGTCCCGGCGTCCAGGGAGTCGATGCTCCGCCAGGCGCGCAGCAGCGCCTCCTGCACGACGTCCTCCGCCCGTGCGGCGTCGTTGCCGGTCAGCCGCAGGCAGTAGGCCCACAGCGCGCCGGCGTGCTCGTCGTGCAGCTGGGTCATCGACGCCACCGCGTCCCGCACGTCCTCGGCCATCCCACCTCCCGGTGCTCTCACCTGTTCTTACGGACCAGGAGGGCATCCGGTTCAGTGTGGCGGGGGCCCGGACCGTTCCCCAGCGGATCGCGGGAGCCGTCGGCGCGCGGTCGGGCGGCCGGCGTCAGGCGGCCCGCGGTCAGGCGGCCCGCGCGGAGCGGTCCTCCAGGGCTCGGGTCAGCAGCGCGACCAGGGCCTCGAGCTGGATGTCGACGGAGGAGCCGACCTCCTCGTCGGACCCGTCGAGGGCCCGCGCCGCGAGCCCGGCCTTGCTGTCGATGAGCTCGGCGATCCGGGTGTCGATCGTCTGGGAGGCGATGATCCGCCACGCCGTGACCGGCTCCCCCTGGCCGATGCGGTGCACCCGGTCGATCGCCTGCGTCTGCTCGGCATCGGTCCACGAGAGCTCGGCGAGCACCACGTTGGACGCGACCTGCAGGTTGACGCCGACACCGGCCGCGCTGAGCGAGCAGACGATGACGGCGACCTCCGGGTCGTTGACGAACGCGTCGATGTTGCGCTGGCGCGCGGCCGGCGTCTGGTCGCCGCGGATCGCGGCGTACTTCAGGCCGCGGGCCGCGAACGTCTCCTCGGCGGTGTCCATGACCTCGATGTGCTTGGCGAAGAACACCACCTTGCCGACGCTGCGGACCAGCTGTGCGGCGTAGTCGGAGGCCAGCCCGGCCTTGGCCCGGCCGATGCGCCGCATCATGCTGAAGACGTTCTCGCCGGTCGAGGTGTCCATGTCCTCGCGCTCCCAGGTCGCGACGCGGCGTACGAGCTCGTGGTCGATGCCGTCCACGACCGGGCCGGACGTGCGGGTCGCGAGCGCCATGTCGTAGCGCTCCACCAGCCGGCGGGCCAGCTCGCGCTCGGCCTCGCGGATGGAGCGTCCGGCGTCGTCGTCCAGCTCGACCGGCAGGTCGGCGATGCGGCGGGCCGGGATGTCCGCGGCGACGTCGACCTTGCGACGCCGCACGATGCCCCGGTCGACGACGGCCTTGCGGGCGTTGGGGTAGAAGCCCGGGTCCGCCGGCGTCAGGCCGGTCTCCTCGAGGGCGTCCATCAGCGCGCCGAGCGGCTTCTTCTCGTCGATCCAGCCGAGGAACTCCCAGATCGCCTGGAAGTCCTCGATGTCGTTGATGAGCGGGGTGCCGGTGAGCGCCATCAGCAGCGGGCGCCCGAACCGGGACCGGATCCGGTCGGAGAGGTGCAGGACGTGCTGGGAGCGCTGCGAGGACTTGTTCTTGATGAAGTGCGCCTCGTCGACGACCATGCCGCGGAAGCCGTGGTTGGCCAGCCAGCCGACGTGACGGTCGAGGATCTCGTAGTTGATCACGAAGATGTCGGCCCAGCCGTCGACGTCCTCGCCGTCGCCGTGGATGACGCTGACGCTGCGACGCGGCGTCCAGAGGCCGACCTCGCGGGCCCAGTTGGTCTTGACGACGTTCGGGACGACGACGAGGAGGGGGTACGCCGCCGCGGCCTGCGCGGCGAGCAGCGCCTGCGCCGTCTTGCCGAGGCCGGGCTCGTCCGCCAGGAGGAAGGTGCGGTGGCCGTCGGCCGCGGCCGCGACCAGCTGGCCCTGGTGGCGCATGAGCTCGCGGTGCTCAGGCAGCCGCACCGCCTCCGGCTCGGGCAGCGGCATGCAGGAGACGCCGTTGGAGGCGTACTCGAAGGAGCGGAAGAGGGGGCCGAGCAGCTCCCACCCGGCCAGGCGGCGCGCCTGTCCGCTGCCGTGGCGGACCGCGTCGAAGTCGGGGGCGAGGAACGGGTTGGCCAGCTGGCGAGCGGTCACGGAGGCCGGCACGACCCGTCGGCCGGTCGGGGCGGCCTCGGCCGTGGCCGGGTCGGGCGCCAGCTCCTCGGGCACCTCGATGCCGGCGGCGGCGAGCATCCGCCGCCGCAGGTCGCGCGCGTCCTCGGAGATCTCGGCGTCCTCCGCGAGCAGCATCAGCAGCGACGGGCTGACCGCAGCCGTCTTGGCCAGGATCGTCGCGACGCCGTCGAGGCGCTTGAGCTGGTCGGCGCGCTGCGCCTCGGTCAGCTCGGCGTCGGCCTTGACGCCGGCCCGCTCCTCGCGGACGAGCAGGGCGACCACCTGGAACTTGGTGCTCGTGGAGCCGGTCACCGCCCCCCGGGCGACCGCGGTCTCGACCTCGCGCACGGCGCGGGCGAGCACGGGGATGATGCCGTCGTTGTCCAGCGGTCGGCCGCCGCGGCGCTGGTTGCGCGCCGGCGTACGACGTCCTGACTGGCGCTGGCCCGCTCGAGCCAAGAACCCCTCCTCGAGATTGCCCGGTGCACCTGTTGCACGCGGAGTGCACGAGTGCTGTGGAACTGCTGGGTGGTGCCGCGCCTGGGGCGCGGGTGGTGGTTGCGTCGCTTCGGCCGGTGGAGGCCCCGTCCTGCGAGGTGGCCCGGGCAGCCACCTCGACGAGTCTCGACGAGCAGTGCCACGGTGGAGACGCGGGGGTGACCGGCGGCCCGAGGCCGCCTCCTTCGCTGTGGCACCCACCAGAGGACGCGTGCGGCCTCGGGTGCACACCTATCGTACCGCGACGTCGGACCGCGCGCAGGTCGACGGGTGATTCGCGGCGCGGCGGGCCCAGCCGTCCCTCACTTGGGCCTGCGTCGCGGTCGGCGGGTGGTCGGCGCTCTGGGCTGCCCTGAGGGGTCTGTCAGCAGGTGGTACCGGGTGCCTGAGAACTTCCACCCATCCGGCCGAGGCGACTTCGCGACGGAGCGCGCCGTCAGCGCCAGCCCAGCTCAGGGGCGACGTGGGTGAGCAGCGCCTCGATGACGTGGGCGTTGTAGTCGACGCCCAGCTGGTTGGGGACCGTGATCAGCAGCGTGTCGGCGGCCGCGATCGCCTCGTCCTCGGCGAGCGCCGCCACCAGCTTGTCCGGCTCGTCGGCGTAGCTCCTGCCGAAGCGGGCGCGTCCGTCCTCCAGCATGCCGACCTGGTCCTGGCTCCGGGACTCGTGGCCGAAGTAGGCGCGGTCCTGGTCGCTCATGATCGGGAAGATGCTCCGGCTGACCGACACGCGCGGCTCGCGCTCGTGGCCGGCGGCCCGCCAGGCCTCGCGGAAGCGCTCGATCTGCTCGGCCTGCAGCTGGTGGAACGGCACCCCGGTGTCCTCGGTCAGCAGCGTCGAGCTCATCAGGTTCATGCCCTGCTGGCCCGTCCACTCCGCGGTGGCCCGGCTGCCGGCGCCCCACCAGATCCGCTCCCGCAGGCCCGGGGACTGCGGCTCGATGCCGAGGGGCCCGGGCGGGTTGGGGAACATCGGCCGCGGGTTGGGCTCGGCGAAGCGCCGACCCTCGATCACCTCGAGGAAGACCGCTGTGTGCTCGCGGGCCATTGTCGCCGCGTCGGAGCCCTCCGGCGGGACGTGCCCGAAGTAGCGGAAGCCGTCGATCACCTGCTCGGGTGAGCCGCGGCTGATGCCGAGCTGCAGTCTTCCGCCGGAGATCAGGTCCGCTGCGCCGGCGTCCTCGGCCATGTAGAGCGGGTTCTCGTAACGCATGTCGATGACACCGGTGCCGATCTCGATCCGGCTGGTCCGCGCCCCGACGGCCGCCAGCAGCGGGAACGGCGACGCGAGCTGGCGCGCGAAGTGGTGGACGCGGAAGTAGGCGCCGTCCGCGCCCAGCTCCTCGGCGGCGACGGCGAGGTCGATCGACTGCAGCAGGGCGTCCCCCGCCGTGCGCGTCGCCGACTGCGGCGACGGCGTCCAGTGGCCGAAGGAGAGGAAGCCGATGTTCTTCATGCCCACCCAACAGTGGTCGAACGACGCATCTTCCCGCCGGTGCCGCTCGACCTCAGCCGGCCTCCTCGCCGGGCGGGAAGCCGTACTGGATCCCCCAGGCGACCGCCTGCGAGCGGGTCGACGCCCCGATCTTGGCGTAGGCGGTTCGGATGAACGACTTCACCGTGTTGGGGCTGAGGAACAACAGCTCGGCGATCTCGGCGTTGGAGTGCCCGGAGACCACCAGCGCCAGCACGTCCTCCTCCCGGGCCGTGAGGCGCACGTCGTGCCCGAGGTCGTGGTCGCGCGTGCGGCGGTTCGCCAGGTCGGCCTCCGACCCGTCCTCGAACGAACCCGCCGCGACCGCCAGGACGAGGGCGAGCAGCTCCTGCTCGTCGGAGGCGATCGACCCGGAGACCACCGCCCCGAGGTCGAGCGCCCGCGCCACCAGCCCCGGCTGGAGCACCCGGGACAGGGCGACCACGCGCCCGGGATGGCGCTTCACCAGCAACCGGAGGTCGTCGCCGTCGCCCTCGGAGAGGCCGTGCACGTCATAGACCACGACGTCGGCCGGAGCCGGCTCGTCGACGAGCAACAGCTGGTCGGTGTGGCGTTCGAGGAGCGACTGCACACCGGCACGGACCACCGGGTGGCCTGAGACCACCTGCACCCGGACGAGCGGGAACGTCACAGCACCATTTTGCCGAAGCCGGCCTCGGAGGTCCAGCCCCGGCGCCGCGGTCTGATCCAGGTCCCGCCGGGAGGGCCCGGCTCAGGGCTCCGGGACGGGCGGACCCACTCGCAGGTCGGCGAGCGTGGCACCGTCGAGGCCTCTGGCGGCCAGATCGTGCACCTTGACCTGGGTCTCCATCGAGATCCGCTTGAGGCCCACCCGCCGGACGGGCTCCGGCAGCGAGCCGGCGGCTCACCGAGCGACCGCACCGCTGGCGCGGTCGACGCCGCGGGCGGGCAGCCCGGCCCGGGGTCGGCGCACGTCGAGGGCCATCAGCCCACCGACGGCGTACGCGACCGCGGCGGCGATCTCGAAGCCGATCGTCGTCGTGGCGTCGTGTGGAGCCAGCCACGCCTGGAGGGCCATCCCCACCGCGCACAGCAACGCGATCGCGGCCGCGACGGGGTGCCGCCGCGGCGAGAGCAGCACGAGAAGGCCGACCAGGCCGGCGAGGACGGCGAGCCCGAGGTCTCGCTCCCCGTTGATCTGCCCGGTGTGCGAGTGCGGATACATCCCCTGTGTCGCGAGCACGAACGCCGCTCCCACGAGCAGCAGGACCGCCCCGAGCACCGAGAGCCCCGGACGCCGGGCCCGGAGGGTGCCGGCGGTGGCCGCCTGGCGGGTGCGGTCGGCCCGCACGCTCTCCCGCTGCGCATCGGCGTCCCGCACCTGGTCGCCCGGCTTGGTGCCTTCGCGGGCGTTGCCCTCCTTGACGTCGCGCATCTCCTCGTCGAGGGCGAAGGCGCCGGTGGCGTCGTACAGGGCACCACCGCGCCACCCGATGAGGCCCCCCACGACCAGCAGCACGATGCCGACGATCGCGACCGTCCACGACGAGACCCCGACGGCGACACCGATCATGATGGCGCCGACGAGGGCGAGCAGCAGCCCGGCCCACACCCACCGCGGCCGGACCAAGTGCCTGCCCCCGCTGGAGGCGTGCTCGTTCTGCGCTGACATCTGCTTCTCCTCCTCGGTGGTGTGGTCGGGCCTGATGCTCAGGCCACCAGGTAGCGCTCGGCGCGGTCGGCGCGGAACGTGAGTCCGTGGCCCGGGCGGTCGCTGGGCTGCAGGGCCCCGCCGACGGGCTCCCGGTAACCGTCCACGAGCTCGCGGGCGACCCGCACGTGGTCGTGGAACCACTCGACGTGGCGCAGGTTCGGGGTCACCGCGGCGACCGCGGCCGAGAGGTACGGCGCACAGTGGGCGGAGACGTCGAGGCCGAACGACGCGACCAGCGGGCAGATCCGCAGCCACTCGGTGTAGCCGCCACACCGGGTCACGTCGACCTGGACGCAGTCGACGACCGGAGCGAGCCGCTCGAAGTAGCTGTGGTCGTAGCCATACTCCCCCGCCGCCACGTCGAGGACGAGCTCGTGGTGCAGCTCGTCGAGCCCGTCGAGGTCGTCCGAGCTGACCGGCTCCTCGAACCAGCTGACGCCGAGCTCCTCGAGGGCGTGACCCACGCGGGCCGCCTGCCGGCGGCCGTACCCGCCGTTGGCATCCACGAACACGCCGACGTCCGGCCCGACGACCTCGCGCACCAGCGCGGTCCGCTCGAGGTCACGGTCCTCCCGGGTCCCCCACGACTCGCCGATCTTGATCTTCACCGCCGCGACGCCCGCCTGCTTCCAGCCCTCGAGCTGGCAGACGAGCTTCTCGTCGGGGTAGCTGGTGAAGCCGCCGCTGCCGTAGACCGGGACCGGCCGCGGCCGCTCGCTCCACCAGAGCGAGAGCGGCACGTCGAGCAGGCGGGCGCCCAGGTCCCACAGCGCCACGTCGACGGCCGAGATCGCCATGCCGACCAGGCCGGGCCGGCCGGCGTTGCGCACCGCGGTGACCATGGCGCCCTGCACGTCGCCGGGCGTCAGCGCGCTGGCGCCGACGACGACCGGCTCGAGCAGCTCGTGGACCACGGCGACGGCCGCCGCCGGTGCCCAGGTCCAGCCGGTGCCGGTGCGGCCGCGGGCGTGGACCCGGACCACCACGAGGGTCGAGTGGTCCCACGCGAGCGTGCCGTCGGCCTCCGGACCCTCGGTGGGGATCTCGTAGGCGTGGGCCTCGAGCCGCTCGACGACCGGCGCCCGCGGCTGGGTCACGACAGGACCTCGCGAGCCTTGGTCCTGATGCCCTCCTTGATGACGCCCCAACGGCTGGTGTCGCCCTTGGCGAGCGCCGTCGCCAGGTTCTTCATCTGCTCCAGCGTCGCGTGCGGCGGGATCGGGGGCACGTCGGGGTCGCAGTGCACGTCGAGCACGAACGGCCGGTCGGCCGCGAGCGCCTCCGCCCACGCGCCGGCGAGGTCGGCGGGGTCCGTCACGACCCGCGCCCCGAGCCCGACCGACGCGGCGAAGTCGGCGTACGAGACGTCCGGAAGGGCCTGCGACTCGACGAACCTCGGCGTGCCGCCCATCGCCCGCAGCTCCCACGTCACCTGGTTGAGGTCGTTGTTGTGGAGCACCGCCACGACGAGGCGTGGGTCGGACCACTCCTGCCAGTAGCGGCTGATCGTGATCAGCTCGGCCAGCCCGTTCATCTGCATCGCGCCGTCGCCCTCGAACGCGATCGCCGGGCGGTCCGGATGGGCGAACTTCGCGCCGATCGCGTACGGCACGGCCGGCCCCATCGTGGCGAGGTTGCCCGACAGGGTGCCGCGCATCGTCCCCCGCATCTTCACCAGGCGGGCGTACCAGTTCGCCGCCGACCCGCTGTCGGCCATCACCATGGCGTCCGTCGGTGCGGCCTGGGAGAACTCCGAGAAGATCCGCATCGGGTTGATCGGCTCGGCGGACACCGCGGCCTCGTTCTCGACCGCGGCCCACCAGTCAGCGACGTCGCGGCAGACCTTCTCCTGCCAGGAGCGGTCCTCCTTGCGCTCGAGCAGCGGCAGCAGCGCCCGCAGCGTCGCGGCCGCGTCGCCGACCAGGTTGACGTCATAGGGATAGCGCATGCCGATCATCGAGCCGTCGAGGTCGACCTGCACCGCCTTGGCCTGGTCCAGGCCCGGCATGAACTGCGTGTAGGGGAAGCTGGAGCCGACCGTCAGCAGCGTGTCGCACTCGCTCATCAGCTCGTAGCTCGCCTTGGTGCCGAGCAGCCCGATGGACCCGGTGACGTAGGGGATCTCGTCGCTCAGCACGTCCTTGCCCAGCAGCGCCTTCGCGACGCCGGCGCCGAGCGTGTCGGCCACCTGCTGCACCTCCGTGGCGGCGCCGCGCGCGCCCTGGCCGACGAGCATCGCGACCTTGCGGCCGGCGTTGAGGACCTCGGCGGCCCGGCGCAGGGCCTCGCCGTCGGGCTGCAGCTGCGGCCACGTGATCCCGAGGCTCGACGGCACCATCTTGAACTCGTGGCCGGGCGGGGTGTACTCGAGCTCCTGCACGTCGGACGGGATGATGATCGCGGTCGGGGCGTGCCGGGTCAGCGCGGTGCGGATCGCGCGGTCGAGCACGTTCGGCAGCTGCTCCGGCACGGTCACCATCTGGACGTAGTCGCTGGCCACGTCCTTGAACAGGCTCAGCAGGTCGACCTCCTGCTGGTAGCTGCCGCCCATGGCGGAGCGTGCCGTCTGCCCGACGATGGCCACGACCGGGACGTGGTCGAGCTTGGCGTCGTACAGCCCGTTGAGGAGGTGGATGGCGCCGGGCCCGGAGGTGGCCATGCAGACGCCGACCCGGCCGCTCATCTTGGCGTAGCCCACCGCCTCGAAGGCGCTCATCTCCTCGTGCCGGGACTGGATGAACGGCGGCTGGTCGTCGGCCCTCGAGAACGCCCCGAGGATGCCGTTGATGCCGTCGCCCGGGTAGCCGAAGACGTGCTCGACGCCCCACTCCCTCAGGCGGGCCACCAGGTGGTCGGCGACGGTCGTGGTGCTCATGTCGTGCTCCCTTCGGTCGATGACGAGGCGGACGGGTTGTCGTCCATCAGCCGGTCGAGCAGCTGCGCGAGGTGCAGCGGCTCGTGCCCGGCCTCGTCGAGGTCATGGATCTGGGTGCGGCAGGAGAACCCGTCGGCGAGCACCACCGTGCCCGGGTCGTGGGGGTCGGTCTCGCGCAACGCCGGCAGAAGCCCCTGCTCCGCGCAGGCCCGGCTCACCTTGCCGTGGCCCGCGGTGAAGCCCCAGTTGCCGGCCAGGCCGCAGCAGCCGGAGTCGAGCCGGTCGACCTCCACGCCCGCCCGCTCCAGCAGGCGCCGGTCGTCGTCCCACTTCAGCACCGCGTGCTGGTGGCAGTGGACCTGGACCCTGGCGGTCAGGTCGGCCGCGTGCGGCGGCTCCCAGCCGTCCGTGTGCTCCATGAGCAGCTCCGCCAGGGTCACCGTGTGGTCGCGCACCCGCCGCGTGTCCATGTCGTCCGGCATCATCTCCGCCGCGTCGGAGCGCAGCACCGCGGTGCAGCTCGGCTCCAGCCCGACGACCAGGCCACCGGCCCGCACGTGCGGCGCCAGCGTCGCGACGGCGTCGCGCACCCGCTTGCGGGCGACGTCGAGCTGGCCGGTGGAGATCCAGGTCAGCCCGCAGCACACCGGCCGCTCAGGCATGGTCACGCCCCAGCCGGCCGCCTCGAGCACCCGGACCGCGGCGATGCCGGCATCGGGGTGGAAGTGGTTGGTGAACGTGTCCGGCCACAGCAGCACGGTGCCCCGTCGACCCGCACCCGATGCCGGCCGGTGGCCGCGGAACCAGCGCTGCAGGGTCTGCTCGGCGAACGCCGGGACCGTTCGGTCCTCCAGCCCCGCCGCGCGCGTGCCGAC
>Ga0308174_10000657_pt1 | contig 14928 bp, 13 predicted proteins | sample PhyPR2_FD_203894 | JGI IMG/M metagenome (GOLD analysis project Ga0308174, IMG submission 203894) | Soil microbial communities from UC Gill Tract Community Farm, Albany, California, United States - DLSLS.P.R2 | ecosystem: Environmental > Terrestrial > Soil > Agricultural land | place: USA...
TCAACGGCCGGGGCGGGCGGCTCGACGGAGGGCTCGACGCCCGTCTGGCCGGCGCGCGGGGCCGCGGCGCGGCCGCCGCCTCGGGGGTCGACGGGACGCTGCGCGGCCGCATCGCCGGCGGAACCCTTGAGCTGACGGCGAACGGAGCCAACGCCCAGGGATTGAAGGCCGACGCCGACCTGGTGCTGCCCGCCGCCGCCTCCGCCGCGCCCTTCCGCTTCGCCCTGGATCGCACCCGGCCGATGCGCGGGCGCTTCTCGGCGCGGGGCGAGGTCCGGCCGCTGTGGGACCTGCTGGTGGGCGGCGAGCGAAGCCTTTCGGGCAAGGTGCAGACCCAGGGCACGCTCGGCGGGACGCTGGCCGACCCGACCGCCTCGGGCCAGATCGCCGTCGACGATGGCCGCTTCGACGACGGGCAGACCGGGCTGTCGCTGCGTCAGGTCTCGCTTCGCGCCGTCTTCGCGCGCGAGGTGGTCGACGTCACCCAGGCGAGCGGCGTCGATGGCCGCGGCGGCGCGGTTACGGGGCTGGGGCGGATCAGCCTGGAGCGCAACGGGACCTCCAGTTTCCGCCTGAACCTCAAGGGCTTCCGCCTGATCGACAACGAGTTCGGAACCGCCTCGGCCAGCGGCCAGGCGACCATCGACAGGTCTGCTGACGGCAAGGTGAGATTGTCCGGCAATCTACTGATAGATCAAGCCAATCTCAACGCCCGGCTGCCCAATCCGACCGGCGTGGTGACCATCGATGTGGTCGAGAAGAACCGGCCAGCCGATCTGCCGGCCTCCATTCCGCCGCCGCAGCTGGGCGGGCAGGGGTGGCGACTGGACGTGGGGCTGCGCGCGCCGGGCCGCATCTTCCTGAAGGGGCGCGGCTTGAACGTCGAGATGTCGCTCGACGCCCATGTGGGCGGCTCGACCTCCGCGCCGCTGCTCACCGGCACGGCGCACGTGGTGCGCGGCGACTACGACTTCGCCGGCAAGCGCTTCGAGTTCGACCCGACCAGCGTGGTCTATCTCTCGACCCACGCGCGCGCGATCCGCCTGGAGCTCCTGGCCACGCGCTCCGACCCCTCGCTGACCGCCTCCATCCGCATCCGTGGCACGGCGGACAAGCCGGAGATCACGCTCACCTCCTCGCCCGCCCTGCCGCAGGACGAGATCCTCTCGCAGGTGCTGTTCGGCCGCTCGGCCTCGCAGCTCTCCGGCCTCGAGGCGGCGCAGGTGGCGAGCGCAATCTCTTCCGTGGCCGGCGGCGGCGGCCTCGACGTGATCGGAAACCTGCGGCTGTTCGCCGGGCTCGACCGCCTGGCGCTCGGCGGCGATTCCCAATCGGGCGCAACAATTTCAGGCGGCAAGTATCTGAGGGAGAATGTCTATCTCGAACTCACCGGCGGCGGCCGGACAGGGCCTTCGGCGCAGGTCGAATGGCGTGTGAAACGCGACCTCTCGATCGTCTCCAAGGTCGCCGGCCAGGGCGAAGGCAACCTCTCGATCCGCTGGCGCCGGGACTACTAGGCGGCCTTCCCCGTCCGTCCGCCGGCTCGCGCGTAGCCCTGCGTGCCCCGGGTGAAGACCCTGTCGCCCGGCTCGATGGCGGCGAGCGGGATGTCGGCGGCCTTGGCGAGGCGCGCATAGAGCGGGGCGAAATCGGTGTTCACCGTCACGTCCAGCAGGCTCTGCAGCGACGGGATCACGAAATAGGTCTGCTGGAAATCGTCGATCCGGTAGGGCGTGCGCATCACCCGCTCCAGGTCGAAGCCGAGGCGGTTGGGGGAGGGGTCGTCGAGCGCGAAGCGGCTCTCGGCGTGGCTGGAGACGATGCCGGCGCCGTAGATCCGCAGCCCCTGAGGCGTCTCCAGCAGACCGAACTCCACGGTGTACCAGTAGAGCCGCGCGAGATTGCGCAGCCGGCCGAGGTGCAGCGCGCGCAGGCCGCCTTGCCCGTACGCCGCCATGTAGTCGGCGAACACCGGGTCGGTGAGCATCGGCACGTGGCCGAACACGTCGTGGAAGACATCCGGCTCCTGCAGGTAGTCGAGCTGATCCGGCCTGCGGATGAACTGGCCGGCCGGGAAGCGGCGGTTCGCCAGGTGCTCGAAGAAGACGTCGTCGGGCACGAGGCCGGGCACGGCGACGACCGTCCAGCCGGTCAGCCGCCGAAGCTCTTCGTTGATCCTGGCGAAGTCGGGGATGCCGGTGCGGTGCAGGTCGAGCGCGTCGAGCCCCTTGAGGAAGGGTTCGCACGCGCGGCCGGGCAGGAGCTGCGCCTGGCGTTCGTAGAGCGTGATCCAGACCTGGTGCTCGGCCTCGGTGTAGCGATCCCAGGCCTGGTCGATGGTCCAGTCGGCCCGCGCGCCGGGCGGGGGGCCGGAAGGGGCGTCCGCGCTCATGGGCATGAGAATGGCCCCGTTTGCCCGGAAGTTCCGTTCCAACTGAGCGGCGCTCGGAGCCTCGCCCGGCATGGTCTTGCGCTCAGTGGCTGATCCGCGAACGGAGCGTGTAATGACCCTCCCGGAACGAATCGAACATCAGCGAGGCCTGCGGGTGCCCCACCGGCTCGCCGGTTTCGTCCGGCACCAGGTTCTGCTCGGAGACATAGGCCACGTAGGCGCTCTCGTCGTTCTCGGCGAGCAGATGATAGAACGGCTGCTCCTTGTGCGGCCGGATGTTCGCGGGGATCGAGAGCCAGTATTCCTCGGTGTTGGTGAACTCCGGGTCGACGTCGAAGATCACGCCGCGAAAGGGGTAGACGCGGTGCCGGACCACCTGGCCGATCGCAAATTTGGCGAGTCGCGTCGTCATATGGCCGAATCTATCCCCCTTCTCCTGACCGGGAGGTGAACGTAGCGACCGAAGCCTTTCGATCAAGGCCGAGCTTCCGGCTTTCGACGGCTGTTGCTACATTGAATGCGAAATGAGGCGCGTCCGCTCGGGCCGCGCCTGCGAGGGACATCGCGTTCCATGGACGAGGCGCCGCGCGCGCCCGGCGCTTCGATGCGCGACCGGGATAGATCGGCAGGGGCGGGGCCCTGCTACGCCGCGCTCGATCTCGGCACCAACAATTGCCGCCTGCTGATCGCCACGCCCGCGGCCGGCGGGTTCCGCGTCGTGGAGGCCTTCTCGCGAATCGTCCGGTTGGGCGAGGGGCTGAGCCAGAGCGGGCGGCTGTCGGACGCGGCCATGGAGCGCGCCCTCGCAGCCCTCAGGATCTCCGCGGAGAAGGTGCGCCGCCGACGCGTGGCGCGCCTGCGAGCCATCGCCACCCAGGCCTGCCGCATCGCCGAGAACGGCCAGGCGTTCCTCGACCGGGTGGCCGAGGAGACGGGCCTGCGCCTGCAGATCATCTCGCCGCAGGAGGAGGCCAGGCTCTCCGTCGCCGGCTGTCTCAACCTCCTGGACCGCAGCGCCGAGGCCGCCCTGGTGGTCGATGTCGGCGGCGGCTCGACGGAGCTCTCCTGGGTCGACCTCAAGGCCGCGCCCCCCTCCGGCCCGCCGCCGGTGCGGGCGTGGCTCTCCATTCCTGTGGGCGTGGTGACCCTCGCCGAGCGCTTCCCGGAGGGGGAGACCGCCACCGAGGGCTGGTTCCGGGAGATGGTCGAAGCCGTGAAGGCCGAGATCGCCGCCTTCCGCCGCGCCGACCCCCTGCGGCCGATCTTCGAGGCCGATCGCGCCCACCTGATCGGCACCTCGGGCGCCATCACCAGCCTGGCGGGCCTGCACCTCAACCTGCCGCGCTACGACCGCAGTCGGGTGGACGGCATCTGGATGACCCGTGACGAGTGCGACGCCGCGGCCGGCCGGCTCCTGGCGCTGAATGCGCGCGAGCGGGCCGGAGAGCCGTGCATCGGTCCCGACCGGGCCGACCTGGTGCTGGCGGGCGCCGCCATCCTGCAGGCGGTGCAGGAGCTTTGGCCCTGCTCGCGGGTGCGCGTCGCCGACCGCGGGCTGCGGGAAGGCATCCTGATCTCCCTGATGGCCGACCGCGGCCGACGTCGGCGGCGGCGCCGACGCGGCGCTCCTGCGCCGGCCGCGCCATGACCGAGCCGCCGCGCAAACGGATGGTCCGTCCGCCCACCGGCGGGACCGAGGCGGGCCGCGGCCGGCCCGTGCGCCTGAAGACCGCCAAGCAGCGCACCGCTTCGCAGCAGGCCTGGCTGGAGCGGCAGCTCAACGATCCGTTCGCCGCCCGGGCCCGCGCCCACGGCTACCGCAGCCGCGCCGCCTACAAGCTCGCCGAAATCGACGACCGCTTCCGCCTCTTGAAGCCCGGCGCGCGGGTGATCGACCTCGGCATGGCGCCGGGCGGCTGGACCCAGGTGGCTCTGGAGCGCGGCGTGACCGACATCGCCGGGGTCGACCTGCTGCCGGTCGGGCCGCTGCCGCCCGCGCAGATCCTGCAGATGGACTTCACCGACCCGGCCGCCGGGCCGGCGCTGATCGCGCGGCTGGGCGGCCCGCCCGACCTGGTGCTTTCCGACATGGCCCCCAACACCGTCGGCCACCGCGCAACCGACCACCTGCGCATCGTCGGCCTGGTCGAGGCGGCGCTGGAGTTCGCGGTGCAGGTGCTGAAGCCGGGCGGCGCCTTCGTCGCCAAGGCGTTCCAGGGCGGCGAGACGGCCGAGGTCGTGACCGCTCTCAAGCGTGGCTTCCGCGAGGTGCGCAACGTCAAGCCCAAGGCGTCCCGCGCCGAGAGCTCCGAGCTCTACCTCGTGGCCACCGGCTTCAAGGGCCGATGATGTTCGCCCTGGATCACGTGGTGATCGGCGCGCCGGATCCCCAGGCTCTTGCCGGCCGCATCGCCGAGGTCACCGGGCTTCCGGTGCTCCGTGGCTGGACTCCGGGCGGCGAGGTGCGCTCATGGGGCGTCCGGTTCGCCGACGGCCCGTTCATCGACGTCAACGGCGACAGCGTCACGAAGCTGGGCCTGCGAGGGCCGATCCCCGAGCTGGAGCGCCTCGCGCCCCGCACGCCTGCAGCTCACCCCCAGCCTCAGCCTCGCGGTCCCTCGGCCGGCTTAGCTAGCCTCCGCCGCGCGCAGCGCGCCCCGCTTTACCGCAGAAAACGCGGAAGCCGCCGAAAGCTCCTTCCGCGTCTTTCTGCGTTTTCCGCGGCTCGAATCCTAGACTCAGCGCCCTCGCTCGCGCCGAGGCTATCCCAGGCCAGCTCCTGCGCGTGGCGTGGGCGCGTTGACACCCGCCCGCTTTGCAGGCAGACCGCGCTCGCAAAACGGAGAGTCTCATGGAGATTCGCGAAGGTCTCACCTTCGACGATGTTTTGCTCGAACCCGGTCCTTCCGATGTCATGCCCACCCAGGTGGACGTGGGCACGCGGTTCACGCGAGAGATCAAGCTCAACATTCCCCTGGTGTCCGCCGCCATGGACACCGTCACCGAGAGCCGGCTGGCCATCGCCATGGCCCAGAACGGCGGGATCGGGGTGCTGCACCGGAACCTGGCCGTCGAGGAGCAGGCCGACCAGGTCCGCGAGGTGAAGCGCTACGAGAGCGGCATGGTGATCAATCCGCTCACCATTCACCCCGACACGACTTTGGCGGAGATCCGCGAGATCAAGGCCCGGCGCAGGATCTCCGGGTTCCCCGTCGTCGAGCGCGGCACGGGCAAGCTCTGCGGCATCCTCACCAACCGCGACATGCGTTTCGAGGCGCGGGACGCGACGCCCGCCAAGGCGCTGATGACCAAGGAGGGCCTGGTCACCGTGCGCGAGGGAGTGAGCCAGGCCGAAGCCCGCGAGCTGCTGCGCAAGCACAAGATCGAGCGGCTGATCGTGGTCGACGACGACGGCCGCGCGGTGGGCCTGATCACCGTCAAGGACATGGAGAAGTCCGAGGAGCACCCGCACGCCGCCAAGGACGCCCAGGGCCGGCTGCTGGTCGCCGCGGCCTCCACGGTCGGCGACACCGGCTACGAGCGCTCCATGGCGCTGGTGGAGGCCGGGGTGGACGTGGTGGTGATCGACACCGCCCACGGTCACAACATCGACGTCGCCAAGGCGGTCAGTCGGGTGAAGCGCGAGACCAACCGCGTGCAGATCGTGGCCGGCAACGTCGCCACCTACGACGGCGCGCGGGCGCTGATCGACGCCGGCGCGGACGGCGTGAAGGTCGGCATCGGGCCCGGCTCGATCTGCACCACGCGGATCGTCGCCGGGGTCGGCGTGCCGCAGCTCACCGCCATCGCCGAGAGCGTGCGCGCCGCCGAAGGCTCCGACGTGCCGATCATCGCCGACGGCGGCATCAAGTACTCGGGCGATCTCGCCAAGGCGCTGGCCATGGGCGCGTCGGTGGCGATGATGGGCTCGGTGTTCGCCGGCGTCGACGAGGCGCCGGGCGAGGTGTTCCTCTACCAGGGGCGCTCCTACAAGGCCTATCGCGGCATGGGCTCGCTGGGCGCCATGTCGCGCGGCTCGGCCGACCGCTACTTCCAGAAGGAGGTCTCCGACGCGCTGAAGCTGGTGCCCGAGGGGATCGAGGGCCAGGTGCCCTACAAGGGCCCGATCGCGCCGATCCTGCACCAGATGGTGGGCGGCCTGCGCGCCGCCATGGGCTACGTGGGCGCGGCCGACCTGGTGAGCTTCCGCAGCCGGGCGCGATTCATCCGCATCACCGGCTCGGGGCTGCGCGAAAGCCACGTACACGACGTGATGATCACGCGCGAGGCGCCGAACTATCCGAGTGGAGTCTGACGGGAGGCGCGTAGCGGGCCGGCGCGACCCGGCAACCTCGAGGGGGGAGGGCGACTATGAACCTGGGAACAACACCCGAGCTGAAGCTGCTGATCGCGGCCATTGTCATCGGAATCCTGAATCTCGTCTGGGCGACCGTGGCCGGCAGCGGCGGGGCGCGGGACACGGCCTGGCTGATGGGCCCGCGCGACGATCCGCGCCCGGCCACTGGCGTTGCGGCGCGCCTGGAGCGGGCGTTCGGCAACTTCGCCCAGACCTTCCCGCTCTACGCTGCGGCGCTGTTCGCGGCGCTGCTGGCGGGCAAGGCGGGGACGCTGACCCTCTGGGGTTCGTGGCTCTACGTCGGCGGCCGGCTGGTCTATGTGCCGCTCTATGCGGCCGGCACTCCGGTGATCCGCACCCTCGCCTGGACGGTCAGCATGATCGGCGTGATCGTGGTGATCGCGGCCTTCTTCGAATGAGAGGGTGACTTGCGCGACGGCGGACGCTTGGGCGCGGCCATCGATGTCCTGACCGAGATCGAGGGCCGCCACCGGCCGGTCCGCCTGGCGCTCAAGGCCTGGGGAGACGCCGCCCGCTACGCCGGGGCGAAGGACCGCGCCTTCGTCTCGGGCCTGGCGCTGGACGTGCTGCGCCGGCGCCGCTCGCTCGCCTGGCGCATGGGCGACGATGGCCTGCGCGCCGCCGCGCTGGGCGCGCTGCGCCTGCTCTGGGGCTGGCCGCTGGAGCGGATCGCCGAGGCCGCGGCCGACCCGGCGCACGGCCCGGGCGCGCTGAGCGAAGCCGAGCGCGGAGCGCTCGCCGATCCGCGCGACTTGGCGGACGCGCCCTTGCCCATCCGGGGCGACTACCCCGACTGGCTGGACGGCTCGCTCGAACGGGCGTTCGGCGATCGGCGCGCGGCGGAGGGCGCGGCGCTGGCCGAGCGGGCGCCCGTGGACCTGCGGGTCAATACCCTGAAGACCGATCCGGCCCGGGCCCTGAAGGCGCTCGCGCCGCTGCACGCCCAGCCGCTCGCTGCGCTGCCGACGGCGCTGCGCATCGCCGCGCCGGATCCCGCCGCGCGGAGCGGAGCGGTCGAGGCCATCCCGCAGTTCTCCAAGGGCTGGTTCGAGGTGCAGGACCTGGGCTCGCAGATCGCCGCGGCCTGCGCCGGCGAGGTGGCGAAGAGGCAGGTGCTGGACCTCTGCGCCGGCGGCGGCGGCAAGACCCTGGCGCTGGCCGCCGCCATGGGCGCGAGCGGCCAGATCTACGCCTACGACGCCGATGCCCGCCGGCTCGCCGACACCATCCGCCGGGCCGATCGGGCGGGCGTGCGCAACCTGCAGATCCGCTCGCCCGTGGCCCCTGAACCGCTCGAGGACCTCCAGGCGAGGATGGATGTCGTCTTCATCGATGCGCCCTGCAGCGGCAGCGGCGCGTGGCGGCGCCATCCCGACACCAAGTGGCGGCTCACCCCCGAGGCGCTCGCTCGCCGCATGGCCGAACAGGACGCGGTGCTCGACCAGGGCGCTGGCTTCGTGAAGCCGGGCGGCCGGATTGTTTATGTCACCTGCTCGGTGCTGCCCGAGGAGGACGAGGACCGCGTCGCCGCCTTCCTTGACCGCCAGCCGAGGTTCGCGCCGACGCCGGCGACGGATGACCCCAAGCTGACGCCCTGGCTCACGGCCGAAGGCTTCCTGCGCCTATCGCCGCGCGCCTCTGCGACCGACGGATTTTTCGTCGCCGTGCTCGTGAAACCTCGCTAACGGAGCGCCATGCCCGACACCGCCCACGCCGCAGCCCAGGACGCGCCCGGCAAGGCCCAGGCCCACGAGCGCGTCCTGGTCGTCGACTTCGGCAGCCAGGTGACCCAGCTGATCGCACGCCGGCTGCGGGAGAGCGGCGTCTATTGCGAGATCCATCCCTACGACAAGGCCGAGGCGGTGCTCGACGCCTTCGCGCCCAGGGCGGTGATCCTCTCCGGCGGACCGGCCAGCGTGCACGAAGCCGAGAGTCCCTCGGCGCCGCAGCGCATCTTCGAGCTCGGCGTGCCGGTGCTCGGCATCTGCTACGGCGAGATGACCATGGCGGCCCAGCTGGGCGGCGCGGTGGAAGGCGGCCACGCGCGGGAGTTCGGCCGCGCCGAGATCCTCATCGAGCGGCCCTCGCCCCTGCTGGAGGGGCTGGGCGAGGTCGGCGAGCGCGAACCGGTCTGGATGAGCCACGGCGACAAGATCACCGCCATCCCGCTGGGCTTCGAGGTCGTCGCGGCCTCCGAGGGCTCGCCGTTCGCGGTCATCGCGGACGAGGGCCGCCGCTTCTACGGCATCCAATTCCACCCGGAGGTGGCCCACACGCCGCGCGGCGCGCTGATGCTGCGCAATTTCACCCACAGGATCGCGGGCCTGAAGGGCGACTGGACCATGGCGGCTTTCCGCCAGGAGGCGGTGCAGCGGATCCGCGATCAGGTCGGCGAGGGCCGGGTGATCTGCGGCCTCTCGGGCGGCGTGGATTCCTCCGTGGCCGCGGTGCTGATCCACGAGGCGATCGGCGAGCAGCTCACCTGCGTTTTCGTCGACACCGGCCTGCTGCGCCTGAACGAGGCCGAGCAGGTCGTGACCATGTTCCGCGACCACTACAACATCCCGCTCGTCCACGTTGATGCGTCGGAGGAATTCCTGGGCGCGCTCGCCGGCGTTTCCGACCCCGAGGCCAAGCGCAAGACGATCGGGCGGCTGTTCATCGAGACCTTCGACCGCGAGGCCGCCAGGATCGAGGGCGCGGAGTTCCTGGCCCAGGGCACGCTCTATCCGGACGTCATCGAGAGCGTCTCGGCCCGCGGCGGACCGAGCCAGGTGATCAAGAGCCACCATAACGTGGGCGGCCTGCCGGACTACATGAAGCTGAAGCTGGTCGAGCCCTTGCGCGAGCTGTTCAAGGACGAAGTCCGCGCGCTCGGCGTCGAGCTCGGCCTGCCGCCGGCCTTCGTGGGCCGCCATCCGTTCCCGGGCCCCGGCCTGGCGATCCGCATCCCCGGCGAGGTGACGCCGGCGAAGATCGCCATCCTGCAGAAGGCCGACGCCATCTACCTCGACGAGATCCGCAAGGCCGGGCTCTACGACTCCATCTGGCAGGCCTTCGCCGTGCTGCTGCCGGTGCGCACCGTGGGCGTGATGGGCGATGCGCGCACCTACGACGAGGTCTGCGCGCTGCGCGCCGTGACCTCCACCGACGGCATGACCGCCGACTTCTTCGAGTTCCCCTGGGATGTCCTCGGCCGCGCCGCCACCCGCATCATCAACGAGGTCAAGGGCGTCAACCGCGTCGTCTACGACGTCACCTCGAAGCCGCCGGGCACCATCGAGTGGGAGTAGCAACGTTCCTACAAATTGTTGACCGGCGATCGGAGATTTCGCTGTGAGCGTCACCACCATTTCGAGCCGAGAGTTCAATCAGGACGCCGGCGGCGCCAAGAAGGCGGCTGAGAAAGGTCCGGTCGTCATCACCGACCGCGGCCGTCCGGCCCATGTGCTGCTCCGCTTCGAGGAATCAAAAATTGCTAGGCGCCGGCCCAAGCCTTCTCGAAGTGTTGACGATGCCCGGCGGCGAGGACATCGAATTGGATCCGCCGAAATTGCAGCTGGTCACGAAGCCGGCAGAACTCGACTGATGTATCTGCTGGATACGCACGTCGTTTCAGAGCTTCGCAAGGCCGCGCGGGCCGACGCAACCGTACGCGCATGGGCGGAGAACGCCTCGGCCGGCTCCTTCTGGCTTTCGACCATTACGGTGCTCGAACTGGAGATCGGCGTTTTGCGGGTGGAGCGCCGCGATGCCGCTCAGGGCGCCCAGCTTCGACGATGGCTGGAGGCCTGGGTTCTGACGCGCTTCAACGAGCGGATGCTCGACGTCGACATCGCGGTGGCGCGCGAAGGCGCCAGGCTGCACGTTCCAGACCCCCGACCAGAACGCGACGCCCTCATCGGTGCGACAGCGTTGACGCACGGTCTGACGCTGGTGACACGAAATGTCGGCGATTTTGAACCCATGGGAGTGGCCATGCTCAATCCGTGGCTTGCGCCAAGCGCGTGAGAGGCTCACGGCATGGAATCTTCGCTATCGAACCGGGATGGGTCCTGGCGCAGGTCGCAGGCCCGAAAGAGTACAAAACCAAACTCACAGGACGCCGCGTCGACAGTATTTTCTCAAGCTCAAGGCACAGGAATTACGAGAGAAACCCACGCCTGGACCCCCGAGATCGGGGTGACGGCCAGTCGCGCCAAGACTGGCCCTCAGCTATTCGTATTCTCGCCAGGCACCCCTGCCGGCAGCGTGGCTGCTCCAAGCCCTGTCTCACAGGACGCCGCTTCGACGCCGATGCCGTAGCAGGTCATCGACAGTGAGCCCATCGAGTAGCCCCGCAGCAGCGCGGATGCGGATCCTTCCTCTGCGGCCAGCCCCGCGAGATACAGAAGCGGAATGAAGTGATCCGGCGTGGGAACGGACCGCTCGTAATCGGGGTGCTCCCTGAGACGAAGGATGTCGGCCGGAGCGCTCGTCATCTGGGAGAGCACAGCATCGTCGAAGCGATGAGCCCAGTCGAACCCTTCGTCCGGCCGGTTCCAATCGATCTGGCGCAGGTTGTGAACCACGTTGCCGCTGGCGATCACCATCACCCCGCGATCTCGCAAGGACGAGAGCCGCGCCCCCAGTTCGACATGGTCGTCGAGCGGCTTGAGCGCATTGATCGAGAGCTGCACGACGGGGATGTCCGCCTCCGGATAGAGATGCGCGAGCACGCTCCACGTCCCGTGATCGAGTCCCCACTGGTCCCGATCGAGGCCGACCCACGTCGGCCGGGCGACCTCCGCCACCTCCTGGGCCACATCCGGCGCGCCCGGGGCCGGGTATTCGAAAGCGAACAGTTCGGGCGGGAATCCGTAGAAGTCGTGGATGGTTCGTGGCCGCGGCATCGCGGTCACGGCGGTGGCGCCGAAGAACCAATGAGCGGACACCACCAACATCGCCACCGGCCTCGGCAGGACCTCGCCCATCCGGCGCCAGGCCCTGGTGAAGTCGTTGCGCTCGAGAGTGTTCATGGGGCTGCCGTGCCCGATGAACAGAGCGGGCATTCGAGCCACGACGCACCTCCGAACCTTGCTCAGGCGCGCATGATCCTACCGCCCGCTCAGCTCTGCACCCCAAGACCAATCCTATTTCACCATCCCGAACGGATCAGCGACAGTGTGCTGGTTGGCGTGCGGGGCGAGCTCCAGCGTCACTCCTGCGAGCGTCGCCTTCAGCGGACCCTTGTCCTCACACCCGCCGCCACCGGCGAGGTGGTCCTCTATGCGTTCGGCGTCGCTAGAGCGACTTCAGATACTGCACCAGGTCCGCCTGTTCCTGAGCGCTCAGCTGCAGATGCCGGGTCGAGTTGTAGTGGTCGACCACCGCGTTGAGATCGCCAAACCGGCCGTCGTGGTAGTAGCCGCCCTTCGCCCGTGCGAAGAGGCCGCGCAGTGGGGTCGTCCGGTACCGATCGTCGGGCGAGCGGCCGGCCTGGAAGTCGTCGATGCCGATTTCGGCCGCCGTATGCATCGGCCAGCCAGGCTCGCTGAAGAGCGGCGGGACGTGGCAGCTGGCGCATTTGGCCTTGCCGTCGAAGATCGCCTGCCCGCGATGCGCGGCGGCCCGGTCGAACGACCCGGCGGGCGGCGTGGGGGCGGGGATCGCCAATTGGTAGAACTGTAGCGCCGCGAGCTTGGCGGTCACGTGATCGGAAACCGGATTGAGGTGGCCCGCCTGGTGGCGCGCCGCCAGTGGAAACTTCTTGGCATCATCCAGGCGCGGATCGAAGAACACGCCTTGGCCGTGCATCTGGGTGATGGCGACGTACGCGTTCCAGTAGGGCACGCTCCCCCAGCCGTTGTAGGTGTGCAGGTTCTGACCCGCCAGGCCGAACGCCGCCGGGATCAGGGTCGCAGCGGACTTGCCGTCCGGCCGAGCGGCCTTCAGATCCTGGTTGACTTCGGCGTCGTAGCGCCCGGGTCCCCAACTCGCCAGGACCTTGAGCAAGGTCGCCTTGTCGACGCCGAGGTAGTCGCTGAGCGGCTTCAGGTTCGGCGCCGCCGAGACGATCGCGCCCACGTTGAGGTCCCGGTTGGGCCAGCCGTCCAGCCGCTTGCCGATGCCCGGGGCGAAGCTGTTGTCGACCGTCGAGTGGCAGAACGCACAGGTGATGCCCATCGAGGTCATCCTGCCGGACCGGTCGAAGACGCCGCTCACGCCCAGCACGGCATTGGCCTTCAGGAGGACAAGCGTCGTCGCCGGGTCGTCCAGATTGACCTTGCCGGCCTTGATCGCGGCGACCACCGCCGGGGGCAGGGCGGCGGCGTCGACCTTCAGGCCGAGCTGCAGCGCGGTCTTCGGGCTGACACCGGGCCCGACGCCGCCGTTCTTTTCGCCGGCGATGGCCTCATGAAGCTTCAGCGAGTCGCCCCAGAACGCCTCGCTGCCGAACGTGTCGTAGCGGAAGATTCTGCGGCCTTCGGCGAGAAGGCGGGCGGAGTTGGCGTCGATCTGGCTGTCGAACCCCGCCGTTGCGGGCCTCGGACGAGCCTCGGCGGCTTCGGCCGCGCTACCGAGGGGGTTGGATCCGCGCGAACAGGCCGAAAGCGTCGCCGCGACGACGATCAGTCCCAAGGTCGAGAGAATCGATTTCATGATGTGGTTCCCTGCCCAAGCCGCCGGCGTAGGGCCGAGAAGGCCACATCAGGAACAAGATGTATGTTCCTTTGGGCACATCGTCGTGGGGTCTAGGGCCGAATGATCTCTTGCAGCGTCACCTTACGCTGTATAATCGCGTAGTTCGGCTGCGTCGAAGACGATATTGCCTGCTCTCGAATAGTCGACCATGCCTCGCTGTCTCAGCAGATTCATCGCGGTGGATACCTTCTCGCGCCTCACGGCCACCATTTGGGCGAGTGTTTCCTGGGTCAAATAAACGGGAAGCTCGATGCGGCCCCCTGCCGGATGGCCGATCTTCGCCGCCAGCCGCGCAAGGACTCGAGTCAACCGCGTGAGCACGTCGCCAAACGCCATGGAGCCCAGTTGTGCGTAGGTGTCCGACAGCGGGTCGCTGAACAGCTGCACAAATTCTCGAAGGAGACCCCGGTCACGCTGAACCACGTCCAGGATCTGCTCGTAGGGAATCGCGACGATTTCGGCTTCCGTCAGCGCGACGGCGCGATCCTGGCGCGGGTGACGCGAGGCGCATAGTTCTCCGACCACGTCGCCCTTCTTGCGGATGTCGTAGATGAGCTCATGGCCATCTTCCATGATGGCGCAGACCTTCACGAACCCGCTCCGCACGAAGAAGATGTTCGGAGCGCTGTCGTGCGCGTCATAGATGACCTGATCCTTTTCGACGGTCGTAACCAGGCGACCTTTGAGGAGGATCTGGCAGAGCTTGCCTCCGAAAAACGCCGAGGTCGGAAGCGGAAATGGCGCGGGTTCGCTGACGGACGACATCGAGGTTCCCTGGGACACCCGGAGCGCAATCGAACCTGTGCCGACAGAGAGGCGCCGCCGATCGGAACAGCCGGGAATGCTGAAATGCTGGGGCGGCGCTGCTTCCACCTTGAGCATTGGATGTCGCCGGCTCTCCCAGGTTCCCACTGTCCTCAGACGCCCCAGGTTGCCGGGACGGGAACTCTCGGTCAGCCCAACTCATCTGTCGTGGACCGGAGGGCCTTCGAAGCAGAGGGCGCCTGCCCCCCAGCCCGGAGCGCCTCATGACCCATGAGAACATCCCGTCCATGCCAATCGATGTGGTTGAGGCCGCCATAGCGAGGGTGCTGGAATCGCGAAGGCTCGCGCCGAATGCGCCGCTCGATCGGCACATCGGTCATGCGATTGGAGAGGCGATGCGCGCACTGCCGGGGATCGAAGCGGACAGCGAACGCCAAGGTCTCGAGGCCGCGCTGCGGGAAGAGGTCAGGCGCGGCGTCGCGGCTTGCCTCGAGTCCGACGATCGCGAACCCGACGATGACGCGGTCGACGCGGCTTCAGAGCAATCTTTTCCGGCGAGCGATCCGCCAAGCTGGATCTCGCGAAGCCACCGAAGAGGGGGCGGGGACTGACGGCCGAGCAGATGAGCGGAGCCTGATAGGCCTCGGCGCGGCTTTCGGCTCCTCCGCCGCGGCATGCCCTCCTTGGCGCCGCCGGCGCGGCCGCCTCA
>Ga0308174_10000658_pt1 | contig 14918 bp, 15 predicted proteins | sample PhyPR2_FD_203894 | JGI IMG/M metagenome (GOLD analysis project Ga0308174, IMG submission 203894) | Soil microbial communities from UC Gill Tract Community Farm, Albany, California, United States - DLSLS.P.R2 | ecosystem: Environmental > Terrestrial > Soil > Agricultural land | place: USA...
CGGGAACTGAACGTCTCCGTGCGCACCCTGCAGCGGGCCTTCGCGCGCGAGGGGCGGTCGCTGAGCGCCTACATCAGGGAGCGCCGCCTCGACGAGGCACGCCGCGCGCTTCTCGTACCGCACCGGCGCGCGACCGTCGCGGAGATCGCCGCCCGCTGGCAGTTCGCCGACAGCGGCCACTTCGCCCGCGTCTTCCGCGGCCGCTACGGGCGGACGCCCACCGAGTACGCCGCGGCGGACGCGGGCGCGGCGGCTGTCGGGGACCACACGGAGCGGCCCGCGGGGTTCACCGTCCCGGTCGCACCGTCAGGTCGTTGACCTCGGCGTCGCGGGGCAGGTCGAGCGCCATGAGGACGGTGGTGGCGACCGACTCGGGGTCGATCCAGCGCTCCGGGTCGTACCTCTTGCCCTCCTGCTGGTGCACCTTGGCCTGCATGGGGCTGGCGGTACGGCCCGGGTAGACGGAGGTGACCCGGACACCGGCCGCGTGCTCCTCCTCGCGCAGCGAGTCCGCGAGGGCCTTGAGCGCGTGCTTGGAGGCGGCGTACGCGGACCAGCCGGCGTGTGCGTTCAGTCCGGAGCCGGAGTTGACGAACACGACGTGGCCGCGGGCGGCACGCAGCTGCGGCAGGAGGTGGCGGGTCAGCTCGGCGGGGGCCAGCAGGTTGACGTCGAGCTGGTGGCGCCAGGCCTTGGGGGTCAGCTCGCCGACCGTGCCCAGTTCGATGACGCCGGCGATGTGCAGGAGGGAGTCGACGCGGTCGGGGAGCGACTGGTGGGAGAAGGCCCAGGACAGCCGGTCGGGGTCGGCGAGGTCGCCGACGAGGGTGCGGGCGCCGGGGAACTCGGCGGCGAGCTGCTTCGCCCGGGCGGCGTCGCGGGCGTGCAGGACGAGGTCGTCGCCACGGGCGTGGAGCCGCCGTGCGACGGCGGCGCCGATGCCGGAGCCGGCCCCGGTGATCACATGTGTAGCCATGCGGCTCATGTTCCCATCCCGCTCGCTCCCGCCGCCCTCGGGAAGGGGCGCGGGGAGATGCGCGAGCGACCGCGGACCACCCGCCGCCACGGCCGCCCGCGCCCCCGGGCTGTCAGGCCCGCTGACGTGCCCGCATCGCCTTGGCGGCGCGCAGCCGGCTCGGCGTGAACGCGTCGACCGCCCCGGCCCCCTCCCCCGGCGGCGGCTACTTCTTCGCCCTGCCCGGATGTCCGCGACAGCAGGGACTGGTTCGGCCGCGGGCTGCTCGCGACCTGAGAACGCGTGGCCGGTAGGTCCCGCCCGCCTCGTTACGGTCGGCGCTCCTGAAGTTCCCGGCGATCGTGTTCCCCGAAGCAGAAGTCGGGCCCGTGCGGGTGGTCTCCGGCCGACGGTGCGCTCGCCGTGGCGGCGTACGCCGCGCACTGCGCACTGTCCACCATCTGATCGCTGTCGGATGCGGCGTTGGCGAGGCTCACGCAGCACACGGCGAGCAGGAGGCCACCCGCGACCAGGGGCAGGATCCGGCGCGGGGGAGGCGGGGCCAGCAGGGCCCGCACCCGCTGCGGCACCGCCCCGCCGGTCGCGGCCAGTGCGGCCGGGAACGAGGCACCGGCGGATGCCAGCGCGGCTCGCCCGACGGCGTGCGCGACGATCTTACGGTCGCCGACGCGCCGCGCGGCCTCCTCGTCGGCCCAGCGTTCCAGAACGAAGCCGCCCGCGACGGCCAGCGGCCGCAGCAGCGGGTTCAAGGCGGCCGTGAGCCGCCACAGGACCTGGAAGAGGTGATGACGGCAGCGCAGGTGAGCCCGCTCGTGTGCGAGGAGGGCCTCACGCTCGCAGTCGGTGAGACAGCGCAGCATCCCCCGGGAGACCACGATCCGGCCCGGTGACCCGGGCAACGCGAAGGCCATCGGGACGTCGTCATCGACCACGACCAGCTCCGTCTCCTCCGGCAGCCGGGCGCGCTCCCGCCGCGCCCTGCCGAAGTGGCGGACCTGCCGTACGGCGGCCACGCCCAGCGAGACGACGCCCACGGCCAGCATCAGGGCGCTGGCTCCCGCGACGACGAGGTAGACCGGATCCTCTGCCTGCAGGGCGGCCACCGACCAGCGGCCCTCCTCCGCAACTTCCGGAATCTGTGCCACGCCGGTGAAGGCGAGCAAGGCGAGGGCCCCCGCCCAGCCGATCGCAGCCACGAGCGCGGCGCAGGCCAGCGCCCATGCAGCACGGCGCGGGGGCAGCACGTGCGCCATTCGGGACGCGAACACGGCGAGCACAGCCGTGACCGCGAAGGGGACGTAGACGCTGAACAGCACGGCTTTACGCCCTCCGTCCCGAGCGATCATCGTGCCCGGACAGAAGCTGATGCAACACGTGCTCGTCCTGCTCGGAGAGTTCCGAAACGAAGCGGGTCAGGACCGCCTCGCGGTCGGAACCACCCTCGAGTAGGGACCGCATGCGCTGGGCGGTGTGCGACGCCTCGTCCCGCACCGGCTCGTACGCGTAGCCGCGGCCCTCGCGGTGCCGGACGAGCATCTCCTTGTCGTAGAGCCGGGACAGGATGGTCAGGACGGTCGTGTAGGCCAGGTCACCGGGCAACGCCTCCCGGACGTGACGCGCCGTCAAAGGTCCGTCGGCAGCCCAGAGCGCGGCAAGGACATCGCTCTCCAGTTCACCGCGGGCCCGCCGACCCGGCATCCCGGACACACCCTCGCCCCCTCGCTCCTCCACTGGAATCCTCCCTTCGCCGTTCGCCGTTCGCCGTTCGCCGTTCGCCGTTCGCCGTTCGCCGTTCGCCGTTCGCCGTTCGCCCGGACAGACTACTCCGCGATCTCCTACTAGTCGTAGGAGGTATGCTCCGGGCTCGACCCGCGAACTACTACATCTTGCAGAGCTCCGCCGCTCTCGTCATGCGCGGAGGAAGCCCCATGCCCCACGCCGCAAACACGGCGCCCACACGCGCGCCCGCAGCCCTTGTTCCCCGGCAACGCGCCGCGACGTCCGGCGGGGGCCGGGTCTCGCTCGTCTCCGCCGGCGTCGGAGCCGGTCACGACGGTGCCGCCGCCGAGCTCGCCCGTCGCCTCGGCGCGCAGGGTTACGCCGTGGACCGCTTCGACCTGCTGGACCTGTTGCCCGCCCACCTCGGGCGGACCGTCCAGGAGGGCTACCACCGGATGCTGGTGCGGGCTCCATGGGCCTACCAGCGGATCTACACCAGCACCGAGCGTGCCGGGGGCGGCGGTCGGCCGGCGCGGGCGCTGCTGCGCACGGCACAGGACCGGGTACTGCGTACTCTGCCCCCGGACACCGGGGCCATCGTCTCGACCAGACGCGCCCGTGCATCCACCCCCGCCTGGTTCCCCGGCCACCGGATCGCGGAAGGAGCGGCCGGGATGCGGGCCGTGGTGATCGTCATCGGGGTGCCGGTGGCGGCCATGAGAGAGGCACCCGGGCCGCGGCCGAGGCGGACCGTGTCCCGGTGAACAGGCTGATCGTGGCCACGAGGGTCACCCCTCGCTGCGACTGCCGGGGACCGGCGCCCGGGAGACCGGCTACCCCGGCCGGGGTCGGGGGTGGCGCCGTCAGGTTCGTGGCCGCACGCCGCGGAGTCCGGGCGCCGGTCCCGGTGCGACAGGTGCCAGCCATGACGCCCGTCTCCTCCGCCTCGCGTTCCGTTTGAGTGACCGTTTGCATCCGGCCGTCCACGGAATATCTACTACATCTTGTAGATGTAGGCTCGGCGAGTGCGGTTCGCTCCAGCCACGTACACGCGGATGGACGAAGAACCTGTCTGCAGGAAAGGCATCCTAGCCATGACCACACCGATCCATCCGGCGTCACAGCTGGCCGTGAACGTGCTGGACGCTCATTCGCTGCTGGCGGCGTTCGGCGTGCTCGGCGTCGGGGTGGTGATGTTCGCCGAGACAGGGCTGCTGGTCGGCTTCTTCCTCCCGGGCGACTCGCTGCTCTTCACAGCCGGTCTGCTGTGCACGGGCTCGGCGGAGGCGAGTGTGCACCTCTCGCTGGGACCGCTCCTGGTCGCGGCGGCGGCAGGCGCCCTGGCCGGGGCACAGTGCGGCTATGTGCTCGGCCGGAAGGCGGGAGGGGCACTGCTGGCCCGTAGCCGCTCGCAGCGTCTGCACGAGGGTGCGAAACGCGCCGAGGAACTGCTGGAGCGATACGGACACGCGAAGGCAATCGCGCTGGCCCGTTTCGTGCCGGTGGTGCGGACCGTACTCAATCCGATGGCCGGCGCGCTGGAGGTACCGGTGCGCACGTTCACGTTGTGGCAGATCATCGGCGGCCTCGTGTGGAGCCTCGGACTCACTCTCGCGGGGTACGCGCTGGGCTCGTCGATCCCGAACGTCGACCATTACCTGCTCCCGCTGGTGGCCTTGATCGTTCTCGTGTCCCTGCTCCCCCTGGCCGCCGAGGTGTACAGGGCTCGGCGGGATGGCCGGCCCGAGGGGGGACGCAGGTGATCATGGCTTTCGACGGGTCGTCCGTCGACGGCACCGCGTATCTGGATGTGGTGCGTCTGGCCCGGCATGCGCCGGCCCGGCTGGACGCGGCGGTGTCGTTCTGGTCGACATACGGGCTCGCGGTGTTCGCCATGCTCGCGGTAGTGGGCTGGTGGTTCGCTCGACGTAATGGGGACGCGGCTGCGGTGAGGGCGCTGGCTGTACCGGTGGTCGTGGTCGTTGCGTATGGCGTGGACGCCCTGACGAAGTCGGCGGTGCGCGAGGACCGGCCGTGCCAGAGCCTTCGAGTGAAGACCCTGGAGACGTGTCCGGCGCCCGGCGACTGGTCCTTCCCCAGCAACCACGCGGCGATCGCGGCCGCCGCTGCCGTGGCCCTGCTCTTCGTCTCGCGTCGGCTGGGGGCGGTCGCGGCCGTGGCAGCCCTGGCGATGGCAGTCTCGCGGGTGTGGGTCGGCGCGCACTATCCGCACGACGTCGTGGCCGGGGTGATCGTCGGCGGGCTCGTCGCCCTGGGCTCGATGCTCGCTCTGCGGCGGTGGTCGCGACCGGTGGCCGGATGGTTGGCCTCCGGACGCCTGCGCCCGCTGCTTACCGCCTCATGAACCGGCGCGACGCCGCCGACCTGGCCGGGACCGCCGGTCTCGGCGCCTGGGTGGCATTCGGCGTCCTCACCACAGTGGTGATCGGCCACGAAGGCGCTCCGCTGTGGGCGGACGACGGTTTCCTGACCTGGTCGCTCAGCCACCGCCCCGACGTGGCCGCGGCGCCGGCCCGGGGGGTGACCGACACCGGCAGCGGCGCCGTACCCTACGGCCTCGCGCTGTTGGCGGGCATGATCGCAGGGCGAAGCGTGCGGCAACGGATGTGGGCCGCCGCGCTGAGCCTTGCCTGTCTGGGGACCGGGCAGGCGCTGCGCTACGGCGTGATGGCGCTCGTCCAGCGGCCGCGCCCGGCGCATGCCGACTGGGCGGTGTCCGCGGGCGGTTGGGCGTTCCCCTCGGGGCACACCACCACGACGGCCCTGACCGCCGGGCTACTGATCGTCGCCCTCTCGCTGCGCGCCCCGCGCGGCGCCACCTCGCTCCGGATCGTCATCGCCTGCTGGGGCGTGCTGGTGGGGCTGTCCCGGGTCTACCTCGGCGTGCACTGGTTCACCGACGTCATCGGAGGCTGGCTGTTCGCCACCGGGTGGCTCGGAGTGTGCCTGTACGCGATGACCCGGTGGCTGCCCGCATCGTTCGTCTCGGGTACGCCCCATGCGCCGCACAATCCGACGGAGGGCCATGCTCCACAAGATCCTGGTCGTCGAGGACGATCACGGCCTGCGTGACGTCCTGTTGCGCGGCCTGCGCGACGAGGACTTCGACCCCGTGCCCGCCCCGGACGGGGCGTCCGCCCTGCGGCTGGCCACCCGTGGCGTCGCCGCGGCCGTCCTGGACGTCGGGCTGCCCGACGCGGACGGCCGGGACGTCTGCCAGGCGCTGCGCGCAGGCGGGTTCGCCGCCCCGATCATCTTCCTGACGGCCCGTCATCACCTCACCGACCGGCTGTCCGGGTTCTCCGCCGGAGCCGACGACTACCTTTCCAAGCCGTTTCATCTCGCCGAGCTCGTCGCCCGGCTGCGGGCCGCACTCAAACGCGCCGCACCCTCGGCCGTGGCCACCGCCGGAGACCTGATCCTGGACGCGACCCGGCACAGCGCGCACGTCGGCGACCTCCACATCGACCTGTCTCCCACAGAGTTTCGGCTGCTGGCCACACTCATGGCCGCGGGCGGCGCCCTCGTGTCCCGCCGCAACCTGGTCAGGGCCGCCTGGCCGGACGGCGCTCAGGTCAACGACAACACCCTCGACCAGTATCTGAGCCGGCTGCGCCGCAAACTGCGCGAAGCCGGCACCGGCCTCGGCCTCACCACGACCCGCGGGATCGGACACCGCCTGTCATGAACCGGCTCGCGCGCCACCTGGCACCCCGCACCCTGCGCGGCCGGCTGTCCCTCGTGGCACTGACCACCGCCGCGCTGCTGATGACCGTGCTGACCGTCGTGTTCAACACCGTGATGGACCGGCACCTGCAGCACCAGGCGGACGACCAACTGCGCAACCGTGCCGCGGCCGTCGCCACGACCATCGACACCGGCGGGCCCCGGGTGCGGGTCCTGGAGACCGGCAACGACCGCCTCCTCGACGCCAACGCGTGGATCTACACCGGGACACGGCTGCTGGAGGAACCACCGTCCGCCACAGCCCACAGTGCGCTGACCCAGGCCGCCGACCGGCTCGCCGCGCGGGGCAGGCCGGTCTGCGCGAGTGTGCACACCGGCAACCCCCGTTTCGTCCGCCTGTGTTCCCAGCCCGTGTCGGGCCTTCGCAGCACCGCCACCGTCGTCACGGCCGTGGACCTGGCCCCTTACCGCAATTCCGCGGACACCCTGCTGTCGGGCTCGCTGATCCTGGACACAGTCATGCTCGCGTGCACCTACGCGCTGACGCGGCTGGCCGTCGGACGGGCGCTGCGCCCCGTGCGCACCATGACCGACCAGGCCACCCGGTGGAGCGCCGTCGGATCCGACCAGCGTTTCGGCGCCGAGAACCAGCCGGCCGAACTGGCCCGCCTGGGCACCTCGTTGGACGCACTGCTGGACCGCACCCGCACCGCGCTGCGTCACGAGCAGCAGCTGACCGGGGAGTTGTCCCACGAACTGCGCACCCCGCTCACCCGGATCGTCGTCGAGCTCGACTGGTGGCGGGCCCGCCCGCGCTCGGCGGCCGAGACCCACGCCACCCACGAGGTGATAGCGGACGCCGCCCAGTCCATGCGCACCATCTGCGACACGCTGTTGAACGACGCCCGCGAAGGCGCGCAGAACACGACCACGGCCGTCGGTGCCACCTCTGTCGCTCCCGTGCTGCGTGGGCTGGTCGAGGGCCTCGACGCGCGGGAGCAGCCGAAGACCGTCGTCGACGTACCGGACCAGCAGCTTGAGGCAGGCGTCACCTCCGCTCTCCTCGAACGCATCGTCAGCCCGCTGCTGGCCAATGCCGTTCGCTATGCCGGCTCCACGGTGACCGTGTCCGCGAGGCGGTTGCCCGGGTGCGTCCGCATCGATGTCACCGACGACGGTCCTGGCGTACCGGAGGCGTTCCTCGGCGATCTCTTCCAGCCCGGTCGGCGCGCGGACTCCGGCGACGGGCACGACGGGGCGGGCCTGGGACTGCCGCTCGCGCGGCGCCTGGCCCGCGCCGCCGGCGGCGAGGTCTCCCACGACCCCGGGCACACACCCGGAGCACGTTTCGTGGTCGACCTGCCCGCCGGATGACGTGACTCAGCCGACCCGCCGGGCGACCGGCTCCCGCTCCGGCATCTGCGGTGTTCTGCGCTCCTGCACCTGCGCGTACGCCATCAGCCCGGCCAGAACGGCCAGCAGCACGGCGGAGGATTCCGCGGTGCCGAGGTCCAGGCCGCCCTTGGCGACCGGCTTGCTCAGGAAGTCACCGGCGGTGGCTCCCAGCGGGCGGGTGAGGACGAAGGCGATCCAGAACAGCAGCATGTTCGGAACGACCGGCACCTTCATCAGCGAGACGAGGACGACCAGTGCGCCCGTCACGAGCAGCGCGCCGCCGGCGTAACCGAGCCCGGAGCTGTCGGAGAGGAAGTCGCCCATGGAGGTGCCGAGGGTGTTGGAGACGAGAATCGCCGACCAGAACAGGGCCTCGCCGCGGAAGGTGACGATGTCCCGGATCCGGAAGGTCATCCCGGACATCTTCCAGACGCCGAAGATGACCAGCAGGACCGAGATGAGGATCGCGGCACCGGCCGGATAGCCCATGCCCAGGCCCTGCGGGCCCCGGCCGAGCGAAGTGGCGCCGCCCGAGAGGTACTCGGCGCTCGCGTCCCGGTTCATGAAGTCGGACATCGTGGTGCCGGCCATGCTGGTCGACAGGATCACCGTCCAGTAGAAGGCAGGGTTGTAGTGGCTGGACCTCAGCTGGACGGCCAAGGTCACCACGAACAGCAGGAACAGCGCGATCGTGGTCAGGAAGTAGCCGAGTCCCAGGGTCTGGGCGAAGAGGTCCCCGGCCGTCTCGCCGAGGGTGGTCGCGGCGATCTTCATGATCCAGAACGCCAGAGTGACCTCGGGCAATTTCTTCATCGCCGACGTGGTCCCGCTCGCGATGTCCACATCGGTGAACGTTTTTGGTTGCCGCACGGTAGGGGCCCCGATTCGGTCCTACGGCAGAACGCCCGCCCCGCGTCGGGGCGAGCACCTTGCGCCACAAGTCGACCCCGGAGAGTGATCGCCGAAACGGATCGTAGCAGCGTCGACCTGAACGCATCCTGAACGCCTGCCGCGCTCCGCTCAGGCCGCGGGCTGCGGCTCGCCGATCAGGGCGACGGCGAGCCAGTACACGCCCGCACGGCAGGCGCCGGTCGCGGAACTGCACCACCAGGACGACCGCCGGCAGGGCACTCATCCGCACCGATACCTGAACGCATCCTGACTGCCGTGCGTCGCCGGCTGCCCCGTCCGCCTCACCCGGACATCATGAGCGCCATGACGACTCGTGATCACGGCTTTCGCATAGCGGCGTTCCGCCCCGTCCCCTCCACCGCCATGGAAGAAGGCCGCCTTGGACCGTCCGACCGCCCCACCGCCTGCCGACCGGGTGACGGCCTGGCTGCGCCGCCGGCTGGGCCGGGCCGTCGTGCTGTCCTACGTCGCCGCCCTCGTCCTGCCCGGGCCCGGCCTGTGGCTGCGCCGCGACCACACCATGCCGCTGGGCACCGACACCGGCCTGCCCCTGAGCACCGCCCCGCTGCTGCTGTCCCTGGTGCTCTTCTCCGCCGGACTCCAGGTGCCCGTCCGTGAACTGGACCGCCTGCTCCGCAAGCCGACCGCCCTGCTGGCCGGGACGGTCCTCCACCTCGTGATCCCGCTCCTGGTCATCCCCGTCGTCGCGTTCGGACTGCACCGCACCCCGGACAGCGACGGCGGCAGCGGACTGATCACCGCGATGATCCTGATCGTGGCGATGCCTGTGGCCGCCGGAGCCACCGTATGGACCGGCAAGGGCGACGGCGACCAACCCACCATGGTGGGACTCGTCCTCGTCTCCACACTCCTCAGCCCGCTCACCGTCCCGCTGGTCATCACCACTTTGATGCCGCTCCTCGACGACGGCTACGCGGGCACACTCGCGGAGACCGGCCGCACGGCCCACGGCAGCTTCGCCCTCGTCACCGTGGTCCTCCCCTGTGCGGTCGGCATCCTGTTCCGACTCGTCCTGTCGACGGCGTGGCTCAGCCGGGCCCTGCCCGTGATCGTGCCCGTGGCGCTGGCCGGATCGCTCGTCCTGACCTACGTGAACGCCAGTGGTGCCCTGGGCTCGTTCCTCGCGCATCCACGCCCCCTCCTGTTCGGCGCGGCACTGGCCGTGGCTGCGCTCGTCTGCCTGTCGTCCTTCGCGCTGGGCCGGACCTCCGCGCGGCTCCTGCATCTGGACGGGCCCGCCTCCTCCTCGCTGACGCTCGCCTGCGGCATGAACAACAGCAGCGCGAGCGCGGTCCTGATCACCACCACGCTGCCCGACAAACCACACCTGCTCCTGCCGGTGCTCGCCTACGGGCTGCTGCAGAAGACGGCCGCGAGCCGGGTGGTGCGGACAGAGGGGCATCGGCACCCGCCCTGCCCCGCGTCACCGTGAACACCGCCCCCGCTGACGGGTGGCAACCGCATGAACGCGGTGGCGGGACACGCCCCTGGTGTAAGACCCGTCCAGTCGTCCGCTCGACGGGCTCAACGAACGAAAGCGTCCGCTCAGTGCGTAACGCGGTAGAGGCGCTCGGGGCGGCCGTGGCCCCGAGGGCGGGGACATGCGCGGCCCGCTGAAGGGCAACCGTGCGAGGACGCTCCGCTGCCCGAGCGCCACCAGGACCGCCCGCACCACGCAACGAGCCCCTCGCGTCGATGGTCACCCATCATGCCGGTCACCTGACAAGGGAGAGGCAGCGAGCACCGCACGGCTCAGAGTGCCGAACGGCGGGCAAGCAATCCCAGGACCAGCAGTCCCGGTGCCATCGGCAGCCATCCGGTGAGCAGGCGGTAGCCGATGACCGCCGAGACCGCCGTATGCCCCGGTGCTCCGGCGGCCGTGAGCGCGAAGGCGAGCGCGGCGTCCAGCGACCCCAGTCCACCGGGCGTGGGCAGCAGGGCCGCCGCCCCGCTGGCAACGAGGTAGGCCATCACCACATGGCTCGTGGGCAACGCGAGACCGAGGGCGTGGACCACGGCGACGACCACGCACGCGTGCAGCAACGCGAACGCGACCGAGCCGCCCCACAGCGCGCAGGCTCGCCCTCGGGAGCGGTGCACCTCCCGTACGTCCGCCACGGCCCGCCCGGCCGCCCGCCTCAGTCGGCCGCTGGCCGCCAGCGCCGGCACGACGGCTGCCACCGCCACCGGCGCCCAGATCAGCAGGTGCGGGAGACGCGCGGGGAGCGGGACAGCGCCCGGCGACGCCACGAGCAGGGCGACACCCAGTACGCACCGGACGGTCCCGCCGACGGCCGCCTTCACAGCCAGCGCGGTCGCCGAGCGCCTGGCGGACAGGCCGCACCGGGTCAGGAACCGCAGGTTGACCAGGCTCGCCCCGGCTCCCGCGGGCAGGATGTGGTTGGCGGCGCACGCCGCGAACTGCGCTGCCACCAGCCGCCCCCGCGGCAGCCGTTCGACGACCGCGCCCTGCTGTGCCACAGCCGCGCACACCCACGTGGCGACGGTGGCGAAGCAGGCGAGCACCAACCATTCCCCGTCGGCGGCGGCCAATTGGTCGGTACCGCTGTCCAGCGTGGCCCGGTGCGTGGCGAGTACGCAGCCGGCGGCGGCCAGCACCGACAAAGTGATCCCCAACCGGAGACAGAGGCGCCTGCCCTCGGTCGCGGGCACGCTGTCGGACACAGCCACCACAGTCACCGCCCCTGCCGGACGAACGGAGCGACATAGGCGTGGAGAACGCCGGCCCGTGCCACGGGCCAGGTGCGCGCGTAGGCGGGCGGACGGCCTCTCGGAAGGACGAGGACCGCAACGGGGGCCCGGTGGGCGGCCCGGACCAGTGCGTCCGCCGTGGTGCTGGTGTCGTGGCCCGTGGTCTGCGCCGAGCCACAACCGGTGTAGAAGGCGATCGGCACCGCCTCGTAGCCGCTGAGGAGGCACGGCGGCCGTACGCCGAGCGTGTGGAGGGCGGACGCGGTGCGGGGCCAATCGTCACGGTTGGCGGCGGAACCGCGCACGGTGTGCTCCAGAACGGCGTACTGCACGGCCAGGTGGGCCGCCAGGCAAGCCGTCACCAGGCCGACGGCGAGCGTGCGGGCGGTCCCGGCGGCGGGGGTGGTGACCAGGTGAGCCAGCCCCTGGGCGACGGGGAGGGCGAGCAGGGCGTAGGCGGGCAGCAGGAAGCGGGGAGCCGCGTAGCCGATGAGGAACAGGTAGGGGACGGCAGCCGTGACCGCACAGGCCGACGGCAGCAGGACGGGCAGGGCGCGTCGGGCGCGGACGGCGGTGACCGCGCCGAGCGCGGCGAGGACGGGCAGCGCGAACCACCACAGGGTCACCACCGGGTCGGGGGCCGATCCGGTGCAGGGGCGGCAGAGGGTACGCCCGCCGAGACTGTGCAACTGGTCGACCACCGCCAGGTGCCAGCCGAGGCCGCCCTGGATGCGGGAGGCGTCGGAGAGACGTTGCGCGAGGCCGCCGTAACTCATGTATGCCTCGATCACCCACTCGCCGGCGCCGGCCAGCAGGCCGGCGGCCAGTACGGCGAGGAGGCGGGAGCGGCGAAGAGCGAGGACGAGCAGGGGCAGCACCACGTAGACGGCGTCCATCGGGCGCATCCACGCCATCAGTGCCGCGCCCGCGAACACGCCCCACCAGGCTGACCGGTCCCCCGCGTGCGCGCGGACGCGCAGGAAGCAGCCGACGCAGGCGAGGGCGCCGACGGCGACCCAGTAGTTGGGCATGACCTGCGGGCCGTAGAACAGGGTCACCCACAGGGAGGCGAACAGGGCACCCGCCAGCGCCAGGACGCGCGGCATGACGTGGGCTCGCCAGACGCGCAGGGCGAAGTAGAGGCCCAGACCGGAGAGAACCGCCAGGTAGACCCGCAGAAGAGCGGTGGAATCGGACCAGGACGCGATCGGCGCGGCAAGCAGAGAGATGCCACGGGCCCGGGGCGCACTGAAGAAGGCGGCGGGAACCCGGCCGCTGACCTGACTGACGTAGACCGTCTCGTCCCAGCCGAGACCAAGATCCGGTCGTACGAGGAAGAACTGGGCGAGCGTGAAAGCCCCCGCGACGGCCGCGAGCCGAGGTTCTCCCCACCGGCGCCGAGGCCGGGCCGTCCGCGGCGGGAAGCCGGCGCGAGACGCACCGGTCACCGTGACGCTCGAGCCGTCGGCCATCCTGCACCTCTCGTCGTCACGCCTCCATTTTTTCCTACATCTCGTAGGAGGTCAGCTCACCGTACGGCTTGTCGGTGAGAGGCAGGTGAGAAGGAGTCGTCTCCCCCACTGTGTCCAAGATGAGGAAGTCCCGGGCCGCAGCCCGTACGAGAGGGCCCGAACGGCGTAGCGCCGGCGAGGTCGAGCGGTCTCCGCCGTCCGCTCACACCGTCGCCGGACGAGCAGGCCCTACGTAGCAGGCGAAGATCAACCGGGTACTGATCCATGTCTGCCGGGTCGTAGTGCGGTACACATGCCGCCGCTCGCCCCGCGCATCGTTCAGGTTGCGTTCATGCTCGAAGTGCGATCGTGCGGATCATGACCGCAGAGCACATCCTCCACGGCCGGCCTCTCGCACCCGTACGCCGGTTGGCGAACAAGGTGCCGGAAGTGACCGTCTACTTCTGGATCATCAAGGTGCTGACCACCGGCATGGGCGAGACGGCGTCGGACCTCCTGGCCCGCGCGCTCGGCCCGATCCCGGCGGTTGCGCTCGGCGGCATCGCCCTGACGGTCTCCTTGGCTGTGCAGTTCACGCTCCGCAGATACGTCGCCTGGGCGTACTGGACGGCCGTCGTCATGGTCAGCGTGTTCGGCACCATGGCCGCCGACGTCCTTCACGTGGGCCTCGGCGTGCCGTACGCCGTCTCGACGCCCGCGTTCCTCGTCGTACTGGCCGCGGTCTTCGCCCTCTGGTACGCGAGCGAGCGGACACTGTCCATCCACACCATCCGGACCCGCCGCCGTGAGGCGTTCTACTGGGCGGCCGTCCTCGCCACCTTCGCTCTCGGCACCGCCACGGGCGATCTCACTGCCACCGTCGGCTTCGGCTACCTGGGCTCGGTCGCCCTCTTCGCAGCCGGTATCTGCGTACCTGCCGTGGCCCACCGCTTCGGGGCCCTCGGCGCCGTGACCGCCTTCTGGACCGCCTATGTCATCACCCGCCCCCTCGGAGCCTCCCTCGCCGACTGGATGGCCCTCTCCCACACCCGCGGCGGCCTCGGCCTCGGCCTGGCACCGGTCACCCTCGCCTGGACGGTCGCGATCATCGGCTTCGTCGGCTGCCTGGCCGTGTCACCACGCGACAGGGGCGCGCACGCCGCGGCGTGAGGTAAGGCCGCGCAACGAGCGTGATCGGTGACGGCCCCGGGGGAGCCGCCACCGATCAGGTCCGTCAGCGCATGTCCGTGAGGAGGGTGGCGAGTTCAGCCTCCTGCCGGGCCGGCGACATCGGAGGGTTGGAGTGATCGATGCCGAAGGTCTTCAGGACGCTGTCCATCCGGGCGTCGATGAACGTCCAGCCGGTGTTGTCCAGCGGCTGCAACGAGGCCTGGTCGGCATCCCAGAGATCACGCAGTGACTGGGCGGCCGTATGTGCCCCGGTCGTGTTGCCCGACCGTGCGTCCTTGAGCGCGGTCGATGCGAGTGCCTTCAGAGCATCGACCTTGGCGGGCGGGAACTTCTTCACGGCCTGGCCGGGGGCGAGCTGAACGGTGGAGGTGGCGTCCTCCTCCGGCGCCGGGCCGACGTGCGGCCGGCTGTGCGCCCAGATCAGCAGGGCTCCGGTGGCAACGGCGAGCAGGCCGAAGCACGCCAGCCCGATGCGCTGCCTGCGCGGGTCGGCGGTGATCTGCGGGGCGTGCGACGCCTCGAAGGTCTCGGTCACGTCGGAGCGCGTCAGCGTCAGGTAGATGACAGTCGCCAGGATCAGGCCGAGGAAGATCATGCTGGTGGCGAAGGTGCCCAGCGCGAGGCCGGTCGGCTCGCCCGGCTGAGCCACCTTCGGGGAGCCGAGCCAGTCGCCGATGTTGGCCCCCAGCGGGCGGGTCAGGATGTAGGCGAGCCAGAAGGACAGCACCGGGTTCGCGCCGAACTTCGAGAACATCGATCACGACCCCCTGGGGCTGGATGCGCGCCGTGACCCAAACACGCGTACTCGCATGCCGCAGGCCGTTCTCCAGCAG
>Ga0308174_10000660_pt1 | contig 14909 bp, 15 predicted proteins | sample PhyPR2_FD_203894 | JGI IMG/M metagenome (GOLD analysis project Ga0308174, IMG submission 203894) | Soil microbial communities from UC Gill Tract Community Farm, Albany, California, United States - DLSLS.P.R2 | ecosystem: Environmental > Terrestrial > Soil > Agricultural land | place: USA...
GCGGACCGCCCGGCGGGTGAGCTTGCGGGCGGCCTTGACCCGGCCGCTGCGCACCCCCAGAGACGACTCGGTCGCCCGGTCCCCCGCGCGCTCGGGCACGCGGTCGACCGGACGACCGGGAGGGGTGCTGGTCAGGCGGACGCCTCGACGCGCGGGGCGTTCACGTCCTCGGGCAGCGCGCCCTTGGCGGTCTCCACCAGCGCGGCGAAGGCCGGGGCGTCGTTGACGGCCAGGTCGGCCAGGATCTTGCGGTCCACCTCGACACCCGCGGCCTTGAGGCCCTGGATGAAGCGGTTGTAGGTGATGCCGTTGGCGCGGGCCGCGGCGTTGATCCGCTGGATCCACAGCTTGCGGAAGTCGCCCTTCTTGGCCTTGCGGTCCCGGTAGCTGTAGACCAGCGAGTGGGTGACCTGCTCCTTGGCCTTGCGGTAGAGACGCGAGCGCTGACCGCGGTAGCCGGACGCGCGCTCGAGGGTTACCCGGCGCTTCTTGTGGGCGTTGACCGCCCGCTTGACGCGTGCCACTTGTTACTCCTTGATGCTTCTCGAATTCGGGGACTCAGGCGTGAGCGAGGGCTCAGCGACCGAGGAGCTTCTTGACCTTGGCGTTGTCGGCCTTGGAGACCTCGGTGGTGCCGCTCATCCGGCGGGTCACCTTGGACGCCTTGTGCTCCAGGTTGTGGCGCAGGCCCGTCTTCTGGCGGCGGATCTTGCCCGACCCGGTCACCCGGAACCGCTTGCTGGCGCCCGAGTGCGTCTTGTTCTTCGGCATGAGTTGTCCTTCGTCTCTGTCTTCGTCGTTCGTTCGGGGGCCGGCTCCGTGCGGGGCCGACGCGTCACATGTCCGGGTCGAGGTTCTCCGAGCGACGCCGGGGCTTCTTGTCCTCCGGCGCCGTGGGAGCCGTGGCGGTGCGCTCCGCGTGCTCGGCCTCGCGCTCGGCGGCCCGCTCGGCGGCCCGCTCGGCCTTGGCGGCCTGCACCTCGATCTTGGCCTCGGACTTCTTCTTGTGCGGTCCGAGCACCATGATCATGTTGCGGCCGTCCTGCTTCGGCGCGCTCTCCACGAAGCCCAGCTCGGTGACGTCCTCGGCGAGGCGCTGGAGCAACCGGAAGCCGAGCTCGGGCCGGTGCTGCTCACGACCGCGGAACATGATCGTGATCTTCACCTTGTCGCCCGCCTTCAGGAAGCGCACCACGTGACCCTTCTTGGTCTCGTAGTCGTGGGCGTCGATCTTCGGACGAAGCTTCATCTCCTTGATGATGACGTTCGTCTGGTTCCGACGGGCCTCGCGCGCCTTCTGGGCGTTCTCGTACTTGAACTTCCCGTAGTCCATGAGCTTGCAGACCGGCGGTCGCGCGGTGGGCGCCACCTCCACGAGATCGAGGTCGGCCTCCTGCGCCAGCTTCAGCGCCTGGTCGGTCGGCACGATCCCGACGGTCTCGCCGTTGGGGCCAACGAGCCGGACTTCCGGCACCCGGATCCGGTCGTTGATTCTCAGCTCCGTGCTGATGGGTCCTCCATGTGGTCGTGTGGTGGGGTGACCTGAGGCGAGAGCCCGGGAAACGAAAAAGGCCTCCGCCACAACAAGCGAAGGCCAGTCACGACGGCGCCCCCACCGGGGACGACGCCACACGACGAGCACGACCGAGAGCCGTGCTGCCGGGACCGGACCCGACGACCTGGGACGGTCGGTGCGGGTGGGAGACCGGGTCTCCGCTTGTCAGATCTGTCGGACACAACCAGCGGCGCGTCCCGGATATTTCCACCCGGGCCGCACAGTCGGCCGACCCGACGGATCGGTCACCGCCCAGGGTAGCGTGCCGGGGCCCCTGCATGCACATCGAAGCCGGGTGCGACCCTGGTGCCCATGACGCACGCCTCCCCCGAGTCCGCCCGCGACATCGCCGAGGTGCCGGCCCTGGAGATCGTCTCCACGGCGGCCCTGCACCTGATGAGCGCGGCCGCGGTGAACCTCGGGCTCGCCGAGGACCTGCCCGAGCACAAGGACCTGGACGAGGCCCGCACGCTCATCGAGGCGCTGGCCGGGCTGGTGACGGCGGGGGCGCCGCGGCTGGGCCACCACCACGCGGCCCCGTTGCGGGACGGGCTGCGCAGCCTCCAGCTGGCGTTTCGCGAGGCCTCGGAGGTGCCCGACGCACCCGGCGAGGGCCCCGGCGAGAAGCTCACGGGCCCGGTGTCACCCACCCGTAGCGGGCGCTGACCCCCTCCAGCTCGACCAGCGTGTGCCCCTGGGCGAGCTCGTGCAGGTCCTCGGTCTCCACCACGAACATCACCGGACCCGCGACGTCGACCACCAGCGCCTGGGCGCCGTCCTGCACCGCCGCCTCGGCGGCCCGCCGCGCGGGCACCGGCACCGGGCGCGCCTGCGGGTCCCACCGGCGCAGCGCGTCGCTGCCGGTGAAGGCCAGCAGCGCGGCGCGGCCGTCCCTCCCCCGCATCAGCACCGTGGCCATGTCGCTGGTCTTGTCGTGCGCCAGGCCCGCCTCGTCGTGCTCCACCTCGCCGAGCACCGCCACCACCGGGACCAGCAGCCGGGCGTCCTGGAGGACCTGCAGGGTCGCCTCGTGCAGGGCGTCCGGGTCCGCGTCGTACGCCGTCAGCGCGGCCGTCAGCGCGGCCGGCGCCTCGCCGGTGTCGTCCGGGAAGCCGGGGTCGGGGATGGTCCGCATCGGGCCATCCTCCCGGATAGGCGGGTGCCGGTCCCCTAGGGTCCCCTGGGAGACCGGCACACCCCCAGCGTTGCAACGTCAGGGGTGTGCCAGTTCTGTCACGAGTGCTGGCAGGGGCGCGCCGGCCCGTGCTCCGGCCTAGGCTGACCAGCGTGAACGGCATCGACTCCTCGACGTGGCAGGCGGTGGGCGTCACGCTCAGCGTGGTCGGCCTGCTGATCAGCATGCTGGTGTGGCGGCGACGGGGTCCCGCGGCCGGCCTGCGGGGCGTCGCGTGGTCGCTGCTGCCGGCCGCCGCCGGACTGACCGGGACGCTGCGGATGCTGTGGCAGGTCGGCGACGACGTGGCGAGCTGGGCGGTCCGGCTGGTGTTCAGCCCGCTCGTGTGGGCGGGGATCGTGCTCGCCGGGGTCTCCGTCGTGCTGTTCGGTGTGAGCCGCGCGATGCGCAGCCGCGGCGTCGGCGGCCGCCCGAAGGCGAGCGGCAAGGACACGTCGCTGCCCGCCGGGCGGTCGGCGCCCGCCGCTGCGCCGGCGCCGAAGGCTGCCGCCCAGGACGACGACATGGACGACATCGAGGCGATCCTCCGGAAGCACGGCATCCAGTGAGGCGCAACGACCTCGCCGCCCAGGTGGCGCGGCACCGGCTGCACGCCCGCCTCAACGGCGCGGTGGCCGCGCTCCCCGAGCAGCCGCCCACCCCGACGTACGTCGTGGACCTCGACGCGTTCGACACCAACGCCGCCGACCTGGCCCGGCGCGCGGGCGGCAAGCCGGTCCGGGTGGCCACCAAGTCGCTGCGGGTGCCGGCGCTCGTCGAGCGGGCGCTGGCGGCACCGGGGTTCGCCGGGCTGTTGGCGTACTCGCTGCGGGAGGCGCTCTGGCTCTGCGAGCAGGGCGTCAGCGACGACATCGTGATGGGCTACCCGTCGGTCGACCGCGTGGCGCTGGAGCGGTTCGCCCGCTCGGACGCCGCGCTGGCCGCGATCACGCTGATGGTCGACGACGTGCGGCAGCTCGACCTGCTCGACGCGGTGCGGCCGACCGGGGCGCCGGTGCGGCTCGCGGTCGACGTCGACGCCGGGCTGCACCTCGGCCCCGCCCACCTGGGGCCGAAGCGGTCGCCGCTGGGCGACGCCGCCGACGTGGTCGAGCTGGCCCGCGAGATCGAGCGCCGCGACGGGCTGCGGCTGGTCGGCGTGATGACCTACGAGGGCCAGGTCGCGGGCGTGCCGGACGAGGTGCCGCGGCACCGGTTCCGGTCGGCGGCGGTGCGGTCGGTGAAGAAGGCGTCGGTCGCGCAGCTGGCGGACCGGCGGGCCGAGATCGCCTCCGCGCTGCACGAGGTCGCGGCGCTGGAGTTCTGGAACGCCGGCGGGTCCGGCTCGCTGGAGACGTCGGCGGCCGACCCGGCCGTCACCGAGCTCACCGCCGGCTCCGGGCTGCTGGTGCCGGGGCTGTTCGACCACTACCGGTCCTTCCGGCCGCTGCCGGCCGGCTACTTCGGGGTGCCGGTGGTGCGGCGCCCCTCTGGGCACGTGGCCACCGTCGCCGGCGGCGGCCTGGTCGCCTCCGGCCCGGCCGGGCAGGACCGGCTCCCGGTGCCGTGGGCGCCGCCGGGCCTGCACCTGACCTCCCTCGAGGGCGCCGGGGAGGTGCAGACGCCGCTGGGCGGCCCGGGCGCCTCGGCGCTGCTGGTCGGGGAGCTGGTGTGGTTCCGGCACGCCAAGTCCGGCGAGGTCGCCGAGCACGTGCTGGAGGCGCACCTGCTGCGCGGCAACGAGATCGTCGAGAGCGTGCCGACCTACCGCGGGACGGGGCACGCCTGGTGAGCGCGGGCACGGCCGCGGTGGTGGTGGCCTGGGTGCTGGCCGCGGAGCCGACGCTCGGGAAGGGCCGGCTCGTCTGCGTCGACGGCCCGGCCGGCGCGGGCAAGACCACCCTGGCCGACGCACTGGTGGACCGCTTCCGCGAGGAGGGCGCCTCGGTGCAGCTGGTGCACATGGACGACGTGTACGCCGGCTGGGCGGGGCTGCAGGACGGGATGGCCACGTTCGCGGACTCGGTCGTCACCCCGCTGCGGGTGGGGCAGCCGGGCTACTACCGCCGCTACGACTGGGGACGGTCGACGTACGCCGAGGAGCACGAGGTCGAGCCCTGCGACGTGCTCGTCGTCGAGGGGGTCGGGTCCGGCTCGACGGCGTACGACGACGCGATCACCTGCCTGCTGTGGGTGGAGGCGCCCCGCGACCTGCGTCTGGCCCGCGGGCTCGCCCGCGACGGCGAGGCCATGCGCGACCACTGGCTGGCGTGGCGGCTCGAGGAGGAGGCCATGTTCGCCCGGGAGCGGACCGAGCTGCGGGCGGACCTGGTCGTCGACGGCTGCACCGGGGAGTTCGCGGGGCCACCGACGCGGTGAGTCCTCAGTCGACCGTGAGGAAGTAGTTGGTCCAGCGGCTCTCGACCTCGAAGCCGGCCCGCCGGTAGACGCCGAGCGCGCCGGTCGGGTTCTCCGAGTCGACGTCCAGGGACGCCTCGTCGTAGCCGGCCTCGGCGTACAGCCGCAGGCAGTGGCTCAGCAGCGCGCCGGCGATCCCGCGCCCGCGATGCTCCTCGAGGACGCCGAGCTTGGCCACATAGGCCTCCCGCCGGCCGGTGGTCTTCTCGTAGGCCTCCCACTCGTGGGTCGTCACGTAGCCGACGACGGTCTCGCTGCCCTCGGGCATCACGACGACGCTGACGGCCGGCCGGAACGAGTGGCTGCCGGTGACCCACTGCTTCCACACCGCCGGGGTCCACGGCGTGAAGTTCGGGTGGTGCCCGCCGAACGCCGCGTTGTGGGCGTCGAGGACGGCGTCCCCCATCGACTCGTCGTAGGGGACGAACCGGTACCCCTCCGCGAGCGGCAGCTCGGGCCCGAGGTCGTCCAGGCCGGTGCGCATCACGAAGTTCCAGCGCTCGCCGGCCATGCCGAGCCGGGTCAGCAGGTCGGCCTGCGCCTCGTTGGTCGTCATGCCCGTGGTGATGAGCCGGATCGGCAGCGTGCCGCTGCGCTCCCGGCCCGCGGCCAGCCCCCGCTCGACCATGGCCCGCGTCAGCACGGTGCCGATGCCCTCGCCGCGGCGGTCCGGGCGCACGGCGCCCTGGACGTGCACCTTGAAGACCCCGTCCGCCTCCCCGCGCGGCATCACGCTCGCGTAGCCGACGAGCTCCTGCCCGTCGTACGCGCCGAGGAAGTCCCGGCCGACCTGGACGTCCGGGTTGGCCATCTCCTCGGCGAGGTCGGTCTCGCCGTAGTGCTCGCCGGTGTGGTCGACGGCCTCGATGGCGGCGAGCAGCCGGGCCCAGGCGGGGATGTCGGCGGTGGTCAGCTGGCGCAGGTCCATCGGGCGAGGGTAGGACCCGCCCGACGGACCCGCACCGGGTTTTCCGGGCTCAGCCGAGGTACGTCGACCAGGGGCCCCGGATCGCGAACACGTGGCCCGGCTCCTGGACGTTGCCGAACAGCACGGCGCCGTCCGGGGAGAAGCAGGGGCCGGTCATCTCGCTGTACACGTTGCCGCCGGACGAGCTCTGCTCCAGCACGATGAGGTTGCGCGCGATCGCCTGGGCGCCGGTCTCCCGGCTCCACGAGAGCAGGTGGTTGGCGGTGTTGCCGTCCTCGCTGAGCACCAGGGAGCCGTACGGCGAGACGTGGCAGCCGTCCGGGCCGTCGAAGGCCAGGTCGAGGCTGCGGCCGAGGCCGTCCTCCCAGCCGGGGGTCTCGGCGTGCAGCTTGTCGTTGTAGGGGAAGTACGCCTGCAGGGTCAGCGTCTGGTCGGCGTAGCGGTAGTACCACAGCTGGCCGTCGTGCTTGGTGGCGTCGGCGGGCAGGTCGTTGGCGCCGAACGCGAAGCTGGCCACGAAGTAGGCGCCCTCGTCGTCGCCCCACGCGCCCTCGAGCTTCTTGGACCGGGTGACGGTGCCGTCCCGGAGCTGCTTGCGGATCGAGGTGGTGGCGGCCTGCCGGTCGGGGACGTTGGTCCAGGTGGTCTTGAACGGGCGGCCGATCTGGGCGGAGGTGACGTAGGCCAGGTCGGGCAGCACGCTGCCGTCGCGGTCCAGCACGGCGAGCGCCTCGAGGGTGCCGTCGTCCGGCCCGAGGGCCTCGGCGATGCGGGCACGCAGCCGGTAGCCGCGCGGGGCCGTCCACCGGTAGAACAGCCCGTTCGGGCCGCTGGCGTCCTCGGTGAGGTACACCCGGGTCCGGCTCGGCTCCACGACGACCGCCTCGTGGGCGAACCGGCCCCACGCCTTGATCGGCCGCGGCACCTGCTGCGCGGGCTGGTCCGCGAACACCTCGAACACGTAGCCGTGGTCCTGCTGCAGCGTCTGCCCGGACGCCACGGTGCCCGCCCTGGCCTCGGACTCCTCGCAGGTCAGCCAGCTGCCCCACGGGGTCGGGCCGCCCGCGCAGTTGCTGATCGTGCCGGACAGCCCCACCCACTCCGAGCGGCGCCGGCCGGTGCGGTCCACCTCGACGACGGTGCAGCCGCCACCGGTGACCCCGGCGTCGTAGGTCGTCCCGGGGACCTGGGGCACGGGCTGCGTGCTGCCCGGGCCCGCCTCGTGGTTCTGGATCAGCCGGAAGCCGCCGTCGACCGGCACGACGAGGGTGCCGTCCGGCCGCTCGGGGGTGGTGCCGACGACCTCGCCGGTGCCGTCGTGGACCTCGGTCGCGCCGGACTTGGCGACCACCTCGTAGGTGAAGCCCTCGGGGAGCGCGAGCAGGTCGCCGGGCTTGGACTGCAGCGGCGGGAACAGCCGGCCGGTGCCGGCCTGCGCACCGGATCCCGGGCGGCCCTGGGCGGCGAGCGCCGGGCCGCCGAGGCCGAAGGAGGCGGCCACGAGGCCGGCGCCCGCGGCCCCGCCCCGGTTGAGGAGCTGACGACGGTTGAGCGACATTTGGTGTCTCCTGGGTGCAAACATGGATGAGGGTGTCGCCCGCAGCCAAAGCGACCCGCGTGAACGCGCCCTGAACACGGGTCGTCGGCCCGACGAAGATCACGCCGCCGTCTGGCAGGGTGTGCGGCATGGTGGCGCCGAGCGGGGACCAGTACGAGATCAGCGGGGGTGGCTACCGGGCGGTGGTCACCGAGTGCGGGGCCGGCCTGCGCGAGCTCGAGTACGACGGGCGACCGCTCGTCCTCGGCTTCCCGGAGGACCGGTCCGCGTCCTCGGGCCGGGGACAGCTGCTCGTGCCGTGGCCGAACCGGCTCGCGGGGGCGACGTACACGTTCGAGGGGACCGAGCACCGGCTGCCCATCGACGAGCGGGCCCGCGGGAACGCCAGCCACGGGCTGGTGCGCTGGGCGGCGTGGACGCCGGAGGAGCTGACCGCGCACTCGGTGTCGCTGGTGCTGCGGCTGATGAGCCGGCCCGGCTATCCGTGGACGCTGGACCTGCACGCGCTCTACGACCTGTCGGCCGACGGGCTGACCGTGACCGTGACGGCCACCAACCTGAGCGGCTCATCGGCGCCGTACGCGCAGGGTGCGCACCCGTACCTCGTCGCCGGCCCTGGCCGGGTGGACGACTGGGAGCTGACGCTGCCGGCCGCGACCCGGCTGCTCACCGACGACCGGCTGATCCCGACCGGCCGCGAGGACGTCCGCGACACCGACCTCGACTTCCGGATGGCGCGGCCGCTGCGGCGCACCTCGCTCGACAGCGCGTTCACCGACCTGACCCGCGACCCCGACGGCCGGGTCGAGGTGCAGCTGCGCGACCCGGCCGCCGACCGGGGCGTGGCGCTGTGGGCGGACGCCCGGCACTCCTACCTGCAGCTGTTCACCGGTGACGAGCTGCCCGCGCACGCCCGGGAGTCGCTCGCCGTCGAGCCGATGACCGCACCCCCGAACGCCTTCAACTCCGGGGAGTCCCTGGTCGTCCTCTCCCCCGCCGGTTCCCCCGGCGACGAGCACTCCGCGTCCTGGGGCATCCGCGCCCTCTGACGCCGAGGCGTCCCGTTCTGCGTTCTGGCGGCCGCCGAGGCGTCCCGTTCTGCGCTCTGGCGGCCGCCGAGGCGTCCCGTTCTGTGTCCGCCGACGGCAGAACGCGACGCCTCAGCGCAGTCTCGACCGCAGAATGCGACGCCTCAGCGGGGTTGAGGACGCAGGACGGGACGCCTCAGCGGGAGGGCGGGACGTAGCCGGTGGGGTCGGGGCCGAGGTCGACGATGGCAGCGACCGGACCACCGCCGTCCGGGCCCTGGTGGGCGGCGGAGACGGACACGAACACGGCGGGGTCCCCGGTGACCGCCGCGGTGACGCCGCCGACCGCGGACTTGATCTGCCGGTGCCAGTGCACGTCGGAGTCGTCGAGCATCGCGTTGCGCCGGCCGTGCACCTGGCCGTCCTGGCTGACCTCGCACTTGAGGAACACGTTCACCAGGCGGCCCTGCAGGTCCGAGGAGTGCGGCCGCTCGGGCAGGTCGAGGCCGGCGTCCTTGATCGCCTCCCAGATGCCGTCGGCGTCCAGGGCGTCGTCCATGACCGAGTGGCCGATGCGGTACCGGCCGCCGACGCCGCGCGCGTTGCCGACCACGACGACCTGGGCCTGGTCGAGCTCGACGCCGGAGGAGCAGGACGCGACGGAGGAGTACAGCGAGCGGTCGTGCATCACGTCCGCGTCCGTCGGCATCTCGATCTCGCCGAGCGCCACGGCGATGCCCAGCGCCGTACACCCGTTGGAGAGGTCCATCGACTCGTGGGTGTGCTCGGTCCACACAGTCTTCCCGCGGCTCTTGGCGTCGCGGATGGTGTGGATGGTCAGCAGCGGGGTCTTGGTCTGCACGTAGTGCACGTCCGCGACGTCGGTGATGCCGGCCCGCTCCATTGCGACGCGTACCGCGTCGGCGACCTTCTCGACCATCGCGACCCGGCCGATGTCCTCGGGCAGCAGCACCTCGCTCATCGCGAAGCCGACGGTCAGCCGCGGCTCGTCGGTCTGCTCGGCCTGCGCCGGGTCGAGGGTGGCGAAGATGGTGGCGTGCGGGCTGATCACGCCGTCGGTGCCGCCGGACCAGACGATCGGGATCTGCTTGACCTCCTCGGCGCTGCGGCTGCCCTTGGCCACGAGCACCTCGCGGAACGCGCGGTCGGCGATGATCCGGGTGTAGTCGTTGACGCCGCCGTTGCCCTCGGTCTTGCCGATCACGGCGACGACCCGGTCGGCCTCGAGCACCCCGCCGTCGACGAGGTCGGCGAGGCCGCTGGCGTCGGACACGTTCAGGATCGGGACCTTGCGGACCTCGATGGGGTCGGGCATGTGCGTCTCCTTGTCGGTACGGGGTCGGTACGGGCTCGCTGGCTACTCGGGTACGACGACGGTGCCGGTCTCGCCGGCCACGGCGTCCAGGATGTTCGCGAGGTCCGTGATCACGGCACGGGCCCCGCCCTGCTCGACGAACCGGCAGGCCGCCTCGACCTTGGGGCCCATCGAGCCGCTGGCGAAGTGCCCCTCGGCGGCGAGGGCCCGCATCCGGCGTACGTCGACCCGGCCGAGCGGCTCGGCGTCGGGGGTGCCGAACCGCAGCACGGCGTTCGGGACGTCGGTCGCGACGACGAGCACGTCCGCGCCGACCGTCTGGGCGAGCAGGGCCGCTCCGAGGTCCTTGTCGATCACCGCCTCGACCCCGCGCAGGGCGCCGTCCTCGCGGACGACCGGGACGCCGCCACCGCCGTTCGCGACGACGACGAAGCCGGCCTCGACGAGCGCACGCACCGCGGCGGCGTCGAGGATCTCGCGCGGCTCGGGCGAGGCGACGACCCGGCGCCAGCCGCGCTCACCGCGGTCCTCCCACGTCTCGCCGTGCTCGACCAGCACCGCCGCCTCGTAGGCCGGGAGGTACCGACCGATCGGCTTGGTCGGCCGGGTGAAACCGGGGTCGCCGGCGTCCACCCGGGTCCGGGTCACCACGGTCGCGCTCCGGCGCTGCACGTCGCGCTCGCGTAGGGCCTCGTCGAGCGCGTTCATCAGCACGAAGCCCAGCGTGGCCTGGGTCTGCGCGCCGCACCAGTCCAGCGGCACCGGGGGTACGACGGACGCGGCGATCTCGTTCTTGACCAGGAGGTTCCCGACCTGCGGGCCGTTGCCGTGGGTGACGAGCACGTCGATGTCGCTGGCCACCAGCTCGGCCACGCCGCGCATGGCGACCCGGGCCGCCGCGATCTGGTCCTCCGGCCGGGCCCTGCCGTCGGCGGCCGTCATCGCGTTGCCGCCCAGCGCCAGCAGGACCCTCATCGACCGCCCGCCACCCTCAACGTCGCTCCCGTCGCGTAGGGACAGCTGTCCCCCAGCAGCCACGCGATCGCCTCGGCGACCTCCTCCGGCTCGCCGACCCGGCCCAGCGGCACCCGCGGCGCCACCCGGTCGAGCCGGCCGGGGTCGCCCGCGGCGGCGTGGATGTCGGTGCGCACGATGCCGGGCGCGACGCCGTTGACCCGGATGCCACGCGCGGCGACCTCCTGGGCCAGCCCGTGGGTGAGCGCGTCGACCCCGGCCTTCGCGGCGGCGTAGTGGACGTACTCGTGCGGGGAGCCCAGTGTCGCCGCCCCCGACGAGACGTTGACGATCGAGCCGCCGGCGACCAGGTCGCGGACCGCGCGCCGGGCGACCAGGATCGCGCCGACGAGGTTGACCTCGACCACTCGCCGGATGACCTCGACGGGGGTGTCCACGAGGTCGCCGAGGTGCAGCGTCGAGCCGGCGTTGTTGACCACACCGGTGACCTGCCCCAGCTCGGCCGCGGCGTCGAAGAGCCGGTCCACCTGGTGCTCGTCGGTGACGTCGCACTGCACCGGGCGAGCGCTCACGCCCAGGGCCCGCGCCCGCTCGGCGGTGGTCTCGGCGGCGCCGACGTCGCGGACGTACCCCAGGACCAGGTCGTGCCCGTCGGCGGCCAGCCGCAGGGCCGTCGCCGCGCCGATGCCCCGGCCGCCGCCGGTGATCACGGTCAGACTCATCGACCCCTCCCGCTGACCTGGCGCATCTGGTTGCCCAGCAGGCGCTGACCTGGCGCATCCGGTTGGCGGCGCCAACCAGATGCGCCAGGTCGGCGGGGTTTCCGGCGCCGGATGCGCCAAGTCGGCGTCATGGCAGCCAGTCCACGTCGGCGCTGGTGGCGCCGGCGGCGAGCCGAGCGTAGCCGGGACCGCGGTCGAAGAACGGGGTCTCCCCGCGGGCCGACCGGCGCTCGTAGCGCAGGGCGTCGCTGGCGGACTCGTCGACGACCGGCGCGTCGTCCGGCCCACCGACCACGACCCCGTAGTCGTCGCGCGCACCCGCCCGGGACACCTTGCCCCAGAGCACGTCGCGCGCGACCTCGTCGTAGGGACGCTCCAGCGGGTCGCCCCAGCCTCCCCCGCCCGTCGTACGGATGCGGATGACCTCGCCCGCCCGCACCGGCTCGGCGTCGGCGAGCGCGTCGACCTCCCGCTCGCGCGGGCCGCCGGGGTCGACGGTGACCTGGAACGGGCGGCCGGCCCTCCCGCCGCGGACGCCCCAGCAGGACAGGATCGACCGGTCCGCGATGGACATGAAGTGCGCGTCCCGCAGCATCCGGATGTGCTTCTCGTACCCGAGACCGCCGCGGTGCCGGCCGGCGCCGCCGCTGTCGACGGCGAGGCCGAGCCGCTCGACCACGAACGGGAACCGCGACTCGCTGAACTCGGTCGGCAGGTTCCGCGAGTCCGGGACGACGTGGATGGTGTCCTCGCCGTCGGCGTACGGGCGGCCGCCGGAGCCGCCGCCGAGCACCTCGCGCATGAGGTACGGCGCGCCGTCGGCCCCCTCGCCGTACACGCCGGTGTAGCGGATCGTCTCCTGGTCGGCCGGCATGTTCCCGTCGACGGCCTTGGCGACCACGCCGGCGAGCACGCCGAGCAGCCGCAGGATCACGAACGTGCGGGCGTTCGTGGGTGCCGGGAACACCGGCGTGAGCAGCGTCCCGGGCGGCGGGAACCGCATCTCGATCAGCGGCACCACGCCCTCGTTGACGTCGAGCTCGGCCATCCGCGCGGGCGTGTCGGCGAGGTTGCGCAGGATCGGCGCCAGCCACTTCTTCAGGAAGTTGCCGTCGGCGTAGTCGCCGCAGTGGTTGATCGGCCCCTTCGCCTGTGGGGCGGTGCCGTGGAAGTCGAGCACCAGCCGCTCGCCGCCGGGGTCGTCGGCCGGCGTCCGCGTCATGGTGATCCGCTGGGTGTGCAGCCGCGGCTCGTCGACGCCGTCGTGCTCGGCGTAGTCCTCCCAGACGTACTCCCCCACCGGGATCTTCGACAGGATCTCGCGGCGGAACGTCTCGGTGGTCTTGTCGAGCACCGCGTCGAAGCAGGCCTCGACGGTGACGCGGCCGTACCTCTCGAACAGCTCCGCCATGCGGCGCGCGCCCATCAGGCAGGCCGAGCACTCCGCGTCCAGGTCGGCGGCCAGCGACTCCGGCATTCGGCTGTTGCGGGTCATGATCTTCAGCGCCGCCTCGTTGGGCACGCCCGCGTCCCAGAGCCGGATCGGCGGGACCATCAGGCCCTCCTCGAAGACGCTGGTGGCCGACGACGGCATCGAGCCGGGCACGGCCCCGCCGATGTCGTCGTGGTGGCCGAAGGCCTGCACGAACGCCACCACCTCCGGTCCCTTACCGGAGTCGTGGAACACCGGCGCGGTGACGCACAGGTCGGGCAGGTGGCCGATGCCGCCCTCCGAGAGGTACACGTCGTTGTGGAAGAACACGTCGCCCGGCCGCATCGTCTCCAGCGGGTAGTCGCGCACCACCGGGTGCACCAGCGCGGAGTACGACCGGCCGGTGAGCTTGCGCAGCCGGCGGTCGTGGATGCCGGCCCGGAAGTCGTGTGCGTCCCGGATCATCGGGCTGCGCGACGTACGCCCGATCGCGGTCTCGACCTCCTGCTCCACCGACGCGAGGTAGCCCTCCACGATCTCGGTGAGCACCGGGTCCGCCGCCGCCGACTTGTCAGGCGCTGGCGTTGCTCCGGCGACGTGAGCGCCTGACAACTCGGCGGTCATGAGCCACTCCTTCGGATCAGGAGGTTTCCGTAGGTGTCGACGCGAGCGGCGAAGCCGGGGTGCACCGGGACGGTCGAGGAGAACTCCTCGAGAACGGCCGGACCCTCGACGACGTCCCCGGCGCCGAGCAGTGACCGGTCGAGTACGGCGGCGTCGACCCAGTCGTCGAAGAACACCCGGCGGGTGCCGGTCCGCGCGACCTCGGCCCCCTGCCCGGCGGCGACCTGCCGGAGGGCCGGCTTGCGGATCGGGCCGACCCCGGTGACCCGCAGGTTGACCCACTCCACCTCCTGCCGCGCGTCGTGCCGGAAGTCGTAGCCGTAGAGCGCCCGGTGCTCGTCGTGGAAGGCGTCCGCCACCGCGTTCGCGAGCTTGTCGGTGACCGGCCCGTCGGGTACGTCGACGCGCACCTCGTAGGCCTGCCCGAAGTACCGCACGTCCGCGGTCCGCAGGAACACCCGCTCCTGGGCCGCGAACCCCTCCCGCTCCAGCGCCGCGTCGGCCCGGCCGGCGAGCCCGTCGTACACGTCCTGGACGGCGGCGAGGTCGAGCGCGCTCGCCCTGGCCACGGCGGTCTGCACGTAGTCGTTGCGTACGTCGACCGTCAGCAGGCCGTACGCCGACAGGTTGCCCGGGTTCAGCGGCACGAGCACCCCGTCGAGCCCGAGGATGTCCACCAGCCGGCAGGCGAGCAGCGAGCCCGACCCGCCGAACGTCACCATCGTGAAGTCCCGGACGTCCAGGCCCCGCTTGACGGTGACCTGTCGCAGCGCGTTCGCCTGGTTCCACGCCGAGATCTCCAGGACGCCGGTGGCGCACGCCTCCCGCGTGAGGCCGAGCTTCCGCGCGAGCGCGTCCATCCCGTCGGCCGCGAGGTCCACGTCCAGCGGCACCTCGCCGCCGAGCAGGTGCGGCGGGATCCGGCCGAGCAGCACGTGCGCGTCGGTGATGGTCGGCTCGCCGCCGCCCTTCCCGTAGCAGATCGGGCCGGGCTCGGCGCCCGCGCTCTGCGGCCCCACCTTGAGCGTGCCCTCCGGCGAGATCCACGCGATCGACCCGCCGCCGGCGCCGACGGTGACCACGTCGATCATCGGGATCTTGCTGGGGTACGCGCCGACGCTCCCCTCCGTGGTGAGGGCCGGTTGCCCGTCGATCACGA
>Ga0308174_10000661_pt1 | contig 14908 bp, 8 predicted proteins | sample PhyPR2_FD_203894 | JGI IMG/M metagenome (GOLD analysis project Ga0308174, IMG submission 203894) | Soil microbial communities from UC Gill Tract Community Farm, Albany, California, United States - DLSLS.P.R2 | ecosystem: Environmental > Terrestrial > Soil > Agricultural land | place: USA...
GCGCGTTCCGTTTGCTGGAAGAAAGGCGTTTGTGCGTTGAGCCGACTGGCGCGGCGGTTCTTCGGAACACTTCTACTCGCCTCGCACGGCCCCGCGCCCCGCCTTCACTGCCTTGCGTTTGATCTTTCCCTCGATGCGGCGCACCTGCGACGCACGCGTCGGCTTTGTCGCAATGCGCTTGCGCCGCGTCACACTCACGCTGTGAATCATTTCGTCGAGCCGCGCGAGCGCCGACGCGCGGTTCATGTCCTGCGTGCGATGCTCCTGCGCCTTGATGACGATCACGCCATCGCGCGTGACGCGGCTGTCGGCGAGCGCGAGCAGCCGCGCCTTGATATGCGGCGGGAGCGACGACGCGCGTATGTCGAAGCGCAGATGAATCGCGCTCGACACCTTGTTGACGTTCTGGCCGCCCGCGCCCTGCGCGCGCACGGCGGTCAGTTCGACTTCGCCGGGGGGAACGGCGAGGCTCTCGGTCATGAATCTGTCTCCTTCGAAGACGCCGGCCGCGGTTCTCACGACCGCCCGCCGGCATCCATCAGCCGCGCCATGCGCGAGGCCAGTCCCGAATCGCGGCGCGTCGGCGCATCCACTGCTTGCGCGAAGATCGCCGTCGAGCCGAAGACTTCGATGCGACGCTTCGCCCGCGTGATCGCCGTATAGACCAGCTCACGCGACAGCACGCGTACGAAGCTGCCCGGCAAGACAAGCGCCGCGTGCTCGAACTCCGAGCCTTGCGACTTGTGTACCGTCAACGCGAACGCCGTGTCGTGCGGCGGCAGTGCGGCCGGCGACACGTAGCGCAGCGCGCCATCGGCCAACCGGAACGCGACCCGCAACGCGCCGTCCGCGCCCGGCAGCGCAATGCCGATATCGCCGTTGAAGAGTCCGAGCGCGTAGTCGTTGCGCGTGACGATGACGGGCCGCCCCGCGAACCACTGTGCTCCGAGCGCAAGCGAGATGCCCGCCTGCTCCCGCACTTTCGCCGCGATGCGCGCGTTGACCTCATCGACGCCGCGCGGGCCTTTGCGCGTGGCGCAGAGCCCGCGGAAGCGGTTCAGCGCGTCGAAGAGCCGGGCTTCGTCGTGCGGCGCGGTGTTTCCGCCGCGCTGCCGCGCTTCGAGCACGGACGACAGCGCATCCGCGTAGGGCGCGAAACCCCTCGCCAGATGCGCGAGCGTGCGCTCCGCCAGCGCGGCGTGCGCGTCGTCGTAGAGCACGGCGGCGGGCGCCGCGGACGGGTCGTCGCCCGCGCCGGGCGGCGCCTTCACGTCGAGCGCATCGACTGCGGCTTGCGCATCGCCGTTGCGGATTGCAATCGACAAGCGGCCGATCGCCGAATCGAGGCCGAAGCGATAGTTGCGCGCCAGCCAGACGACGCAGTCGGTAAGCGGTGCTTCGTCGGCCGGCTCCGTGGCAGTGTCGTGGCGGGCATCGGGCGGCTCGGTGTCGAGTGTGGCGAACAGATCGGCGTAGCCTTCGTCGTCGATCTCGGCATCTGCGCGCGACGCGTTCGCGGGCAAGGACCCGGCGTGATGCGCTTCGTCATTGCGTCGTGCGTCTGCTTGCGAAAAAAGATCCGCGTCGGCTGGGACCTGCGTCCGCGATACGGATAGCTCCGACAGCGCAGCGCGACCATCGACGTGTCGAACGCCTTCGGAATCGTCCTGTGAGCGAGAGTCCCCGTAGGTTTCCAGTTCATCTCGCGGCGCGACCGGCTGCGACGGCGAAACGGCCCGCAAACGCCCCTCATCCACTCTTAACGCCCCCGCGATCCTTCGCGCCCCCGCCTCGCTGAACCGGGGCTGCGCGCTCAATTCCGCGAACACCGCGCCCGCCTCGACCGCCGAAAGCTGGTCCTTGTCGCCGAGCATCACGAGCCGGCTCGTCGGCGCGACCGCTTCGAGCAGATGCGCCGCGAGCGCGACGTCGATCATCGACGCCTCGTCGACGACGATCACGTCATAAGGCAGCGGATTGTCGCGATGATGCCGGAAGCCGCCGTCCGGCAGCACGCCCAGAAGGCGCTGCAACGTGAACGAGGTGCGCGGCAGGCGCGCGGCGAGTTCGGGCGGCAGCTTGTCCGCGCGCTCGATCAGCGCTTCCTGCATGCGCTGCGCGGCCTTGCCGGTCGGCGCGGCGAGCGCGATGCGCAGCGCTGGGTGCGCGTCGAGCAGGCACGCGAGCACGCCGACGACCGTCGTCGTCTTGCCGGTGCCCGGACCGCCGCTCACGATAGTCAGCCTTCCCGCCAGCGCGACGAGCGCGGCCACGCGCTGCCAGTCGATGTCATCGTCCGCGGACGGGCCGAAATAGCGCGCGATGCGTCCCGCGTGCAGCGCAAGCTCGGGTTCCGTCACGCGCAAGCGCGCCCCCCGCGCCCGTTCGACCAGCGCGATGGCGAGCCGCCGCTCGTAGTCGAAATAGCGCGCGAGATAGAGCCGTCCGTCCTCGTCGATGACGAGCGGCCGCAGATGCGCCGCGTCGATGTGCGATGCGTCGCGCGCGAGACTGGCGACGCCGCTCGCGAGCAACGCATCGCGCGCCTCGCGCGGTCGATCGCCGTGGCGGCGGGCCAGCGCGGCGAGCGGCATGCACACGTGCCCGAGCGCGGTCGCGCGGCTAATAGCCGACGCCGCGCGCTCGGCCCAGCACACCGCGCGCGCGTCCGCGCCCGAGCGCCGCGACAACTCGCCCATGCGCCGCGCGAACCCGTCCGCGAGCGCGGCGCTCTCGTCTGCGTTCGTGTCGATGGTGCTCATGCGGCGCCTCCCGACATGAGCCGGTCGAGCGCCTCGACGAGCGCGAGCGGCGGCCGCCCGCGATGCACGCCACTCGCGCTTTCGCCATCGCGCCAATCCGGACGCACGCCGCGCACGAAGAGATAGAGGTAGCCGCCCGCGTGCGTCTCATAGTCGTAATTGGCAAGCCGCGCGCGCAGATAGCGGTGCAGCGCCACGACATAGACCAGCGCCTGCAGGTGATACGCGTGGTGAGCCATCGCTTCGGCGACCGGGGCCGCGCTGTAATCCTCGACGCAGTCGCCGAGATGGTTCGACTTCCAGTCGATGATCCAGTAACGGCCATCGTGCTCCACGATCATGTCGATGAATCCCTTGATGAAGCCCCGCAATGCGCCCGCTTCGAGCGCGACATCGGGATAGCCGTGCGCCGCGAGCAGCCGCCGCAGCGCCGGAAAATCGAGCGACGGCGCGGGGAACAGAAACTCCAGTTCGTTCATGCGCCGCGTCATCGGGATGCCGGATAGCCGCATGCCCGGCGCGATTTCGCTGGCGAGCGTATCGGCGAGGAGGCGCTGCATCATCGGCCGAAGACGCTGCGCGAGCGGCTCGGGCGCGGGCGTCGGATGCTCGCGCAGCGCCTGTTCGATGGCTTCGCGCCACGTCGCCGGTTGCGTGAAGTCCGCGAGTTCGAACATGCGGTGCAGACATTCGCCCGCCGCCGCGCCGCGCGGAAACGCGAGGATGTCGTCGTCGGCCAGCACGGCCGCCTCGCGCGGCGCGGCTTCCTGCGCGAGCGGCGCGGACAGATCGGCGAGTTCGTCGTGATCGGGCCGCGCTTCGACAGGCTGCGGCTGATTCGCCTCGTCGCGTGCGCCGGCCGCGATCAGCGAACTGAAACTCGCCATGCGCCAGCGATCGCGCAGGAGACGCCGGTTCGTGCGCGCGGTCATCTCGTGCGCGCCGGAGGCTTCGGCAGCGAGCGGCTCGCGCGCATCGATCACCGGCAGCGGCGCGACGCCGATAGCGCCGCCGGACTGGCCTTCGAGCGCGCGCCATGACGCGACGATGCCCTCTTCGTCGGGCGGCTCCTCGCAGAACGCATCGAACGCGTGGCCCGCGCCCGCTGCGAGCCAGTTCAGCACGCTCCTGCGCGATTCCTTCGTCGACTTGTTCGACATGTTCGAGATATACACGCCCGCGACCACGTAGCAGCGATACACCGCGCGGGTCAGGGCGACATACACGAGCCGGGCGCGCTCGGCCGCCTGCTCGCGCGCAATCGCCGCGCTGACCTCTTTCGATTCCTCGTCGTCGATTCCATAGTGCAGCACCGCTTCGCCCGCGTCGTCGTGATACTCCTTCGCGTCCGGCAGCGCCGACTTGCCGAAATCGCGCGCGCCGCCGTCGTTGAGGAACGGGCAGAACACGACCGCATACTCCAGCCCCTTCGACTTGTGAATCGTCACGATCTGCACGAGATTGCGGTCGGATTCCAGGCGCAGTTGCGCGTCCTCGCCGCCGCCCCGCTGCGCGCGCTGCGCGGCGAGCCAGCGCAGCGTCGGCGCGATGCCCGGCTGCTCCGCCGAGCGCGCCTGCAGCAGTTCCGCGAGATGGTTGATGTTGGTGAGCCGCCGCTCGCCGTCGGTCCGGGCGACGAGGCGCGCCGCAATGGACAGCTCGCGCGCGAGCGTGCGCCACATGACCGCGAAGCCGCGTTCGTGCCAGATCGTGCGATAGCGCGAGAAGCGTTCGACCCAGCTGGTCGAATCGTTCGGGTCGGCGGAATGCGCGGCATCGGCGGAAACCGCGTGTTCGAGACGCCAGAGCGCGGCGGCGTCGAGGCCGAACCAGTCGGTCGCGAGCGCGGCGCGCAGGCGGCGCAGATCGCCGGGCGTGTCGATGGCGGCGAGCACGCGCTCGATCTGCTCGGCGTCGAGCGAGCCGAACACCGACGCTTGCGCAAGCTCCACGCTGCCGATGCCCCACGCCGCCAGCACACGCTTGACGATGCTGCCCTGCCGATGCGTCTGCACGAGCACGGCGATGTCGCCCGCGCAAAGCGCCTTCTCGCCGATGCGCACTTCGCCGTTTTGCGCGCCGCGCAGAAGCCGCGCGATTTCTGCGGCGCATGCTTCGGCCGCGTCGCGCTGCGCGTTGGCTTTCGAAAGCGCCGCCTCGCCGTGCGGCAGCATCCAGACGCAGAAATCCGCCATGTCCAAATACGCGGCGGCGGGCGTTTCATCGACGAACGATCCACGCGCACGCGTGCCCGCGCGCACCGGCTGATAGCCGAGCCCTTCGAGAATGAACGCCGACGGGTTCGCGCCGAAAACGCGATTGCATGCCTCGATGATCCGCGCGGTCGAGCGCTGGTTCACCGCGAGCGTGTAGCGCGCGCTCGCGCCGTCGCGGGCGGCGAGGTACGTGTGGAGATCGGCGGCGCGAAAGCTGTAGATGGCCTGCTTCGGATCGCCGACGAGAAAGAGCGGCCCGTGCGGCGCGAACACGCGATTGAAGATGGCGTACTGCAGCGGATCGGTATCCTGGAATTCGTCGATGAGCGCGGCCGGATAACGCTCGCGCAACGCCTGTGCAAGCCACGCATGCCTGACGAGCGCGTGATGCAGGTTCGAGAGCAGATCGTCGAACGAGACGACGCGCCGAGCGCGCTTTCTCGCCGACAGCTCGGCGGGCGCGTAGTCCAGCCATTCGCGCACGATATCGAGCCACAACGCGCGCTGGGAGGCTTCCGCCGCAGCCGCGGACGCGGCCAGCGCCTCGGCCTGATCGAAGAACGGATGCGCGGGCGGCGTGTGCTTGACCTTCGTGCCCTTCGCAAGCGCCGACGCGGTGATCCTGAGCGCATCCTTCGGCGGATGTGCGTGGCAGTCGGCATCGGCGAAATACGCGGCCCACGCGTCGATGGCCGCTTCGATCATCGAGCGCTTGTGCGAAGTCTGCTTCAGCATGGCCTCGGCGTCGAAGAGCAGCGTGGCGATGGCGCCGCGCTCGGCGTTCCAGAGCGCGCATGCTTCGGCGAACAATGCCTGCGCATCCGCGGCTTCGGCGGCTCGTTCCGCCGCGGTCTTGCCCCAGCGCAGCGTGGCGAGCGGCTTCTTGAGACGCCGGGCGAGCTGCGCATCGAGCGATGCCGGCCCCGCGCCTTTCGCGACGAGCCACGACGCGAACGACGGCGTGCGCGCCGCCGCCGGCTCGACGCGCTCGCGCCAGAAATCGGCGGCGAGTTCGAAGCGCAGCGTGCTGTCGTCGGCTTCCATGTCGAACGCGAACGGCATCGCGGCGGCAAACGGCGCTTCCTGCAGCGCGCGCTGGCAGAACGCGTGAATGGTGTGGATCGCTGCCTGATCGAACGTATGCAGCGCGATGCGGATGCGTTGCAGCGCCTCGTCCGGTTCGATCTGTTCGAGCGTCGTCTCGAAGAGCCGTTCGATGAACGGATCGCCGGCGGCATCGCCATTTTCAATGGCATGCGCGACACCCGCGAGGCGCGTGCGGATGCGCTCGTGCAGTTCGGCGGTCGCGGCCTTCGTGAACGTGACGACGAGAATGCGCTCGACGCTCAACTGCTTTTCCAGCAGCAGGCGCACGTAGAGCGCGCAGATATTCCAGGTCTTGCCGGTGCCGGCCGACGCCTCGATCTGGTTGACGCCGTCGAGCGAGCAAGAGAAAACGTCGAGTTCCTGCACGGGCTCATCCTGCATGGCGTGTCGGGCAATGGTCGTCATGCGTCGCTCCGCAGATGCTGCCGAAGCGGCTCGAACACAATGCGCGCGATCTCGGCGAAGCGGCCGTCGAGCGCGAGCGATTCGCCGCGGAACGCGATGCGATAAACCGGATCGTCCGATTCGGCGCGCGTGCGCTCGGACTCCCACGCGCCTTGCGCCCTGGAATCGCCCTCGGTCATCCTGAGCCACGCGCTCTTTGGGAAAAACCGCAGCGGCATGCGCCGCCCCGCGCGATACAGCGCCGCGAGCGCGGCGAGATGCGCGAGCGGATCGGCGACGGGCGACAGTTCGAAATCCGCCGACTGCGCGCCGCGGCCATGCCAGACCGTGCGTCGCGGACCGTCCGGAAGCGCCGCGCAATAAGCGAGATGCGCGAGCCACGCCGAGAGGTAATCGCGGGCGCGCGGCTCGTCGTAGCGATAGATCACCTGCCCTTGCGGCGTCAGGCGGTTCAGCGTGCCGGCGAGCGTGAACGGCCGCTCGTCGACGAGCGCATCGTCATGCGCGCCGAACAGTGCGACACCGCCGGTATCCGGCCAGCGCGGCGCGACTTCGAGTACGAATGGCAGCCGCGTCACGCCTTGCGCGACAGACACGCGGATGCGGTCCGCCAGGTGCGCGAGCGCGTGCATCTCGCGCGCCTGCCACACCGCGCCGGTTGCGCCGCCCGGCATTTCCGGGCTCGTGCGCGCGACGTGACGGGCGCGTTCGCGGGCGCTCTGCGCGGCGTCGTCCTGCGCTTCCAGCAGCGACGGCAGCACGCGCGCCGCAAGCGCATCGCGGCCCGCGAAGCCCAGTTCGAACGGCTCGGTGATATCGAGTTCGGCTTCGGCATCGACGAGTGCAATGCCGAGACGGTCGCGCAGCAGCGCGCGCGCGGGATGCCGCCAGAAGCGCACGAAATCGTCGAACGCGACGATTTCCGTGTCTTCGTCGGCTTCGGGCGGCAGCGGCTCGGCGAAGAACGGCGCACCGGCACGCGTGCGCCCCGCCGCGAGCGCCCGCGCGAGTTCGGCGCGCTCCGGCTCGTAAGTGAAGAGCCGCCCGCCCGGCTCGAAGTATTCGGGCGCGAAAGGCTGAAGCGGATGCTCGTGAACGAACAACGCGCGGGCGCGAGCCAGATCGTCCGGGGCGGCATGGTCGCCCGCGACCGCCTGCGCCAGATAGTCGAGCAGTTCGTCGATCAGCGCGGCGGGCGGCAGCACGGCGTTATCGCGAATGCTGCGCCCCGTGTACGCGATCATCAGCCGGTCGCGCGCCGCGAGCATCAGGTCGAGAAAGAGATTGCGCTCGTCGTCGCGCCGCTGGCGGTCGCCGAGCTTGCCGAAGCTCGCCATCAGGTCGAATTCGTCCGCGCGCGTGAGGCTTGGCAGCATGCCGTCGTCCATGCCGAGCAGGCACACGACGCGATACGGCAGCCCGCGCAGGCTCGTGAGTGACGAGAAGGTGACGCCGCCCCACGGCACGCCGCCGCGCGCGGGGTCGTCGAGCGTATCGGTGAGCGCGGTGCGGATCACGGCGGCGGACACTTCCGTGTCGCGCGCGCCTTCGTCCATCGCGACGATCAGCGCGTCGATTGCATGGCGCACGTCGCCGATGATGTCGTTGAACGCGACGCCGGCATCGAAGAAGCGCGCGAGCGCGTCGAGCAGCAAGTTGCCCCAGGCCCGCGCGGTACGCGGCGTTTCGATTTCTTTCGCGAAGGCGTCGATATCGTCGATGAAGCGCGTGAGACGTCCCAGCAACTCCGCCTCCGAGCCCTGCGCGCCTTCGACCGGCAGCCAGTCGGCCACCGGCGCGCCGCCGCCCGGCAGCGCGTAGCCGAGATAAAGACGCGTGAGCGCATCCGCGAAGGTATGGCGCGCGGCGGGGACGTGCTCGCTCGTCACCTCGTCCGGGCGCAGCCCGCGCCGCGCGCCGGCGGCCGCGAGCCATTCCTGCGCGGTTTCCAGCGAGGCGGCGTCGATGCCATAACGCGTCGCGATGGCGTCCACGCGCAGCCATTCGATCAGTTCGGGCGCGCCGACGCCGCGTTCGGCGAGCGCGAGCCAGTCGAGCATCGCGCGCGCGACCGGATTGGCCTGCGACGGCGGCAGCCCCGTGATGCGATACGGAATGCGTCTGCGTTCGTTGCTGGCGCCCGCCGGCGCGGTCCCGAAAATACCGTCGATGAGCGGCCCCGCGACCGCGAGATCCGGAAAGGCGACGAGCACATCGGACGGCTCCAGCCCGTCGATTGCGTCGAACCAGTCGAGCAGGCGGTCGTGCAGCACTTCGAGCTGGCGCGAAAGGCTATGGCAGACGTGCACTTCCAGGCCCGTATCGACGATCTCGCCCGGCTGCGGCGCGGCGTCGTCCGGGTCGAGCGTGAGGATGCCGTTCTGCACGCGCGCGAGCCACGTGGGCGCGGTGTTTTCCTCAAAGAGTTCGCGCTCGCTCGACGCGGCGCGCTCCGTCAACTCGTGCAGCATGTGAAGCTGCGCCTGCGTCTGCCGGCCCCACTCCGCGAGCAGCGGATGGCCGACTTCCTGGAAATCCGCCTCGTTCTTCAACTGCATTTGCTCGACACGCGCCTGGCTCACGATGTCGAACCAGAACTCGCGGCACGGATTGAGCGCATAGATGCGCACGTCGATCCAGCGCGACAACTCGCGCAGCAACGCAATGTGCAGCGGCGGCATTGTCGGCAGCGCGAATACGCTGATGCGGCGCGGCCACTCGGCGCGCATCGCGGTATCGAGATCGAAGCCCGGCGCATCGGCGAGAAAGCGGTACGCGGGCGGCGTCGGATCGTGCTCGCCATCCGGCGACGCGAGGTCCGCGAGCAATGCGCGCCACAGCGCGGCCTGCCACTGCTCGTCCTGGCGCTGGATCTCGCTCGCACCGGCCAGACGCGGCCCGTGCGCGTCGGTTTGCGCGCCGCCGCCCGCGAGAATCGAGCCGCCCGCTTGCCAGTGCGTGAGCCATTCCGGGCGATACGTCAGGTAATGGTCGAGCACCGTCGCGATGCGGCGCGCGAGTTCGTAGCGCATGGAATCGTCGGCAGCGTTCAGATACGTCGACAGGCGCGGCGCCTCTCTGAACGACGGTTCGTCGAACAGGCGATAGCAACGCCACGCGAGGCGGTCGGGCGCAAAAGGCGAATGCGCGGGCACCGGCAGCACGCGGCCGATCTGCGCCCACAGCCATTGCGCGAGGTAACAGAACTCGACGTTCGCACACACGCCGAAGCGCTGGGCCATGTCGAGTTCGAGCCGGCGGCGCACGGCCGCGCTCGGCACGATCACGGCCTCGCTAGCGAAGGGATCGCCCTCGCGCATCGCGAAAGCATCGAGGTCTTCGAAAAGCGCGGCGGCGAGCGTTTCGTGACGGTTCGAATAGAAGAGTTCGAGCATGGAAGGCGGGATGGATGCGCGGCCTCGGACAGACGGGCAACGCGCGAAAAGTAAAGCTGTGTCAAACCAAGCGCCAGCATAGCAAAGGGTGCTGCGCGGCGAGAACCTGGCCGTTCGGCCGAGGTCCGAAGGCCCGGTGAGTTGGGTTAGACTCGACTTCGCCTCTGCCCGCCCCCGAGCGTCAATACAGGATGTCGATGCGTTATTCGTTCGAAATCAGGAAGTTCATCTACAGCCAGTACTTCTTTGGCGGCTTGCGCAGCGCGCTCGGCATCTCGCTGCCCGCGGTGCTCATGCTCATCGTGTTTCACAACCGCGAACTCGGCTTCACCATCGCGACTGGCGCGCTCGGCGCCGCCGTCGTCGATATGCCCGGACCGCTCAAGCACAAGCACAACGAGATGCTGGCCTGCACGGTCATCGGTTTCTTCTCGGCGCTCGCCACCGGCATTGCCACCGCGCATCCGCTCACGCTGTGGCTCACGGTCGTACCGCTCACGTTCGTGCTGTCGCTGATCGTGGTCTACGGCAACCGCTGGCCGCAGATCAGCTTCGCGACGCTCTTCATGATGATCGTGACGCTCGAAGAGCATTTCACGCCGATGCAGGCGCTCATCAACGCGTCGTGGATTCTGCTCGGCGGCCTCTGGTACACGTACTGGGCGACGCTCGTCTCGCATCTGCTCGTGTATCGCATCGAGCGGCAGGCGCTCGCGCAGAGCATCTTCAGTTGCGCGGAGTATCTGCAGGCCCGCGCCGAGTTTTACGACGGCGACGCCGATCTGGACGAGTGCTACCGAAAACTGATCGAAAAGCAGATTGCAGCCGTGGAGCAGCAGGAAGGCGCGCGCGACATCGTGCTGCGCAATCTGCCGAAAGCGAAAAGCGGCCAACTCGATGCACGGCGCGCGCGGCTCTTCAATCTTTTCATCAACATCGTGGATTTACACGAGTTTTTCGTCGGCGCGCATACGGATTATCCGCTCGTGCGCACGACGTTCGCCGGCTCGGACGTGCTTGTGTTCTATCGTGACCTGATGCGCAAAACCGGCGAGGATCTGAACGAGATCGGTCTTGCGGTCTTGCAGAATCGCCCGGCGCCGAAGCAGATCACCGTCAAGGCAGAACTGCGCGCGATCGAATACGAACTCGAACTGATGCGCAAGCATGCGCTGCCCGAGAAGAATCCCGAGGCGTATTCGGCGGCGGCGGCCGTGTTCCGGCGGCTCTGGAGCGCCACGCGTCTGATCGACAAGATGCGCCGCCGCACACGGGACGAACTGAACGCGACCGAGACCGAAGTGCAGATCGATCACGCGCTATCGCGTTTCATCTCCAGCCGGCGCGTGCCTTTCAAGCAGATCTTGTCGAACCTGACGATGGCCTCGCCGAGCTTTCGCCATGCACTGCGCGTGACGATTGCGGTCGGCATCGGCTTCTGGCTCGGCAGGCTTTTGCCGCTCACCAACGCGTACTGGATCGTGATGACCACCGTCATCATTCTGAAGCCCGGCTACTCGCTCACGAAGCAGCGCAATACGCAGCGGATCATCGGCACGGCGATTGGCTGCGCGGTCACCATCGCGCTCATTCTGCTCGTGAAAGACCCGCACGTTCTGCTGGTCGCGATGTTCGCGTCGATGGTGATGAGCTACAGCCTGCTCCTCTTCAACTATGCGGGCAGCGTGGTGTTCACGTCGTCGTATGTGCTGCTCATGTTCCATCTGCTCGCGCCGGGAAGCCTGCGGCTGATCGGCGAGCGGGCAATCGATACCGTCGTCGGCTGCGCGATCGCAATCGCGGCGAGCCATCTGTTTCCGTACTGGGAATACCGGCTGATGGGCAAGCTCGTGAAGGACTTGCTCGCCGCGACGCGCAATTATCTGGAAGCGAGCTGGTCGTGGAAAGCGAAAGCTCCTGCTCGCGCTGCGGCTGCCGCTTCGCCTTCCGCCGCCGTCGTGTCGCCCGCACTCGAGCCGGAGGTCGTCACGGCATCGGCGATCCGGGCCGCAAGCGCGACGGCCGAGCGGCTGTCGTCGGTCGGCATTGGCGAGAGCACGGCGGCGACCGCGGGCAAGGGCGCATCCGCCGCCGCGACGGTGACCGCGACCGCTCTCGACCGGGATTTCCGCTACCGCCTCGCGCGCAAGAACGTGCACGTCGCGTTCGCCAATCTCGCGCAGGCGTTTCAGCGCATGATGCTGGAGCCGAAGGCGCAGCAGAAGTACGTGGCCGAGCTAAACGACCTGCTCGTGCAGAGCCACGTGCTGGCGTCGCAGATCACGGCGGCCGCGCCGCTATTCCAATCGCTGGGTGATACGGACGGTCAGTCGTTCGAGCCGGTGCAGCGCGCGTTCGCTATCGTGCGCGACAATTTGTCGGATGCGCAGGCAGTCGTTTCGGAGGCCGATGGCGCGACCACAATCGACAAGGCGAAGGAACTGCGTCGCGATCTCGACGCAATGGTCGCTGCCGCCGAGCGCGCCCAGAGCCTGCCCGCCGATGCGATACAGGACCTGAAACTGCTCGCGCATCAATGCAAGCAAATGCTCACGGCATCGGCGCTCATCCGCAAGGACGCGGCGCAGATTCACCTGCCGGCGTGACCCCGGCCTTTATTGCGATGCGCCCACGGCGGGCAACGCGGGGCGCGCATCGCTCGCGGCCGAGGGCGGCGCATTCTCGTCGAACTGGCGCTTCTCGCGGATCGCGTTGAACAACAGCGTGAAGATCACCAGCAACACGACGGCCACGATCAACACGCTGATTCCGAACGTCGGATTTTTTTTCTTCTGCGCAAGGTTCGGGCGATCGTTACGGCGGTCGTGGCGGGGATCATCGGTCATGGCGGGCGCGGCGGCTCGTTGGGAATATCGGGATAGAGCCAGCATCGTACCCGGCTTCGATTTCAGTTGGTTTGCGGCTGCAAGGATCGGCGGCGAAGACCAACGCGGTTTCGCAAGATGAACGACGCGTGCGAAATTCTGTGCTGCACCGTCCGCCTTGAACGAGGGGCGCTCGTTTGACCATACTCGAACGCGATTCCATGCGCGTTCGATCCCGGCGAGGGCTGCAAGGGGCTAGGCCGGGATACCTAGTGACCGGACGTGTTGCGCCGCCCTCCCCGGGCGGCTTTTTCTTCGTCGGGCGGGGGAACGGCGCGCTCAGGCGTCGACGGCGGGCCGGACCGGCAAAGCCGTCGAATACTTGATCTGCTCCATCGCGAAGCTCGAACTGACGTCGTAAAGCGGCACCGCGCGAATGAGCTGCTTGTAGACGCGGTCGTAATCGTCAATGTCCGACACGACCACGCGCAGCAGATAGTCCGTCTCGCCACTCATGCGGTACACCTCGACCACTTCCGGAATATCGCGCACCGCGCGCGTGAACTCATCCGCCCAACTCTGCGTGTGCTGGTTCGTACGCACGGCGACGAACACGGTTGTCCCGACGCCGAGCTTTTTCGGATCGCACAGCGCGACCTGCGCGCGAATCACGCCCGTCTCCTTGAGACGCTGAACGCGCTTCCAGCACGGCGTCTGCGAGAGATTGACGCGCGAAGCCAGTTCGGCGATAGGCATCGTGACATCTTTCTGCAGCAGTTCGAGCAGCTTGCGGTCGATGACGTCCATTCCCACACTGCACCCCCCGATAGGAAATTATTCTATTTTTAAGTCTTCGTGCGGAATTATAGGGAAACCGTTTCCGGATGCAAGCCGGTATAAATAGACGATTCGATACGAACCGCACGCATCCATGATGAAATTCGAACCGGCCAGCCGCGCGACGCGGCCCGAACAGCGCCCACTTCCGCGCAATTCCCATGACGATTCCGCGCTGAACCGCCTTTGCCGCGACATCGACGACGCGTTGGACGCGGGCGGGTCCGACTCGCGCGCATCGTTCGGGCTTCGCATACGCGCGGCGCTTTTGCGCGCGATCGCCGATCCTGCGCTGCTGCGTCCCGAGCAGTACGCCGGCGGTCCGCACGGCTACTGCCGCCATCTGCTCGCCGCCGATCCGCGCGGCCGTTATGCAATCGCTTCGCTCGTGTGGCAGCCGGGGCAGGCGAGCCCGGTGCACGGACATCGGACGTGGTGCGGGTATGCGGTGATAGACGGCGCGCTCACCGAAACGCTCTATCGCTGGGACGCCGACGGGCAGCGCGCCGTCGAGACGCTTCGCCAACCGCGAGAACGCGGCGCGGCGTCATATGGAGATGCGGGGCGCGGCGCGATTCACCGGCTGGTCAATCCCGCGGATGCAGGCACGCGCGCCGTGTCGATTCACGTCTACGGCGTGGCGGGCGAAGCGATCGCCACACACGTCAACGATCTTCTCGCCGCCTGACGTTTATCCCTTGCCCGGCTCCGGCGCAGTCGGGATTTGCGGCGGAATCTGCACGGAGTGATCCGTTGGGGGCGGCGCGGGCCGCGGTTCGTGCGATACGTCGACCGCTTCCTCTTCGGCGCCCGGCTCTTCGCCGAGCCAGATGCGCCTGGCGCGGGCGGCGTGCCCGGCTGAGTCGTCGCTATCGCCGGGCCGGTGCGACATATGCACATGCATTTGCGGCACCGGAATCTCCATGCCGGCCTCGTCCATCTTGCGCTTCACGCGCAGATTGAACGCCCGCGCGACGCTCCATTGCTGCAACGGCCGCGTCTTGATCTGCCCTTTCACGACCATCCAGTTCGGATCGAAACGGTCCAGTCCCCACACTTCGACTGGTCCGAGCATCTCGCGCCGGTAGCGCAGGTCGTCCATCAGATCGGCGCCGACTTCGCGAATCATCTGCGTGACGTAATCGACATCCGCCGAGAACGGCACGCGCACCTCGAACACCGCGTAGGCGAAATCGCGCGACAGGTTCTTCACCGTCTTGATCTGCGAGAACGGGATCGCGTGGATCGCGCCCTGGCCGTCGCGCAGGCGCACGGTGCGTATGGTCAGGCTCTCGACGATGCCCGCGTGGCCGCCCTCGACCTCGATGGAATCGCCGACCGAAATGGTGTCCTCGATGATG
>Ga0308174_10000662_pt1 | contig 14885 bp, 10 predicted proteins | sample PhyPR2_FD_203894 | JGI IMG/M metagenome (GOLD analysis project Ga0308174, IMG submission 203894) | Soil microbial communities from UC Gill Tract Community Farm, Albany, California, United States - DLSLS.P.R2 | ecosystem: Environmental > Terrestrial > Soil > Agricultural land | place: USA...
TGCCGTCGAGGGCAGTGGTGAGCTGGCGGCGCGAGGTGACGTGGAGCTTCCGCAGCACCTTGTTCATGTGGTACTCGACGGTGGAGACGGTCACGAACAGCCGGCTCGCGATCTCGGCATTGGTGGCACCGGCTGCGGCGAGGCGCGCGACCTGCCCCTCCTGCGGAGTGAGGCCGTGTGCCGCCCGCTGGGTGGGCAGGGCCGCTCGCCCGCCGGTGGCCACCAGCTCGCCCCGGGCGCGCGCCGCGAAGGCACCGGCGCCCATCGCGGCGAAGGACTCGTAGGCCTCGCGGAGCTGCGCCCGGGCATCGAGGCGACGGTGGTGCCGGCGGAGCCATTCCCCGTAGGTCAAGCGGGTCCTGGCCAGCTCGGTGGCGACGTCGGTACGCGTCAACGCCGTCACGGACTCCAGGAAGAGGTCCTCCGCCTGCTCGCCGGGTGACAGCAGGGCCCGGGCCCGGGCGAGCAGGCCCAGGGCCAGCGGGGTGCCGCTGGCCGCGACGCGGTCGGACAACCGGGCCAGTCCGCCCTCGGCGGCGGACCGGTCACCGGTGTGCACTGCTGCCTCGACCAGATCGGCCAGGCTGGAGTTGGCGTAACCCACGGCGTCCTCGTCGAAGATCTGCCGGGCCGGCAGCAGGGCCTGGGGGTAGCGGCCCAGCCCCAGCTCCAGGACGCACACCGCTCGCCGGCTCACCGTCGTCATCACTCCCATGCCTGCGTGGCGGGCCCAGGCGGAGTCGAGCGTGTCCGCTGCCGCCCGGGCCTGCGCCGCGCGGCCCTGCCAGGCCCACAGCTCGGCGAGGTCCGCGTCACCGGTCGCGGGCATGCCCATGGCGGCCGTGAGGTCGAGGGCCTCGCGGTGGCAGGTCAGGGCCTGATCGAAGCGCCCTGCCCGGAGTTCGCCGGCCACCGCGCAGCGCTGCGCGAGACACAGCTCGTTGAGATCTCCGTGCGCACGATCGAACTGCGTCACCCGCGCCAGCAGCCTCCGGCGGCTCTCGTCGTCCCACAGTTCGTCGGCCGCGAGAACCGCGAACAGGACCCGGCCCCCGGCGTCGGCGCGCACCGGCTCGCCGGAGGCCATGGAGGTGACGGCGTCCCGGAGGAGCCCGGCGGCCGCCCGGTGTCCCGACGTGATCCGCACGGCGAAGGCGCGCAGCAACCGGTCGCTGTCGGCCGGTCCGGGTCCGAGCCGCTCCAGCCCCTGCAGTGCGGCCCGGGCCACCTCGTCCAGCGTGGTGCCCACCATCGACTGGCGGGACACCAGTGCGGTGCGCATGGCCTCCCAGAGCAGGTCGCGGGTGAGCTGCTCGTCGATCGGGCCGGCCTCTGCCAGGGCGCGCAGCAGCATCGCCGGCACCTCGGCCATCCGGTAGTGGTAGGAGGAGATGGCCGCCCGGACCTGCTCGGCCCGGGCCCGGACGAGCACCCCTCCGAGGCCGGGCGCGGCCCGGTCGAGCAGAACCTGCGCCTGTCCCGGATTCCCGGCGTGCAGGTGCGCCCGTGCGGCGCCCACCAGGCGTCCCGCGCGGCGCTCGGGATCCTGTGTCAGCTCGGCGGACCGGGCGAGGAACGCCGCCCACGCCGCGTAGCCGCCCCGCGCTCGGAGGCGTTCACCGGCCGTCTCGAGACGATCGGCCACCGCGTCGTCGGTGCCCACCGTCGCGGCCGCCAGGTGCCACGCCCGTCGCTCGGGGGCGATGTCCTCCGGGCTGGCGGCGGCGAGGGCGGCGTGGGCCCGCCGGCGGTCCTCCGGCGTCGCGGCGGCGTGCACCGCCGAACGGAGCAGGGGATGACGGAAGCCGATCTCCCGGCCGACGGTCAGCAGTCCGTCCGTCACCGCCGCATCGGCGTCCGCCGTCGTCAGGCCCAGTTCCGCCGCGGCGCGCCACAGGGTGGGCGGATCCTCCGGCGGTGCCAGGGCGGCGACGAGGAGCAGCAGCTGTGTCGCGGGCGGCAGGGCGGCGACCTGGGCCAGGAACCACCGGTCGATCTGCGCCCCCACGGGCAGCGGGACCGGCAGTTCGGCCCGGCCGGCCAGCTGCTCCTCGGTGAGTTCCTCGGCCAGCAGCAGCACTGCCAGCGGATTGCCGCCTGTCTCGGCGGCGACCTCGGCGGCCACCCGCTCGTCCAGGCGCCCGGGGACGGCGCCGGCGAGCAACGACCTGCTGTCGGTGGCCGAGAGCCGCGAGACGGTCCGGCTGGGCAGTCCGCGCAGGGTTCCCGCGCCGTCCGCCTCGTCGTCCCGGAGTGCGACGAGAAGTCCGATGCCGTCCACGTGGAGCCGCCGTCCGACGAAGGCGAACGTCTCCAGCGACTCGGTGTCCAGCCAGTGGGCGTCGTCGACGAGACAGAGCAGCGGCCGGTCTGCCGCGACGTCCGCCAGCAGGGTCAGCGTCCCGAGTCCCACGAGGAAACGGTCCGGCTTCTGGCCGTCGGCCCGTCCGAACGCGGCCTCCAGCGCCGCCCGTTGCGGCGTCGGCAGATCGTGGAGCCGGTCGAGGCGGGGCAGCAGCAGCCGGTGCAGGCCCGCGTAGCTCATCTGCTGTTCCGACTCGACGCCGACCACGGCCAGGATCTGCAGGCCGTCCGCCGCTCGACGGGCGTAGCGCAGGAGGCTGGTCTTGCCGATGCCGGGTTCACCGACGAGCACGAGAGCCGAGCTTCGGCGCTGCCGGATGCCCGCCACGAGCGTGTCGACGTCGTGCAGCTCGACTGCCCGTCCGAGCAGGCCGCCACCGTCGTCCGTCGGCTCGACGGCACGCATGCGCTCGGCGGGCCCGTCCACGCGTGGCCTCTCGTCGCTCGAGACTGCCCTGGTCCCCGATGTCCGGCTGGCCGCGAGGCTACTGCCGTGGAACGGAGCGGGACAGGGTCCTCGGCGGCGTGGGGCCCTAGGCGGACGCGATCCGATCCAGGATGCCGGCGGCGAGCTCGTCGGGGGCCTGCTCGGGGATCCAGTGCGTGATGCCGGGGAGCTCCACGAAGCGGTAGTCGCCGGTCACGTAGTTGGCGCACGCCTCGGCGGCGGTCCGGCCGATGGCGACGTCCCCGTCGCTCCACACGTACGTCGTCGGCACGGCGACCGGGTCCACGCGGTCTCCCGAACTCATCGCGCGGTACCAGTTGAGTGCGGCGGTGAGCGCCCCCGGCGCGGAGAGCACCGACACGTACTGCTCGATCGCCTCGTCGGAGATCCCGGTCTCGCCCTCGCCGCCGGACAGCATCCGCCGCAGCCGGCGTCCGTCGTCGGCGAGGAGCACCTCCTCGGCCTTGCCCTCCTGCCAGAACAGCCGGATGTAGCCCGAGCGCTCCTTCTGCTCGGGGTCGGTCCGGTAGGCCACGGTGTACGCGGCCGGGTGCGGAACCGAGACCGCGGTCAGCGAGCGGACGCGGTCGGCATGCCAGCCGGCCAGCGCCCAGGCCACGTTGGCGCCCCAGTCGTGCCCCACGACATCGGCGACCGGGACGTCGAGAGCCGTCATCAGGTCCGCGGTCACCTGCGCGAGGTTCGGCGTCGAGTAGGCCCCGACCTCGTCGGGCCGGGCGCCGGGGGAGTACCCCAGCTGATCGGGCGCGTAGGTGCGCAGCCCCGCCTCGGTGAGCAGCGGCGTGACGGCCGCCCAGGACAGCGACGTCTGGGGGAAGCCGTGCAGCAGGAGAACCGGCCGCCCGTCCTCCGGCCCGTCCACGCGCACGTCGAAGGTCAGGTCACCGACGTCGACCTGCTGAATCTCTCCCGGCATGCCGGGACGGTAGCGGGCTGCCGGCCGGGGGGCAGAACATCCCCGGCCGGCAGCCCGGATCACTACAGCGTGCTGGCCGGGATGCGCCAGATCCCGCGGCCGTGCGTGGCGACGTACAGGTTGCCGTCGGGACCGGAGTGCAGATCGAGCACCGCCGTGGCCGGCAGGTTGGTCCCGAGCTTCGTCCAGCCCTGCTTCCCCGCGGGCCGGTAGACCACGCCGAGGTCGGTCGAGGCGAGCAGTCCTCCGCTCGCCGAGACGACCACGTCGTTCACCGGCACGTCAGGCAGGTTCCCCGACGTGTCCTTCCACGTCGTGCCGCCGTCGAAGGACTCGTAGACGTGTCCGACGCCGGCGCCCGGGCCCTCGGTGAAGCGGCGGGAGAACCCGTTGACCCCCAGCACCAGGTGGTTGCTGTTCTTCGGGTCGATCGCCGCCCCCGCGAGGTAGCGGTTGGGGACCCCGGCTCCGAGCCCGGCCGCGTCGAAGTCCACGTCGGTGAACGTCCAATTCCCGTCCTTGAGCGTGCCGACGACGGCCCCACGGGCGAAGCCGCTGTTGTTGCACGGACCGCACCACGTCGCCAGGGCCCGGTTGCCCGAGAAGGCGATCGCGGTGAAGGTCTGGCCGCCGCTGGGCAGCGTGCGGACCTTTTTCCACTGGTCACCCGAGGTGATGTCCCAGCCCTTGTCCTGGTACCAGAGCGAGTTCCCGCCGGCCATCCACTGCTTGGCGTTCGTGGTGTTCGCCGTGAACGGAGCGATGAACCGAGCGTTGATATCGGGCGGCGAGATGTCGGTCGTCGTCGACTGCGACAGGTCGAGGAAGGCGTTCGGCCGGTCGGCCCCCGGGTTGGCGCAGGTCTGCGTCACCCGCATCGACAGCGCGACGTACTCCTGGACGATGTTGCAGCCGTCGTTCGGGTCGACGAGGACGTCGCCGCCGTCGCCACCGAAGTTGGACACCATCTTCGGCGCCCCCGGCCGCAGCAGCGAGCCGCCGTTGTCCTGCAGGCCGCCGCTGACGAGCACGTTCTCACCGGTGGTGAGGTCCGGGCGCTTGGCGTCGTCGGCCTGCAACTTGCCCACGCCGACGTAGTAGTACTGCAGGGCGTCCAGCGTGCCGTCGTTCAGGCTCTGCCAGTCGGTGGCGTGGCCGGACGAGTCGGCCGAGCCCTTCACCGGCCGGCGGTAGACGCCCCCGTCGTTGCCGACGTAGACGTAGGGCGTGGTGCCGATGGTGCCGATCGCGACCGCGTGCTGGTCGGAGTGCGAGGTCTGCGGGCAGCCCTTGCTCCCATTGGGCGCGTACAGGGAGTCGACCCGCCAGCACGGGAAGCTGAAGTTCCAGTACGGGCCGGGCGTCGTCCACGACGTCCCGCCGTTGCTGGTCTCGTAGACCTCCTCGAGGCCCGCGTACACGTGGTCGGCGTTCTCGGGGTCCACGGTGAGGAACTGGTTGTACCAGGCCTGCACACCGGGGCCGTAGCCCTTGCCGCTGATCGACTGCTTGAGCGCGGATCCGCTGTTGGCCAGCTTCGTCGAGTCGGCGATCTTGTTCCACGGGCCGGCCGGGTTGCCGGTGTTGGACACGTAGATGCCGTCGAGCAGCGAGTTGGCCGCCGCGGTGCCGGTGCCCTGGTTGTAGAGCTTCACCGACTCGTTGATGACGTAGAGCTTCGAGCCGTCGGCGGCGAAGGCGAAGGTCGCGTAGCCGATGTCCTGCGGATTGATCGCCCCGCCGGGGTTGATCTTCGTCCAACTGACGCCCGCGTCGGTGGACTCGTAGAAGCCGTTGTAGCTGTCGCCGCCGCGCCAGGCGGCCTCGGCGATCAGGTGGCTGCTGTTGCGCGGGTCGACCGCCACGTCGTTGACGATGTTCTTGTACGCGGCCGAAGGACTGCTCGCCTGCGACCCGCCCGGCAGGTAGTCGGGGTTGGGCGAGAACAGGCGTGTCCACGGCGTGCTCGCGAGGCCGGTGACCGAGTGCGAGTACAGACCCCGCTGGGTGGCGGCGTAGACCGTGTCCTCGGCGAAGCGCAGGTGGTGCACCCCGGTGCTCTCGAGCTCGGTCCCGCCGATGCGGTCGGCGACCGAGAACGTGCCGGTCTTCGGGGACGCCAGGCGGTAGACCCCGCTGCCGACGTAGGAGGTCGCACCCGTGTTGGCCTCACCGGTGCCGTACCAGAGCGCGCCGGTGCCGTCGATCTGGAGATCGCCGGAGGAGAGCGACGGCAACTGGTCCGCGATCGGCTGCCAGTTGCCCGCACCCGTGAGCGAGCGCCACACGCCGCCGTTCGCGCCAGCGGCGTAGACCGTGCCGCCGCCGACGGCCAGCGCCGTCACGCGGCCGGTGACCAGCCCCGAGCCCCCACTGGAGTTGGAGTAGTAGTCGCGGTAGTCCGGGTCGTCGCCGTCGTACGGCAGCCGGGTCAGTTCGGTCCAGGTCTTCCCGGTGGTGGGCAGCCCCTGCAGGGCGTTGAAGGCGGAGGAGTAGGCGCCCGGCGCCACGATGCCCGGGGCGGTTCGCGCCTCCGCGTACTGCTCCATGGAGCGGCGCAGCTCAGCGGCTTCGCCGCCTTCTCCGCCGTTCGCCTCGCCGTCCGGCGAGTCGAGCTCGATCTCGCCGCTGGCGTACTTCTCGGCGGCGGATTCGAAGCGTCCCTCGGACTCTCGTGAGGGGTGCGTCGGGGGCTGCGTCACCCCGACGACGACGGCGACCGCCGCAAGTGCGGCTACGGGCGCGCCCACCAGGGCGCGCCTTCTCGTGGTTCTGACCCAGCGCATGCTTCTCCTCATACGGACGGTGCGGTTGCAGAACTCTGCGTCACGTGTGACGCAGAGTCAATGGACAACTTCGCAGCGGCTGATGGCCTGGTGGAGGGGCCGGTTGAGCGGACGGCGCGGCGGCTACCGTCTCGCGATGTGAGCAGTCCAGAACGCGACTTCGTCCGCTCCCACCTCGACGAGCTGCACGCCGACCTCGACGCCTGGCTGCGCATCCCGTCGATCTCCGCCGACCCCGCGCACGCCCCCGATGTCGCCGACAGTGCCGCCTGGCTGGCCGAGGCGCTGCGGCGCACCGGCTTCCCCACGGTCGAGATCTGGGCGACGCCGGGCGCCCCCGCGGTCTTCGCCGAGTGGCCCAGCGCGGACGACGGCGCACCGACAGCCCTCGTCTACGGCCACCACGACGTCCAGCCCGTGGATCCGCCGGAGCTGTGGGAGCACCCGCCGTTCGAGCCGACGGTCGTCGAGGGCCCCGACGGCCCCGAGCTGCACGCCCGCGGCGCGATCGACGACAAGGGCAACGTCGCCTTCCACCTGCTGGGCATGCGCGCGCACCTCGCCGCCACAGGGCGCGACACCCCGGCCGTGACCGTCAAGCTGCTGATCGAGGGCGAGGAGGAGTCCGGGTCGCCGCACTTCGCCGCCCTCCTGAAGGAGCGGAAGGACCGGCTGGCCTGCGACGTCGTCGTCGTCAGCGACACCGGCATGGCCGCGCCCGACGTCCCCAGCGCCGTCGTCGCGATGCGGGGCCTGGCCGACGCCGAGCTCACCCTCCGCGGACCGGCCATCGACCTGCACTCCGGCTCCTTCGGCGGCGGCGTCCCCAACCCCTTGCACGCGATGGCCGAACTGCTCGCCAAGCTGCACGACGAGCACGGCCGGGTCACCCTGCCCGGCTTCTACGACAAGGTCCGCCCGCTCACCGACCGCGAGCGTGCGCTCATGGCCCGCGTGCCGTTCGACGAGCAGGAGTGGTTGCACGGCCCGGCCGCCTCGCGGGTCGCGTACGGCGAGGAGGGCTTCAGCACCCTCGAGCGCCTCGGCGCGCGCCCGACCGCCGAGGTCAACGGCATGTGGGGCGGCTACACCGGCCCCGGGCACAAGACGATCATCCCGGCCGAGGCGCACGCCAAGCTCACCTTCCGGCTGGTCTCCGACATGCGACCGGAGGACGTCGGTCCGCAGTTCCAGGCATGGGTCGAGGCCAACCTGCCGGCCGGCATCGAGGCCGAGGTGCACACCCCGCCCGGCGGCGTCTCCCCGTGCTCCAGCGACCTCGACTCGCCCTGGATGGCGGCCCTGCTCGCCGCGATCGGGCAGGCCTGGGACAGCGCGCCGGACGACGTCCTGTACCTGCGCGAGGGCGGCAGCGGACCCGAGGCCGACCTGGTCGAGGTCCTCGGCGCCCCGCTGCTCTTCCTCGGCGCCGGGCTGCCGACCGACCGCATCCACTCGCCCAACGAGCGCGTGCTGCTGACGATGCTGCACCGCGGCGCCGAGGCGGCCGCGCACCTGTGGCGCGAGCTCGGGCAGCTGCCGAGCTAGGCGAGCGTGCCGACGACGACCGTCGCGCCGCGGTCGTCGTCGGTGACCACGCGAGGCTCCAGGCCGGCGTAGGTCACGGCCGCAACGGCGACCGGGGCCTGGGCCTCGCTGGTCTCGAAGAACAGCGAGCCACCGGCCGCCAGCCAGGACGGGGCCCCGGCGATCACCCGCCGGGCGACGTCCAGACCGTCCGCGCCGCCGTCCAGAGCCACCCGCGCCTCGTGCAGCCGCGCCTCCGGCGGCATCAGCGCGATCGCGTCGCTGGGCACGTACGGCACGTTGGCCAGCAGCAGGTCCACCCGGCCCCGCAGATCGGCAGGCAGGGCGGCGAAGAGGTCGCCGGCGTGAGCGTGCCCGCCCACGTCGGCGAGGTTGGCCGCAGCGCACGCGACGGCGGCCGGATCGACGTCCGCGGCGTGCAGTTCGACGTCCGGCATCGACGTCGCCACCGCCAGACCGAGCGCACCCGACCCGCAGCAGAGGTCCACGACGACCGCGCCCGGCCGGCCCAGGCCGACCGCCGCCTCGACCAGCGCCTCCGTCCGACGGCGCGGGACGAAGACGCCCGGCGCCACCGCGACCCGCAGACCGCAGAACTCCGCCCAGCCGAGCACGTGCTCCAGCGGCTCACCCGCGACCCGGCGCGCGACCAGTTCCTCCAGCGCCGCAGCGGATCCCGCCTCGGCCAGCAGCAGTTGCGCCTCGTCCTCGGCGAACACGCAGCCCGCGGCGCGCAGACGGGCGACGACGTCGTCTTCGGGGGACCGGGACATGGCGCCGGGACGGTACTCCGCCGTCCTAGGCTGGGCGCGTGACCGGACCCGCGCAGCCGGCGCCCGGGTGGTACCCCGACCCCGATGGCGCCGCCGGCATGGTGCGGTGGTGGAGCGGGGCCGGTTGGTCCGACGTCGCCACCCCCGCCGGGCCCGGGGTGGCCGTGCAGTCCTCCCCGGTCCTGGCCCCGCCCGTCGCGCCCCCGGCGCCCGCCTTCCAGCCAACGCCGTCCGCCCGCAGCAACCGCACTCCCTGGATCCTCGGGCTCGCGCTGCTCGTGCTCGTCGCCGTCGTGGGCACGACACTCATCGTCGGCACCAGCAGCTCGCCGGGCCCGGTGGCCGACCCGACGGGCCCGTCCGCCCAGCAGCCGCCGGCCGGGCCGACCTTCCCGCCCGGGACGCTGCGGATCATCGACGACGCCGCCGGCATCTCCTACCCGTACCTGGGCACCGGCTGGTTCGAGTGGGCCCTGGGAGACCAGGAGGAGACGACGCACACCGCGGGCCAGTACTTCACGACCCAGGAGCTGACCCCGGACGGCGAGACGTTCATCGCCCAGTGCTCCTCCGGACCGTTGGCCGACGGCTTCGGGTGGGCCGGCCCGTCCACCCTGCAGACGACGCTCGCAGCGATCGCCGACGAGGCCCGGCTGGCCCACTACCCGGGCCCCAACGAGAAGAAGGTCATGCGCGACGAGGACCGCACCGTCGACGGTCACGCCGCCCGCCTCATCGAGTTCCAGCTCTCCTGGGACGTGCCCGGCTACGACGCCACCGGCGAACGCGCCGCGATGCTCCTGGTCGACGTCGGGCGGCCCGCTCCGGCGCTGCTCTACATCTCCATCCCGAACACCCACGCCGAGCTCTACGGGGTCATCGACCAGGTCCTGGACTCCGTCGATGTGATCTGACCGCACGCCGGACGGCGAACCGTCGGCGGGCGCAGTTACTGTCGAGCGCGTGACAACAGCTGGGGCCGAACTGACCCTGCGGCACCCGGTGGAGCGCTTCACGCTGGACAACGGCCTGCGCGTCGTCCTCGCCCCGGACCGCAGCGTGCCCGTCGTGGCGGTGAGCGTCTTCTACGACGTGGGCATGCGCAACGAGCCGGAGGGTCGCACCGGGTTCGCCCACCTCTTCGAGCACATGATGTTCCAGGGGTCGGCGAACGTCCCGAAGATGGAGCACGCGCGGCTCGTGCAGGCCGCCGGCGGCACCTTCAACGGCTCGACCCACCAGGACTACACGAACTACTTCGAGGCGCTGCCGGCCGAGGCGCTGGAGCGCGCCCTGTTCCTCGAGGCCGACCGGATGGCCGCGCCGGCGATCACCGAGGAGAACCTCCGCAACCAGATCGACGTGGTGAAGGAGGAGATCCGGGTCAACGTGCTCAACCGGCCCTACGGCGCCTTCCCGTGGCTGCAGCTGCCGCAGATCGCCTTCGAGAGCTTCGCCAACACCCACGACGGCTACGGCTCGTTCGTCGACCTCGAGTCCTCCACGGTCGACGACGCCACCGACTTCTTCTCCCGGTACTACGCGCCGGGCAACGCCGTCCTCTGCATCGGTGGCGACGTCGACGTCGCAGAGACCGAGCGGCTGATCCAGCGCTGGTTCGGGCCGGTCGCGGCCCGCCCGGTCCAGCCGATCCCCGAGACCGGTGAAGCGCGCCCGACCGAGGTGCGGACGGCGATCGTCGAGGACGCTCTCGCCCCGGCGCCTGCCCTCGCGCTGGGCTGGCGCGTGCCCGACCCGGTCGGCGACTTCCACGGCTACCTCGGCACCGTGCTGCTGGCCGAGCTGCTCAGCGAGGGCGACGCCTCCCGCCTCGAGCGGCGGCTGGTGCACGACGACCGCATCGCCATCGCGCAGAGCAGCTACGTCGGCCTGTTCGGCGACCCGTTCGACGTCCGCGACGCGACGCTGCTCACCACCCAGGTGCACCACCCCGCCGGCGTCCCGGCCGACCGGGTGCACGCCGCCATCGACGAGGAGATCCTGCGGATCGCCACCGACGGCGTGGGTGCCGACGAGCTCCGGCGCGTGCAGGCCCGCACCGAGGCCCAGCTGCTCCGGCAGGCCGACTCGGTCCTCGGCCGCACGCTGGGCTTCGCGGCCGCGGAGCTGATCCACGGCCGGGCCGAGCTGGCCGGCGAGCTGGCCGCCCGGTTGGCCGCCGTCACTCCGGAGCAGGTGCGCGACGCCGCCCGCGGGCTGGATCCGGACAGCGCCGCGGTCCTGGAGCTACGGGCCACGGGAGGACGGCGATGACCGGGGGGCTCGACCTGTCGCTGATCCCGCCGCTGGGCGAGCCGCGTCCGCAACCGGTGCCGGAGGCGCACGAGACCACGCTGCCGAGCGGGCTCCGGCTGGTGACGGTGCCGCGCCCCGGCGTCCCGCTGATCGAGCTGCGGCTCCGCGTGCCGTTCGCGGCCCGGACGGCGGTGGCCGCGGGGGAGCACACCGCCCGGGGCGCCGTCCTCTCCGGTGCGGTTCTGCTCGGCACCAGCCGCCATGACCAGACCGGCATCGCCGAGCTGCTGCAGAGCCACGGCGCTGAGCTGTCGATCTCGACCGACCCCGACCGCCTGCTGTTCGCCACCACCATGCTGCCCGACGGGCTCGGCCCCGTGGTCGGCCTGCTCGCCGAGCTGCTGACCGACGCCACCTACCCCGACGACCAGGTCGAGGGGGAGCGTGGCCGGGTGGCGGAGCGCATCGCGATCGCCCGCTCGCAGCCGGGTGTGATCGCCCGGACGGCGCTGGCGGCGCGCCGCTACGGCGACCACCCGTACGCGATCCAGCTGCCCGACGACGCCCTCGTCGCGGCAGTGGACGGCGAAGCGTTGCGCACCCTGCACCGCGAGCGGGTGCTGCCCGCCGGAAGCAGCCTCGTGCTCGTGGGCGACCTGGACCCGGGGCAGGCCGCCGACGTGGTGACGGCCGCGCTGGATGCCTGGTCGGCGACCGGGCACGCGGTCGAGGCCCCGCCCGCGCCGGAGCTGCGGGTGCCGGGGATCGCCGTCGTCGACCGGCCCGGCGCCGTCCAGTCCAACGTCCGGCTCGGCGGCCCGGCACCCGGCCGCACCGATGCCGACCTGCCCGCCGTCCGGCTGGCCAACATGATCTTCGGCGGCTACTTCTCCTCCCGGCTGGTCGAGAACATCCGCGAACGGCGCGGCTACACTTACAGCCCGCGCAGCTCGGTCGATCACCAGGCGGCCGGCTCGTCGTTCATCGTCGAGGCCGACGTCACCACCGAGGTCACCGGCGCGGCGCTGCTGGAGACCTGGTACGAGCTGGGCCGCATGGCGCTGACCCCGGTCAGCGAGGCCGAGCTCGACGGCGCCCGGCGCTACATCCTCGGCAGCATGGCACTCTCCACCGCCACGCATGCCGGGCTCGCGAGCACGCTCTCGGCGCTGATCGGAGCCGGCCTGCCCGCCGAGTGGCTCGCCGAGCACCAGCAGGCACTCGGGGCGGTCGCCGTCGAGCAGGTCCAGGACGTGTCGCTGCGCTACCTCGCGGCCGAGGCGCTGACGGCGGTCGTGGTCGGCGACTCCGACCGCATCGTCTCGCAGCTGCAGGCGCTCGCGCCCGTCACGCTCACGAAGGACCAGGACCCGGCATGAGCGTGCCCGCGGGCGGCAGCACCCCGGCGGACAACCCACCGCCGGCCGAGCGCACCGCCGCCGAGCGGGCGTGGCCCGAGGGCACCCGCGACTCCGACGGCGCCGTCCCCGTGCTGTCCCGCGTGGCCCACGACCGGGCGCACCTGTCCCGCACGCTGCCCGACCCGACGGGCGGGCGGCCGGTGCGGGTGCTCACGGTCGACGCGAAGCGGACGGTGCCCGTCAGCGAGGGCCCCGACGGGCCGCGGCTGCTGTGGGACGAGCGCCCCGAGCTCCCGCAGGGCGCGGTCTTCCTCGGCGAGGCGGACGGCGTCCCGTACGCCGCCGTGCGCGGCGAGCGCGCCCTCACGGTGAACGGCCGCCCGGTCGACACGTGGGCCGGCCTGCGCGAGATCGGGGCCGATCTGGAAGACCTGGACGCCGGCCTGCTCGTGCAGGCCATCGGCATCGTGGAGTGGCACGAGCGCAACCGCTTCAGCCCGATCTCGGGTGCGGCGACGACGATCGAGCGGCACGGCTGGGTGCAGCGCGACCCGGAGACCGGCGTCGAGGTGTTCCCCCGCACCGACCCCGCGGTGATCATGCTGGTCCACGACGGGGGTGACCGGGTCGTGCTGGGCCGCCAGGCCGTCTGGCCGCCCGGGCGGTTCTCGATCCTGGCCGGCTTCGTGGAGCCGGGGGAGTCCGCCGAGGCGGCGGTCGCCCGCGAGGTGGCCGAGGAGGTCGGCCTGCGGGCCACCGACATCCGCTACGTGAGCAGCCAGCCCTGGCCCTTCCCGCAGTCGCTGATGCTCGGCTTCGTCGCCCGCGCCGAGGGGGACGACACCCTCCGGCTGGACCCCGACGAGATCGAGGAGGCCCGCTGGTTCACCCGCGCCGAGCTGCGCGCGGGGGAGGGGCCGAAGGCGCTCCCGCCGCCGGTGTCGATCGCCCGGCACATCCTCGACCGCTGGGTGGCCGGCGACTTCGACTAGGCGAACCGGCCCCCGAGCACCAGCGCCGGGCGGTCCGGATGGTCGGCGAGCACCACCGCGTCCGCCAGCGCCGCGGGGTCGACCTCCTCGTCGTACCGGTCGAACGCCGGGAGCTCCCAGGCCTGCTCGGCCGGAGTGAGCCGCCGTCGTGCGGCGGGACCCAGCCGGAGGTGCACGACCACGTCGAAGGCCAGGCCGATTCCCTGCAGCAGCGAACCGGGTACCAGCAGGACGCCGTCACTCGGCATCGGCTGCCGGCGTGCCCGGGCCGCGCGATCGGTCGCCAGGTCCCACAACACGGGCAGGTAGCTGCCCGAGCCGCCCGGGCCCACCGGGTCGACCACCTCACGGGCCAGCGCGCCGGCGTCGAGCCAGTCGGTGTACCGCGCATCGGGATCGGTACGCCCGTGTTCCAGCCGCAGCGACGCCGGCCGGAAGAAACCGGCCGCGGGCACCACCACCGCGGGCCGTCCGAGCGCCGGGAGCCGCGCGGCGATGCCGTCGGCGAGCGCCACGGGGCCCGCCGGATCGGGGCCGTCGACCGCGACGCGCAGCGCTGCGGCACCCGGCGCAGGCGGCGTCCCGGCGAGCAGCGCCGCGAGGCGGTCGGCCAGGGCCGGTGGGGTGAGCGGTTCCGGTCCGGTCAGGACCGGCCGTCCGCCGCAGCCACGGGGTCGCCGGAAACGCGCTCGCGGGGGCCCGGCAGCGGCTCGTCCACCGACGGCGCGGGCTCGCTGCTCAGGCTGTCGAGGACCTCACGCGCGAGCTGGGCCACCGGCCGCCCCTGCGACCGGGCGTCGCGGCGCAGCGACTCGAAGGCCGCCCGCGCGCTGATCGCGTTCCGCTCCGCCAGGACCCCGATGGCCCGCTCGGTGGACACCCGGGCGGCCAGGGCGTGCTCGAGCTGGGCGACGGTGCGCTCCAGCTCGGCGACGCGGGCGGCCGCGGGATCCACGGCGTCCTCGACCGACCCCGAGCCCGAGCCCGGGCCGCGGGCCGAGCGGCGGGCGGTGCGGTCGGGCTCGACGAGGAGGCCCAGCTCCTCGGCCACCAGGTCGGCGAGGGACAGGCCCTCGACCAGGTCGGCGGCGTCCTCGGTGCCGGCCGGTGAGGTCACCGCCCAGCCGCGCGGTGTGCGGGTGAGGGAGACGTCCGAGGTCACGCCCGCGACCTCCGTTGCCGGTGCCGGCCGCAGCGACCGGACGATGTCGGAACCGCGGTCGCGGCCCGCTGAGGGGCGATCATGCCCCTTCGGGGGCCGGGGACCAGGGATCACCGGGGTCTCACGCCTCCGAGAGCTGACCGAGCTGCGACTTCACCTGGTCGATGCTCGGGTTGGTCAGGGCGGTGCCGTCGGCGAACAGCAGCGTGGGGACCGTGCGGTTCCCACCGTTGGCCTGCATGACGAGGTCGGCGGCAG